>Ga0187780_10000032_pt1 | contig 110461 bp, 101 predicted proteins | sample 1015_Q2_SP10_20__FD_132429 | JGI IMG/M metagenome (GOLD analysis project Ga0187780, IMG submission 132429) | Tropical peat soil microbial communities from peatlands in Department of Meta, Colombia - 1015_Q2_SP10_20_MG | ecosystem: Environmental > Terrestrial > Soil > Wetlands > Peat | place...
ACGAATTCGCGAGTGATGAAGACGAAAGTCGAGTTGCAGCTGTTGGGGGAGTCGCTGTGGCGGACATGACCCCTGGGAGCGTCGACGACGGTTTCACAACAGGTCCTTCGCCAAGTCCTGAAGAGGCGTTTGAAGTGGCAGTCGAGGCGGCCGTACTTTGGACTCCGGCCTTTTGATTTGCAGTTAGCGGTTGTGTCGCTGACGAAGAAGGAACGGGTGTCACGGCTGCGACGCCTGGACGTTTCGTTAGTTTATGGTGAGGAGAAGGCGTGGGTGGTGTGGAAGGCGAAGGGTTCTGTGGGCGTGCAACTGAATTCTGGACCGGGGGAGGTTGCGCATCGCTTCCGGACACAATCACACCCTGAGTCGAGGAGAGTGGCGGTACCGTCCCGGTGGTCGGACGATGGAGCAAACTATGGCGGTGTCCGTTATCCTGGTCAGCGGCGTATAGCGTGGGTGTCAATACGACAGCAAGCAGTCCTACCGACAAACATATCGTCCAGAGGATTTGCTGGAAGTAGCGCAATGACCGCTGGGTTTCCATCGGACGGGACCCGTATACCGGCCAACATCCTAACGCTCGGCATCGCCATGCCGACCAAGTATATCAGCACTGCGCATATTGTCTGAGGGATAACCTTAATACGCCAGAAGAACTTCACTTTGTGATGTGAGCTGGTGGGAAGAAGCAACAGACTAATGCGCAAGGAGGGAGAGTACGATCAAGCCCGTCAAGATGCAAAGGCAAGCGAAATAGAGGATGGTGCTCTTGTCTCCCAACCAAGCGGTCTGCCACTCTTCGGGATATAACGCTTGATGTTCCACAAACAAGCCGTTCTCATAGAAGCCCAGCGCGCGTTCAAGTTGAATGAGAATCTGCTTCGCCAAACGATGTCGATATCGTTGTTGCGCAATGAGAGAGCAGAAGAGGCCTGACCAGATCAATGCCGCGAAGCCGATCAGCCAGGTTTCAGAAGTCGTGAGCTGCGTTTTGTAGGGGCCGAGCAAGATCGCGAACAGCATCGTAAGGATTCCGGTAGCGCCCCAAGCCGTCAGCTTCATCATCTGCTCGCGTCGACGGTACACTTCCTCCTTGTACAACGGGTACAGGACGGTCAACGTATGCTGAGTGCTTTCTGCCTGCATGGACTCCAGATCAGAGCGTTTCCGCCCTATTCAGTTCACGTGTCTGACGAGCCACTCGACGATCGAGGTCGTCATGGTTCGAAAGTCCTCCCCTCCCGTGAATTGATGGTCTGCTCCCGGCAACAGATCCAAACGCTTGGGGACAGGTAGCACATCCAAGAGCCGCTGGCTCTGGTGAAGTGGAACGAACTCATCCTGGTCGCCTTGCACGATGAGGGTCGGGGCCGTAATTCGTTCAGCCGGCCCATAGGCGATCTGACGGAGGCAATCCTCATAGAAACCGTATCGCAGTCTGATTCGCTCGGGACCACCCATAATGTTCGGAATCAAGTCGGTGGCCTGCCAGCGTGCCATTTCGTCTCGGCCGAATTCTAAGCGGAGTTCTTCCGCGAAATCCACCACGGGGCATTTCAAGGCCAAACAAAGCAGGTCCTTGCGTTGAGACGCGGTGAGGATCGACACGAGTCCTCCAAAGCTCGAGCCGACCAGGCCGATCCGTGGGAACCCTTTCGCAATCACGTGATCGACCGCAGTCATGGCTTGTTCGATCGCGAGTGTCGTGGTGAGAGCTTCGAACAATCCCTCGCTCTCTCCTTGTCCGAAAAAATCGAAACGAAATGTTGCGAGCCCATGATCGTTGAGCAATCTGGTCAACGTCTTGTTCGTCGTACTGTTCTTTGTAGACAGAAAGCCGTGACAGAGGACAACCGCACGGTGTGTCGGAACGTCCGGAGTCGAAAAGATCGCAGCTACCTTATGGCCGCGCGGGTCAAGAAACGTCAGGTTCTCTTCCATGCGGCGGCATTGTAGCAGAGTCCTGAGGCGGGAGAGTATTCAACGAACTCGAAGGGGATTAGACCTTACTTGAGCGAACACGATAGTCCACGTTATCTCGCAGCCACTTCCAGAACCGATCTTGCTCGGCCAAATCGAGGTTCGGCTGCATCTTCTCTTTCCAATTTTTCATCACTTCGCCATCAACCGTCCACAAACGCACACGCTCGCGCGGAACATGCGCGCGCCATTGCTCGCCGACTTTCGGACTCACGTATGCCAGACGAAGCGTGACATTCCGGGACAGGTACTCGAGCGGCTTGAGGTTGATTTTCTCATACAGCGCCTGTGAACCGGCCGAGGTGCCGCTTACCGTGGCGTCCGGCACACCATCCGTGATGACGACGACATTGATCGGCGCCAGTACCAGATTACGCTCCTTGGTGATTCGAGCCACCTCTTGGAAGAAGGGATTGAAGTCCGTCACCCGATCGGTCGGTGGAAACCATTTGCGAAGCTCCGCTTCGATCTGTGAAACGTCTTTGTTCTCGAGATCATGGATGGGATGGAACGTCTTGGGTTCTCGAAGGTCCTTGCCGCCCACACTGGCGACGAACATGGCTTGCGGTTTATCCAGGCCACCCAGTTCGTTAAGATGCCCGTAGATGTAGTGGGCAAGGAACGACAGTGCATTGTCATAGTAACCTGAATTCTTGAACGAGCCGCTCGCATCTACGCCGATAAAGAGCGTCGTGTGAGGCCGACGGACCTCGGCTGATTCCTGCGTGCAACCGGCGATCGTGCCCAGAAGAAGGAGGCCCGCGAACGCGCAAGCAATGGGGGCTACCGCTCGACGGGTCATGACGTCACCTTCTTCGGTTGCCACCGGACGGTGGGCAGGAGTTCTCTGGTCTCGACGACATCCTTCAGGCTTTTGAAGGGAATGCCGAAGACAGGTTTGCCCGTGACGAGAATCATCGCGAAGTTCAGCAAAGCGGCAGCGACATGGAGAATCGGGAGCATTAAGTACTCCATGAGTTCACTGGCTTTGTCGTGCAGCCAGCCGACCTCTCGCTTGAAATCATCAAGCGGTGCCCGCCACCAAACCGGTGGCTCCGCCGGAATGGCGCCCACGTCTCCCTGCGCCATTGCCTGATGCATGGGCTGCCGAGAGATGAAAGACAGGAGCGGCGGCGTGCCGTATTGGCCGAATAAGAACCAGGTCATGCCGCGGACACCGACCCAGCCGAAGGTCGCCAGCGAGAGGGTAAAGCCGATCCCAAGGCGAAACTGTTCGCCGGTCTGCTGGGCAATCCAGGGCGTGATGGCGTCCACCAGTTCCCGATAAAGAAACATGACTTCGAAAATCATCACGAACAGTTCGACGAGCAGCATTTGCACCAGAAATTTGTATTCATGGTTCTTGACTGCATCGGCGAGCACTTGGATACAAGCGAAGCTGCCCATGATGAGCAGGAAGAGAAAGAAGTAGAGGATTGTCCCGGTCATGACTGAGGCGTCCGAACCGGTGATGCCAGCCAAGACTTCCGTCACTGTCGGCATCAACGTGTACGTGAAGATCGTGGCCTCCAAGAGACACCAGAAGATCAGCAGGAGGAACGCGATCCAGGGCACGCCAGGCTGAAAATAGCTCTGGGTCATCTGGCCGGTCATCTTGAAGGGGAGGACCACAAGCTGCTTCATGGCCTCCGCGGCCAGGTTGAGCGCGAGTCGTCCCAGCGTGAAGAGCCAGCCGACGACGACCATGAGGAATCGTGCGAGGCCGACCCAATACATCCAGATGGCAAAGGCAGTGTCCCACCAGGCCAGCAACAACATTCTCATGAGCTCGATCCGGCCGGAGCGAAACGGCAGCGTGTAGAGCGTGAGATGTGTGCACCACACGGCTCCAATCCACAGCAAGACAGGAAACAAGAGCAACAGATAATAGATACCGGCCAACCAGCCTGTTGCGGAAGAAAGCACAAAATCCATCAGGCTGCGCTGCATCTCCGGAATCCAGGAAAGCGGAATCGTGAGGAAGTGGAAGAGGCTCTGCCAGGGATCCGGAACCATCTGTGACAACTGGTCGTTCATGGGTGCCCTCCTGTATCAGCCTTTGGGGCTGGCCATCTATCTCTATAGAGCAAGAAGTAGGCTGGGAAAGTGATTCGCCGATCTCACTGAAAGACCGTCACTTACGGACGGATCATGAGGTCAGGATTGTTCACAAGGTGCAGGATCGAGGGTACGGAGATGAACGAAACATGATCACGTGACCCAGGGTCGTTATTCCGGCGGATGCAGGCCGGCGACCCAGGCGAGTTTGGCGGAGAAGAGCGCAAGACTGCAGAGCAGCAGGCTTGTGGTCACCCACGTTGCGATTTGGAGGGAGGGAGCATTGAGGGGTGTCACCCATGTGAGTAAGGCCACAACCGACAGCCCTATTGACCCGAAGCTGAGACCGACTAATTGGATGCTCCGCCACCGATCGATAATCGCCGTCAGTTGTTCGAGGTATGGGCCGCGCTTCTTGTTGCTCTCTACTCGACTGACGGCAAGGGTGATGGGCACCAAATGGGACAAGGCACCGAAAATCGTTTGGAGGATGAATCCTATCAGTGCCATATGTGTGTAAGCGACGAGATGGAGCGAACCATAGGGCATAAAGGGAGGATCGGACAGGCTATTCGCACCGACCAGGATACCAAGGAGAATCGTGAGCAGCAGGAAAAACGTGCCGAGCAAGAGATGATCCGAAGCGGCGTTACCGGTATGTCCGGATGCCAGCCAGGTTCTGAACATATTCACGGCATAGAGCACGGCTCCTGAAAAGAGAATGACTCCGGCAGCGATCTCAATCCGGACAGAAGAATTCAGAAATCCTCCGACTAGCACAGCAACTCCAATAGGCAGGATGATGAAGACCGCCCGTGCGAGTCGTGGACTGTACAATGGCGCATTCAACACCGTAGGCAGAAGATTGTGCATCGTGCCGATGATGGCGAGGGAGATAAAACCCAGGATGTTCAAGTGGATGTGGGCAAGTCGGACATGGCCGTAGAATTCCTGGGTCAGTCGGAAGGCCATTATCTCACCAGCGGTCAGTCCTGTAATTAAAGCCAGAAGCGCGACTGCATAGAACCACAGATTCAACGGAGGACTGTTCAAACTCTTGCGTGCTTGCGACCAGGCATTATGGGCGATCCAGAGAAATGAGGCCACGACAAGAAACCCGGCGATGCCAACGGCCGTGTGATTGCGAAGATAGAACCCCGTGATCATGCCGATGGCGCCGAGATTGATCACCAAGAATAAAATCGGATGGGAGTCCCGCTGCTTCTGGCCGGTCATAAGGAGCGGGGGAATGAAGGCCAGGAAGCCTCCGAGAATCATCTGCGCGACCCCCCCCACTAAGGCTCCATGGACATGGACGAGCCGGAGCCATTGAGGGAGCGGTGTTCCGTGCACCAGACCGACGAGAATCGCAACTCCCACGATCGACGAGACGACCAACCAGCCGAAACCGGTCAACAGAAACGTCAATGGACGGAAGGTGAGATGAGCCATCGGGATCTCCTCATGGGTTGAGAAAATAGAAGTGGTTGGTCGGCCCTTGCCCGTGACCGATTGCGAGGCCGTGCCGGATCGTCTCGGTCAAATAGGTTTTCGCGGTCTGCACCGCATCGTGGACAGACTTGCCTCGCGCGAGGTGGGCGGCGATGGCCGAGGCAAACGTGCAACCAGTGCCGTGGGTGTGAGGTGTATCGATAAACGTGCCCGTGAAGACATCGAAGAATCGTCCGTCGTACAGGAGGTCCGTCGCCCGTTCCGCCAGTAAATGCCCACCTTTGATTAACACATGTCTGCAGCCGAACCCATGAATGACTTTTGCGGCTCGGCGCGCGTCGGCGAGCGTCTTGATCTCGATGCCGGACAACTGTTGGGCCTCATGGACGTTTGGCGTGACGAGCAAGGCCAAGGGGAAGAGTCGCTCTTTGACAGCCTCGATCGCATCAGGCTTGAGCAGAGGATGGCCGCTCTTCGAGATCATCACGGGATCGACGACCAGATTCGTGACATTCTGGGGTTTCAACATCTTGGCGACGATCTCGACAATCGCGGTCGAAGACAACATGCCGGTCTTCACCGCGGCCACTTCGAAATCGTCGAACACGGCGTCGATCTGCGCGGCAATGATCGATATTGGCAGATCAAAAACCTCAGTAACTTCTTCCGTGTTCTGAGCGGTGATTGCCGTGATGACCGACATGGCGAACACACCGTTCGCCGACATGGCTTTGATATCCGCCTGTATGCCGGCACCACCTCCAGAATCCGACCCGGCAATGGTCAAGACTTGTTTCAATGTCTCATTCATAGTTTCTGAATGTCCACTCTAAGACGGGAAAATCGGCTGAATATATATACTTTGCTGTGGAAGTCTGTCTAGGTAAGTTTCCCGTTTCTCTCCCACTCTGCGGACGGCTGTAGTATGGGCTGGGGGTGGGATTGCCTCAACGTGCGCGCGTCGAACGAGCACCGCCCTTAGTTTTTATGATCATTCTTGCGTGCCGCGTTCCGCGAGCACAAGAGGCGATCCCACCCCTAGGCGAACATTTCTACACCGGCCACTTTTCCTCGTTCCATGCCATCTCCCAAAACATCCACTCATACCGTGAACTGATCACAAACGCCTCTTCCATTCGCCTCTTTTCTTCCTTGCCAGCTGTGCTTGCCCACTGGTCTACCTTTTTCCTCATCCATCGCTGGACTTCGGCGAACTCCGGTGACGCGTAGAGCATCAACCAGTCGCGGTACGGGTGTTTCTTGGGCGGCGGGCCTTTCCTGAGCAGATGCTGACCGACGACGCAGTAAATCCAGGCGCAAGGAAGGGCGACGGCTGTGATCTCAGCAGCAGACCCTGATTGGACGACCGCTAGCATGTGCCTGGTGTAGGCGTAATTCGTCGGCGACATGGGGACGGTCGTCATTTGCTTCGCGGTCATCTTCCAGCGCGATCCGTACCCTTCGTGAAGACTGCGCTCGACCACGATCGTCTCTTCAGCCAGCTTCGTCAGGCGGAGAGCCGATTCTGAATCTGGCGCTTTTAGTGCTCCGGCAGAAAACACTCGGGCGAGATCGCCGAGAAATTTCGCGTCCTGCAGGATGTAGTACTTGAATTTTCGCTCCGGCAACGTGCCCCTGCCCAACGCGACGACGAACGGATGGGTGAGTTGGGCGTCCCAGATCGGCTTGACCAGATTTCGCAGATGATTGCTGAACGACATCAATGACTCCTTCTGTGAGTACCGTCTTTCGTGAAGCGTATCTCATCTTTCGCAAGAATCGATTGGGATGCTTGCGTTTCACGTTTCACGAATCACGCTTCACGAGTTTCAATCGGCTGGTGGCCAGGGCCTCGGTAGGCGATTGATGCCGTCGAGCGCGGCAACCTTGTAACACTCGGCCAATGTGGGGTAGTTGAAAACGGTATCGATGAAATAGTCGATCTTGCCACGGTAGGCCATGACAGCCTGGCCGATGTGAATCAATTCTGTCGCCCCTTCACCGATCGCATGGATGCCGAGAACTTCTCGGGTCTGGCGATGAAAGAGGAGCTTCAGTATGCCACGGTCATCTCCAATGAGCTGGCCCCTGGCGATCTCCCGGTACCTCGCGATGCCCACTCCAAAGGGCACGTCGGCCTTGATGAGGTCCTCTTCCGTACGTCCGACCATGGACATCTCGGGAATCGAATAGATGCCGTAAGGCAACAGCGCGGTGTCAGTGCGATCCGGATGACCAAACGCATGGCAGGACGCATGACGCCCCTGTTGCATGGAGGTTGAGGCCAAGGCGGGAAATCCGATGACGTCCCCCGCGGCATAGATGTGCGGGACCGAGGTTTGAAAATGTTCGTTCACGGTCAAGCGGCCACGGTCGTCGGGGGTGATCCCGACGGTCGTCAGATTAAGGTCCGCGGTGGCTCCTACTCGTCCGATGGCGTACATCAAGGTCTCGGCCGTGACCGCTCTGGCCTGCTTCAGCGTTACGTGGATCTGTCCCTCTGATTCTTTTCGAATGGCGACGACTTCTTCGTCGTGATAGAGCGTGACGCCGATGTCTTTCATTTGCTGCTGGAGAGCGGTGATGATCTCTGCGTCCATGAACTCGAGAAGGCGCGGCCGTTTGTCGATGAGAATCACTGAGACACCCATCGTGGCGAGGATTGACGCATATTCGGTCCCGATCACACCGCCACCGACGATGACCATTGATGTCGGGACTCGCTTCAGTGTCAGAATGCCGTCGGTGTCGATGATGGAGGCGCCGTCAAAGGGGACATGGGAGGGTCTCGCCGGCTCTGTGCCAACGGCGATGACAATAAAGTCAGCGGTATGTTCGACTGAACCAGTCGTTTGTTGAATGCGTAGTCGGTGAGGATCGACGAAGCTGGCCGTCCCATACAGCATGTCGACGTAGTTACGGGTCATTTGGTTTTGCACGATTTGAATTTCGTTTGCGATAACGTGCTGGCAGCGAAAGGCCAAATCGACGATCGTGATGGTTTGCTTAAGGCGGTAATCTGCTCCGTAGAAATTCCGCTGGCGGAATCCTGAGAGGTAGAGGATGGCTTCGCGAAGGGACTTGCTTGGGATCGTCCCGGTGTTGATGCAGACACCGCCGACGACTTCTTTCCGCTCGATGATGCCGACTTTTTTCCCGAGCTTGGCGGCCTGTACAGCGGCCTTTTGGCCTGCTGGCCCCGTTCCGATTACGAGAAGATCGTAATGTGCCATTGAACGCCCCGTGTGGAAAGGCTAAGGTTCAGGGTGAGGTTGAGGCGTAGAATACACCTGAACCTTAACCTCGACCTTGCATCAGGTCAACTGGCCGTGATCAATGACCTGGCAAAGGTAAATGCCTCATCCATGTTTGGCAGTTGTCCTAGTTCAGGAGTAATCTGAAGATAGCGTATTTTATTCTGGGCATCGACGACCATGACCGCGCGCGCCAGAACGTGGGGCCCCTTCAGAAAGAGCCCATGGGCTTTCCCAAAATCCCCCCCACGGTAGTCTGAGAGAAACGTCACATTGTCGATGTTCGCCTCCTGGGCGAACCGTTTTTGAGCAAACGGGGTGTCAATGCTGATCGTGATGAGTTCAACCATCTTGTCGAGGCCCTTGTTCTTTTCGCTCAGGTAGTGCGTTTGCTGTTCGCAGACTTTGGTGTCCAACGACGGAACGACACTAATGATGCGAACCTTCCCTTTGCCCTTCGTCTCGGCTACGTTGATCAACGAGAGATCGGTTTGGGTGACCTTCACATCCCGGAGTGAGTCGCCGATTGTCACCTCTGTGCCCGAGAGGGCGGACGGACTGCCTTTGAACAACACAGTGTGGCCGTCTCCTGCGATGGCAGTCCCGCTTGCAACAGGAAGATTCTTGTAGAGGAAAACAGACTCTCCCGTGCTTCCACAGCCAACGTTCAACAGGAGAATAAGCAGGGCCACTGCCAGCGTCCACCGATTATCGGCCATGGTGCCCTCCTTCGTATCTTCTCTCGACGGCCGTTCCATTCTACGACAGAAATAATGAATCGGAACGATTTCTTAGGATTGAAGAAATCCGAGCAATTTTGCATTCACCAGGTCAGGCTGCTCCCATTGCGGAATGTGTCCGGCTCGGGGTATCCGAACGAACCGTGACCCAGCTATCGTCTGGTGGAGTGCCTCCCCCGCCTTGATCGGAAACACACGATCTTCTTCGCCCCACACGATCAGCGTGCGTTGCGTCACCTTGCCAATCCGTGGGGCGAACTGTTCTTCCCATATCGGAAGGTTCTTGCCGGTCGTCAGGAGGGAGCGAAATTGTCCCGGCCGTTGACGATTACGATTCGACCGATCCAGCACGGCAGGTGTAATCAAGGCAGGGTTGTAAATGAATTCCTGCAGAATGGATTCGGTCATGGTCCATCCGAAGAGCCAATTGCCGAACGAGACGACCCATGCGGGCGTACTCGTCTCCAACGCACGGCGCACCGTGGGACTGGCGAGATGATCCATCACGCGGGCGGGAAGGCCGTCAATCAGCACGAGATTCGAGACACGGGTGGGATGGTCGAGGGCCATCCCGATGGCGAGCCCCGCTCCCATCGAGTTGCCGACCACGTCGGCTTGAGTGATCTGCAACGCATCCATGAATCCAATCAGGAAGGCCAGAAGCTCGTCGGGCCGGTAGTCGATCTCGGGTTTATCAGACAGTCCTGCTCCGACCAGATCGGGGGTGATGACTCGGAACTTCGTCGAGAGGGGCGTTTGCTGGTGTTCCCACTGCCACATCGATCCACCGAACCCATGAATCAACAGCACCGGCTGACCCTGGCCGACGTCGAGGTAGGCTATTCGTTGCCCGTTGACCGTAACGGTTTTGATCGGAATTCGCTCGAGTGCCTCGAACCATGGGGGAATTGACGATGTCGATGCACAGCTGCCCAAGGTGAACATGATCGACCATCCTAGAATGAGCAGGAAACAGATGTGACCTGGATGAGGGGTCGAGCGTCCATGGTCAGGGGTGACCAGGTTATTCGAGCTGGATGAGCGTCTCATCCGTTTTGACGTTATCACCTTCGGCGACGAGGATCGCGGTCACTTTCCCGTCGATCGGAGCCGGAATACGACTTTCCATCTTCATCGCTTCAATGATCAGCAAGGGATCGCCGGCCTTCACAACGGCATCCTTGTGAACGAGTACCTGTACAACTCGTCCCGGCATGGGGGGGGCCACATCGCCCGGCTTGGTCGGTTTCGGCCGTTTCGGTTTTGAACCGGTTCCCGTGTCGGGTGCTTCCGGTACGCCGGTGAGCACTTCCTGGATCGTTTCGAGGGACACTTCTTCCAACTTGTCGTTGACACGAATGTAGTACGGTTTACGACCGTCGGTCTTTCGGCCGGACCCCGACACTTTCACGTGATAGGTTTCTCCGTGCACGTTCACGTTGAACTCGACCGGCGCGAGATGCAGCTCATGAGCAACGGCGGGGCCTTTTGGCGAGGACATTTCCAGCGGCTCCGGCGTCAGCTCGCCTTTTTCTCGGGCGTCAAAGAAATCCCGGGCGATCGCCGGAAAAAGTGCGAATGACAGCTGGTCCTCAACGGTCGTAGCGGACGGTGGCAGATCTTTCCTGATCGCTTCTAGCTCTGGTTCGAGCCGATCGGCTGGTCGAGTTCGAATGGGGTCTTCGTTTCCGATCGCCCGAGCCATGACGTCGGCATCGACTGGGCCCGGTGCGCGCCCGTAGAAACCGAGGAAATAGTTTTTGGTTTCGGTCGTGATGACCTTGTATCGTTCGCCCGTGAGGACATTGAGGGTCGCCTGCGTGCCAACGATCTGGCTGGTAGGGGTCACGAGCGGCGGATAGCCCAGTTCTTTCCTCACGCGCGGGACTTCGTCAAGGACTTCCTTCATGCGCTCAAGGGCGTTCTGCTCGGTCAATTGTGCGGCCAGATTGGACAGCATGCCTCCGGGGATCTGAGAAGTCAGAATTTCTGCATCCACGCCGGTAAAATCGCTCTCGAACTGTCGATACTTTCTGCGGACGGTCCGGAAGTGTTCGGTGATCGGTTGAAAGGTGGCCAGATCCAAGCCGGTGTCATACGGTGTCTCGCGCAGAGAGGCAATCATCGTTTCAGTCGGAGGGTGCGAGGTTCCACCTGCCAACGGAGAGATGGCGGTGTCGAGCATATCGAGCCCCCCCAGGATCGCCATGAGAGATGCCATCGAGGCCATGCCGGACGTGTAATGGGTATGGAGATGGATCGGGACCTTGACGGCCGCTTTGAGCCGGCGCACCAGCTGATAAGCATCGAGCGGGGCCAGGAGGCCTGCCATATCCTTAATGCACAGCGTGTCGGTTCCGAGGTCTTCCATCTGGCGTGCGAGATCGACATACCGGTCGACGCTGTGGACGGGGCTCACGGTGTAGCAGATGGCCGCTTCCACATGCTTCCCGCAGGCCTTCACTTCACGAATAGCTCGGTCCAGGTTGCGAATGTCGTTGAGCGCGTCGAAAATTCTAAACACGTCGATGCCGTTGGCCGCCGACCGTTCGATAAAGCGCTCAAGCACGTCGTCGGCATAGTGACGGTAGCCGACCAGGTTCTGCCCTCGGAGCAACATCTGTAGTTTGGTATTGGGCATGGCGGCTCGGAGTGCACGCAGGCGCTCCCAGGGATCTTCCTTGAGAAAGCGCAGGCAGGTATCGAACGTCGCACCGCCCCAGACTTCCAACGACCAGTATCCGACGGCATCGAGCTTTTGGGCGATAGGCAACATGTCTTCCGTTCGCATGCGCGTGGCCAAGAGGGATTGATGGCCGTCGCGAAGGGCGACGTCAGTGATAAGAATCGGCTTGCCAGGGGCCGGTTGGATCGTGAGGCTCTCCCTTCGAGGCGTTCGTCCTTTGGACGTGCGAATCGCGTGGCTCGCATGCTGCTTTCTTCTTCCCGCTGTTTTTTTCGTGTGCGATCGTCGCATCGGCATCGGTCTCGTTGAGTCTTTTCTTCGAGGTTTGGGGTTCGCGTGTGACCGTTAGGTCCGGCTAGAGTCCTTCATAGGCCGCAATCGCCGCTGATATGGCCAGTACCAAATCCTCCGGCTGTTCGAACTCGTCGTAGTTGAAGAGTTCAGGATGGGTTTCGAGGTAGGACGTGTCGAAGCGGCCTGCCAGAAAGTCCGGATCCTGCATGATGGTCTTCATGAACGGAATCGTCGTTTTCACCCCTCGCAGCACATATTCTTCCAATGATCGCCTCATGCGGCTGACGGTTTCTTCCCAGGTACGGCCCCGCACGGTGAGCTTGGCCAGAAGAGCATCATAGTAAGGGGGGATAATGTAGTCTTTGTACACGGCTCCGTCGATCCGTACGCCGATGCCGCCGGGTGAGAGGTACGCGGTGACAGTCCCAGTGCAAGGGCGGAAATTATTCTTTGGATCCTCGGCGTTGATGCGGCATTGGATGGCGTGCCCTTGAAGCGTGACATCTTCTTGTCGGATATCGAGCGGCTTCCCCGCGGCAATGGCAATCTGATTGCGCACGATATCGATCGCAGTGATCTGCTCCGTGACGGTATGTTCGACCTGGATCCGCGGGTTCATCTCAATGAAGTAGTAGCGGCCTTCCTGGTCAAGGAGGAACTCCACCGTCCCCGCGTTGTCGTAGTGCACCCCGCGCGCGATCGCTGTCGCTGCTTCTCCCATCTCGGTGCGGAGTCGGGCTGTCAAGATGAGCGAAGGAGCAATCTCGATCAGCTTCTGATGACGCCGTTGGATCGAGCAATCGCGCTCACCCAGGTGGATAATGTTGCCGTGTCGATCGGCCAGAATCTGGAACTCGATGTGATGGGGGCGCTCGATATACTTCTCTATGAACACGCTACCGTCGCCGAACGCGGCCTGTGCTTCTCGTCCCGCGACCTCGATTTTCTCGCGAAGTTCGGTGTCTGACCTGACGACTCGAAGACCGCGCCCTCCGCCTCCGGCGCTGGCTTTAATCATCACGGGGTAGCCGGCCTGTTTGGCGAAGGCAAGCGCATCCTTGACGTGAGTCACACCCTGTTCCGTGCCCGGCACAATCGGCACGCCCACCTGCTTCGCCAATTCACGCGCCTTGACCTTGTTGCCCATCAATTCGATGGCGTGAGGGGACGGACCGATAAACGTGATGCCGGACGTCTGGCAGAGCTGAGCGAACTGCGCGTTTTCCGAAAGGAAACCATATCCTGGGTGAATCGCATCGGCGCCGATGCGTTGGGCAAGATCGACGATCTGTTGGGTGTCCAAAAACCCTTTGACCGGCCCAGGACCGACCGCATAGGCCTCGTCGGCCTTCTTGACGTAAATGCCGGTTGAGTCGGCTTCGGAATAGATGGCTGCGGTCGCGATGTTGAGCTCGCGGCAGGCGCGGATGATCCGCATCGCGATTTCGCCGCGGTTGGCGACCAAAATCTTCTTGAACATACGCGGTCTTACCTCAGAATCCATTCGGCGTTCCACGAGAATGTAGACCGGTGGAAAAGCGGGCGTACGCTAGCATAGGACCCAGACAGTTGTCGAGAGAACACAAGGAGTTGAGCGGACACAGACGGGGTGAGGTGAGACGAGAGGCTCGGAATGCGAGAGTGCCGCCGAGCCTCTGGGGGATCTTACTTGGACTTGATCAAAAGAGGTTTCGACTGAGCACTTCCGCCGCCAGCGACGATAATGATAAAAGACATGCCGGCCTTCGCTTCAGGAACCGTGGCTTCGATCGACGTGTCGCTGACATACTTAAAGTCCACCGGGGTTTTTGACGCGGCACTGAAAGTTACGGTGTGGAAACATTCCTTCGTGCCGAAATTTTCGCCCGTTATGACCACCTTGTCACCAGGTTTGGCCTCGTCCGGCTCCACTTTGGCAATTCGCGGTCGCTTGGTACGGTCGCAGGTCGGGTCTCGCTGGACTTTTTCAGCGTCAAATCCCTTAATGGATTCGGTATCGAATAGAGAGAAACCGGTTCCTTCCACCACCGCTCCTTCCTGATCGGCTGCGAATGTGGGCGGGGGGAAAAGGAGCCAGCCGGCGAGTCCGATGACCATGAGGACCGATGATCGCCATGTACACATATGAACCTCCTTGAGTAAGAACGAATAATCATTTCTCACTAACAGGGACATAAGTCTCGGCAATGATTTTTTGGCCGGCCGATGAAAGCGCGAATTGTTTGAACGCCTCAGCCACCAGATGAGGGTCTTTCTGGGACAGCAACAACACCGGTCGTCTCAGGGGATAGCGGCCGTCCTTCACAGTTGGAATCTCCGGCTCTACTTTATCAATCGGAAGCAACCGCACTGCAACGCCTCCCGACACCACCGACAAACCCTGGCTCATTGATAGATAAGAGACAGCGGACAGCGGAGGAAGCGTGCCGACGACAGTCTTAATCACCTTGTCGTCTCGACCAATCACTTTGGCTGAATCCGTGATTTTTCCCGTGATACCAAGCTGCGATTCGAAGGCCTCGCGGATATTCTGATTGCGGGGACGATCGATTACCAGGATTTTCGTCTCCGGACCTCCCAGCTCAGACCACATTCTGACCTTGCCAGAAAAAATATCGGCTACTTCCTGCTTTGTGACTTCTTTGGTGAAATTCGAGAGGTGAACCATCACTCCGATCCCATCCCATGCAATCAGGGTCGAGACTAATCGGGAATCATCGGCCCCAGTCACAGCAAACTGCGCCTGGCCGGACTTGACCATTTCGACAGGTTTGGAATTCTCATCCCAGAGCACGTCGACATAAGCTCGCGGATTCGCTTTCTCGAACGCACGAGCCAGCGGTTCAATAGTCGTCAATTCCGGCCCATTGCCCGCGATCACGAGATTACCGGAAACTTCGGCAAAGGCGAGGGGGAGGACGGGTCCATACAGGGCGAGACTGAAACCAAAGAGGAAGACAAACCACAGAGCCATGCGCGTACCTCGCTTGTCGATTCGGATGTCAGCGCGATGGGGAGACGGAAAATTCAACGGACAGCCTGCGGCGTATTCAGGATTTTGACGGATCTATCTTGTTGATTGGAGGGGAGCCTGAGGCCACGGCGTCCATCGGGGGAGGGGGCGTGCGCTTTCCAAACACCGGCGGGAGCTTAGAAAACTTCGCCTTACGCTCGTTGAGCATATCGTACGCTTTCATTTCTGAAAACCCCGGCTTATGAGTGCCCACCACCTTGGAGGCGAACGCGGAGAGCAATCTCGTTGCCTGTTGAGCCTGACAAAATGGGCAGACGGTGTCTTCTTGCCGGGCATGGACCGATTGAGTAGCATCGAACTGTTTCTCGCATTGCCCGCAACGGTACTCGTAGATTGGCATCGTCGCTCTCCTTATGATCGTAGCCGACCCGCGCCGTAAGGCGCCCTTGACCATCCGCCGAATTTTCGCTTATTGTAGCACACTTCCCTGGTTCGGAAACTAGGGGTGTGAAGGAGGGAGATGTCGATGTCGTTGTTGATTCGGAAGTATAAGGGGCATAATGGGCTGATGCAGGAGGAACGGATCGACGATCCGGATCGGATCAAGCGGTACTTGCGGCTCTTCGAAAAAGACGATGTGAAGAAACTCGAAACCGGCGTGAAGGTTTTCATCGAAAAAGATGAATGGCAGCTCCTGCCTTAATCGGTGACCGTGTAGGAAAGGGACTTTAGCCAAGATAGCAAATCAACCGACGTCCCTTATCCCACACACCTCACTGCCAGCTAGTCCCCATGGTCTATTGGATTCATATCGCGCGAGGAATTGATCGCGTGACCTTGCACAAGGACCGATGTTCGGAGGTGCCTTCGACTCATTTGTCGAGCGATTTCTGGGAAGGGGGCTGGTTTGATTATCCTGACAAGGAACGCGCCCTTTTAGCCATGGAACAGGCGGGAACGAACGAGCAACGACGCTGTCCTCTCTGTAAACCCTAACGACGTGCAGCGCCGTGCTGAGAACTGAGTGCTGAGTTCCACAGAGCGAAGCCGTTTTCTAGATCCTCAGCACTCAGCACTTCCTAACTCCTATGCCTCGCTTAGCGCTCCTTCTGACAACTCTCATCTGGGGTGCGACCTTTCCCGCCACCAAAGTCGTGCTGGAGCAAATTCCCCCTCTATCCTTTCTCTTTCTTCGGTTTTGCTTGGGGGCTTTCTTGGTCGTGACCGGGATGGTTCTGTTAGGGTTTCCATTCCGTCGTGAGCGATCGGTTCTTCGGGCCAGCGCCATTGCCACGGTGTGGCTGTTTCTCGGCTATCTGCTTCAGACCGTTGGACTGTGGTATACGACCGCATCGAACTCCGCATTTATTACCGCCCTTTATGTAGTCTTCGTGCCACTCATACTGCGCCGGTTCGGTCGGCGTGTCTGGATCGCGACGACGATCGCGATGGGAGGGCTCTGGCTTTTGATCAAGCCGACGATCGCGATCAATGCTGGTGATCTCCTTACGCTCGGCTGTGCGGTAGCGTTCGCGGGGCACATCGCCTGTCTCGAACGTTTTACTCGTGAAGTGGATGCGCCCTCCTTGTTTACCTGGCAGATGGTAGCGATGGCAGGCATCTTATTTCCTGCGATGGTACTCGAAAGGGCACCGGCTGAGTCATTTGCTCCGACGACGGCGCTCTTGGTGGGCTTAGGAATTACGGGAGGCCTAGCGACGGGGGCATTCGCGGTGCAAATGTGGGCACAGCGGTTGATTCCAGCGCAACAGGTCGCGTTGGTCTTTGCGTCCGAACCAGTCTATGCGGCGTGGCTCTCCTGGTATTTTCTCGGCGAATCAATGGACCTCAAAGGGTGGATTGGAAGTGGATTGATTGTAGCCGCCGTTGTCATCGGCGCGCTTGCGGTCGAGCCGCGTGGAGCAGCGAAGTCGGTTGAGTCCCTGCAGACGGCATAGCTCGTCAACCAACAGTTCGCGGAGGAGAACGTGTCACAAAAATTCGGGAACAGCCGCTGGGTCCGAGAAGGCTTTCTCGATAATCGCGTGGCAGGAACCGTTGTGGGGCGGATTCACTTCGCGGTGATCGGTTCGGTCGAGATGTATTTGCGGGGGAATTTCAAATCGGATATCGCGGGCCAGGTTATTCGGTTTCGGAACCGTCGCTTCGAGGATGACGATGTAGCCGGGCAAGTGATCGGTGATATGGAAAATCCTCAGATTGGAACGGTCAACCTCATCTCCTTCGATCCGCATCCCAATCTCGAGCCCCATCCCTACATCGAGTGGTTTTCGACCCGCCAGAATCATTATCGGATTGAATTGGAACCACCCGATGCCTGGGTAGTGTCGGATTCTGAAGCAGCAGATATTGATCCCGAGAGCCGGCGTATTCGCGAGACGTTGGCACCGAGAGACTCAGCCCGTCCCTCTCCTGAGGAAGCTGATTGGGTCTAGATTTATAAAGCGGGCCTAGACGGCGATGGCTTCCTGCTTGCTCTTCCCGTCGCGGACATATTCTGGAACATCGCGGATATCCCAGACGAGACCGAGCCACTCCATGACCTTCAAGCCGTAGTAGGTGATGTCGATTTCCCACCAATAAAAGCCCTGGCTGGTTGAGGCCGGATAGTAGTGATGGTTGTTGTGCCAACCTTCTCCGAGCGTAATCAACGCGAGGAAAAAATTGTTTCGGCTGTCGTCGCCCGTGTCGTATCGCTGCGACCCATACACATGAGACAGCGAGTTGATTGTGCAGGTCCCATGAATCAACACGACGGTCGAGATAAAGAACCCCCAAATCAGCATTTGCGGGCCATTGGTACCCAAGCTTGGCGCGTAGGCTTCCAGGAGTCTGCCCAGACCGAACATCGCAAACCCCGTGGCAGTGGGGACCAGGATGTCGAATCGATCGAGAAACCGCAGCTCAGGATACTTGGCAAAGTCCGCTATCGCTTTCAAGCGCGGCGCGAAATGTGTTTGCGAGGTAAACCATCCGATATGCGACCAGAGAAAGCCCCCTTGGCGAGGCGAGTGGACATCGTCCGGTAAATCCGATGCGATATGGTGATGGCGGTGGTGACTGGCCCACCAGAGCGGTCCGCGCTGGGCGCAAGATCCGCCTAAAATGGCAAAGGCGAGTTGGCAGGCCCGCGAAGTTTTAAAGGTACGATGGGAAAAATATCGGTGATACCAGCCTGTAATGGCAAACATCCGAACGAGATAGAACGCGATTGCGACGGCGATCGCAGTCCAGCTCCATCCCACCCAAATCACACCGAGACACATCAAATGGACTGCGATAATGGGAATACAGCGGAGCCAGTCCATACGAGGAGGCCCGTCGACCTTCATATGCTCAAGTCCCGCCCAGGAATCGACCCATCGAAGAATAGTGAACCAGAGATGCTGGGCTTTGCTGGGATGTAGGACACGCACGTCGGACATTCGAGTACCTCCACGGTCAGGGATTGCAGGCGGGCAGTGTATGAGCACGCCGAATCCCGATTAGCTTCTGTAATGTCGCGGCGCTAAATGGTGATCAAGAAGGCAGGCCGCACTCAATGGGAAGACATTATATACGTATCTGCCTCCAAAGTGGCAAGAAGATTTTTGCCCGCCTAGACCATGCATCAGAGCGATTGTAGCGGAGCGGTTCGGGTTGTCCACCTTTTGTTGCCGATGACGCATTCAGGGCTTCTACGGAGGGCGGATCGGCTACTCGCCTCTTGTTTGACACCCTCTATCCAGGCCCCCTAGAATACCTCTCCGATGAATGACCGCTTTTTAAGAGCCTGCCGTCGCGAGCCGGTGGACTGTACCCCTGTGTGGTTCATGCGCCAGGCCGGCCGCTACATGGGCGAGTATCGCTCGCTTCGAGCCAAACACTCGATTCTCGAGCTGTGCAAGACGCCGGAACTGGCGGCGCAAGTCACGCTTCAACCGATCGATCGATTCCCTCTTGATGCAGCCATCATCTTTGCGGACATTCTGCTTCCGCTCGAAGCGATGGGGCTGAGTCTCGAATTTGCCGACGGCGAAGGCCCCGTTATTCATAATCCGATCACCGATCGCGGATCCGTTGAGAGGCTCAAGGTGATTGATGGCGACGAACTGGCATACGTTGCAGAGGCGGTGAGTCTGACCCGCCAAGCCTTGAACGGGCGAGTGCCGCTGATCGGGTTCGGGGGGGCTCCGTTCACGTTAGCCAGTTATGCGATCGAAGGGGGTGGGTCACGGAACTATGTGCTCACGAAGCAGCTGATGTATCGAGAGCCGGATGTTTGGCACAAGCTCATGGACAAGTTGGCTCGTGTCGTGACGGGCTATTTGCGCCGACAGATCAGAGCTGGGGCCCAGGCAATCCAACTCTTCGACAGCTGGGTCGGCTGTCTCGCGCCCGGTGATTATGAAGAGTATGTCCTTCCTCACGTGCACGTCATTTTTGAAGGGTTGAAACGGGAAGGTGTCCCGTTGATCTATTTCGGCACGGGGACGTCGGCCATCCTCCGACAAATGCGCCGGGCTGGCGGTGATGTAATTGGGGTCGACTGGCGGATTCATCTCGATGAAGCTTGGGCTACGGTCGGGCATGACGTGGCTGTGCAAGGGAATCTCGACCCGTTGGTTATGTTTGCACCGTTGCATGAAATCGAACGCCGAGTGGAGGACATCCTGCGTCGGGCTGCAGGACGGCCCGGCCATATCTTTAATCTGGGGCACGGGATTCTGCCGAACACGCCGGTCGAGCATGTGGCTGCTGCGGTCGACATGGTGCATAAGCTCAGTGCGAGATAGCCGGAACGCGAGGGGCGTGAGGCGAGAGGACGGAATCGATGAGCCGCGTCTTTCGGTTGAGTTTTTCCCTTTGCCCCTCGCCTAATGATGTTATGCCCGGATCACGTAGGCCGATTGCTATTCTGTTGATGGCTATGGGAGGACCCGATTCTCTGGAGAACGTTGAACCGTTCTTGCGCGACGTGCGTGGGGGCCGACCGACGCCGCCTGAACTTGTGGGGGAAATTCGTGAGCGATATCGAGTAACGGGTGGAAGATCACCGGCCTTCGGGATCACGAAAGAGGTGGCGAGAAAGCTGGAAGAGCGTTTGAACGAACGAGGCGGTGAACGGTACCGGGTGTATGTTGGGTTGCGGCATTGGCATCCCTTTATTCACGAGACCTATGCTGAACTGCTCGGCGATGACCCTGAACAGGTCATCGGTCTTTGCATGGCGCCCCAACAGTCGTCTTTGAGCACCGGTGCCTATCGGAAGAAAGTGGACGAAGCGCGGGCCTCCCTGCAGAGTACGTGTCCAGTGAGTTACGTTGCCAGTTGGCATCAGCATCCCAAGCTGATCGCCGCAATCGTCGAACATATCCGCGAGGGCTTGCTGAAATTCCCTGCCGACGTGCGAATGAACGTACCGGTTCTCTTTACTGCGCACAGTCTTCCCGAACGGATCGTTGCGATGAAGGATCCCTATCCGGATGAAGTACGGGGAACCGTTGAAGCAGTGAAAAGTCAATTGGGTGATACTCCCACGAGGTTTGCCTATCAGAGTCAAGGGCGGTCGGGGGAGAGATGGTTGGGGCCGACGGTCGAGTCAGCCGTAGACGAGCTGGCTCGAGAAGGGTATCGATACGTGTTGGTGGCCCCCATCGGGTTTCTCTGTGACCATGTGGAAACGCTGTACGACATCGATATTGAGTTGAAGCAGTATGCCGCCAGTCGCGGAATGCATCTCGAGCGTATGGCCATGCTGAATGCCTCTTCGGGGATTGTTGACGCACTGGTATCGATGTTGGCTGCACACCAATCCTCTCTTGTCCAGTAACTTGTGAGCACTCCTCGGACAGTGGCGATTATCGGTGGTGGAATTTCAGGCCTTGCCACGGCCTTTGCCCTCCAAGAACAAGCTGCAGCTGCCGGCCTGCTCCTCCGTTGTACGGTGCTTGAGGCGGGGGGCACCTGGGGGGGAAAGATTGTGACGCACCGTGTCGGCGATCTGGTCGCTGAAGCCGGGCCTGACTCGTTTCTCTCCCAGAAACCTGCCGGACTTGAGCTCTGCGGCAAGCTGGGGCTGACCGAACAGCTTATCAACACGAATGAGACGGGGAAAAAGGCGTTCGTCTATTCACGTGGACGGCTGCGCGAGTTGCCGGAAGGGCTGGTGGTGATGACGCCCAGCCAGATGAGGCCGTTTGTTCGGAGCGGGCTGCTCAGTTGGGCTGGATTGGCGCGTATGAGCCTGGATGTGCTGCTGCCCGCCAAACGGCCACGAGAAGGAGAAGACGAATCGCTGGCGTCATTCTTCCGGAGGCGGTTTGGTCGGGAGGCTTTCGAGCGGCTGATCGAACCGTTGATGGCCGGAATTTATGCGGGCGATGCGCGAGAGATGAGTGTGGCCGCCACGTTTCCTCGGTTTCCTGAATTGGAACTACAGTACGGCAGCGTGATTCGGGGCATGATGGCAGCGCAGCGGGCTCGATGGGAAAAGGGGTCGCCCGGAAACAAGCGTACGATGTTTGTCAGCCTTAAGAACGGGCTCACGGATCTCGTAACATCGCTAGTCGAGCGTCTGGTACAGCAGGGTGTCGTACTTCGAACCGGCACATCGGTCGAAGCCCTCCGAGTCCGGTCTCATCAGCTGAACCGTTGGATGTATGATCTGATTCTGAAGGATGGGTCGTCCCTCTCAACCGAAAGTCTTGTCCTCGCGACGCCGGCTTATGTATCGGCCGACCTCATTCGGCCGCTTACGCCGATGGCAGGAGGGTTGCTGGATCTCATTCCCTACGCCTCCACGGCGACAATCAGCATGGCGTTTCCTCGATTGTCTGTGGCAGGAATAATCGATGGGTTTGGGTTTGTCGTGCCACGGGTTGAAGGGCGCGATCTACTTGCGGCCACCTGGACGTCATTGAAATGGCCTCACCGTGCACCTCCCGAACAGGTATTGATCCGATGCTATGTCGGAGGAGTCGGCCGTGAAGCGCTTCTTGAATTAGAAGACCATACCCTCATCGCCCGGGTTCGGTCTGAGCTAGCTGCTCTCTGTGGTCTGACGGCAGAGCCACATTTCGTGGAAGTGAATCGCTGGATGAAAGCAATGCCCCAATATACCATCGGCCATCTCGATCGCCTCAAGCAGATCGAGGCAGCTCTAAGTCGATACGGCGGGCTGGCTCTTACGGGTGCGGCCTATCGAGGGGTAGGTATCCCGGACTGTATCCGAGATGGAACCCTTGCCGCCCATCGTGTTATGCGTTATTTGTCTGGGGATCCAGAGCCTCGAGTCGCGTAAGAAATTCAAGGCTTCAGTGAGGACATGATGGATAATCGTCTCAAGATTTCAGGGGTTAGCGGACCGTTTCGAGAACCGAAAGAAGCCGTGTTTTCGTATGACTATGCAGTCTTGCGGGCTACGTGGCCGATGCCCCACGCGATTCGGGTGAAGGTGGCGATTGCGGAGGAACTCGAGGTGCTGAAGAGCAAGATCGTCGGGACGTTGTCTGGCTCACCCGGTCAACAACTGTTGGTGACACAAATATTGTCGCGGAAGATCGCCGATGAAAAACTCCGCATCATGGACGAGGAAGGCAACCTGTCGGACCGACGCGACGTGATGATTCCGCCATTCGTCGGTGAATTCGGGCATTTCTTCTCTCGGCTCGAGCGCTGGGCGACAGAGCAACAACCGGCGCTTCGAGCGGAGATTGCAGAACGGGTGAAGCTATAAGCTATCGCTCCACGTACGGGTTGAGCCTGTTTGGTTCAACGGTCACATCGATTCGAATTTTACGAAGAGTGATTGCACTTTCTCCAATCACAGATTCTGTGGACAAGCCTGTGGAAAACGTCTGCCCTTTCGACTGATCGCTAGCAATGATCACGGGCTCAGCAACCTGCACAAGATTTAGGCATTGGGTGAAGGCGCCTACATTCCACTAGATGTTGTGGCGTGGGAATTTCCCTAAGGACGGGCACGTGAATCGTTTTTGTCTTGGGGACAGAAACAGCCAGAATTTTCAGGAAATGCGCGGGATCGATCGCTAAAAGACTTTTCGATAGTGGTTGGAATGCACGCCTGATTCATCAGCCAGTCCGAGTGATGCCGAGTCAGGGCTCCCGGTATTATTCAGATCAATTCGATAGTGTCCACGAATCTCTTCCATCGCAACCTCGAAAGGAATCGCTTGTGGGTACAGATTTCCCGGGGCATGTGCTCCTCGCGCGAGCGTACGGATCGCTTCCCGCTGTGCGTATTTCGGGTCCGACACGATATAAATGTCCGCAACCGCGTGATTACCGAGCTTGTGTCCAGGCGTTGTCGCGGGAAGCACATCCGCCAACGTTCCTTCTAGCCGTTCCTTGCGCAATCGTTTCAAGAGTCCGACGACTTGGCTGTCGGTGGCTTGCGGAGGAACGATGAGACTGATGGCATTCATCTCTGGTACGGTGGCCTCGACTTTAAAAATGACCGGGGCTGCTTCAGGGTCTTCAACCAGCGGAACGTTGGGTCCTTCGGTTCCCGTAGCCTGTTTGTTTTTCGAACTCGGCACGATGAGGGCGATGAACAACCAGAGTCCGAGCAGAACTCCGAATACAACGACGAGCGGATGGATCCCGGCGCGCTTCCCTTCCTCGTAAGGCCCTTGATTATCGCTCATCGGTTCAGTCTTCCGTGCTGGTTGATGGCTGCGTCTGTGTCGACAGTCCCGGCTGATTGGCGCGACCGCTTTTGGCTTCTTCCCAGAGGCGGTCCATGTCAGCGAAGGACAACTCGTTGATGGTCCGCCCGGCGGCCTTCGCCTGACTTTCGATGTAATGGAATCGGTCCGAGAAGCGGTTTGTCGCCAGGCGAAGCGTATCCTCCGGATTCACCTTGAGAAACCGAGCCAGATTGACGAGCGAGAAAAGCACATCGCCGAATTCAGCCGTAATCTGATCCTGCCGAGATGATGTCGTGGAGGTGTCATTCGCACCTGGCTCGAACGCAGGCGCTCGCACCGCCATACGGAGTTCGCGAATTTCCTCTTCGATCTTGCTCAAGACTTGGTCGAATCCGGCCGCATCGTGGGTCCAGTCGAATCCGACACGCGCCGCCCGTGCTTGGACTTGAAAGGCTCGGAGCAGGGCCGGCAACGTCTTCGGGATATCGTCGAGGATGGAGGCTGACCGCCCAGACGCTTGACGCTCGGCCCGTTTGATATCTTCCCAGCGATGCACGACCTGTTCTGCAGTGGTTGGCTGTTGGTCGGGAGAGCCGTTTCCGAAGACATGGGGATGGCGACGAATCAGCTTGTCCGAGAGTTGTTCGATGACATCGTCGATCGTGAAGCGCTTCGCTTCGGCGGCGATTTGACTGTGGAAGATTACTTGGAGCAGCACATCGCCCAATTCTTCCACGAGTTTCGCCCGGTCTTGGTGGTCGATCGTGTCCAGGACCTCATAGGCTTCTTCGAGCAGGTAGGGTTTGAGTGACTCATGGGTCTGCTTCCGATCCCAGGGACACCCATTGGGAGCCCGTAATGTGGCCATCAAGCGAACAAGTTTGCTGAACGATTCTGACATCGTCGTCGCAATGTGAAGCTTGGCTCGGATATCAACCGAGGTGCCCATTATACCCCGTTCCAGATCGGCTTCAACGGCGCTCGCTGGCTTGCGCCCCCCTAGGCCCTATGGTAGGGTACCTCGCCTGCGTTTTGTGCGGAGAATCGACTCGTGGCAACTGAAAAAGACGAAGGATTTGTCATTCGGGATCGACGGGGAGCCAGTGGGACTGGTCGTCCCTCGGCCGCCTCGTCCGGAGTGTCACCTGCCCAGGATCATGGCTCATCCTCATCAACTTCTCCATCGAGTTCTTCAGAGAGTTCCGGTGTTCCGGTCACCTTTTCGTCCTTTGTGATTTCCCTCGGCAGCTCGTCGTTGATGTTAATGGGAGAACAATTAGATCCGCAGCAATCTCCCCTGCCAGTCAATTTGCCGCAAGCGAAAGAAATCATCGACTTGCTCTCCGTCTTGGAAGAGAAGACAAAGGGCAATCTGACATCGGAAGAACAAGCAGTACTGCGTGACATGCTCTACGCACTTCGGATGAAGTACGTCAGTTTGACCTCAAAGTCGTAAGCGGATTCATTCTGACGCGGTGTCGACTACCCTCTAGTTCAATCTCGTTCCGCAAGATATTTTGAGACGCTCTCGTAATTCCGATATAGTGAATAGCTGAAGGAGAGCTCAACCATCCTGCACGGAGAGATGGAATCCCGGCATGATTGAAAATAAACCCTCAGTTATTCCACGTGAGCGCAACGTCACGGCAGGCAACTCGACCCGGACTGTCTCTTCTGAACTAGACCGGCGCTGGCTGCACTTGCGGCCGGTCTGGATCGTGTTGATTCTGCTGGTGCCTTGCCTTGCGCTGACTTTCTACTATTCCCAGACGGTAGTTCCCGGCGGAGAGGACACGGGGGATTCCTTCCTGCCTACTGCCAGTTATGCGTTTGTTCTTCTCTTGATCAACCTCGACCTGATTGGATTCGTCGTTCTCCTTTTACTTCTGTCACGGAACCTGGTGAAGGCGTACTTCGAGCGACGACATCGGCTCTTGGGTTCGGGATTCCGAAACAAGCTCGTCACGGCATTTATTGGATTCTCTCTGATCCCCACGGTTCTCCTCGCCGTGGTCGCCAGTGGGCTGGTGAACAAGGCGGTCGACGTCTGGTTCAGCGACCAAATCGACCGGGTCATGCGCGATTCCTACGAGGTGGCCCGTATGCAACATGCCGGCCACATCACGTTGGCCGTCAACAGTGCCAGAGCTATCGGTCACGAAATCTTCCGTGAAGACATGTTGATTCCAGAGCAACGGGATTTACTCGTGGCAGCCATGGCCCGCAAGCGCATGGAATTCGGCGTTGCCGGCATCGAGGTCTATTCCTCGAAGCTGGAGACCCTCACGAAGGCGGTGGATCCCGACGTTCCCTCCATCGTGTTGGACCTTCCGGTCGGGCAGTTGGTGTTGCAAGCCATCAATGGCAAACAAGAGGTAAACACGGTTCAAGAGGCGCAAACCGGCCGTCTGGTTCGGGCGGCCATGCCGATTGCCGCCAGCGGGCGAGGCGGAGAGATCGGGGGCGTCGTGGTCGTCAATTCCTACGTCCCTGAGTCGCTTCTGGCGAAGATGGAGGGCATCGGCCGCCAATACGACGAGTATAAGCAACTGAAAGCTATGAAGAATCCGATCAAGGCGGGTGCCTATCTCTTTGTGGCCGTCATCACCGTGCTCATTCTGTTCGGAGCCACATGGTTTGGGTTTTATGTGGCGCGTAGCATCACGGTACCGATTCAGCGATTGGCCGAGGCGACCGAGACGATCGCCCAAGGGGACCTGTCCGTGCGGATCGACGCGAAAGCCACGGATGAAATCGGTACGTTGATCCAGTCGTTCAACCGGATGACCGAGGACCTGCAGGGGAGCAAGTCGAAGATCGAAGAGGCGAACGTTTCATTACGTCAGAGCAACATCGAACTCGACCGCCGCCGAGCTTATATCGAAACGGTCGTGGACACGATCGCTGCCGGGTTACTGTCCATCGACAAGAACGGAGTGATCACGACCTTTAATCCCTCGGGCGAGCGCATCCTCGGACTCTGGGCAGATCGATTCCACGGGCGGCCCGCCAACGAAGTCTTCAAGGAATTCGGGCTGGATCTGTTTCAAACGGTTTATGATCGAATGTTGGCTGATCAACGGGATAACTTAACGTTGGAGGGGCCGGTCGAGGTGGAAGGGAAATTGCTCACCATCGGTCTCCATGGCTCACGCATGAAGGATGACGCCAATCGGGATCTCGGTATTGTGCTCGTTTTTGAAGATTTGACCGAATTGATCAAGGCGCAGAAGGTGGCAGCTTGGCAGGAGGTGGCACGGCGGGTGGCGCATGAGATCAAGAATCCGCTAACCCCAATCCAACTTTCCGCACAACGATTGCGGAAGAAGTTTTTTGAAAAGTCGCCGGATTTTGACAAGGTGTTCGACGAGTCAACGAACGTCATCGTGAATGAGGTTACGAGCCTGAAGCACATGGTGGATGAGTTCTCGAAGTTTGCCCGTCTCCCCGCGCCCCAGATGGCCCATCAATCTCTCCACGATGTGATCAACGAGGTCGTCGCTCTCTATCGTAGCGCGCATAGGGATATCGACTTGATCGTGGAGCTAGATGAGGATCTCCCGTCGTTGAATTTTGACCGGGAACAGCTGAAGCGGGTGTTGGTAAATCTGTTGGACAATGCGATCCAAGCGATGAATCACAAGGGTCGTGTCTGGCTGACGACCAAATACGATACGAAACGTCGACGTGCCGTGGTCAGCGTGGCCGATGAAGGGCCGGGCATCGCTCCGGAAGACCAGGACAAACTTTTCGTGCCATACTTCACGCGGAAGAAAAGCGGCACAGGACTCGGACTGGCGATTGTGCGCCGAATCATCACGGATCATGAAGGACAAATCCAAGCCGGTCACAATCAGCCGCACGGTGCGGTGTTCACGTTTGAATTGCCGGTGTAATTGAAGGCGAGGAGAAAGGATCAGGAACGCGTATGTCGGCATCGATTCTCGTAGTGGATGATGAGGAGTCGATTCTTTTCTCATTGAGCAACATCTTGGAGGACGAGGGATACCACGTCGCCGTAGGGAAGAGCGGAGCGGACGCCTTGCGGGCCTACACCACGGACCCTCCCGACCTAATGCTTCTCGATATCTGGATGCCAGAAATGGACGGCTTGGAAACGTTGCGCCGTGTCCGCGAACTGGTTCCGACCGCGCAGGTCATGATGATGTCCGGTCATGGATCGATCGAGACGGCGGTGAAGGCTATCAAGCTCGGTGCCTACGACTACATTGAGAAGCCTCTGTCTCTGGAGAACGTAACGCTTCGGGTAAAGCATGCGTTGGATCAGTATCGCCTGGAGCAGGAAAACCAGTCGTTGCGGACGAGGGTGCAGAGGAAATTCGAATTGGTCGGTCAGTCGCCGGCGATGCAACAGCTGAGACAGTTGATCGAAACCGCCGGGCCGACCAACAGCCGCGTCTTGATCGGAGGAGAGAACGGTACGGGCAAGGAACTCGTCGCACGGGCGATCCATGAACACAGTGCACGAGCAGAAAAGCCGTTCGTGGCGGTCAATTGTGCGGCCATCCCGGAGACGCTGATCGAAAGTGAACTATTCGGCCACGAAAAAGGGTCCTTCAGCGGCGCCACATCCATGAAACGAGGGCAGTTCGAACAAGCCGACGGCGGGACCCTGTTCTTGGATGAAATCGGCGATATGAGCTTGAACACGCAGGCCAAAGTCCTGCGAGCGCTGCAGGAACAGCAGTTTACTCGGGTGGGCGGAACCAAGCTGATGAAGGTGGATGTACGGGTTCTGGCGGCGTCCAACAAGGACCTGATGAAAGAAATCGAGAAGGGGACGTTTCGCGACGATCTGTTCTATCGACTGAACGTCGTGCCGATCGTCGTACCCCCGCTTCGTGAACGTCGAGAGGATATTCCTCTCCTCGTCCGTCATTTCATGAAAGTGCACTCGGAGGAACAGGGGTTGCGCTCTAGAGACGTCTCACCCGAAGCGATGGCGCTGTTCCAGCAATACGATTGGCCCGGAAATATCCGAGAACTCGGAAACCTCGTCGAGCGTCTGATGATCATGGTACCGGGTAATGTCATCGATGCAACGCAGGCGAGTCTCGCGCTACAGGTTCGTCCTGCCGCCACGCCATCTCAGCAGCCCGTGGCGACAACCAGCCCGATCCTGTCACACGCGTACGATTCTCTTCGCGACGCGCGCAACGCCTTTGAGAAGGAATATATCGGCCGCAAGCTGCGCGAACACCACTGGAATATTTCACGCACCGCCGAAGACTTGAAGATCGAGCGGAGCCACCTCCATCGGAAGATTAAGTTGCTGGATGTGGAGATGCGTCCGGAAGTCTGAGCTGCTTTCGCTTGAACGCCAGAGCCGTAAGGTTCGAGAACGAACGGATGTAGTTCGGCGGTTTTTGATTTGCCCTTCGTAAAAGAGATTTGACATTAAGCTCTTTAAAGTTTGTACCCGCAACATCTGTTGACCATGGTCATAGCCCCCCACTAAGATACGCGACTCTATGACCACCTACCGTGATGCGGGAGTCGATATTGACGCAGGCGATGAATTCGTCGACCGTATCAAACCGCTGGTCCGTTCGACGTTTCGCCCCGAAGTCCTGACAGAGCTCGGTGGATTCGGCGGGCTCTTTCGACTCCAAGCCAAAAAATACGAGGATCCCGTCTTGGTCTCTGGAACAGACGGCGTCGGCACGAAATTGAAGGTCGCGTTCGCGATGGATTGCCATGAGACGGTCGGGATCGACCTCGTGGCGATGTGTGTCAATGACATCGCGGTCAGCGGAGCCGAGCCGCTGTTCTTTCTCGATTATTTTGCGACCGGCAAGTTGACAGCTCCCAAAGCCGAAGCAGTCTTGAAGGGAATTGCCGAAGGTTGTCGTCAGGCCGGGTGCGCCTTGATCGGTGGAGAAACGGCCGAGATGCCGTCGATGTATGCGGACGGGGAGTATGATCTGGCAGGGTTCGCGGTGGGAGTCGTCGACCGGTCCAAGATCATTGATGGCCGTACGATCGCTCCCGGTGACGTCTTGATCGGGCTCGCCTCGACCGGTCTCCATAGCAATGGCTATTCGCTGGCGCGCCGCGTTCTATTCGAGCAGGCAAACCTCACAGTGACCAGTCGGGTGCCTGAGCTGGATCGACCGCTCGGAGACGTTTTGCTGACTCCCACCCGCATCTATGCCAAGCAAATCCTGACCTTGATTCAAGAACACTCCATCAAAGGCATTGCCCATATTACCGGTGGCGGGATTACGGAGAATCTCCCGCGAGTGTTGCCGCCCGGCGTGCGCGCTCAAGTCCGGCGCAGCGCGTGGGACGCGCCGCCCATTTTCGGCGTGATCGCCGAATTGGGCGCTGTCGCACGAGATGAGATGTATCGTGTATTTAATATGGGGATTGGGTTGATCCTGGTGGTGCCGCCCGATGCAGCCGATGCCGTCATGCATCACGCCACTGCGTCGGGAGACAAGGGATTTCGCATCGGAAGTATCGTGTCGGCGAACGATGGAGGACCGCTGGTGGAGTATGTCGAGTAAACGAGCAACTCCGCTCCGTGTGGCAGTACTTGCATCGGGTCGCGGATCAAACCTTCAGGCGGTCATTGATGCGATCGAAGCCAAACAGGTCAATACACGCATCGTGGCTGTGATCACCAATAAGCAGGATGCTCAGGCGCTGGAACGGGCGAGGAAACATGGCCTTAATGGCCTCTTCGTGGATCCAAAACCATTTGTCGGACGGCCTGATAGTCGTGAGGCCTACGATCTGAAGCTCCTTGAAATCCTACGCCAGCATGACACCGAACTGGTGTTGCTGGCCGGATACATGAAAATCGTGACAGCGGTTCTGGTCAAGGCCTATGCGAATCGGATGATGAACATCCATCCGTCACTCCTGCCGTCGTTTCCAGGGCTCGATGTACAGAAAAAAACGATCGATTGGGGCTGCAAGCTCGCTGGCTGCACGGTGCATTTTGTGACTGAAGGAGTTGATGAGGGACCGATCATTCTGCAGGCGGCGGTCCCAGTTCTTGATCACGATACGCCGGAGACGCTCGCAACGAGGATTCTCGAGCAAGAGCACAAGATCTATCCGCGGGCGGTCCAGCTCTTCGCCGAAGGACGTCTTCACGTTGATGGTCGGAGGGTATTGATCGACGACGCGAAGCCAGACGGACAAGCCATTATCAGCCCGGCATGATGCAGATCTAAATTATGGCATCCGACCTTGAAATCGTTGAAGAGCAAGTCCGCATGAACCGCCTGCGGGCAACAGTGGATATGGCAGCTTTCTGCCTTCGTGGTGTGTCCCTGAGCCGTGAAGAAGCGACGGACGTAATCGAGCACACCCGCAGGGAAGTCTTGAAACTCTGCCCGGGGAAGGAGGATGTCTTCGATCTTGTCCTGCGGCCACGGTTCATACGGATTCTGGATGCGCGCGCGATGACGGAGTGGGGCGTGTTGGATGCCGAAAATTAGCGCACAGGAGTGGAGCCTAAGAGGGCACTTGTGTATAATGTAGCAGATTTGAGACGGCTCCGAGCGTCAGTCGTTCCTCCCCGTCTCCTGTGCGGACTGAATGCCTGTGGCGATGTTGCCCAGCAAGACCCGCAGTTAAACTGAATCGGCGCTCGGAGCTTCTTGTCTTGATTTGGCTGTTCCGGTCTTTCCGACCATTGGCCATAAGCCGGGCGCCTATATCTCCACCAGGTGGGGGGCTAGCTCAGTTGGGAGAGCACGACGTTCGCAACGTCGGGGTCGCGGGTTCAACTCCCGTGCCCTCCACCATTTTTTGAGCACTCTAAACCTCTGCATCCCTCGCGCTTAGCGCGAACGCCTCACCGCTATCATAATCCTCTCTCGGCACGACGACACGCTTGTCGATTTCTCAGCGACTTTGACTTATCCTGGGACCGATTCATAGACAATAGGGTCTGATCTCTCTCATTCAGGGTCTTCTATATGAATGCCAGCCGGCAGCGTTATCAGACCCGTTGGGTTTCGAGCCTCCTGGACGCTCAGGTGCGCTTCGAGGAGTGATTGCTAATGGGCTGGCACTCCCTCCTCGCTATAGCGGCTGGCGTACCAATCGGTTTCCAGCTCGGGATGACTGGAACTGGGGGAGCCCTTCTTGCGGTCCCGCTGCTGGTGTATGTCGTCGGTGTGTCCGTCCAACAGGCCGCCGCGATGTCGCTCGTGGTTGTTGCCGTATCGTCCCTGTTTGGTGCCTGGGAGCACGCTCGGGCTCGCCAAGTGAAAATCAACGTCACGCTGGCTTTCACGTGGACGGGAATGCTCGGGGCGTGGGGAGGAGCCTATGGGCACCACTTCATCCCGGAAGAAATCCTTCTCATAGCCTTCGGGTTCCTGCTGTTGCTTGCACGGTGGTCGATCATACGGCAAGCCGAGATCCTTTCAGGTACGGAGGCACAGAGTACCTGTGCCGAGGATTTTCCAAGGAGATGCTTGCTGAAGGCCTCAGGAATCGGACTGGTCGTGGGTATGCTGAATGGATTTTTCGGGGTCGGTGGGGGATTCATGATTGTCGCAGCCTTAGTATTGACGTTGGGGTTCCTTCCCCGATTGGCTATTGGGACCTCACTTTCCATCATCGCCCCGATTGCGCTCGCAGGAATTCTGGGCCATTTGGAGTTCGGGATTCTCGATCTGCAACTAACGGGGTTGGTGCTCTTGGGCAGTGTAGTCGGTCTGTTACTCGGGGTTAGGCTTGGCCAGTTCGCATCTCCGAGGATCACGAGCCGAGTGGCGGCATCCATCACCGCCAGTATCGCGCTCGCACTCATCCTGCTCAATACAGCAAAGCTGGCAGGACTCTATTGACCTATCGACCGACGCGATCGTAAGAGACAGCACACCCATTCGGATGGCACAAACAGTTCATTTTGAGCCGCAGAGGTGGTCAGAGGCATCCTCACGATTTTCAAGGCCTCTGAACATTCATTTATACCGAGGTTTTTGCACCAGACGCTTGGGGCAAGAGAGATCGTTTCACAATTTGGTCATCAGCCGCAACAACCGGCGGTTTTTTCAGAAGGGACGCAGCAATCAGCCTTTCCCATCGGTTCGGGAGTGCAACACATATTTGGGGTCTCATCCGGATGACCGGAAAAGAGCTGGGCATCTTCCATTGTCCGGTATGCTTCCCATGGAATGCCGGCAGGATCTTGTATCCAGGATTTGTCGGAACGGGCGTAACAGCACACGGTTTCACCCTCCTCGACAACGGTCATATCAGCAGCCTTCAAGCGTTCGCGCAATTCGTTCAATTCTCGCTCGTCTTCGACCTGGATGCCGAGGTGATCCATGCCAGACTTTTTTGTTCGCGTCGAGATTGCGAAGTTCACGCAGGGATCTTCGAGCAACCATTTCGCGTAATCAGGCTTTCTCTTCACCGGCTCTGCCCCGAACAGGGCACTATAAAACCGGATGGATTCATCGAGTTGTTCAACTCCAACATGGATGTGAAAGCGTTTCATAAGCTCTCCTCCTAGGCCTGGCAATCATCTGCAATGGATAATTAGGCAAAAAGGAAATTGGCGTCACTCAAAGTCTATGGGCCTCCGTCTGCGACAAAGCGGCGAATCCGGTCGGCAATCTCATCGCGGATTTTCCGAAAAACGACTAGCTGCTGTTCGTAAGTGCCCTTGGCCTTGGCTGGATCCTCGAAGCTCCACTGCAGCATGGTGGATGCACGGGGAAAGATTGGACAAGCTTCTTGTGCACGATCGCACACGGTGATCACGTAGTCGAATTGTTGGTCGAGATACGGGTCGACCCGCGCGGACACATGGTGGGAGATATCGACACCAACCTCCTGCATGACCGTCACGGCGTAGGGATTGAGCCCGACAGGGTGAGTCCCAGCACTCACCACATCAAATTGATCTCCAGCGAGGTGCCGAAGCCATCCTTCGGCCATCTGGCTCCGGCAGGAATTCCCGGTACATAGAAAGAGAACCTTCTTTTTCATCGCTCCGAACTCACTGGAAACCACCCTTTAGTCTTGTTGCATGCCGCACATACCGATAGCATCACAGGAACCTCGACCAAGACCCCTACAACCGTCGCTAATGCCGCGCCGGACTCGGGGCCAAAGAGCGCAATGGCGGTCGCGACAGCCAATTCAAAGAAATTGCTGGCCCCGATGAGGGCTCCAGGTGCGGCCACCGAGTGGGGGACATCCCACCACTTCATCAATCCATAGGCGAGGGAGGAGTTGAAATAGACCTGCACAAGCAGTGGCACGGCAATCAAGAGAACATGAACCAATTTCCCCGTAATATTGTCAGCTTGAAACGCAAAGATGAGGACCGGCGTCGCGAGGAGGGCCAGGATGGTCACCGGGTAGAACCGAGGAAGAAGAACATCGTTAAACCAGGTAACCCCATGTGTGCGGATCGACCAGCTCCGGATCAGCGCCCCGACTGTCATAGGAATCACGATGAAGAGCACCACGGAGTACAACAACACCATAAACGGCACGGTCAGAGAGGAGGCGCTCGCGATCAGGAAGCCCACGATGGGTGCAAAGAGAACGAGCATAATCAGGTCATTTACGGACACTTGAACGAGGGTATAAGCTGGGTCACCATCGGTGAGGTAGCTCCACACGAAGACCATCGCGGTGCAAGGAGCAGCAGCGAGGATGATACTTCCCGCGATGTATTGGTCGGCGTCCGCGGGGGAAATCCATGCTGCAAACAGATGCCGGAAGAATACCCAAGCGAGGAAGGCCATAGAAAACGGTTTCACGACCCAATTGACGAACAGCGTGATAAACAGCCCCCTCGGTTTCCGTCCGACGTCCCACACGGACGCGAAGTCGACCTTCATCATCATCGGAATGATCATGAGCCAAATCAGCATGGCGATAGGGATATTGATATGACTATCTGCTCCGAACTCCAGACCCCTGAGGGACTGCGCAAGGCTTGGAGCCCATTTCCCTAACACCACTCCTGCCACCATGCAGAGCCCGACCCAGATGGTCAGATACCGCTCAAAGAGGTTGAGCCGTTTCGCCGCAGGTCTTGCCGGTGCGGCTATCAGCACAGCTTCCATTGCTCGCATCCTCATAAATCAAGAGTTGTTGATGAAACGGGCACAAAAAAATTACCGACATCGTCCGGAAGAATGGTGTGAGGGTCGCGATTCCTGTAACATTTTCACGAATGATTCCAACTCTTTGATGCCCTCGTGGTTCAACGCATAATACGTCCACCGACCATCAGGACGGTCCTGGATCAGCCCTGCGTCTTTCAGCACTCGTAGATGAAAAGATAGCCGCGATTGACTTGTATGAAACATCTCGGTCAAGTCACAGACGCACCGCTCCCCATCCTTCAGTTGTTCTAAGATCTGGAGACGGGTTGGCTCTGATAGTGCATGGAACAGTCGAGAGGCTTCTTCAATCTGTGTGGCCATCATACAGCTCATGATGAGAGCATAAATCAACAGTTATTGATACGTCAAGAGCCGCTGTGCTAATCATTTTGTGCTCGACACGACCTGGGTTCAACTCATTCGAGCCTCTCCAGCAGCAGTTCGCAATTGAGCTAGACCTTGGCTGGATTGAGCCTGAGTGAGCCTGAGGAGGCTGGAGTAGGCGCGTGGAAACGGTCCTACGCCGCGGTCGGAGATTCAGGCTGCCAGAGCAATCCCTTGATATTCAAAGCCGAGGAAAGGTGCCTACGACGGTTGGATCGCATGCCCTCCACCAAAGTGTTTAAAAAGTAACCGCACGACTCCTTGTAATCCCTGGGCATTGGTCTCGTTCTTCGCAACAGCCTTTTCTCGCCCGTCTAAAAATCAGCCCGAGTTGGAGCACCGGGATATCCTTCGGCGTTACCGACTCTGAGGTTCTCATGAACAGTGCACTCGAGCACAAGGAGTTGATGGTCTGCTCACGCACTTAAAGAGCTGCGCTGCTCACGGGGAGTTCCCGGTCTTTCAGGGGCTCGCGGAAAAGCACCTACGTTAATCAGACTCCTACAATACCTTCACAATACAGTTGAACTTTCTGGCCAATGGGTAGCCTCCAGGGATAGGGCAGCAAACAATGCCGCAAACCAACACGGCTTCCCAACCGACTTGAGGTGGCGGCCTCGGGAACTCTTTGTTGAGAAATCAGCGGTGAGCAATACTCCTGACGCCTTCCTGTTTCTCTATTCTTTGTTCTCCAATTCAACTACTGTAGCAAGGTGCCACAGCTTCCTTGTCGATACTGATGCTTATTTCGCCATCTCAAAGGTTCCTTGCTCATGCAGATGAGTACGGTGATCACAAGTGCGCGGAATCGAGCCGATCATTCGCGATTATACGGGGGCACAGTGATCGCATCATTTTTAAACGCTTCGGCCTCTATTTCCGGAGCTGGTGTGCAATGCGACACGTTTCATTAAAAATGCTGATGGGGGATCGAGCAAAATATGTGAGTATTATTTTCGGTCTCACCTTCGCCTCGCTCTTAATCACCCAACAAGCGGGTATCTTCCTCGGGATTATGGCCCGAACATTCAGTACGATGAGTGATCTGGAGGTTGCCGATATCTGGGTTATGGATCCGATGGTGCAATATCTCGACGATATTTATGGAATGCAGGACACCCAGCTCTACCGCGTGCGAGGTGTGGATGGTGTTGAATGGGCCGTGCCCTTCTACAAGGGGCAACTGCGGGCCAGACTCAAGGACGGGCGCTTCCAAACCCTGATTGTGATGGGAATCGACGACGCCACCCTCATCGGGGGGCCTCCTCGTATGATGGAAGGGCAGGTCGCGGATTTGCGCCGAACAGATGCCATCATTGTCGACTCGATCGGGGCTTCCACCAGGCTTACCCAACAAGAAGGAAATGGCGAGCGGCCACTTAGTGTTGGGGACATCGTCGAAATCAACGACAACCGCGCCCAGGTGGTCGGGTTCTGCCAGGTCACGCGTCCCTTTAGCACGATGCCAATCGTCTATATGACCTACACCCGCGCACTACAGTACGCGCCGCAAGAACGAAAGATGTTGCCCTTCATTCTCGTGAAAGCGAAGGAGGGCGTCGATCACCGGGAGTTGGCGGAGCGCATCCACGCCATCACAGGTTTGGGGGCTCATACCAAGACGGACTTCAAGCGATTGACCGTCACGTACTACCTCAAGAACACCGCGATCCCCTTCAATTTTGGAACATCGGCAACACTGGGGTTCTTAGTCGGTACCGCCGTGGCTGGGCAGACCTTCTACAATTTCACGCTCGACAATCTCAAATATTTCGCCACATTTAAGGCGATGGGCGCGACGAACCGGGTCCTCCTCCGCATGATTCTGCTCCAAGCGTTTTTCGTGGGGGGTACAGGCTTCGGCCTGGGCGCCGGCATCGCGTCACTCATCGGCTTTTTGCTTCGGAAGGGAGAGTTCGCCTTTTGGCTCCCCTGGCAGTTACTGCTGGCGAGCGCCGCGGCGGTCTCTCTGATTTGTCTGGGTGCCGCAGCTATTAGTATCCGGAAGGTCATCCGTCTTGAACCAGGTGTCGTCTTTAAATAAGACCTCGGAGCGCACCGAGCCCCTTGCCGTATCTTGTCGTGGCCTCACCAAGGTCTATGGTAGGGGAGATGCTGCCGTAAATGCTTTGCGCGGTATTGATTTGGATGTATCGAGTGGAGAACTTTTGATGTTGGTCGGTCCCTCAGGCTGTGGGAAAACCACTTTGATTTCCATCATGGCTGGCGTCCTGGATCAGACCTCAGGGGAGTGTCTTCTTTTTGAACACGACCTCATCCGGATGGAGCCAAACGCCAAGGCGACATATCGAGGGAATAGCGTAGGGTTTGTTTTTCAGAGCTACAACCTCGTCCCAATGCTGACGGCCGCCGAAAATGTCGCGATCCCCCTTCTGCTGACCGGTCGGACCTGGGTGGAGGCTCTGCATCAGGCCGAGGACATGTTGCGCCGGGTGCGCATGCAGGACCGCCTCCATTTTTATCCTTCCGAACTATCCGGTGGCCAGCTCCAGCGGGTAGCCATTGCGCGGGCCCTTGTGCACAGCCCGCAGTTGATCGTCTGTGATGAGCCGACTAGCGCTTTGGATAATGTGACTGGACAAGAAGTCTTAGGGGTCATCAGGAGCCTGGGAGTGGCCAAAGATCGGGCCGTGGTTGTGGTTACACACGACACCCGGATTTTCCATTTCGCGGACCGGATTGCAATCATGAACGATGGTCGCATTGAGCGGATTACCACCTCACCGGAGGAGCTGTTGTCTGCACCGTAAGTCGAATCGTGTGAAATAAGAGTATGCTGCGTCACTTCATCAAATATGTTTTGCAGGGGTTGGGGGTAATCGGACTTGCCTTTACTATCTGGATGGTGATGGTGACCAGTCGAGCCGTACCGGTCGCCCCGCCGGTGGTCACACCCGCGAAGCCTCCTTATGTCTCCTATATCGCAGCCGCCGGGATTATCGAGACCCGCACGCTCGACATTCAGATCGGGACCCAAGTAGCGGGGCTCGTTACAGAGATCTATGTGGCTGTGGGCAGCCGCGTAAAGCGGGGTGATCCACTCTTCAAATTGGATGATCGCTTTCTGACTGCCCAATTAGGCGTGCAACGGGCCACGTTGAAAACCGCGCTGGCTCGTGTGCGGGAAGCCGAGGCCTCGTTGGCCGATCTGCGCAATCGGTTGGCCTTGGCAGAAGCCGTGAAAGACGAACGCGCGATCAGCAAGGAAGATCTCACGACCCGCCGCTATGCGGTGCAAACAGCCATGGCGCACCTGACTTCGGCGCAAGCGGATGCCAAGTTGGCAGAATCGCAGGTGAAGCAGACAGAGACCAATATCGATCTGCTGATCGTACGGGCACCCGTCGATGGCGAGGTGTTACAGGTCAACACACGAGTGGGAGAATATGCCCAGGCGGGCCCGTTGGTCACGCCCTTGATGTTGTTTGGGAACATCGATCGGCTCCATGTGCGCGTCGATATCGACGAAAATGATGCCTGGCGCTTTCACCAGCAGGCCCGCGCCATGGCGTTCGTGCGAGGTAATCCATTGCTCAACACGCCGCTCACCTATGAATGGACCGAGCCATTTGTCATTCCGAAGAAATCGCTGACAGGAGGGACAACCGAGCGGGTGGATACCAGGGTGATGCAGGTCGTCTATAGCTTTGACCGAGCAGAGTTGCCGGTCTATGTCGGTCAGCAGATGGATATTTTTATTGAGGCTCCCCCAGTGACGCCCGGGCTCATGGCGCCATCCCATCAGCCCCCAGAGCCGGCAGATACCCACGGCCATGAGCTCAAGTAGCCCTTGTGATCAGTCAAACCGTTCGGCGCGGCTCTATCTGCGCATCCGATCTCGACGGCGTACTCATATCGGCTTGTGTTGGCCGCGGTGCCTTGCGGCTTTGGCTTCGATCATCCTCTTAATAGCTGGGCAGGGATGTTTGATGGGGGAGAATTATCAGCGTCCGGCGACGCCCTCCGTACAGGCGTGGGATGTCATGTTTGACGGAGAGACGAACACGACGATCCGGCTAGATCCGACTAAAGAACCGGCCGTGGACTGGTGGCGATTGTTTGGGAATGACGAGCTTGATCAACTCATAGACCAAGCACTCCAGCACAACCACGATGTCCGACGAGCCGCGTTCCGGGTCATGGAGGCCCGGGCTGTCATGGTCAGCAGCCGGGCCGGCCTTTTTCCTCAGGTCAATGCGTTCGGCAGCGTAGCGGACATTCAAATCTCAAAAAATACTTTGGCTGGGCTGGGCCTTGCCAGCACCACGAGCCCTGGGACGACACCCCAAACCTTTGCTGCTCCCGGCAAGCAGTATACCCTTTACAACACTGGAATGGACCTCAGGTGGGAGCTGGACCTCTGGGGCCGTATCCGCCGCGGCTTGGAAGCGGCAACGGCGGATGCCGAGGCGCTCGAGCACGATCAGCGCGGCGTCATCCTGACAATGTTGGGTGATATCGGCGCAGCTTATTTTGAGCTTCGCGAACTCGATGAGCTCATCGAGTTGAGTGAGCGAACCTTACGAACCCGGCGCGACTCATTCGCCATCATCACCAGCCGCTACCGGGCGGGGCTTGCGACGGAATTGGACGTCAAACGGACCGAGGAATTGGTGGAATCTGTGGCGGCGCAGATTCCAGAATACCGACGGCTTCGCGCGGCTGCAGGACACCATATTGCGTCATTGGTGGGTAGTGAGCCAGGGACAGTCGTATTGCCGCCTAAGCCATTGCGCACCGTCGTGACTCAGCCAAGCATTCCAGTGGGGTTACCCTCCCAAATCCTTGAGCGTCGTCCGGACATCTTGGAGGCAGAACGAAACCTGGCATCGGCCAATGCTCACATCGGGGAAGCACGCGCCTATTTTTTTCCCGCCCTCGCTATCACAGGTACGGGCGGTGTCCAGTCGGTGCACCTCGATAATTGGCTCACGAATAACAGTCACACCTATAATATCGGCCCGTCCGTCACGCTGCCGATCTTTTTGGGGGGGACCAATATTGCCCGTCTGGAGAATGCGCAAGCCCGGTATCAGGAATTACTCGAACAGTATCAACAGACTATCCTGAATGCGTTTCGGGAGGTGGCCGATCTGCTTGTCGCCGTTCGGACCCGAGCCGAGCAGCGGGAGCATCAGCAGAAACAAGTCGACGCTGCACGTGAGGCGCGGCGTCTGGCTGAGCAGCGGTATCTTGGCGGTATTGCGGATTATCTCGATGTCCTCGAGGCCGAACGGGAAATCCTGAGTGCCGAAACCACGCTCGTTCAAACTGAATATGCCCGACTCAACGACCTCGTCATGTTATTTAAGGCTCTCGGAGGCGGATGGAAGCCCGGTGGTTAAGCATTATCGTTCACTCTTCGGTGATGCGGCGAACCGGGCTTACGAGTGATACGGCACCGCACCGACACGTTGCATACCATCGGGTCGATCGAGCATACACATGGCTAAGTACCTCCTTGATTGCGAGGGTTATTCATAACTGTGTGTCTGAATTAATTTAAAATGTGCGGAATGGGAGAGTTCTTAACTGCGAACCCTCTGAGGGCTGAGAGAGAACAGGAGGGTTCATCTGCAAGAAAAAGGTGGCCACCCTTCTTGAAAAGGGAGAACGTCCGAGTTGAGTTGATTTTGACGCTAGGTTAGCGTAGGAAATCCAGCCACCTCATCAGGTAGTAGAGGAGTACTTTTAAACGCTTCGTTTGGATTCGAAGAAAAGGAACTAAGCTGATGCTGATAAAGGGCGCGCGAGTTACCGTTCTATGTTTCCTATCCTGTCTCTTTGTGGCTGGATGGGCAACCCAGTTCACTTCGGCAGCCACGGGAGATGTCGCAAAAGGGAAGATAGTCTATGATACGAATTGCTTGCCCTGCCATGGGGAACGAGGAAAAGGAGATGGCCCCGTCGGTGCAGCACTCCGGCCACCACCGACTTCTTTGGTTAGTGCGAAGACGCGGGCCAAATCTGATGGTGACCTACTGGCGATAATTCGGGATGGTCGGGTGGTGATGCCAGGTTGGAAAAACCGACTCAAAGACCAAGATATTCAGCATGTGTTGGCCTACATACGGAGCCTGAGTGAGTAACTCCGTGGGTAGGGGGTTAAAATTATCTTCGCTACCCCGTTTACTCCTGCCGGCGACTCTTTATCGTCATTGCCGAATCTGAGTTGCCGGACGATCGCCTTCAGCGTCTAATTTTCGCCGAATCGTTCCTGCAATTGTCTCCTGTCTGCTATTTCCGGTAGACGACATCGAGGCGGGTCAGGAAGTCGTTGAGTTCTAAAGTTTGGCGCTCAATGGTGGGTCGGTCTTGCTGCGCTGCGGCCAGTTCCAATGCTTCCCCGATCGCGCTGATTGTGTCGAAGCCGTACCCTCCGCCGTCACCTTTCATCCGGTGGCCAAGGACACAGATGGTTTTTAAGTCGTTCTGTTGCAGAGCTATCTGAAGAGATTGTACATCACGTCGACGGTTCTCAAGAAACCCTGGAACGATCTCAGCGAGGGCAGGGTCGACATATACCGTCACTTTCGCTTGAGCGTCTGTCCCATACTCGTTGATCATGCGGCCAAGTTTCCTCTGTAAGCCTGGAGAACCTCCAGGAGCGTCGCACGCTTAATGGGTTTTGTCATATGGGCGTCGCAGCCGGCATCGAGGATCTTGATGCCTTCTTCCTTCAATGCCAGCGCCGTAAGCGCGATGATTTGTATTCGATGGAGATCGTGTTCGTGCTCCCAAGCACGAATAGCCTTGGTGGTGTCATAGCCGTTCATGACCGGCATCTGCATATCCATTAAAATCAGATCATATTGCCGCGTTTTAAACTTTTCGAGGGCGATTGCGCCGTTGTCAGCAACGTCGAGGTGATGCGGGGTCGGTTTCAAATAGGAGCGGATCAGCACTTGATTGTCAGGCGAATCTTCCACCAACAGAATCCGCAATTTGTTCATTGAGGAGTCAGGAGAGGAGCGCACTGGTTCGGGGAGTCCTGCTGGCTGGATGCCTTTTCCTCGTGCAAGGACGATGCTGATGGTCTGCAAAAGATCGGAGCGTCTGATGGGTTTGATGAGGTAGCCGCCCAATCTCAAATCATAGGTGCGTGCGATATCATCGGCCCAGTGCTCGGAGGTAAGCATCACGATGGTCAGTCCCTCAGCTAATTTGGCCTCCCGAATCTTCTCTACGACTTGGAAGCCGTCCATATCGGGCATTCGACAATCGAGGAATACCAGTTCATACCGTCGACCGGGGTCGGATGCGTGATGTAGTGCGGCGAGAGCTGCATCTCCATCGGCCACGTCGGTGACCTGTGCTCCCCAGGCGGTCAAGGTTTCTCGGAGGATCAGGCGGTTTGTTGCATGGTCGTCGACCACGAGCGTTCTGAGCCCCGCCAGGTTGATCGGCAGAGGGAGGTTGGCGAGCGGATCCTGAGGTTGAACGCCCAACTGAACGCTGCAGTAAAACGTACTGCCCTGTCCCTCCGTGCTTTCGACCCACATCCGCCCATTCATCCGCTCTGAGAGCTGTTTTGAAATCGTCAGCCCGAGACCGGTTCCTCCATACTTTCGTGTGATGGAGGCGTGGGCTTGAGCAAAACTTTCAAAGATAGTGGCGAGTTGTTCTGAAGGAATGCCGATGCCTGTGTCGGTGACGGAGAATCGGATGGCACCGGGGATGACTCGATCAGGATCATTCTGGATGCGAAGGGTAACGGATCCTTTCTCGGTGAATTTGATCGCATTACTGATCAGGTTGATCAAAATCTGTTGTAAGCGGTTGGGATCTCCGATGAGTGCGCATGGGACGTCCGCCGACAAGTGGTACGCCAACTCCAGCCCCTTCTCGTTGGCCCGCATGGCGAGGATCTCAATCGCCTTCTCAATCAGGTCGCCCAGGTCGAAGGTGATTGATTCCAACTCCAGATGACCGGCCTCGACCTTGGAGAAATCCAGAATGTCGTTGATGAGGTTGAGGAGATTGCTGCCGGCCCGACGGAAAATACGCAGATATTTCCGCTGGTCCGGCGTGAGTTCGGTCTCCCACAAGAGATCGGCCATCCCGATGATGGCGTTCATCGGTGTACGGATCTCATGGCTGACACTCGCGAGGAATTCGCTCTTCGCTCGATTTGCTGTTTCGGCCTTCTCCTTGGCCTGACGCACCGCTCGTTCCGCCTGGCCTCGTTCCATGGCCTCCATCGCGAGCGTTGTCATCGTGGCGAAAGACAAGGCGATGGTTAATTCATCGGCAGTCCAAGTCCGCGACATACCCAGGTATTCGTGGCGTAAGACGCCCACCACTTTCCCCTTATGCCTGATCGGTGCATCGAGCATGGCGCCGATCCCAAACGAGGTAAGATACGAGGAGGAAAACTCTCTGGTGCGAGGATCACAGTGAGCATCATGGGCCGCGATCGTATATTCTTCGTGTTCCAGCGCGTGAAAATACGATGGGAATTGGTTGGCCTGAAGCACGGATCCAGCACTATGTCTCCGGCTGGTAGCCTCATACAGATCTATCAATTGGATGGCTGAGCGGTCTTCCTGAAACATCCAAATGCTGGCTCGTTCGACCGCCAACACACGGCTTGCCACTTCTGTAATCGCCTGAAACGCCTGCTGAAGGTCTCCGGAGATGATCGCCTCGCTCTGGGCCAATTCGAGCAGCCCAGTCTGATGCTCTTGGAGGAGGCTTAAACGCCGCTTCTCCTGTCTGGTAACCTGCTTGCGGTCCGTAATGTCTCGACAGGTCCAGATGATCTCGGATTTGGTCTCGCCGTTGCTGGAAAATTGCTGCAACGCAACTTCGACGTCAAACAGCTCCCCGGTCTTTTTCCTGCCGACCAACTCGCCACGCCAGTATCCGTCAACTTGTAAGAAGGGAAAATGGTACTGCTCAATCGCGGCCTGTTGTTCCGGACCGTACAGTACCTTCCAGGACTTTCCAATCAGTTCTTCGACTTCAAAGCCGAACAAGGCGGCATGGGCCGGATTCATATAAATATACAAGCCATCGGCATTCAAGAGCGCAAGCCCCTCCATGCCACGTTCCACCGCTCGTTGGAGTTGAACTAATGCCTCATGTTGCTGTTTCTGCTCGGTGATGTCTTCGGAGATCCCGAGTAGGTAGAGGGGATGTCCCCACTCATCCATGATGGGAATCTTTTTCGTGTGAAGAATTCGCTGGCCACGATGTTTTGTCTCGATGGGCTCTTCCGGAATATCAACGAGACGTCCATCCGAAAGAACCTCCCGGTCCTTACTCGTAAAGAAATCGGCTTCCGCCTTCGGGAAAAAATCATAATCGTTCTTTCCGAGCAATTCATCGCGCGAGTACCCCAGCAGATCTTCACCGGCACGGTTGAATCGAACAAATCGCAGATCGTTGACGTCCTTGACGAAGATCATGTTTGGAATGTTTTCGAGGATTGATTGGACGAACCCCTCGGCCTCTCGCGCCTCTCTCTCGGCCTGCTTGCGCTCAGTAATATCCTGTCCGATCGCCAGGAGTCCCCGTACCTCGTTGTTGCGGACGATCAGACGGTTGACGCTCCACAGGAGGGTGCGTCGAGTGCCGCTTCGTGCGATGACTTCGCTCTCGTACGATTGAGTCGGTTGCCCTTCAATGGCCTTACGAATGTCGGCGGCTACCGACGTGCGCATGTCTTCGGGTACGAAGGTGGTGAGGTAATCTTTCCCCACGGCCTCTTCTCGGGACCAGCCATAAATTCGCTCGGCCGAACCACTCCACTCGAAGATCCGATACTGCGACGTCAGCCCGATAATTGCGCTCGGGCTAGTTTCCAGCAAACAGCGATAACATTCATCGAGCCCAAGCAGCGGTTGCTCGAGCGAAAGCGGATTGAGATGGTTCGTTACCGGAACCCGAGGTTGTCCAGCCCCTTTTTTTGTCTCCAAGATGTTTACTCGTTGCCGCGACCGACTCTTGCCAGAAGTTGGCCGGGCGCGTTTGTATGTTCGTTTAGTCATAGGCTCATGCGGTAGGGAGTAGGATTGTCAACGAAGGCGTCGGTGCGTGTACGGGCTCTGCGGCAAGGCCGGATCATTACGGATCGTGGTCGTGTGGGACTAGGGTGAGAAAACCGGCCTGTTTGGCTCGGTTACGACCTTCTTGCTTGGCCTGATAGAGAGCTTGGTCGGCTGCCTTAATCAGATCGGTGGGTGAAGCGGACCGGCTGGGGACCGTGCTGGCGTAACCTACGCTGATCGTGATGAGGTCGCCGTCGGTATGCGCGATTTTCAACGATTCAATGTGCCGGCGAAGGTTCTCCGCCACTTGTGCCGCCCCTTCTGTGGTGGTGCCCGGCAACACGACGACAAACTCATCGCCACCGTACCGGGCTACGAGATCGCCCGGCCGATTCACAGTTCCTGAAATGGCTGTTGCTACCTGACGAAGACAATCATCACCCGCTGTGTGACCTTTCGAATCGTTGTAGGCCTTGAACCGATCGATATCCAGCATGATCAAGGAGAGTGGGGTGGAATCGCGAACGGATCGCCGCCATTCCTGGTCCAGAAAATCATCGAACTGCCGGCGGTTGGTGATACCAGTCAATCCGTCGAGGCAGGAGAGCCGCAGGAGCATTTGATTTGCCTCTTGGAGTTGACGCATGACGTCGAGAAGTTCCTGCTCGCGCGCTCTTCGCCGATCGATTTCGTGCACTAATCGGAGAACGGACCGGACTCGTGTCAAAAGTTCAATCTTATTGATGGGTTTGCCGATATAGTCGAGTGCTCCGGCCGCAAATGCGAGTTGGAGATCAACCGGGTCGGTCTTGACGGTCACCATCATGATTGGAGTATCGCGAAATCGTTCCACCGCCTTGATTTGACGGCAGGCTTCGATCCCGTTCATCTCCGGCATGATGATGTCCATGAGAATGAGATCGATCCGGCTGGTGCCATGCGTGCCGCCTTCCATGCCCAGTAGCCGAAAGGCGGATGTGGCCGAGTCTGCGACCAGAATGTTGTCGTAACCAGCGGCTGAGAGGATCGATTGCACCAGCAAGCGATCGTCTGCCGAGTCGTCGACGATTAGAATGCCCATCGCGTCAGAATCCTGCCCCGTAGGTGGTGTGTGTGAGAAAGACTAGCAGCTAGTCATGGTAAACACCAGGATAAAGCTTTTTAATACACGGCTGACAGAGCCCATGACTGAACTCTGCCTCGGAATGCTCGCCGAGGTATTCTTCCAATTGTTGCCAGAACCCGCTGTCATTCCTGATTTTTTTGCATGATGCGCAAATAGGGATGAGGCCGCGGAGCACTTTCACTTCCTTGAGAGCCTTCTGAAGCGCCTCGTTGCTCCGACGCAGCTCCAGTTCGCGCGCTTTCCGGCAATCCATCTCCTGTTTGAGGGTCAACGCCGACGAGACGCGGGCTAAGAGTTCAAGGTTGTTGACGGGTTTGGTAATGTAATCAACGGCTCCAGCAGCAAACGCGGCCTGCAAATTCGAGAGGTCGTTTTTCGCCGTGACCATAATGATGGGAATGTCTCGCAGATGATCGCGACGTTTAATCTCCCGGCAAGCCTCCACACCATCCTGTTCCGGCATCAGCACATCCATGAGAATGAGGTCGACCGTCGGTGAAGACACCTGTTCTTCGAGCTTCAAGGTGACGAACGCGGATTTTGCTGAATCTGCGGTCAGAACATCCGAGTGGCCGGCCTTCCCGAGAATCGAACGAAGAAGCGCTTGTTGATCTGGAGAGTCGTCGACGATGAGAATGCTCATGCGTGTGTCCAACCCACAAACACAACGAATGATTACGTAGATGCCGTCATAGGCACGTGATGTCAGTATAGCAGGGAAAATAGCCTAGGGAAGGGAAACCAGAAGTTCGCAAATCTATTGCAGCTTGGATCGGACGAGATCGCTGACTTGCTTGCCGTCAACGGTTTGACCAGCGAGACGCGCCATGACGACTTTCATCACCGTTCCCATGTCCTTGACGGAAGTTGCTCCGACGTCGCGGATGACGGCTTCAACCACTCCGACAAGCTGATCGGGAGAAAGAGCTTGCGGAAGATAGGCTTCGATGATGGCAATCTCACGGCGCTCTTTCGCGGCCAACTCCGCTCGGTTACCTTTTTCAAACTGCTCGACCGACTCTTTGCGTTGCTTAATCATGGTCGTCATCACCCGGCTCATTTCCGCGTCGTCGAGATCCTTCTTGAGTTCGACTTCCTTATTGAGCACAGCAGCTTTGATCATACGAATGACATCCATGCGCAGTTGGTCGCGTGATTTCATAGCTTGTTTCAGATCATCAGCTAAACGATCGCGGAGGGACATGCTCGCCTCTCAGAAAGGACAGTGCCCGGCTTTTGCGGAGAATACCGCGTCATCAGACCTCAGTCAATGAGGCTGGGTGATGGGCGTTTTGGGATCAGTGTGGGGCAGTGGTTTTCACCCCATCGGAGGAGTATGATTCAGACAAAGACCAGATGCAGGCTAGAATGAATCGGAGCGAATGTTGGGAGTGCTGGCCATGGTACGGCGAGGCTCCGCAATTAACATGGGGAGAGTCGCACTAGTGGCTCTCATGTTCGCGGGATGCTCCAGTGCTCCGCCTCCGACATTGGCAGTTAGCGGATTGGATATAGCTCCTTCCCCCCTAGCCATTCCCTCTGATGTACAGCGTCTGGCTGTGTTGTATCCTCGGGTGAGCAATTCCGAATGGTCCAGCGCCTACAGCCGATTGGAAGGGGCAGCGTTTCAACTCAAAGCGTATCGTCCAACACTTAGAATCATTGATCGTTCCAACATGCCGACCGTCTTCACGGAGCAACGATTTCAGTCCGGTGGTCTGGTATCCGATGAGAGTGCCGTTCGAATCGGCCAGATGTTGGGAGTGGACAGTGTGCTGCTCTATCGAATCGATGGGCCAACGTTGCGGGAGCGGCTCTGGGCCCGCCAATACCACGATTTGCCGCCGATTACCGTAACAACCAAAATCATCCGCGTCGAAAGCGCGGAAGTCGTGTATCATGATGTCGTCACGGCTCAGGTAGAAGACGCTGATGGATCAGAATGGTCTCATTCCGACAATCTCGACTATCAGCGATGGAGTCGTGAAGCATTAGATCGCGGGATCACGCAGACCGTCGTTGACCTACAACGTGCATTTCATTAATTGATGGCAGACTGACTCGAAAGGAGTGAAAGGTGATGGACCATCGACGGAGTGGTGCAAAGGAAGTCATGATAGCAACGGCGCTCAGTCTCATCGGATGCCTAGGGATAACGGCTTGTGCCAGTGACCCGCCAAAAGCTCCACCGGCTCCCACGCCGGATCAGGTGCGGAGTCATGCGGACAAAACCTTCGACAAACTCAAGCAGGATGAGCAGGAACGAGCCTCCCAGGCCAATACGCCTCGTTAATTTCGCGGAATACAGAACAGTCACCATCGGGCTTCGAGAGAGCGACCGCCATCGCTGTGATGAAGAAGTCTTCGAATATTCCGACTATCCTCTCAACGATCAATTTTCCATACACCAAATTGAGCGATGGTTCGTAGAAGCGGCAATTCCCACATGAGCCGATGGTGGGGGACCTGCTCCGTAATCCTGACCTCGTGAAAAGTTCCGATCAAGGTCGCAGATACGAGCAAGCGGAGGCAGCCGGAGAGGAAAAACACGAACGGCAAGTTCGAAGGGGGGGCAGCTGTCAACCAGCCGATATGGATCTCTCCTGGGAGAGTGTGAATGAGCCAGCTTCCCGTCAGGGCTCCGAGTGACCACCCCAGAGCATTGATCGTGTTGGAGAGAGCGACCGCTTTGGCGCGATCTTCTGGCCGAACCGCGTCGAACACATAGTTCTGCAGTCCCAACGAAAGTCCGGCCCACATTATGCCGCCGAGGAAGTTCAGTGCAACGAGAAACGCCCAGTTTGTGCTGAAGAGATAGCCCATCGGCAGAAATGGGACCATGAAGCTGGTTGTGGTCAACAATGCTTTGTTGCCGAATCGATCCCCAAAATGTCCCCATCGGTTCAGCGTAAGAAATTGTCCCAGAATCCCGGCGGCGAGCCAGCCTCCATATTCCCAATAAGACAGATGCAGATCCCGTAGCATGTAAATGACAAAAAACGGTCCTGCGATCAACACGGCGACGTGCATGAGGCCGGAGAAGCACACGAACCATCGGAAGTCGGTCGTCGCCCGATGCCGTAAGAATCGGCGGAACCCCTCTTGATCCTGGATCCGCGTCAGATGATGGGGGTCCTCCACTCGTGTGAGGTACCGCGCTGACACAAGGCGCGCACCGCCGGCAATCGAGAATAGGATGAAGAAGCCGATATAGGCGAGTTCGTACTGCTTCCAGAGGGTCAACACAGCCCCTCCAATGCACAGCGTCAGAAGACTGACGACGGCCATGATTCGAGCACGATGGGCAAAGTATGCTCCGCGCTGATTCGGGTCGAGCAGATCAGTAATGAAACTATTCCATGCAGGGGTAGTGAAGTGATTGAAAGCAAAGTAACCGGCGGCTCCTGCGATCGCGAGCCAAGGTCCCCATTGCGGAAGCCACCATGGGAGCAACACGATGGGAAGCCAAATCACCGCCTGTCCGATCGTCCCCGCCAGGATCAGGGTTTTGCGATCGGGAAACCAACGCAAGACTTTCACGGCGAGCAGTTGCGCCCATGTTCCGATCAGCTGGGGCAGGGCTGAGAGGATGCTTAACTGGAACGGAGAGGTCTGCAGGAGGAGTGCAAATGCGGAAAGATATTGTTCTCCGGCCCCTTGAGTGACAGCCTGACAGAGGCCGTCACGGAGGCCGTAGCGCTGGCCTTGCGCCACGGCGTTTTGAGCGGTGGGCGGCAGTGGTGAAGAAACTTCCGGGCAAGATGCTCGTTCGAAACTCACGGAGCCGGCTTTCTCTATCCGTCAGGTCTGGTAGACTTACCCCACTGAGCGTACCACAGCCGGCGGCTGATTGCGGCTGGTTCGGCCGGTTATTGACCCGCGGGCAAGCACCCGATACCATAAAAGGGAGAAGTAAGAGGCGAGCAATGAATCTTCCTTGTATTCTTGCTCCGACAGTCGGTCGAATTCTTGCTGCGGTGGTGTTCGTTTCTGTCGGTGCAGGTTATCTGGTAGGGGAAAGCATCGCGCGAGACCTCGTGACGCCGAAGGAACAGGCCACGACGGAATTCGAGCCGACCCAAAGTCCGTCCTTCGACGAACAGAAGAGGGGGATCCCACAGTCGCTCTTCACCTGGATCAAGATGGCGAAGGGCTATGAAGTAGAATGGGACAGCTTTGGACGAAAGGGCTGGTATACCCAAGACCCGCGGATTAAACCGATCGAACCGACCACAACCTTCTCCCCCGAAACTCCGGCTATCTACATTGTATTTGAAGTCGCACCGCTCGAGGACCCTGCTCAGTTCAGTGCCCAGTGGTTCTTAGAAGAGGAGGGAGGAAAATTGTCTGAGTCGCCGATCGGCAAGGATACGCTGGAGGTTCCCGGACACGAACGGTATGGTTTTCTCGAGTTGAAGCGGGCCGGTGACAAGTGGGCTCCCGGCAGGTATCTGGCGAAGCTCTTCATCACGCCGCTCGGACAACAACCCTTTCACGCCGTCAATCAAGTTGGCACAATGCGATTCACCATTGCCGACACGCAAGCGCCATCAACCTCCCCTACGAAACAATAGAGCGGTCTCCTTCTCAGTCATCCTCAGCGCCCTGCTATAAAGGAGTGACAATCGTGCAACGGATAAAAGAAACGGATCCGGACAAGCTGGCGTTGCTCTATGAACGATTCAAGGATGTGTGTTTAGTGGAAAAAGAAGTGTGGAAGGAAATCTATATGCCCCGAGACGTGTCGCAGGGACCGGTCAGGACGAATATCCAAGACCGCTATGAAGTCGAAATCGATGATCCTTCGATCGAAGACACGCTGGAGGCCAACATCCCTCGCGGCAGCGGTGCGTTAGCCGCCGCCATTCAAGAATATCGCACTCATATCAGTTTTTTTAAGACGAGGTGACGTCTGAGCGTTCAGCCGTCCGCTGTCAGCGCCCCCACCTTCCCTCCCCTCGTAGGGGGAGGGTAAGGGAGAGGGTTGAGCTGATCGCTGAAAGCGGATAACTATTTAGACAGTGCCGTCTCGATTCCACGGACGATTTCTTCCGAGAGCGGCTTGGTCCGGTGGTGATAGCGGGCGACGACGTTGCCCGACCGATCGATCAAATACTTCTGGAAGTTCCATTCCACTTCGCCCGGAAAGGGGCTTTGCTCGGTCAGGTAACGATAGAGAGGATGTTTGTCGTCGCCCTTTACGCTGATTTTGCTGAATAGCGGAAAGGTCAAGCTGTATTTTGTGAAACAAAAGTTCTTGATCTCCTGGTTCGTGCCAGGCTCCTGTTGACCGAAGTTATTGGCGGGAAAGGCGAGGATTTCGAACCCTTTCTCCTGGTACGTTTCGTACATTTTTTCCAATTCAGAATACTGCGGTGTATTGCCGCACATACTTGCGGTGTTCACGACCAACAGGACTTTACCGCGGTATTGACTCAGATTTACGGGTTTCCCGTCGATATCATCCATCGTAAAATCATAGATGCTCGTTGTTTTTGCAGCCATGATCATTCCTTCTTGATCGGCCTGCACTGTGTGCAAGCCGGCTATGAGTCCCCATCCCACGACAAGGGCGGATACGGCGCACATGATCTTCGACATGATGACCTCCTCGATCGAGGTTACAAGCGCTCCAGCGTTGCAATCCGGTCTTCAATCGGCGGATGCGTTGCGAACAAATGCCACAAGCCTGACGATCTACCGGCAATCTTCATCGTCGCTAATGCATCTTGCGTCGCGTATTCCTGCTCAGTGGACTTCACCCACCGATCGATTCCACGTAAAGCAGAGATCATCGAGCTCTTCCCATAGACCTTAGCAGAGAAAGCGTCGGCCGCATATTCGCGGTGACGCGAGTGCCAGTTAATCACCAGAGATGCCAAGATGGTTAAGATGATCTGTAGAAAGATAAATACGACCATTGCCAGCAGTGGATTTCCCGTCGATCCTTCCTCCCGATCTTGGCTAGGCTGGGCCAGAATCTGGTAAACAAAATGGCTGATGTAATAAACGAACGTGTTCATTAGGCCCGCGAGAACAGTCGTCGTGAACATGTCCCCGTTGAAAACATGTCCCATCTCATGGGCGAGTACCCCCTTGACCTCTTGCTCCCTCAGATTCTGCAAGAGACCTGTCGAAACGGCCACCATCGCATTATTCTTACTGGGGCCGGTGGCAAAGGCATTGGGATCCGGCGACTCATAGACCCAGACCTCCGGCATCCTAATATGGAGGCGCTGGGCAATTTCCTGAACTGACCCATAGATGACCTGCTCGGCATGGGACCGAGGGTGGGTGATCTGTTGGCAATCCGCCAGCATGGCACGCGCCATCTGCTTCGAAAAGGCCAAGCTGATGAAGGCCCCGCCGAACCCGATAACGAGAGCCCAGACAAGCAATTGCTGATTGAACACCCCGCGCACATCAATGCCAAACATCGGAAGAATGATATTGATCAAGATGTTGGCGGTAATTGAGAGGGTGAGATAAATGAGAATGTTCGCGATCAGGAACAACCCAATACCCTTAATCCACTTCATTGATTTCCTCCTTAGCGGGGGCTGTGAATCCGCAACTTGTACATTATACAAACTACAAACTGAAAATGGGCGGGAGAAAAACCAATTGCTGGTCTCCCTCTCCTGTGAGCGATAAGATAAGGCCTTTCACGGTGCGGTCAAGTCCGCCCAAGTACTTGATCTGAACGGTGAAAGTTGACCGGATGTCCACCTTCTGTTAGAAAGTCACCGCGATGAACCGGAGCGTCGCTTTCTTCACGGTTGTGAGAGTGCTTGTGCTGATCAGCGGGACTATTGGTTTGCAACTAGCTGTTTATGCAGCAGAGCCCAGCGAACCGGTTGTCGTTCCCCTGTCTGCCGACGGAGTCCAACGGACAACGGTGATCCTCGACAGTTATTCTTACACCCCGAATCATCTGATTGTCGAGGCAGGGAAGCCGGTCGAGTTGACCCTGACCAGTGTCACGACTATCACTCCGCACAATTTCATCATCAAAGATCCAGCAGGGAGCCTCTCCGTTGAGCAGGATGTGAGTGCGGGCAAGACAGTCATCGTCAAATTCACGCCCACTCACGCTGGGACATTCCCCATCTACTGCGATAAACGCCTCTGGCCGCTGCCAAGCCATCGAGACAAGGGCATGGAAGGAAAGTTGGAAGTCAGATAAGGATCGTCCCACGGCTACTCATTCCTCCAGGCACGAACTCCTCCGCGATGTTCTCAAACAGGTCTCCCGCTCATTTTATCTCACGCTTACGGTGTTGCCCTCCAACGTACGTGGTCAGGTTGGCCTGTCTTACCTGTTCGCCCGTGCCGTTGATACGATCGCTGATACGGACTTGATCGACCGTAGTCGGCGACTATTCTACCTCCAGCAATTTCGCCATCAGTTTTCAGAAGATGCCATTCACTGGGATGAGGTCCGGTCCATCCAGACGTCGTTGCTCCCACATCAGACACATTCGTCGGAACGTGTTCTGTTGACGCGGCTTGAAGACTGCTTCCGTCTCTATCAGGAATACACAGTCGAAGACCGCCAGCGGATTCGTACTCTCATGTCCACACTGCCAAATGGAATGGAGATGGATCTCACGAAGTTCCCTGGCGAGTCAGCAGCCACACTCACCGCTCTTCAGACGACGGATGACATGGACCGGTATATCTATTACGTCGCCGGTTGTGTCGGTGAATTTTGGACCGGAATGATGTGTGCCCACATGCCGTCGCTGTCCCATTGGGATATTGCTCACATGTCCGCCATCGGCGTCCGATTTGGGAAGGGCCTCCAGCTCACGAATATTCTGAAAGACCTGCCTCGAGACCTGCGGCGAGGACGCTGCTACATTCCTGAAGTCATCTTAAGGGAAGCCGGCTTGACCCCAGCGGATCTTCTTCAAAAAGAGAATGTCATTCGCTATCGACAAGTGCTATCATGGCTGCTCAAAATTGCCGTCGATCACCTCGACCAGGGTTGGGCCTATACCATGCAGATTCCGAGAAGGGAAACTCGACTCCGACTCTCCTGTATGTGGCCGATTTTGCTCGCCGGCGAAACCCTCAAACGTGTAGCAATCTCACCGGACATTCTTGACCCCGCTGTCAACATCAAGGTGCCCCGTTACCGTGTCTATCAAGTGATGGCCTTGACCATCTTGACCGGCGCCTGCGGTTATATTGGCGCGGCTTACTGGGGACATTTGCGAAAACAGATTATATAGAGTCACGGAGCCACATCGTGATCGGTCATTCTCTTGGAAACCTAGGGCATGTCTTGCTTCGAATGTTAGGAGTGCCCAAGAATCAAAGTACTGAGCGACAGGCATTTGTGGCTGGTCTCGAAATTTTGCAATCCGACTTCTGTTCATTACACTCCTTGCCAATTTGACATAGATCAGTGTGTTACTGCTGTCGGTTTAGGCTTTTCACATCGCCCCTTTCGCCATTGCTGTCAGCCGCGGCCGTCTCGTGGGCTGGATGGAGTGTGTCGGGGTCTTGGCGCTGACTTTCGCCGGAGGTGCGGAACAGGCGAGGTATGTTTGAAAAGATACTTTGGGAAATGACTAAACCCTGTGAGCGGTTCCTTCTAGAGTAGTCTCGTCAGTCGCCAACTGCGCGCATGGACCGAGCACCGCCCGCAGTTTCAAATCCGATCGAATTCTTGTGTGCGCGGTCGGCGAGCACAGGCGATTGACGAGACTGCGCTCGCTACTTCTTCTTCTGCGGCTCCAGCAGCTTTTCCCCCTTCTTGAAGACCCCATAGATCGCTTGTGACGGGCAGGCATCCAAGCAGAGGCGGCAACTCTCCAAACAACGGGAGGCGTCGAACTTGAACGGCGGCGTCGACAGCCAGGCTCCCGTTGGGCAGATGGGGACGCAGATGGCTTGATGCGTACAACGATCGGGATGCCGGACAAGGTGATCGCGAATGACCATCATGGGTTTGACTCCTTCGAAGAGACCTTGAGAAAAGATCTCAAACATGTTTTTTTCGGGCTGGTTACTCACTTCCACTCCTTTACAAGCGCTTTCAGCTTGTCTTTGAGTTCCGGAATCTGATCCACGTTATTCCGAATGGCACCCAGAATGTTGCTGAGTCGAGCCGATTTCTGCGCCTCTTTGTCCTTCTTCACGAGGCGATCATGCTCCGCATAGGCCTCAGGATGCTTCAGTTCAAGATACTGGCGAGCGGCCGTCAAGGCCTCACCCAGTTCGTAGGCCTCTGCGGACGGAGGAGGGACGATGATAAAGGATCCGTCGGTAAAAACGACGACAGCTGACCCGGATTTACTCTTTAATTCGATGACGGCCTCGACGGATTTTCCAGTCAGGGAGTCCCACGAATTCAGCAGACCGGGAAACCGTTTCATGAAGGCCACCTTTTCCATGTTGGCCTTCCATTTGTCTTCGATTGGCATGGTGAAGGTGATCGCTGAAGAAGCTAGTCTATCTTCAGCGGCGCGAGCTTCGCCGGCACAGGATGATCCGGCATCAGCAATCGAGTCACGATCTCGCCTTTCAGAATGTGTCGTTCCATGATCTCAGTGACATCGGCTTCATTGCCGACCCAGTACCAGACACCTTCGGGATAGATGACCACACTGGGTCCCATCGAACAATGGTCGAGGCACCCGGCCTTATTGGCTCGGACCAACCCCTTGAGGTTGAGACGTTTCGTCTCACTCTTAAAATGAGCGTGCAGCCGTTCTGAGCCGAGGTTTGCACAGCAGCCTCGCGGATCGTCTTTTGGTCGTTGATTGATACAGACGAAAATATGACGCTGGAACGGAGGCATAAAGCAATAGCGTTAGACCGGCATGGTTGCGGTGCTGAGCCGATCCAGGAGAAGCTTAACGTCTGCTGTTGCAATCAGGGGCGACGGACTCGAGGCAGCGTCAAGGATGGTCACAATCTCGCGCAGTCGCAGCGAGGCGCGTCGGAACTCGTCGGTATTCGAGAGAGCAGAGCCTTGACCGGCACTCAACTTGTCGTATTCGGCGCGGATATCGCGAAAGTCTCGTTGCAGGTTCTTCTGCATCGAACAGCTCTCACAGTACCATTTGGGGCTTTGATCGGCGGATGGGGAAAGGCGATCGTACGATCGACCGAAGAAATCCCGGCCGAGAGAAAATTTCATCAGTGCCGTGCCGGTAGCACCGCAGGCATTGCAGGAACCAGCCGTTGCGTCCATGGGCCGTCCTCCAGAGTCATACAATGGTGTGTGAGACGAGCGAATCTTACACCAGGGCTTTACGCACTGTCCACAAGGCGGAATGCGGAAGATAAGGACAGGTTTGTTGTGAGCGTATATAATGCAAGTAGAGATACGCAATCACTCAGCGGGAGGCGGGCGGTGATTATCGGGGTCCCAAAGGAAGTCAAAGATCACGAATATCGTGTGAGTGTGACGCCGGACGGAGTGGAGGCGTTGACGCACGGAGGGCATCAAGTTTGGGTCGAGCCGTCAGCCGGTCTCGGCAGCGGCTATTCAGACGACGAGTATAGACGGGTCGGTGCCGTGATCGCCGGATCGAAGGAGGAGCTCTTTCGAAAGGCCGAGCTTATTGTGAAAGTGAAAGAGCCGCTGCTGTCCGAGTGTCCTCTCTTTCGGCCTGGACAAATCCTGTTTACGTATCTCCACCTCGCGTCGCTGCCGGATCTGACGAAAGCTCTGCTGGAGGCCAAGGTCACTGCGATCGCCTATGAGACGACGGAAGGACGAGACGGGAGTCTTCCGATGTTGAAACCGATGAGCGAGATCGCCGGCCGGATGTCGGTGCAGATCGGCGCGCGGTGCTTGGAGAAAACTCAAGGAGGGCGCGGAGTCCTCTTAGGAGGAGTGCCGGGTGTCGAGCCGGCGCACGTGGTCGTATTGGGTGCCGGCGTCGTCGGCAGTGCGGCGACCAGGATTGCGGTGGGGATGGGCGCTCGAGTGACCGTCATCAATCTCGATCTCGACCGGCTTCGCTATCTGGATGATTTGTACCAAGGTCGGATCGTCACGCGTGCCTCCACCCCTGGCGCCATCGAACAATCCGTTCGTGACGCCGATCTGGTGATCGGGGCGGTGTTGATACCTGGCGCACGCACTCCCAGGCTCGTGTCGCGCGCTCTAGTCGGACAAATGAAGCCGGGATCGGTTGTCGTGGATGTCGCCGTGGACCAAGGCGGGTGTTTCGAAACGACGAAGGCGACGACACACTCAGATCCGGTCTATCTGGTCGGTGGCGTATTGCACTATGGTGTGGCAAATATTCCTGGAATCGTGCCGCGCACATCCACTGTCTCGCTGACGAATGCTACCTTTCCGTTCCTCTCCCGTTTGGCTGCTGCCGGTGTCCAACAAGCTTTCCGTTCTGACGCCGGCCTCGCCAAAGGTGTGAATCTTACGGAAGGGAAAGTCACCTGTCGCGCGGTGGCCGAAGCACACGGCTTGCGTTTCGACCCTCTGTTGTAAGACAATCCCACCCTCGTTTCTTGTTCCTGCTGATCATGTCGGGGCGTAGCGCAGCCCGGTAGCGCACTGCGTTCGGGACGCAGGGGTCGGAGGTTCAAATCCTCTCGCCCCGACCAAACCAAGCTTGCTCGACCCGGAGCCTCCTCTTCTATTGAGGCGACGGGAAGGACATCCCGACCGACTCAGAAGTGGTTCCTTCTGTTACGTTCATTTATGTTCTCCGGCCATCGAGGACATTTCTCCAGCGCCAATTTGCAAAACGCGTGACGGTTCTGTTGAGGTATGAGAGTATCCGTTCGTAGAGCGAGCTGGCGTGCTCTTAAGCAGCTGATCTCATGAGTGAGTCAACTGCACACACCCCCGTTCGAGCACGAATCGTCGTGGCGGGACGAGTGCAAGGTGTGGGGTATCGAGCGTTTTGTGTCCGGGTCGCAACACAACGACGACTCTCCGGAGGAGTGAAGAACCTTGATGATGGCCGGGTGGAGCTCGAAGTGGAAGGAAGACGCGATCTCATTCTTGCGCTCATCGGAGACCTTAAAATCGGTCCTCCGGCAGCTCGTGTGACGACGGTTGATGTGGAATGGAGTGAAGCAACGGGACGGTTTGAGGATTTTCTGGTGTGGTACTAAGCGGGCGAACGTTGGCGTTGAGGTCAGATGGCACGTCAGAGTGACGAGCACGAAGAGCTGAACGAGGCGCGTCGACACGTCGAGGACCAGGACGACGACGAAGTCGGTGAGTCAGCCGAAGCGGACGGCGGCTCTGCCGGAGAGGAAAAGGAAAGTCGACGGTCGGAGGGACTCGATACCCTCAAAAGCTATCTGCGCGAAATCCGCCGGTCCACTCTTCTGAATTTCAAGCAAGAACAGCAGCTCGGTAAGCGGGTCATGGCGGGCGATGAGCAGGCCCGCCAGCAGATGATCGAGTCCAACCTTCGACTCGTGATCAGTATCGGTAAACGGTATATGCATCGGGGGTTTCCATTCTCCGATATCGTCGAGGAAGGGAATCTGGGCCTCATCAAGGCAGTCGAGAAATTCAACTACAAGCGAGGGTTTCGCTTCAGTACGTATGCGTCGTGGTGGATTCGGCAATACATCGAGCGGGCGATCATCAATCAAGGAAAACTGGTCCGTCTACCGGTGCACGTTGTCGAACGACTCAACCGATACCTCGGGAAAGTCGAACAACTGGTTCAGGAACTCGGGCGAGAACCAACCGCACTCGAGGTCGCGAAAAAGATGAAGACGGCAGAGGAAGAAGTCTTGGATCTGAAGCAGCTGGTCAGGACCACCTGCTCGTTGGACAGCCCGATCAATGACGGGGCCGATACCTGTTTGCGCGACGTCATTGAAGATCCGTCCTGTCTCTCACCGGCTGATGCCACGGAAGGAGTGTTGCGACGTACGGAAATGATGGGGTGGGTGAGGGAGTTGCCTGAGAAGGAGCAAACTGTTATTGTGTCGCGGTTTGGACTCGATGGTGGTGAGGCGAGAACCCTGGAGGAAATCGGCCGCGAGATGGGACTGACCCGAGAACGGGTCAGGCAGATCGAAATGGCCGCCCTGAGTCGCCTTCGGCATACCATCGAGCGCAAAACGATGACCCAGTCAGATTTGCTCTGAGTGCATGGCCGCCATCAATTATAAATCGCTCATTCGCGAAGTTCCTGATTTTCCCAAGCCCGGCATTCTCTTCTACGACATCACGACATTGCTGAAGAATCCGCAGGCGACGACCGCCATTGCCGATGAATTGACGGCCTATTATCGCGGCCAGCACATCACGAAGGTGGTGGGCATTGAATCGCGCGGGTTCATTTTCGGCGGAGTGCTCGCTTATCGGCTTTGCGCAGGATTTGTCCCGGTTCGGAAGCCGGGGAAGCTTCCTGCCGATTGCTTCGAGGTCAAGTACAGCCTTGAGTATGGCGCGAATTCGCTCGCCATTCACCGCGATGCAATTGAGCAAGGCGAACGGGTCTTGATCGTGGACGATCTGCTCGCGACCGGGGGAACCGCAGCCGCAACCGTGATGCTCGTGAGGCAGCTCGGAGGTGAAATCGTCGGGTTGGATTTCCTGGTGGAGCTGAAGGGCCTCCAGGGGCGTGAAAAGCTGGTTGGGTACGCCGTGCATTCGACGGTCCTCTACCCGTAGAGGGCTTGTTTTTTCTCCCCCCAACCCCTTGTCAAACGAACGGCCTCCGTGTTATGAATGCCGAACTTTTTTTGGCCGCACGCCGTTCACCCATGGAGAACGAGTCGTCATGGCGACGAAAGCACAAGCGAAAAAGAAACCAGTCGCAAAAACAAAGACGCCGTCAAAGAGCGTTGGCAAAGCCCGAGCGACCGCGGCCGCTGTGTTGGAAACACCCGTATCCGTAGCGATCTCTCCGCTTGCCGCGAAACCGAAAGAAACGGCGAAGGAACGCGAGGCACGGGAGCGCCGTCGCGAAGCCTTGCATCGGATGTTGCTTCGGAAACGGCAAGAAATTTTGAAAGAGATCGAGGGGAGCCTCGGACAGTCTCTGACAGAAGATCAGCAACGGCGGCTTGAGTCGGCTCGCGACGTCGGGGATCAAGCCCTCATGGATCTCGATCGAGAACTGGGCATCTCGTTGATGGAGATGCGTAACCGCCGACGACAGGCAATCGATGAGGCACTGACCAGATTGTCCGAAGGGACCTACGGAATTTGTGCGGAATGCGGCGTGGAGATCAGCGAGAAACGGTTAGAGGCCGTTCCGTTCGCGAAGCTCTGCGTCGAATGCCAGTCTCGGCAGGAATTGCTTGAGAAGATTGAGAAAGAAGAAGAACGCGAGTAGTTGTCGCGCCACCACCCCCGCTCCTTCCCCAGTGCGTTTCTCGATCATGTGACATTATGCTGTCGGTATTCAGGGGTCCCAGGTCTGGCGGCCAGGCGTTTGGATTTGCTCGTTCGCTCCTGGTAAGCTTGCCGCGTCATGCCGACAGTGTCTCCTTCAAGCAGTCGAGCGGTTGTGCTGGCCAGTGGAGGATTGGACTCCACAGTCGTCGCGGCATTAGCGCGGAGCGACGGCTATGAGCTGTTCCTCCTCACAATAGCCTATGGGCAGCGACATGGAGTGGAAATCGAACGGGCTCGTCAAGTGGCAAAGGCCTTACACGCGGCAAATCATCTCGTGCTGGACCTTGACCTGCGTGCCATTGGAGGGTCGGCCTTGACGACGGGAGCTGAGGTGCCGAAAGATCGGGCGACCAAGGATCGAACCGGCGGAATTCCCGCAACCTATGTTCCGGGACGCAATCTTATCTTTCTCTCGCTCGCAGCGGGCCATGCAGAGGTGGTGGGGGCGTCAGTCATTTACTTCGGTGCGAACATTCTCGACTATTCCGGCTATCCCGACTGCCGGCCTGGATTCATTCGTGCGTTCGAAGCGGCGGTCAATGAAGGGACCAAGGCGGGAACAGAGGGGAGGATGTTTCAAGTCAGGGCGCCGCTGTTAATGTGCACCAAAGCCGACATCATCCGCCAGGGTATCGAATTAGGCGTCCCCTTTGAGCTGACGCATAGTTGTTACGATCCGGTTGGTGTGCTGGCTTGCGGGCGATGCGACAGCTGCCTCATTCGTCGGGAAGGGTTTGCGAAGGCCGGAGTTGCCGATCCCATCGCCTATGCGGTAGGGTAGCGAACTAAGCAGCAAGACTCGCGAGACTCGCGAGAAAGGCGAGAAGGGTCGCAGTTGCCGTTCGCGCGAGTCCAGCCCGTCGCGCACGGCTCGCTCGCGGATGAGGACCAACCGGGCTCCCGAGCGTGCGAGGTGCAGAGCGAACCATGTCTCCCGAAGAATTCTTCATGTACCTGACGATTGGGTTGATCGTTCTTGCGCCGATCGGGGCCCGTATCTACCGTCGAATGACCCTTCGGCAGACACAGAAGATGTTACGGCAGCAGTTTGGGAATTCGGTCGGAAACAAAAACGAACCGAATCCCCGCGCATGACGTACCGGGCTTCCATGATGACGCGACCAATCCCGCTTATGGTCCTCTTGGTGGCCGGTCTTCTATCGGCGTGCGATGCCTCCTCGTCGAAACAGGCGATGAATGAGGGACCTGTTCCCGCTGAGTTTCAGAGTGGTGAAGCGAAGTTCAACGTCAGTTGCTCGGTGTGTCACGGCCAACGAGCTTCCGGGACTGATCATGGCCCGCCGCTGGTCCACAAAATCTATGAGCCGAGCCATCATGGCGATGCGGCCTTTCAACTGGCCGCGGCAAACGGCGTTCGCGCTCACCATTGGGAATTTGGCAATATGCCGAAAATCGAGGGCGTAACTCCCGAGGACGTCGATCAGATTGTGAAATATATTCGCTGGCTCCAGAAGCAGGCCGGCATATTCTGAACGTTGTGTCCACGAATCGTTTTCATCACGCCTTCCCCGATCGGACATGGTTCTCCCTCCACAGTGCGTGAATCTCCTGAGAGAGCCGGTGTGACCTTCCCCCGGACCGCTTCGTACGGTATCTCCACGAGCGTGAACGACGGAGTGATGACGGCCGACCGGTCACCAAGGCGATTTTGTAACCGAATGGGGCTACTGGAGGAGACCTCCTCCTTCGGAGTCTGGTCCTTTGGGAGGGCGTCCGGAAATATTCATCTGACGCAAGAGCTTGGTGAGGTACGTGCGCTGAAGGCCGAGCTCCTCAGCGGCTTTGGTCTGATTCCAACCGTTCCTGCGCAAGGTGTCTTCGATGACCCTCTTTTTATAGGCTTCCACCAACTCATGGTAATGCCCGGAAGGAATATGAACCTGGGTTACATGCTGAGTCGATTCTGCGGTGGCGGACAGGGAGAGGTGCTCAGGCTCGATCGTCTTGTCAGGAGAAAGGATGAGAGCTCGCGTCAGCACATTTTCCAGTTCTCGGATATTTCCAGGCCACTGATATTGTTGCAGCATCCGCAAGGCCCTATCGCTCAGCGAACAGTGCTTCTGAGTGCCTAGTTTCCCCGGGCGAGTCAGGAAATGCTTGGCGAGCGCGGGAAGATCGTCCAACCGCTCACGCAGAGGCGGGAGCATCACCGTAATCACGGCGAGACGGTAAAACAAATCCTCGCGGAAGGTGCCTTGGCGGACCGCCTGTCGCAAGTCCCGGTTTGTAGCGGCGATGAAACGCACATTGGCCCGCACCGCCTGGGTTCCTCCGACCCGATAGAACGTCTGGTCATTCAGCACTCGAAGCATGTGGGCTTGCATGGGGAGGGGCATGTCGCCGATTTCATCGAGGAAGACCGTCCCTCCTTCCGCCACTTCGATTTTCCCGGGCTCGCGCTTGACCGCTCCCGTGAAGGCACCTCGTTCGTGGCCGAATAACTCGTTCTCGAGCAAAGTTTCCGGCAGAGCGGCGCAATTCACGGCGATGAAAGGTTTTGACCGGCGTGGGCTCCATTGATGGATGGCCCGCGCCACGACCTCCTTGCCGGTGCCGGTTTCACCGAGCAGCAGGACGGTGACGTTCGACGGCGCAGTCTGTTTGGCGACCGTGAGTTGTGCGGCCATCTTGGGGTTGGTCCCCACGATCTGATCGTAATGACGACTGACTTCCTTTTGAAGGACTTCCACTTGGCGGTGCAGCGTGAGGGTGGATAACGCCTTGTTGATCACCACAGTCAAATGGTCGGCGGTATAGGGTTTTGTGAGGAAGTCGAAGGCGCCCAGCTGCATGGCCTGGACGGCACGCTCGATCGTGCCGAATGCAGTCAAGATGACGATGAGCGGTGTGGTATAAGAGGCAGAAGCTCCTTCTTCGAGCGGGGACTCTTTGGTCATTTTCTCCCGGACATGGTGCAAGACCTCGAGCCCTGACAGGAGCGGAAGTTCCAAGTCTAAAAGCACAAGATCGGGTTCTTCCTGTTCAATCAGGCGCAGCGCCTCTTTGCCATTGTCGGCAGTGATGGGGTCGTGTCCCATCCAGGTAACGCGATCCTGCAACCCCAGCCGGATATCCTGCTTATCGTCGACGATCAGGATTTTGGCTCGCATAGGTCCGAAGCCTCCTGCTCACGAGCGGAAATTGTAAGTCATGTACGAGGGAAAATATACTCCTCCGCTGCGAGAAGCCGGAACCGAAAGGCGGGAGCCGCGTGGGATGAGAAAATGTCTCATACCGCCTCTTCTGCGCCGTTGCGAGATGCGACAGGTAGCGTGAAGTAAAATCGGGTGCCGGCACCGACCGTACTTTCAACCCAGATATCTCCGCGATGTCGAAGGATGAAGCTTCTTGTAATAAAGAGCCCAAGCTGCGTGCCTTGTGAAGAAGGCATGGCAGACGGAACCTTTGAAAATTCATTGAAGATCTTCGGTAGATGTTCCGGGTCGATCCCGCAGCCGGTATCGGCGACACAGGTCTGAACGAATCCGGTCGAGGTTGGGCAAAACTCGATGGTCACGCGACCACCGGCTGGCGTGAATCTAATCGCATTGCCGATCAGATTCACGAGCACCTGTTCGAGTTTGTCGCGGTCGCCCCGGACCGGCGGAAGAGCATCGACAGGTGTTATTTCCAGCGACAACTTTCTTTCTTCGGCCAACGGCTGCAAGCTGCCCACTGCAAGTGCGGCAATCTCACGAATGCAGACCGATTCGAGGTGCAGCGGGTCCTTCTCCAATCGGGACCAATCGAGCAGTTGTCTGATGATGCGAGCGAGCCGGGCCACATTATGCTCGATGCGAGTCAGATAAGTGGTTTGCTGTTCGTTCAAAGGGCCGGTGACTCCGTCGAGCATATTTTCGGCAAAGCTTCGAATGGCGGTCATAGGCGTCCGCAACTCGTGCGACACGACGGAAAGAAACGTTGTTCGCTGCCGGTCGTGCTCCTGCAGTTGTGCGTTGGCGAGAGACAACTCCTGAGTGCGCTCCTCGATACGCCGTTCGAGGTGTTGTGTGAGCTCCGCCAACGAGGAATAGGCTCTGGCGTTGTCAATTGCGGCAGCCACGTGGCTGGCGATCGTCAGCAGGATATGAAGATCTTCGTCCGTACAGGGCTGTGAGTCCCGGTCGCCAGCCAAGTAACCGAGTATTTGGTTATGACTTTGGAGCGGCACACACACAAACGACCGTACGCCCGATCGGCGAAGGAGTTCGAGCACCGGTGGGTGCAGACGCTCGGTAATGGCCTCGATATCGTGGATGAGCAAGGATTTGCCGTGGATGATGAGATCGGCCGTGAGGCCGCCGTCATCTTTAATGGGAATTTCGAGGTGACGAGCCGCCTCTGCGATGACGGGCGAGACCCCGGTAATCTGGGCAACGTAAGCCGTATCTTGTTCAGCATGACGGAGCACCAGCACCATGCGTGAAAAACCTAAGTTGTCCACGAGAAGTTGAAGCACACTGTCGAGGAGCTGATTCATGTTCAGCGTGCTGGCAATGGCAGCGCTGGCCTGATGCAACGTGGTCAGTTGACCGACCTGCTTTCTGATGGTGTCGAGGTTGGCGGTAATCGCTTGGCTTCGCTCGTGGAGCGAGCGGGTCATCTCATTGAAGAGATTCGTCAGTTGACCGACTTCGTCATGCGTCGATGCGACGAGAGGCACAGAGGGCTCGGTGCCCTCTGCCAGTTGCCGGGCTGCACCGGCAAGGCTGCGCAGGGGTGTCGTGATCCGCAACGTGAGCACGTGGGCACCGAGAATACCGGCTCCGATCAGCAGGACTGTTAGGATCAACACATTGCGGATCATGATGAGGAGAGCTCGCTTCGCCTCGGCATCTGTAATGCCGATTTGAAGCGCCCCTAGGACCGACGGGGTCATGGAGGAGCTCGGACCGACTCGTTCTTCGTGCTCGACCGAAAAATGCGGCAACGAAGTCTTCGCTTCCTGCTCTCGAAAAACTGGAATCGCAAAATCGTAGATGGTTTCATGCCACACTAAGAAGGGTAAGAGCCATTCCGACGTGTCGACTTGTGAGATGAGGGCTTGGTCTCGTGAAAGGACCAGACGAGTGACCTGGGGACTCTCCGGCGGCCTCGTCAATAAGCCTTTGACGATTTGCTCGTCCGGATAGAACGACTGCTGGGTCCCTTGTGCAGAATCACCGGACGTTATCCTCGATCGTTTGCTTTGTCGTTCCAGAATACGCCCATCAGAGGCAGTAATGATCACATACACCACATGGTCCACGGCAATCAGGCTGTCGGCGAACTCATGAAGCGCGTCAATGTTTTCTGCGACGAGGCCTCCGTACGCAAAACGGCTATTCTTCACGGTATTGGTCAGGAGGATCGTCCCGAGTTCTTGCAGGTTGTCGGTCATGGCTTTGCGTCGCGTTTCGACGAAGTACCAGCTCAACGCCGAAATGGTGAGGACGAGAATCAGGCTGAAGAAGGCGACGAACTTTGTGCGCAGACTGATGAACGGACGGCGTGCCGGCGCAGAGGCGGGACGATGTTCGTGAGGCTGCTGTGACGCTGGTCGTTCCATGTCGGAATTAATACGTTTCATCAATGATGCTGTTCAGCTCCTTCGGGAACATGATGCCCAGATATCGCGCGGTCTTGAGATTGACGGTGATCTTCACCCGTTCGACCGGTACGGGTTTGAGCGGCATGATCCGCTCACCATCAAGAATGCGCTTGGCCAACAGCCCTGTCTCGCGACCAACCTCGCCGTAGTTGACGGAGAGGCTGAGCAGGGCGCCGAGACGCGTAAACTCCGGTGAGAATCCAATCACAGGTACGCGCTGGGCCAATGCCGACTCGAGGATGAAGCGGATCGACTCGTCCGTCAACACCGTGGAGTCGGGCAGAAGCCAGAGCGCCTCACCCGTCGCGAGAAGGGCATGCAATTGTTGCGGGACGTCTTTCTCGCTCGCGACCGGAAAACCTTGCAGTTGAAAGTCGTTCGCGGCGGCATGGGGCTCCGCATCCTTGATTCGGGCGGAGGTTTTATTGGGGTCATACAGGACGCCGAGCCGATGCTTGGTCGGCAGGAAAGTACGGAGCAGTTTAAGCTGACGGTCGGCCGGAATCTCCAACAACGTGCCGGTCATGTTGGCGCCGTTCAGCTGATGCTTCTGCGGGTCCAAGACCATCATGAAGATGATAGGGATGTCGCTGATTTCCTGCTTTGCCGTCAGGGCCGCTTTCAGACCGACCGCCACGACCAAGGAGGTATCAGAGGCGCGAATCTTCTTGGCCAGTTTCTTTCCGAGGTCCAAATCCCCTCGGAGATTGTATTCCGTATAGGTCGCTCCAGTAGGAGCTGTCGCCAAGAATCCCTTGACGGCATCGTCGTAGGCGGCGATCTCGGAAGATTTCAGGATGGCAATGTCTGCGGCAGCGGCGAAGGAAACACAGAGGCTCAGCGAGCAGAGCAGGGCTGTCAGTCCAAGGATGGACGGGGCGATGGCCCTCAGCCGCACGTTGAAGACTCTGCCGGTGTGGTCAAATATTCTCATGCCCGTTGGACCCGTCACACCGCAAGGTCGTGGTGACACTCGTCTTCCACTGCGTTTCGTCTATTCACGGACAGTTCCTAAGATGCGCACTGGTTCCCCTCTCTGATCGCGAACAATGTGGCCAGACCACGTGAGTCGATGAATGGTACCGTCCGGCCACAGGACGCGGTGGTCGAAACACACCTCGGTGCGGTGTCGCTCCGATACTCGACGCTTGACGAGCCGGATCGCTTGACGATCGTCCGGATGGACGAGCGAAATCCAGTCTCGCTCAGTGCCACTGAACGAGCCGGGCGTGATCCCGAGTAATGTGTCGACCTCTGGCGACCAAAAGAGCTGGTCGGAGTGAAGATCCCAGTCCCAAATGCCTCCCGATCCAGTGGCCAAAGCAAGGCGGGCTCGCGCGTCATTGGAGCGCAGTTGGTCTTCGATGCGTTTTCGTTCGGTAATGTCGGTAGAGATGCCGCAGGTCGCATAGGGTTTGCCGGTACGGGCACAGAGCGGAAATTTGATTGAGATGTAGGCGTGAGGACCATCCGGATGAGGCGCGTATTCCTCATATTCCACAGTGGCGTTCTGTTCCAACACCTTGACATCGTTGGCACGGAACGCATCGGCGAAATCTTTTGGGAAAAGATCATAATCAGTACGGCCGATGATCTGGTCCGTCGTGAGGTTGAATAGCTGCCCAAACCGGCGATTTGTGAGGACGTACCGGCCGTCGGCGTCTTTCACGTAGATCACGGCGGTCGTGTTGTCGATCACGTCCCGCAGGAGTTGTTGGTGCCGCTGAAGTGTCTCCTCGGCGAGCCTGCGATCCGTCACGCACTGGAGAGAACCGGACAGGCGGACAAGCCGGCCGGTTTCGTTCCAGACGGCCTGGCCTCGGGCGCGGAACCATTCGTACTCTCCGGCCTTGGTGAGGAGCCGGTACTCCACATCATAGGGGACACGACGGTGAATATGGGCTGCGAGGGCGGCAAAGACGCGATCGACATCCTCAGGGTGGAGCCGAGACTTCCAGCTCTCCAAAACGTCGGGAAACTCCTCATCGGTATAGCCCAGCATGGCTTTGACACGAGGCGACCACCACACCGGGGTGCGCGGAGAGTTCCACGGTTCGTTTGGACGGATTCTTCCATCCCAGAAGCCATCGCTGGACCCTTGAATCACGAACTCCAGGCGTTCTTCGCTGGCGCGCAAGGATTCCTGAGTGCGTTTATGGTCGGTGATATCTTCGGCAAACCCGACGATGCGGTAAACGGCTCCGGAGGCATCGCGGATCGGAAACGCCCGATCAGAAATCCACCGGATCGTTCCATCCGGTCGCATGATGCGATACTGTTCATCATAGGTTCCGTCCACTTGCTTACGGGTAGCTGCTTCGAGGATACGGGGACGGTCTTCGGGGTGGATCGAGTCGAGCCACGATTGGGGCGAGGCATACAGACTCTCGCAGGATCGTCCCCAGATCCTCTCATACCCCGAACTGATATAGAGCATCTGCTGCTTTGTCGGGTCGGTCATCCAGAGAACTTCTCCGATGTGTTCGGCCAGCTGTCGAAAGCGCTCCTGACTGTCTTGCAACACGCGCTCGACCTTCTTTCGCTCAGAGATGTCTCGGATGATCCCGCTGTAGTATGTACTTTCCGAATTTTTCCAGGTGGCCAGGGAGAGCTCGATAGGAAATTCTGTTCCGTCCTGTTTGAGCCCATGCAGCTCGACGACAGATCCCATCACCCGACCCTTTCCCGTTGACGCCATACGAGCAAGGCCGCGCTCGTGCGCGTCCCGGTACCGTTGCGGCATGAGGATGGTCAGCGGCTGTCCGATGGCTTCTTCGCTCGTACGCCCGAACAGTACGGAAGCAGATCGATTCCAGGAGATAATCTTCCCGCGCCCATCAGCCACGATGATGGCGTCCGTTGCCGACTCCACCAGCGAGCGGAAGCGATCTTCACTCTCCGTGAGGAGGTGCTGCACACGTTCTACCTTGACGGCAAGTTCTTTGACGCCGATGGCGCGCCGAAGGGTTTGCCGGAGCTCTTCCTTATTGTAGGGTTTGATCAAGTAATTAAACGCCCCACGGGTCAAGGAGCCGACGGTTTTGTCAGGGGAGGTATTGGCAGTGACGATAATGACAGGGAGGTTGGGGTCCAGACTGTGCGCCGCCTTCATGACCTCGATTCCGTCTCCATCCGGCAACGTTAAGTCCAGCAGGATGGCGTTCAGGTGTCGTGTCCGGACGTGCTCGATAGCGCTCGCACAAGTGCTGGCCACGGTGACGGCGTAGCCGTCATGTTCGAGGAAATCCTTTAAACCCATCACGATGTCCTGGGTATCCTCCACCACGAGGACCGTATGCTGTGACGTTGAAACAGCCATAATTTCCTCCCGGCCTCACTTCCCCGGCGTCTTTGTCGTGATCTTCAGCACGATGCGATACTCGATCGTTCCATGAGGGGAAGAGGCCGACTCCTTCCACAATTCAAGTCGTTTGATTTCGGGCAAGGTCACGGGAATATTCACCCACGTGAGAGAATCGGATGCATCGGCGTACGTCGGGTGTCCATCCACCTCAACGAGGAAGCTGTTGGCAATGCGTTGACTGTCGGAACGAGTGCGGCGGTCGCTGTCCGTTCTGCCCGTCTGTGGACCGTCAACTCCAAGGATTTTCCGAAACAACTCCGGAAGATCCGCAGCCCCGGACTCCCTGATGTCATCCTCGGTCATCACGTAGGGTTCTGAAGACGACGGGGAGAAGGGCTGCTCTTCCTTGAGCAGCTTCAACTCGTCGCTGAGCATATGGTCCGGCGGCATGACCGATTCATCGGTGTGACCCGAGTGTGGTGTAGTGGTGAACAACACCGCAATCAACGCGGCCGAACGACATGCATGTCCAGACGGTCGGTGTTGTGCCACGGGTGCCCTCCACAGCTGAGAAGCCGAGAGTCGGCAAGGACACCCGCAAATACTGCAAAAGATATGCTGGTTATGAACGCCCGCATAAAAGCCTACTCGTGAAAATGTTCGAAATACAAGACAGTGTCTCCACTCTGAGTGCGAGCAGAGACCGCTCGATAGGTGCGCGAGCGGTCAACTGGCGACGCAGGCCCCGGAGGAAGATTCGGTCGCAATGAGGTTGGAAGGTGGGGGCTTGCGGGGACGTCTCCCTGATTTGAGAGGAGCCAGCCGTCCGGGAAAAGGCCCCCCGTTGGCGTGCTCCATGGCGGTCAGGGTATCTTCAAGCGAATCCACGATGGTTTGCGCAAGGGTGTAGTGCCCCGTCCAATACACTGCATTGCGAAGTCGCTCCACTAATGGCGTGGGAAGGGACACGGTCACTCGTTGTCTCGCAGGCTGAGTGCGAGGAAGTGGCGACTGCGGAAGTCCAGTCCCATGAACGCCGTTGTTGGATGGAATGGTATCAGGCATACAAGTCTTTTGTACTCAGGTTTTGGTGTTAGGTTTTCTTACCCGCGGCAGAAGCACGGTGCCCTCAAACCCGCCGGGATTCAGCAGGCGCAATCATGGGCTTGTCTTCGCGAGTAGTGTCCGTACGGTGATCCTCACCAACGATCGCACACGTTAAGGCCCAAATCAGCCCTATGATCCCAATGAGCAGCGCTCCAAGAATCAGCTCCTGAGTCATCGGGTCCCTCCCTCTCTCTACGCCCAATGAATACCCACGGGATTGCGAGGGCGTCCACGCATAAGAGATCAGCAAAGCGTATGCCAGTTCGTGTCGACCCGCCATCTGCCCAAAACGTCGCGCAAATAGAAGTTCCCACGCCAATAATATGAGATAAGGAATTGCGATGGAGAGAGATAGGATGGGTTTTGATGAATCGAAATAGATTCGTGGTGGATCGGAATTGATTAACCCCGGCCGGACCGTGCAAAGCGCCTTTGGACCCACGTTTGTAGGAATGAATCAGGTCAGCAAGATGGCCGGCTGATCTGCGGATCAAGGGAAGCGAGCACAGCAAACCAACTGACTGCTGTCAGCACAGCAATTAGTGAAGCGCGGATTGGATCATTCGAAGGTCCCACTCCGCTACTCCATGAAGGCCAACCTCCTTCAGCAGGTGAGCGCGAATTCTTCGCAAGCCCGGGTCACCGGGGTTCTTGTCGATGAGGCTGCAGACGCACGACATCGCGTCGTACCAAAATCCTCGGCGCGCGTTGTCTAATACGTTTTGATGGTTGTCGCAGGTCAGGACGGGATCGAAACACGCGGATAAATCGCACCGCTCGATCACACCACCTGCTACCAACTCCGATGCGTGCGAGTTGGAGTCTCGCACCACGGAGACGTACCACCGGTATTGCACGTCCGGCTCCAGGTTCAGTCCCAAATCTTTGAGGTTGATCGTATAAATGCCGGCATCTCCTGGCGTAGAAATAGGGGCCTCATACATCGGTTTGATGATCCGGCTGTCGACGAACGTGAAGCGAATTTGATGTTTCGTCGGTTTTGAAAGATACCAGTTCAGCGAAGGGGTTTTTTTAGCCGTCAATGCCACGTGATCGGGCACTAGGGCTGCGATCTCAGGATCGCTCTCATCCGTTCCGCGCAATTCGCCGCCTACACGGGCGCGCGGTGCATACTTCTTAGGCGGGACATAGAGTGGTTTCGAGGGATCATCCGGTGACACGACCGACTGCTCTGCCACGGCGTCAATCGGACCGCTTCCGGACCACACCAATGTCAAGCCGGTTCCCACCATCAGCATGAGCCCCACGAATGTTTTCACGGCGCCCTCCTTGCCAGACTCAACCGAAGAATGTCGCGCGAACGGTAGCATAGTGATTCGGTGAATCATAGCCAGTTGTTCAACAACAGAAACGGCGACCAATAGGCCGGATGTTCATAGACCCGATCGCCCAGAAGTTTTTGCTGCGCGCGCTGAAGCGCGGTCGCTTTCGATATGGCTGGATCGCGCAGTTGCCGGTAAAACTCGCCGATCAACGCAGCCGATGCCTCGTCATTGATAAACCAGAGCGTCGCGAGCGCGCTGCGTGCTCCGGCCTTGATCGCCACGCCAGCCAAGCCCAGAGCGGCTCGATCATCCCCGACGGCAGTTTGACAGGCGCTCAAGGTCAACAATTCGAGCGGATCTTGCCGGAACCTGAACAGTCCAATCAAACTATCGAGTTTGCTCATCGTAAGCTTCCCGTCGAACGTCAGGAGGAACGAGTCATTCGCATCGGTTGAAAACTTCCCGTGCGTGGCGATATGGAGAATCCCATACCGGCTCTCACGCAATTCCTGTTCCAGGAGAGGGGTCCGAAAATCCTGGTTCAGTAATTGGTCGGCTTGATAGAGCGAGCGGACCGTATCCATCTCTTCTGCGACGTAGGGCAAGGAAGGAAAACCCTGGACCGATTTCGTAAGACCGCCCGCAAGGAAGCGAATTTTCTCACGATCTAGCGGTCTTGGGTCGGTCAGGTAGAGCCCGGGTGTCATGGTAACCGCATACTTCTGGATGAGGAACGAGGTCCCATTATGCAGGGCGGAGAAGGGGATTGTGCGGAGCACTCCGTCGGGGACGAACACGAGAGTTTCGATCTTCTGCCGTATCAATTCCGATTCAAGGGGGTGAATCAACCAGTCATAGAGTTGCTGCGCATGGGGGAGATATTCACGGGTCGTCCGTTTCTCTACCAGCTTTCGAAATATGCGGACTTCTTTTGTCAGCTCAGGCGCCGTGACGGGAACAGAGATACGCTGAAGGCCGGTGGGGAGACTGACCAGCAGCTCCGTCCGATCGGCAAACACGATGGGGTAAATCACCGCTGTGGTTGGCGACACCGTGTCGAGTTTCGTGAGCCTTGCCTGGAGCGCATCCACACACTCATCGCGGAAGTAATCCCGCAGCTCCGCGGCCTTGTACGATTCGATTGCATCGCGCGCGCGGCGCAGGTAGTCTTCGGCCACTTTCGCATCCGGCGTGAGCGAGGCCCGGTGCAGCAACAGATCGGCCAGCTCAAAGAAGAGGGAGCGCACCGATTCTTCTCCGGAGAGAGAGCCGGTCGACAAGGCTGAGGCGACTTCCATCCGGATGGGACGCAGCGTCTCGATGGCGTAGTTGTAGGCAGCGAGGGACTCGTCCAATTTCCCGGTTGCGGCGAGCAAACGCCCCAACTGCCACTGCCAGCGGTAGAGCGACTCCGGCGCGTTGGCCGACTGAGCGGTGAACACGGCTCGTCTCGTCAGTTGCAGGGCTTCGTCGTTGCGATGTTCGGTCTCGTAAAGGTGGCCGAGATACCCTTCAGCATAAGAAAGCGTCCGTGTGTCTCCGATCTTCCGCGCCACCGTGTCTGCTTCCACAAAGGCGCCGGCCGCGCGCAAGAGCAAAGGCGCATGGAGGGTCTCCATTGCCGGCAAGAGTTGTTGGTAGCCCAATCCGAGCTGGATTAAACCGGTCGCCTTATCATGCGACGGCTCGAAGTCTTTCAGTCCATTGAGGGCCTGATCCAGCCAGTTCCGTGCGGCATCCGGTTGGTCCAACTTGAGCGAGACTCGGGCCGCGTTGACTTGCGCGCGGACGGCCAGCGGCCGTTCGCCCGCTGCGATGGCGCCTTGCGCACTGGCGGTGAACGAAGCCAATGCCTCGGTGTCCTGGTGCCGGGAAACCTGGGCAAGGCCGAGGTCGTTCTGGATTGCGGCAATCAAACTCGGATTTCCCTCGGCGGTGGCCATCTCCAAGGCCTGTGTCAAATGCTGCGTCGCTGCCTCCGGCTGTCGGGCCGCCAGGTAAGTGCGTCCGAGATTCTCCAGCACGGTGGCGATCCATGCGCGATCCTGGGTTTGCTGAGCAAGGGCCAATGCCACTTCCAGTTCCTGCAGCGCCTGACTCACCTGTCCGATGGATTCGGAAGCGTGAGCGGCCTGCACCAGTGCCTGGCTCTGTTCCCTGACTTTGCCGGCTTGTTCGTAGAGCCCGGCTGCCTGTTTCCACGCAGCAAGCGCCTGCTCAAACGCCCCCCGCTGATACGCTTGAAGTCCCTGCTTCATCAACGTATCGGGAGAGGGCTCGACCGCACCAACCGTTCCTGACGTTCTCGTCAGCATCAAACCGGCTGCCACGATGAATATGAGAAAGAGTCGGCTTAGATTCGTTGTCATAATCATACGGTGAGAATTGTGCATGTCGTGTGCCAAACGGAACTTGTTCGACCCACTTCCCCTAACCCCTCCTTATTAAGGAGGGGGAAAGGGGGAGGTGGACCGCTCCTCTTTTCTGAATCGATCTTCCATGCTCGCTCCAAAACTAAGAAATTCTTCAAATCGAGGTTCTCCCCCCCCGATTCCATTAGAACAGGTTGGCCACAAAACCGATATGAACTCCATGATCCTGGAGTGTGTTCTGATTGAACGTGACGTGATTGAGTTGCTGGCCCCAATACACTTCGAAACTCGCGCGATCTTTCGGGAGAATATTCCATCGAAGCCCTAGACCTACGCTTGCCAAGGTGTCGGGGAAGGTCGTGACGGGAGCCACGGGGGAGGGCCGATTGGCACCGATATTCCACCCATGGGCGACATCCGCAAAGGGGGCGAACTGGATCATCGGTTCGCCGCTTGCAAAGCGAATTAATGGGAAGCGCGACTCCACTGAGGCAATGAACGCATTATCCCGTAAGATCGTCACCTCTCGGTAGCCTCGCACCGTGTATCGCCCACCGAGCGCGACTTGCTCGAGCGGGAACAGCGGCGAGTTGGTGACCTGCAGGTCCATGCGACTGAGCAGCTGCATGCCGAGAAGTTTCTCGCCAAATTGCTGAATCGCCTGCGCCTGGCCCAACCATGAGAAGAACTGCCCGTCCGGCGTGTCGGAATTAGAATTGATCGTCGCGCCCAGTACGTTCAAGCCGACACTGAATCGCGAGCGCAGGGCGACAACTGTATCAATCGTCCGATGGGTCCAGTCCTGTGCGAAACGGAGGGCGGACACCGTGGCTGCGCCGTTCTGAAATCCCGGGAAGGAGCTAAATGGAACATCGCCGAAGATAAAACTTTGAGTAAACAGATGCTCGCCGATGATCGAGAGAGCAACTTCGTCGTTGACAGTGCGATAGATCGGATGGCGAAGACTCATGCCGATGATCTCGGTATTGGTCTTGATGCCCAACGGATCGAACGGCGATTCAATCAGTTTGAAGTCGTAGCGCCTGTAGTACGGTGAAAACGTCGTCCCATAGCGGTTGAGCGGCAGCTCATACGAACCGTAGACGATCGGGAACGCGCCGCTCGATTGGCCATAGCTGACGCTCAGCGGATCGCCATGACCCGTCAGGTTGTCGTGGGTCAGCGTGCCGATTCCGCGCATCTCGCCGACCAGCGGCGACTGATAGTTGTTGACCTCCATCCCGGCATGAAACGGATTTTTGTCCGCGACCTTCACGTCCAGCGTAGCCTCCCCCGGCGCATCACCGGGTCGCAGCTCCGCGGTCACGCGCTCGATGCGTCGATCCTGCTGTAACAGTTGCATCTGCTCCTCGATCGGGGGAAACGTCACCGGTGTGCGGACGCCGAGTTCCAAACGATTGCGCAAGTAGGAGGAATTGAACCACTTGTTGCCTTCGATGTCGATCCGCGTCAACTTCCCTTCGATGATTTGGATCTTGATGACGCCGAACGTGACGTCCTGATCGGGGATGATTGCGCCCGAGGTCAGGTAGCCTTTATTGAGATAGAGTAGGGTGAGGGAGAGCCGGAGCCGCTCGAGATCTTCGGTCACCAGCTCGCGGTTCTTAAACGGGGCCATGACTTCGTTGATCTCGGCATCAGTAAACACGGTGCTGCCGACTACGTGAATGTCATGCACGAAGACCCGCACGGCGCCCGGCCGTTTCTCCGCTTCGCCCTCAGGAGGAAGCGGAACGATCGGGAGCACGGGGCTCGGAGGCGGCTGGGGCCGTTGAAACTCTTCCTTCAAGGGTCCGGGCGGTTGCCCGGATCGTCCAGTCGGATCGATCACCGTCTGCGGAAAAGCTGAAGTGTCTGTCAGGACGGTAATGAAGGCGAGGCCGATGCAAAACAGAAGTTGGCGAGTAAACCGAGTGGCACAGAGAAGCGCGGGCCTCCCGAGGCGATGGGTCATGAAGCGCAGCCTGCGGACCAGTCCGCGGCGAAGCTCTGGGTTAAGAACCCCGGCGGGGCAATCCTCCGCAACGACACAACGGGATGCTCGTTTGTTTGGTTTGTTTCGTGCTGCTGGTCCGATGAACCAGATGAGCCAGACAAACGTACTAAACCAGACAAACCCTCCCCCTCGCCTCTCGTCTCTGGTTCCTCGCCCGCGCCCGGCGTGTTCGCATCCACCCTCTCGCCCCTCGCCCCTCGCCCCGTGCCTTCCCCCAAGGCTGTGAGCGGACTCGAGAGCCAGCCAGCCGGTTCAGCGGGGAGACTGTCCCGCCCTGCGACGGTAAAGCTGCTGTAGTTCCCGCCCGCGAGGGCCGCGCAGCGCTGACTGAGCAACGTCGTCGCGATCAGCGGTTTCTGTGGCAACGGCAGGATCTTGCCGCTCGCCGGCGCGATCGGCGATTGAATCGTGATTGTGCCGTTCTCGCCAAATTGCGACGAGGCTGAGATGACACTGGTCGAATCCGGCAATAGGAGATTGGTCGTGATGAAGATATTTCCACCCGGTCCAAAGACGGCATTGGCCAGGATCTGACTGTTCTGGAGGAGGACGAACTGCGGATCGATGCTTACGCTCCCCCCCCCGCCCGTGCCATCGAGGACCGACGCGCTGATCTTACTATCGATGAGTTGCACCGTGCCGTTGGGATTCGTCGATATCTTGATCGTGCCGCCGCGCGACTGGCTGGCCTCCGTCGTGACCGTGCTGTTCATCATCGTGAATTGATTGCCGGCATTGATCTGAATGTTGCCCGTGGCACCGGGGCCGATGCTGCTGGCTGAGACGGACGCGCCATTCGAGATTGCCACAGATTGCCCAGCTGTAAGAGATATATTGCCGCCTGTGCCTGCGTCGGGGGTGGTGCCGATTGATCGGCTGAATATCCCGACCGGGGTCCCATCAAGTAAGGTTCCGGACAATGAGATCGTATTTGCTGCAGCGATGGTGACGTTACCTCCCAGGCCCGTGCTCCCGGTGCCGCTGTCAATACGCCCGCCGTTCTGAATACTCAGAGACCCGGTCGTGACCGAAATATTTCCGGCGTTGCCACAGGGGCCCGAACACGCACCACCAATCGTTGAAGTCACGATTCCGCTCGGGGCGAGAGGGCCGATATCAAAAATGGAAGGTACCTCCGAGGCACTCGATAAAAATTCGCCGGACATCGAGATTGAACCCGGTACGGTGATGGTGACATTACCACCGTGTCCGCTGGTCTGTGTCACCGTGTTGATCCGGCCACCGACCATGTTCAAGCTCGGGGTAGTGACAAAGATATTGCCTGCATTCCCTTGACTGCCAGCATCTCCCGACGAGTTACTAAACAATCCGCTTGGTTGAAAGACGGCAAGAGGGTTGGTTCCTACGTCACCCAGAAGGCTTATGTGATCGGTAGCAGTAATATGAATATCCCCCGCGTTGCCATCTCCCTGCGTGCTACTGAGGAAGGCGCTTCCATTGATCAACTCGACCGACCGAGCGTTGACGGTGATTCCTCCTCCCGGCCCAGACACCGTGGCGGTTTCAAAGAACGTAAAGTCGGTGTGAAGGGTATTCGCGTTGATGGTGAGTGCACCGCTGCGTGCGATGCCGTCTAAACTAATTTGGCTATTGAGCATATTGATATCACCAACATTGAGAGTAATATCGCCACCCTGCTGGGTCAGTTGAGGAAAAGCCGCAAATGCCTCAGTAGTAAAGTTTGAGTTGTTCAATCTTAGACTGTTTGCGGTGATCGTCAGATTTCCTGCCGACCCGCTGACACCACTGGAGTCCAGAAGGATGTTACGAGCAACATAATCCCCTGTGCTTATATTCGTCGAATCCAATTGAATGTTCTGTGCCGTAATCGTCACGTTCCCGCCGTGTCCGGGGCCTGCGGTGCCGCTATCGATGAGCGTAAAAGCGAAACCTAGGTCCTGGGGACCGGAGGACTGGAGAGCCCCCGTCGCGGTGATCGTCACGTTCCCGCCTTTTCCGGTGCCCTCGGTATGGGAGTCGATCAGGGTAAAGGGATTGAAAGTTGGGTCTGAGAAACTCGATGTCGCCGTCAGGTTGCCGGAAGTAATCTTTATTTCCCCCGCATCGCCACTCCCGAATGTTCGTGCGGTAATGGCTGGAACCCCGCGTGTGTCAGAGATGGACAGATTGCCAGTCACGTTGATGTCAATCGCAACTTGTGCCCCGTTGGTATTGCCAGTATCAGCCAACAGCATTCCGTCTGTTATTACCAATTGGCCCCCATGGATGCTGATTGTCCCGGCGGCATCAGCGGAAACGTCGAGCACCGACCCTTGTGATAAGGCGATGTTCCCCATGTTGCTAAAGGATTGCCCATTAACATTCGGTCCTGTTTGAAGGCTGGGATAGAGCACTTCTCCCGGCGACGCAACGCTGACAAGATTGATCTGCCCACCCTTTGCCGAAACTTTCGCTGACTGGACCGTTCCATTGTCGAGCGCGCCGGACTGAATCGTTATGTTTCCGCCGACCAGGGAGAGGCTCTGCCCCGGTGCGACGGACAATTGACTGCCTTGAACGGTGATCGCTCCCGGATTCGACCCCAGGAAGCCGAAGGCAGCAACCGGCGCGCTCGTCAATAGACTCGTCTGTGCCGCGTCGGCATAGAAAATCCCGTTCCCGCCGTTTCCTTGCAGCCGCAGATAGTCCCCACCGGAAAAGGCCACCATCCCGCCCACGTTCACCGTCGCTTTGGGTCCAAACAGAAAACCGTAGGGGTTCATCAGGAACAGGTTCGCGGCAGGATAGTAGGTGGCACTGTCGATCGTGCCGAAGATACTGGACGGACTTTGCTGACCATTGATTCGGCCCAGGATGTTGCTGATCACCGTATTTTGGCTAAGGTTCGATGTCTGAAACTGGGCGACATCCCCAGGACCGACATTGAATTGAGCGAAACTATGAAAGAGATTGCTGCCGACCGTTTGGCCACCCTGAATGCCATAGATTTTTCCACCTGGTGGCGGCGGTAGGATCTGCGTGCTGAAGTTTCCCGTGACGGTGTTCCCAGTGATAGCGGTGGTGACGGGGGGGGGTGCGGCAATGGCACTTCGAAGGCTGGGAGATGATAAGAAAACAACACTGAAGAGTAGGAGGACGACACAGAGGAGAGGGACGAACGGCGCTCTTTTATTCAGCATCGTATCTCTCATCATGAATCCTCCCTGCGTTGCGATGAAGGATCTTTACGCGAGGCCTTTTGGTCTCCCTCTTCCTGCTGCCTGCCGAGACTTCTCGCCAAAGTACAACTGTTTAGTTCTGACGGTTGAACCGTACCGAGCCAGATATAGCGTCACATCCGGCTCGGTTGAGCGGTAGCTTGTGCTATGCAACGTTTGTCCTCATAGACAACGACAAAGACACAGTGTTGGATCATTTTGATCATGAACTGTTGTGCAATGACCGGTAGCACTACACCCCAGGCCTTCCTTCGGACAAACAGAGCCGGCGGGGTTGGTACACCCGGGCACCGTTCGTTGAGTAATTGAAATCCCGTTGCATGATCCCGGTGGTCCACCGTTTTGAGATGGTGGACAAGGTGCCTGACAATTTGGGCACTGGACCGTAATGCACCCCCCCACAAGGGTCGCAAAAAGCAAAACAATGAACAGTCGGTGGATACGCACTCGCGACAAGCCCTCTCGTTCCGTCATCTCTGCCCTCCTTTTGTTGGTCTGACTTCCTCGCACACATTGCACTCAGCTTCGTGGTTCTTCGAACAATATCTCTTTAAGGACTTCAAGGTTTGCGACGAAAGCCACTACTTCAGTGTATGTCCTGTCCCATGTTTCACTCCGTCGGGTCCTGGATCAGGGGGGAGCCATAGGTTCGTTGGGAAGGGACCCTACTATCTCTGAAATATCCCAGACAGGATGCTTAAGGCCTAATCCTTGATTAATGATTCCTCTCAAATTTGGCATCAAGCCGATCTTATCGGCAGCTCCCCCCGGTGACGAAGGTCCCGGCTTGGAGGGCGTCCCGTTGTAGATGTGGGATGGATCTATGAGGAATTGACGCAAGGCGTCCGGCGAGAAGCGGTAGTTTGATAGATCGCCTTTTTTGTGTGCCTGCGCGATTCCCTGAATCGCCATCGAAGCTCCTGCAACAATGGCGGCAGCTCCGGACGTTCCCGAGAAAGCGAAATCGCTCGTGCTAACATCAGCCGGCGGTGGGTAATCATCATCATATCCAGTGGTCCAGACGTTGTTGTCCCACGCCCAGCAGGTCACCTTGCTTCCATAGTTGCTGTCTAACCCTCGGCTATGGGTAGATGAGTCAGCTGCCGCAACCATGATGGCTCCGGAATCCTTTCCCCAGTTGGAAGTGGTTACATTAGAGTTCTCCTGCGCCGAGTAGTAAGTGCCAGCGGGGGTGAATAGGTCGAGGTCAATACCTCCATTGCCTGCTGCCTCGATAACTATAATGTCATTTGCGGTAGCCATTTTAATCGCGTTCCAGTTTGCATCCTCCACTTCTATTGGTACGCGATACCACCCTGTGCCACTCGGGATGCCACTATACGACCCATATGCCCAGACGTGGTCCTCCAGCAGAATCACATCGCCAGGCTTTGCCGCCGCGACGGCCGCCAAAATGGCATTAACCCTATTGACGTATTGGCTAGTCGCGTCCGGCCACATAGACGTCACCATGTTTGTGCTTACATTGGGAGTGACCCCAACCTTGGTATTTATAGACGTCGTTCCAGCTGTTTCCACATTGTTGGGCACCGCAAGTACGATACCGAGAGTACCGGTCCCGTGACCAAAGAATAGCCGGTTGTAGCCGCAAATGATCTGAATTCCTGATGGCAAGTCCTGATGGTCCAGAATCCACCCTTGCTCCATATCGATAAATTGGAGACCGACGGAAGAGCCGCCCCCGTCGCCTCCAGTGAATGTCCATGCATATTGTGCGTCAATCCCTCTGGGAGCCGCGCAGAGGTATGTCTGTTGTCCGGACATACTAGGGTTTTCCAACGGATTGAGAGTGAGGTTAGGAGGAGGTAAGGGCGGGCTTTCGACATAAGCAAGCTCAACGATTTGCCAGGACTTCACCGCTTCTAAGACCGAATAGGGATCGACGTTTGAGGGACACTGGAATGCAAAGTAGGTCGAGAAATTTGGGAACGTGTAATCAGGCCTTCTTCTTTGACCCCGTTCAACCAACCCACGGATTCGATCTGGAGTTAGTGAGGTGATAAGCCTCTGAAGTGTAATGCCTGGGAAATGTGCTGCGAGTTGGCTCCAATTTGGACCCAGATATTGATCCGGAGATCGCTCTACCCTTTCGTCATACGGTATCTGAAACTTCTGAGCCGCCTCATCTTTAAATTTCACAACGATACGCGGCGTATAGCCGACAGGCCAAGTTGGTTTTTCGTGGCCGTGATTTTGCTGGCTCTTGGGGTTTGGCCGGGTCGTAGCCATGAACGCCTCCGTGGTAAGTTGGGGTCTAACCAAAAAGAGATGAATTGTCAGAAAGTTTTCCCACGAGTTGTTGCACAGAGATGAAGTCAATCCACCGGGAATTGACAAAACGACAAAGTTCAGTCAAATGATCCAGCTGAAATGTCATTCGAGCCCCCCCCCGTTCGGCGTTCAGCCAATCTGATTGCGGACTTCTGCGGTGTTAGCTTACAAAATGGTGCCCTCTTGTAGGCTTCTTAATGAGAAACCGGCAATACCACTTTCGGCTAAGGGATAAAGCCTCTATCGTTTAATCTATATTCAGCAGTGAATGGATCATCGTTGGGCACATCTTGTGGTGAATCAAATTTTGCTTCGAGTATTATCTCGTATGAGCCGAATTCATAAGTTTCGACTTCGCCATAAAATACTTTCATCATCAAGTCCGACACGCCTCAATCGCATACGCTAGTGTTCGACAATCTTCATCCCTTCTGACCTTGTCGATTGATGTAAGGACGAACCTTCTAAAGCAGTCGATTCTGCTCACGCAGAGTTGGTTGAACGCACCGCTCTGCAGTCTTGTTCTTCGAGTTGCCTATGTTTCAGAAGTCTCGGCTTCAGAAAGACGAATCGGATGCTGTCGGTGCGCTTTGCCATGCGATCTTTCCTCTGCCTCACCCCCTCACCTTCACCTCTCCCCCAGTCGGGGAGAGGAGTGTAACGCGCACCGGACAGTCGCTGAGAGGAACGGCGACGGGCCGCACTTTCGGTGGAGCCGCGGCTCCTGTGATGGAGGAGCCGGGGCTCCAGTGGCGTCGACGATGAGGCAACCGGGGCGTTCTGGACGGGCACGAACCAGAACTAGGCGGTAATCGGGCTCTCAAGCGTGGGCCAAATTACAAAATGGTCGACTCCTCGTCTTTCGCCGCATGACTTTGCTTGGCGTCATGATTTCCCCCTCACCTTCACCTCTCCCCCGAGACGGGGGAGAGGAACGGTAAGAAGCAGTCACTAGTCTTGCCAGAGCCAGTTCAAGATGAAGTAGATGAACACGGCCAGGAGACTGTTTGCGATGATCAACACGACGCCAAAGTCCATTCTCGCGATTCCTTTATGCTTCGAACGTTCAGATCGTTTGCCCGCTTCGCGTGTTCTATTCCTGCTATTCAGCAATCGATATGCCACGTGGCCATCATCTCGCTGGGCGGTTCTCCATCCTTAATAGCTGTGTAATTTTCGTGAGTTCGAGAGTTCTGGCCGATGACAGAAAGGCGCAGTCTCTCACCCCCTTTTTCTCAACTGAATCATTTTTGATTACGTGTTAATCAGATTGGATTCTAGAGGCGAGACGCGCGCGACTGGCGAGACTAGCGGGACTGGCGAGAGGCAAGAGGCGAGGGGGGGCGCGCGACGCGGCTTGTCTGGTTAGCCTTTCTGGTTTATTTTTGTTCAGTGAACCAAACAGAGTAGCCGTAGCTGACAGTTTCAGAGGTGTAGAACGTGACACGTGAGTCGTAAGGCGAAGGGTCTCTGAGGCGAAGAGCATTATCTTTGGAGTGCGGCGGTGAGGGCTTGGACGGTCAGCGGGGCACAACCTTCTGCGCGATTGTTGACGAGGACATAGGGCGAGGTACCTGATGCCATCGCGTGCTGAACCAGGGCGATCGTGTCTTGTCTCATACGAGGTTGTTCGGCGACGATCCGGTCGTAGGGTTTATATCGCTCCACGGCCTTTTCGTAGGCAAGGCCGAGGGGCGTGAGGAGCCGAATGACAACGAAAGGAGCCGTGAAGCGGTCCTCGAATAGACGATGTTGATCGGATAGGGGAGGCATCGAAGTCCAATGATTATAGACGTGGGCGACGCCATGGGTTCGTAGCATGTCCCGATAGCGCGGCCCCAACAGCGCGGGGTTGCGAACTTCTGTCGCATACTGCGGACCGGATGGGAGTTTCCCGAGAAAATCATCGAGCGCCTTCAGAAGCGAGGCCGGCTCCAAGCCCCATCGCTGGAATTCAAAGATGAAGGGACCGAGCTTCGATCCCAGACCTTCTTGCGCCGGCGCGAGTACGAGATCCTGGAACGCGCCGGCATCCAGAAATCTCGGATTGGCTTTCCCGGCCTTGCTGCCGTAGCGGGGAAGATTTGCGTAGATCGGAACGGTCAGCTGCTCCCACACCTTGGAACAGAAGCGAAAGTCTTTAGGGACTTGGTCGGCGTAATGGGCCAGCTGCTTCGCTCCAGCCGGTCGATAGAAGGAATGATCGATGCCGACGGTTTGAAACAATGGTCGGCCTTCGACTGCGTAGCTCGCATACTCGGCGAGCGTCTCGGAGCTGAAGCGACTTTTCGGATAGGTTCGTTGATAGACCAATCCTTGCCATCCTTCATAGGCCCATGAGCTGGTGCCGAAGCGCGCACGGGGGTGGACTGTCATGACGGCATTGTACAAATTTTATCTGCAAGAACAATAGGATGCCTTGACATGCCCTGTTACTTCACTCACACTCATTTTCATGTTTGATCCGACAGGGAATTCCCTTCTGAGCCAGCTTGCCGAACAGGTGGGCATCCAGCCGGACTATCACGACATCGCCGGGGTCAAGCACGTCACGAGCGATGAGACGAAGCGCGCCATCCTCACCGCGATGGGATTTCGTGTCGATTCGGAGGAAGCGTTGGCGACGGCCCTGCGGGAGTGGGAGGAGCGTGAGTGGCGTCAGGCTTGCGAGCCGGTGCTCGTCATTCGAGAGGGACAGGCGGGAGTCAAGTTAGTCTGCACTCTCGCTCTTGATGATGGGAAGGAGTCCATCAGTCTACTCCAGTGGACGGTGCGTGACGAGCATGGTGCCGACGTTCAGAGCGGTCACCTTGGTCCTGGGCTCACGCCGGTTGACGTGCGTTTTCTCGAGGGGCGGCGTCATATACGTGTGGATGTGCCGGCGCCGGAGGGTCTTTCCTTTGGCTACTATGATATGACGGTTCGTGGGGACGGGCTTGTCGGAGGAGGACTCGCCACTGCTCGTCTGATTGTTGCGCCCCGCCATTGTTATCTTCCCCTGATCTTCGAGGGGCACTTTCGGGTCTGGGGACTGGCCCTGCAACTCTATTCACTCTCGTCCGATCGTAACTGGGGGTGCGGCGATTTTACCGACCTTGGCAAGATTATCTCGTGGGCTGGTGAAACTCTCGGCGCCAGCGTGATTGGGCTCAATCCCCTCCATGCCTTGCGCAATAGGGCCCCTCATCACATCAGCCCATACTCCCCGGTCAGCCGATTGTATCTCAATGACCTCTATATCGACCTTGAGCGACTGCCGGAATTTTGGGGATCCGACGAGGCGCAACGGCGATACCAATCGCCGGAGTTCCAAGCCAAGCTGAAGACGTGGCGCGAGGATCGACGTGTTGATTACGAAGCGATCGCGGCGGCGAAACGCTCGATGCTGGACCTCGCGTATCGACAATTTTTAAAGGAGGGCTATACCGGAGAGGAGCCGGATCTTAAACCGCAGACCCCGCGGGCCTGGTTGTTGGAGCGGTTCATCCAGGCCGAGGGAGAGCCGCTCGAACTGTTTGCGACATTCCAAACGATCGAAGAAGAACGTCGCATGCTGCGCGCGCCGTCGAGCGTGTGGCCCGACTGGCCGAAACAATTGCTGTCTCCCGGCGTCGCGGTGCGCGAGTACGGACGCCGCCATCGGAAGCGGGTCCGCTTCCACCAATATGTCCAGTGGGTCGCCGCCGAGCAGCTGGGTGAGTTGAAACGACAGACGGGACAAATTCCGATGCCGGTCGGGTTGTATCACGATCTGGCGCTCGGAACCGACCGCACGGGAGCTGATGTCTGGATGTATCAACAGATCTTTGCCTTAGGGGCCGACTGTGGGGCTCCACCGGATGCGTTGGGGCCGGAAGGGCAAAATTGGGGATTGCCGCCAATTGATCCACATCGCTTGCGTGCGACTCGGTACGACATGTTTATCCGGATACTACGGAATAATCTCCGATTCGGCGGGGCGATCCGTCTCGACCACGTGATGGCGTTGTTCCGCCTGTTCTGGATTCCGAGAGGTCAGCCGGCGCGGACCGGGGCCTATGTCCACTATCCCTTCGAGGAATTGCTGGCGATCGTGGCCTTGGAAAGTGTCCGGGCCAAAGCCGTCGTGATCGGTGAGGACTTGGGCACCGTGCCCGATTGGATTCGCGAGCATCTGGCTCACGCCAAGATTCTGTCCTATTGCGTCTTCTACTTCGAGCAGTCGTGGGACGGTTCTTGGAAGACCCCTGCCCAATATCCTGCTCAAGCGCTGGCGGTGGTGGGGACTCACGATCTCCCAACGTTGACCGGTTATTGGTCCGGCGAGGATCTCCGAGTCCGCGCGGGACTGGGAGCCTTTGCCGATGAGGCGGCGCGCCGGAAAGCTTGGGAGGAGCGTGATCGCGAAAAGACCATAATTCTCGGTGCGCTCAAGCGAGAGGGGCTGCTTCCTGACGGGATGACTGAGAATGGTGCGACGGTTCCGATGATGACTCCGGAGCTTTGCCGGGCGATTCACACGTATCTTGCGAAGACGCCGTCCTGGATCGTTATTGCGAATCTCGAAGACGCATTCGGCGATCTCTCGCAAACCAATGTGCCGGGGACCGTGGAAAGCCATCCCAATTGGTCGCGGAAATACAGTATTCAGGTTGGTGAATTGGTTCGCGACGATCAGCTCGGCCAGTTGGGAGATGCCTTGCGTTCAGTGCGCCCTCTCATGTAAGACGCTTCTAGCAGGACGCTGAAAAACCGTTCGGCTTCGTTCTCGCATCGCTCAGAGGCACCACGTACGGAACCGAGTACGCGTCGCTTCCTCGCTGGACGGCATTTTGAGCGTCCTGCGATTTGCTCTCTCGCACGATGATCAAACAACATCGTATCGTGTTGGCGATTGCGGCGACGGTGTTTCTCGCGATCGTCGTTCTGGAAGCCGTGGCGCCGGCGAATATCGTCGGGGCCTACGGCCTGGTGTTGCCGATTCTTCTGGTCGCGACGCTGCGTAGTCGCACACTGATGTTGGTGACTGTCGTGGCCTGTCTTGCCGCAACATACCTCGGCTTGATGCAACCTACCAAACCGGGCCGGTTCCAAGCCGCTGTGATCAATCGCACCGTGGTCGCGGGCGTTCTCCTGGTTGTGGCCTACATCGGAATGACGTGGGAAGAACGGAAGGCGCGGGAAGAGGCGGCACGGGCGGCGCTCGCCCACCAGACGGAGGATTTGCTTCGGGCGAATGCCCAACTCGTCGAGGTGAAGGATCAATTGAATCGATCCGAGCGGTTGGCTGCTGTCGGCCAGATGGTTGCCTCTGTGGCGCATGAAGTGGGCACGCCTCTTCACTCGATTGCCTGGCATGTGCAGGCATTGGGTGAGGAAGCAGGCGTGACACCGGATATGAAGAAACGGGTGTCCGTCATCGAGGACCAACTCGGTCGGGTCGTCCGTATCATCCAAGACCTCCTCTCTTCGACCAGACAGCGAAAGCCGGAGGCGACCTGGGTTCCGGTGGAGCAAGTGATCCATCCGGTGGTCGCCCTGATGGAGCCGGCGTTTCATGCAAAGGGTGTGGGCCTGACGGTTGAGCGGACCGGATCGTTGCCTCTCGTGTGGGCCGATGCGGAAAAGATTCATCAGGTCCTGGTGAATCTGCTGACGAATGCGCTCGCGGCTACTCCGACGGCGGGATCGGTCGTTGTCGGAGGAGGAACCAGGTCGCCGTCCGCTGAAGAACTTGAGAGCGGCAGGCGGATGGCCGATGCCATGACGACGATGGTGACAATCACCGTGCGTGACACGGGCTGCGGGATGCCGCCTGAGGATGTGGAAAAAGCCTTCGAGCCGTTTTTTACGACCAAGGCGGTTGGCACCGGAACAGGCTTAGGGTTATTCTTGAGCCGGGAGATCGTGGTCGCGCACGGGGGCCTGTTGTCGCTGGAAAGCACCATCGGCAGGGGTACCGCCGTGACTATTTCTCTGCCGGGATTACTCTCTGATTCAGTCCCTGTCGCATGAAGGAAACCATGGAGACTGCCAAGATTCTCGTGGTCGATGACGATGCCGTCGCACGGGATCTTCTTGCCGATGCCCTAAAGAAAGAGGGCTATGAGGTGGAAGCCTTCTCGAACGGTGAAGAGGCCATCGAACGGGGCCGTCGCAGCCGAGTTGACGTGGTGCTCACCGACATCAAGATGGGCACGGTCGATGGATTGACCGTGCTGCGGGAGTTCAAACGATTCAGTCCGGATACGTCAATCGTGCTTCTCACGTCCTTCGGCTCACTGGAAGGAGCGATCGAAGCCATCAAGCAGGGGGCCTACGACTATCTCGCCAAGCCGTTCAAGAAAGAAGAAATCAAACTGGTCGTTCGGCGGAGCTTGGATCACTCCCAACTCGTCCGTGAAAACGCCCGCTATCGTGACGAACTGAAAGGGCGTGAAGACTGGTCTCCTTTGGTGGGCAGCAGCCCTGCGATGTTGGAAGTGTACAAGCTGGTGGCCCGTGTGTCCGAAGGCCGCAGCACCGTCCTGTTGCAAGGTGAGAGTGGAACGGGCAAGGAGCTCATTGCGCGGGCGATCCATGCCAACAGCCCGCGGCGCGAGAAGCCGTTTATTCCGGTCAACTGCGGAGCGTTGCCGGATACGTTGCTGGAATCGGAGATGTTCGGCTACGAAAAAGGGGCGTTCACCGGCGCGGCGGGGACCAAAGCCGGCCTGTTTGAAGCGGCGAACGGCGGAACCTTGTTCCTGGATGAAATCGGCGATTTAGGGCCGGCACTTCAGGTCAAACTGCTCCGGGTGATGCAGGATCACGAAGTCCGCCGTGTGGGCGGCACGAGCTCTCTCAAGGTCGATGTGCGCATCATCGCGGCGACCAATCGGGATCTGGAGCAATTCGTCAAAGAAGGGAAATTCCGGGACGACCTCTACTATCGGCTGAACGTCGTCCGCATCACCCTTCCGACATTGACGGAGAGAAAAGAAGACATTCCGATGCTGGCTCATCATTTCTTGCAGAAATACGCTGGTGGGTCGGCGCGCGCAGTGCGAGGTTTTCTCCCCGAAACCATGGCGCTACTGAGGCAATACCGCTGGCCGGGCAACGTGAGGGAACTGGAGAATGCCATTGAGCGCGCCGTCTCGCTGAGCCACGGTCCCTTGTTGACGCCGGACGACTTGCCGGCTGCGCTGCATCAGGCGGAATCACCGGCGAGCGACAAGAGCGACGGGAGCGATCAACATGATGAGGTTTGTCTGACGTTGGAGGAGGTCGAGAAGCGTCACTTGATTCGCGTGTTGAAAGAAACCAAAGGGAATAAAGTGAAAGCAGCTAAAATTCTGGGGATCGACCGGCGGACGTTGTATCGGATGGCTGAGCGCTTCGGCCTGGAATTGGGAGATGATCCCGACGGAGGGGAGAAGGAAGGAAGCTGACTCTAGAGAATGTGCAACGCGTTCTTGATCAGCCGCAACTGGTTCTCGGCACTCTGAGGAAGCGCTGTCGGAGAATCCTCCCATCGAGTGAACAACCCGTCTTTGCCTTCGTACTGTACCGAAAGCCGGAGCCTCGCCGACTGTTCGGTGGCCGGTGTGACATTCGCCTCCACGCGACTTCGTCCCGTGCCGAATCGCCAACGCAATAGCCAATCCCACGGCCCGGGCATTTCCTCTCGATAGCCGGTCGTCAGCGTCTGATCATCCTTCCGGTCCACGTCGTATCCTCCATCCGTCAGCACCTGCACGACCGCGGTTGTGACCTGATCTGCGGGAATAGGGAGTGTGACGTCGATGACGTCCGGTTCATGCTGCATCGCTGGACCGGCGCAGGCCAGGGCGGAGGCGAGGAGGGATATCAGAACTGCCAGGCGAAATGACCGGATCACTTGCCCGCGGCCTCCTTGAGTCGGTAGACGAGGTGAGTGTCCGTCTGTGTGACGCCGGGGATGGCGTGAATCCTGCTCAAGACCAATTGGCTGAGCGCATCCTGGTCCGAGACCTCGACGACGACGATGATATCCGGCTTTCCCCAGCAGGGGTCGATGGTCTTGATCTGCTTGATCTCGGCGAGGGCTCGCGCGACCGCGCTCGTTTGGCCTGGTTGCACGTTGATCATCACATAGGCCCGATCCGCCATGACAATTCCCCCGTCGACCGGCGTGTGAATGGTACAGGGTATGGATGAGATCACCGGTTGGCCGTCAACGTAGCGGACCCCCGATACCCTTGTCAATGAAGGCAAGGGTTTGTCCGAGGTCGGAAGCGGAGTCACGGCATTGGCCGATCTAGCTTTTTTCATATCACCTCATTTGGGAGTGACGAGGACGTCGACGGTGAATTGATCGCTCACGCTCGTGAGATCGGCTTCGAGGCCGCGGGGGTTCCCGATGCGACCTTCCGGATCGTAGATGAAGCACAAGAGCGCGGCACACCGGTTGCGACCGCTGTAGCGTATCGCGTCAGTCTTGATTTGATCGGAAAGTTCTTTTGCCGTGAGGCCCGGGCGCGTTTTCTTGACGATGATGGCCAGACGGCCATGGTTGAGGAGGAACGTCTTGCGCGGCGACCCTTCAGCGTACTCCGGGGTCCATTCATCCGTCTCCACGTCATCGAACTGAAGCCGGAGCATGGCAAGCAGTAGATCTTGGGCGTCGAATTCGTCTTCGACATCCAGCGTGGCCCGGTATTCCTTGCGCAGACGTAGTTGACGCGCGACAGCGTGAAATCGATTGCAGAGGTGCTTGACGAAGTCCTGCGCTTCCTGGCTGCTCAGGAAGACAGCCGGCGTGGGTTTCGAAGCGGCTTCGGTTGAGGGTGCTGGTTGGGATGCCGGTGCCGGCGGAGCCTCAGCCTTGGGCTGCGTGACTGGCGGTTGAACGGGAGGAGGCGCTGCCTGTGTTTGTGCCACAGGGGCTTGCTTGGCACTCGGTTGGACGGCCGGAGGTTCCGGCAGTTGGGGAGGTGGAGCCGATTTCGCCTCGACAGCCGGTTTCATCGCGGGAGCGGGAGGAGGCGGCGGTGTTGGCGCTGGTGCACTAGGCTTCGTCGCTGCAGGTGGAGCGGGCGCGCTCTGTACTGACGGAGGTGGTGCCTGCGAAGCCGCCGCCATATCAAGATTGGTCGTCAGTGCGACGGATACTGTCATGGGTGGAGGAACAACGGGGGCCGCTGGGGTAATCGTGACCTGGGCTGTTGGAGTTGTCGGCGGAACCAACTTCATCTGCGGTGGACGAGCCGGCATTGGAGGCGGTGTTGGCGCCGGTGGTTCCGGCGGCGGGATAGGCTTGAGCCCCTGCAATTCGAGTTTCTTGTCTTCCAGCGCCGCCATGAGTGCCTTGATGAAGGACAGGCTCTGTTTGGTTTCTTGTGCGTTGCCGACAAGGAGTTTGTAGTTGCGATGCGTCTGGAATTCCGGAGACTTGTCTCCGAAGGCTCGCCGGATGCATTCACGGAGTCGAAGCTCCGCGCGGGCCCTGGCTGCGTCGCGGTAAGGAAAGCCCTCCCGTCCGAAATCTTCTACCAATGCGAGGAGCTCTTGGAACTGCTCCACTGCACGGGCGATGTCTTCCAGTGCAACGGCCTTCGATCGCGACCGTTCGGCTGATCGTGTGCGTGCCATAAGGTGTGAAGAGCAGTCTAGACCAGCCCTTACAACGTGGCAAGAAAACACAGGAAAGCCTGCAGTGGATGATTGGAGGGAGACGCGGGGTCTTTTGCGTAAGTTGGGACGGTTGGAGAAACCGGCGGTTAGTGCCCTGACCGCTGTAGTTGCACCATTTGCAATGGGAGTCAGGCACCGGCTTGGTCAGCCTGGGCGGACTCGAATTTCTAAACTGCGGGTCGTACGTTCAATTGGTATCGGGGTTACTGACGAAGTGCTGCTAAACCGAACGGGGGGTGTTCCGCGCGGGATTGGTCGAGAGGAGGGGAAGCCCGGCGATAGAGTAGTCAGGAACGATCTACGGTAGTGCTCAGGAAAAGCGCATAATCAACTCCGGATCCATCGCACGATCGGCCGACTAGATCCCGTGGGTGAACGGAGACGAAGCCACGGGGAACTCCCACGCTGCGGACAGAGTGTGGTGCACGGTCAGTCTTTCGGCGAAGCGGCATATGTACTGGTTCACCCATTAGCGACTGGAATTGAGCACGGCGGCCAAAGGAGTAGTCAATGCCTGCTGTGCTTCGGCCACCTTGAGGCGCGACTTCTTCAGCGACATGAGCCCGCGTTGTGCTTCGGTGGGGAAGTGTCGCGCGCGTTTATTCCGAGGGAACCGGCTCTCAAATTGCTCGATCGTCTGGAGTGCCTCTTCATACCGCGCTGCGCGACCCAGCACCTCGACCAACCGGAAGTAGGCTGGGACGAGCAGGAGGAGATGGCGAATCTCGCGGGCTTGATCGACGACGTACCGATAGCTTTGGATGGACAGGTCGGGATTGATCGTTTCGTAGCACATGCCCTCCAACATATGCACCCCCAACCGATCGGTCGCCGCACTGACGCAGCGTTCCCACTGGCCGTTGAGGAGGCCGCGCAATTCGTCAAGTGAGAGTTTCACTCGGCCGTGCTTCTTCTCGGCGAGCAGCCGTTCCAGTACACCTCTCGCCTCTAACCAAGCCCCGTAGAGACCGACCAGCGCGCCCGTACAGTTCCCCGAGCGAGTGCAGGGGATCTCAAGCGGACTGAACCCCGCTTCGGCGACCCGAGTGGGCCGAAACACGGTGCCATTGGCCGCACGACAGCCGTCACAGATCTGATCGTGCTGCGGGGTGGCAAAGACATACATCCGAATACCTGATCGATCCAGAACGTCGAACGCCTGAATGCGGCCGGCCATAACCTGCATTTGATGGTATTGCCAGACCAAAAACAGCAGCAAAATGCCAACCAGGTGAGGGAGAAAGTCAGGGACGGTGAGTGTCGACAGCATATGCATCGCGAACCTCTCTGCTTGATTGTAAAGGGCCTCCTAAATTTTGGCTTTCATGATCAGTGCCCGCAGACGTTCCCGTTGTGCCAGTCGAATACTGGTAAATTCCACGCCGAATTCCGGACCGTTGGTCCATCGCACAATGGCCTCCTCCACCCGAAGGGGCCACCGGTGATCCGGGAGGAACACCGAGAGTTTGACGATCATGCCACGGTGCACCTGAACGGTTGAGACAGCGCGACAGCCACTGGTTGAAATATCCATCAGGGTGCCTTCGGTTTCAAAGTCATCCTCACCGAAGACAAACAGCCGGCAGGACAGGGCCAACCGGCGCCCTCGACGGTCCTTCCCCGTTGTATCCACCTGGCGGTCTTCGATCGATCCCTGCTTCTCCCCAGTCATTGTCCCGACCTCCGGCTTACATACAAAGGATGCCAGCGCCATCGTCCGGGCGCGTTCCCTGTTGGGGCTACCCTGAAAGAAGGGCTAGGCCTGACAGCCTTCTCTGCACGACTGCGTCGGATCAGTACGGGGAGCACTCTCAGGTAGGCGGAATCACGCACCGCTCATTGAGAGCCGCGGTTCGCGGTACGTAATTACCGGGAGCAGGAAGACGTGGTATGTGTGCGAGAGGAAACGGTGTTAGGGCTGTTTTGATCGTGGGCGTATTGTCTTTGACCGGTACGATATCGTGAGCGAGACGGAGTTGATCGATGTGACCTCCAGACGGCGACTCGGCAACTTGCGGAATATTATGAGGTGGAAAAGGTTACAACGACGGTTACAGTTGAAGCCTTGCAGGGAATGATCGACTCGGAGGAGCAGGGCAAGTGGCGGATAGACTAAACGGAGGTTTGGTGCCCCCGATACGAATTGAACGTACGACCCGCGGTTTAGGAAACCGCTGCTCTATCCAACTGAGCTACGGGGGCATAAAACTTACGATACTGGAAGGGGTTGGAAAAGTCTAGGCAACAGTGACCCTCCTGGCCGGGGTCAATGACCGGACGTGGTCTTGTCGGGTGATTTCGCCAATAGGTCGTTCTCGGTCGGAATTTGCGACAGCAAATCGGCGCGGATTTGGAAGATGCCCGGAAACCGCTGGCCGATCGCGTAAGCCAACCCACCGGACTGATTACCAACTGAGAGTTTGCCGGCCACCTTGCCGTCTTTTCCTGTGGCGACGAACTCGGCAGCCGGTGCGACAAGTCCGTACGCGGCAAGCGGCCCAGTCTGTTTCGTCACACGTTCTTCAGCCGGCACGTTGACCACTCGACTGACGAAAAGATCGGCTGTCTGCTGGTCGAGCTTCTCGGTGGGATGATCTTCCATGACCCATTCGCCTGTTTGGTTGATCAACACATACTTTTCAGTGCGTGTTTTAACCGAGAGAACAGCGATGTCAGTCGCGTCCACGCCTAAGAGCCGCTTGTCTTGGAAGGCAAATAGTTCCTTGGTGAGATCACGAATGGCCGTTGGAGCGATGCGATAAAGCGGGGCCTCAGCGGTCGTTTCCGCAATGGCTTCGCCGCTTGCCGGGTCAGACTGATAGAGCTTTACTGTCTGGTCCCCTTGAGGCGTGTGGAGCGTGATTTTAACTTTTGGGGCGGTGAGGGTCTTCGCGAGTCCATCCCGCTCCGCTCCCGGGTCAATCAAGGCCATTGCTTTGAGGTCTTCGAGTCGAAAGAGCAGAGTCCGTACTTCCGTTTGATCGGCCTCGGCCTCGATCGGGTACCGAATCTTCCATTTACCCTTGGGTTTCTCCTCGACGTGGTACAGAACGATTTCTGTGGCGGGATAGGTCAAACGAACGCGATCCACCTCATTCTGCGAGAATCGCAGAATGTCCTTTCGCCGAAAGGTCAGCAACGTTTTATTCACAAAATCCTTTGGCGCCATATCGGTGAGCAGCACTTTGTGATCAGACTGTCGTAAGACATACAGGGTTGATGAGAGCGGTCCGCTATCTCCGATTGAAAAGGTGTCTTGTTTCGCTCCTGCTGAGGCTGTGACAACCGTCACGGGATGATCGAGTCCAAACGGAGCAAGGTCCGTTGCGGTGTCCTCGATGACTCGAATCACTTTGCCGGTGACCAGCGCTCGCAGAAGATTGTCTACAGCCCGATGGTCGGCCTCTGAACGCAGAGGTGCAGTGATATTCCACCCCTTTTCAACGTCCTTAACCATGATGATTTCGCGGTCGGCCGTCTTCACGGTCAGCCCCGTGATCTCATTCTGATCCAGGGCAAGCAGCTTTGCGCTCTCGGTTGCGGTACGCTCCTGAGATTCTTTGCTGGGCAATTCAACGAAATAGAGGTAGGCGCCCAAGCCTCCGAAGACAAGTGCCAGAACCAGAGTCGGCCAGTTTCGCATGGAGTTATAGGCGGCGGCGCTTGCGCCACACCATCATGCCGCACAGAAACGTTGCGGCCGGAAGAAGGAACACTTGCAGATAGAGGAGGGCTCGTTCTTGGACCGCATTCGGAATAAACGGATGCAATCCCTGCTCCTTGGGACTGATCGCGATGAGGTCCCGTTCTTCGGCGAGCCACCCGGCTGCATGGAGAAAAAAATCCGTGTTGCCGGGAAAATTCAAGAAGGCGTTGACGGCGAAGCTGGAGTTCCCGATGACAACGATCGCGGGACTGGGCTTTCCTTCTTCCGGTTGTTTTTTCGGGGCAAGGGCGGCCGCCATTGGGAGGGGGCCTTTGACGTCCTCCTTCTCGTTGAGACTCACGACGCGGCCTTTGATATCGGTTTCTGCCCAGCTATTGGCTGATGTCCTTGCGAGCGGAACGTAGTCCCAGTCTTTTCCAACCTGCTCATCGAAGGTCACATGCCGCGCCAACGGGAAGAGCACGGCGGAGGTGAGGTCCTGCGTGATCTCGTGTTCCGTGAACGTCCGCACCAACAAAGCGGTGAGGTCCCCTTGCGCCAATCGATCCTGCAGGTCCACGAGCACGCCGGGGCCGACGCCTAACCCCCAATGTTTGAGCATCGGGTCGAGATCGGCCTGTGAGTCTGGATCGATCAGGGCGAGCAGGTGACCGCCGGTATCCACGTAGGATTGAATCCGCTCTTGTTCTTCACGGGTCACGGGACGACGGGGACCTGCCAGCACGAGAACGGCGGTGTTCTCCGGAACCGCGGCGGTTTGGAGGAGGCTCAGAGTTCCGACGTCGTAGCCTTGTTTGGTGAGGGCATCTTTGGCCATAGAGAAACCGGTCCGTTCCTTATCGTCGAGTCCGCGTTCGCCATGCCCTTCGAGGAAGAGGATCCGTTTCTTGCTGTCCTTCGAGACCCGCAGCAATGCGCCGGTGAGTTCGACTTCCGATGGCGATGTCACGCGGACCGTCTGGCTCCCGCTCTCAAAAATGGCCGTATCGGTCCTAGTGATGCCGTAGGTCTGCGCTACCTTCGGGTGTCGCTCAGGATCGACAAATTCGACGGTCAGTTTCGGACTGGCTTGCCGATAGCTATCGAGGCGTTCTTTGTATGACTGAAATCCTGGGTCTTTCTCCCGGGTAAATACGGTCACTTTCACGTCGTGGGCTAAGTTTCGGAGGACACGGTACGTTTGAGATGCGAGCGTGAAATTCTGGTTCTCTGAAAAATCCCAACGAAGGGAATGTCGAACAGCCAGGAAATTCCCGATGACAAGAATCCCAACAACGAGGAGGATAATCACCAGGCTGTTGGCGCCCATGCGTGTCGAGCGACGGGCGGAAAAGCTTTTCAGCGTCTCGAAGTGGAGGACCACAAAAGCGATCAGAGAGACGAGGGCCAGGCCTTCGCACAACGTGACGAGCCAGAGCGCGTCCGGTGCCAGGCTATAGGCGACCAATCCGGCCAGAGCCAAGGCTGTCCCAACGACGCCGAGCGGGAGGTCCTTGAGGGTCATCGCCACCTCGCTGCTTCCACTGCCCGGTGGGTCAGAAGCAGCATCAGAGCCAGGCCACTGAAGAAGTACACCAGATCCTTGGTATCGATCAGGCCGCGAACGAGATGATCGAAATGTTCCATGAATGAAAGGTATGAGATGGTCTGGCCGAGCGCTGTGTCTCCGAGCAGAGAGCCCAAGCCTGCAAGGAGCCAGAAGAGGAGCAGGATGCCGAAGCTGAGGAAGGCGGCTACGATTTGGTTCTCCGTTAGGGCGGACGCGAGGACGCCGACCGAGAGAAACAGAGCTCCGAGCAAGGCCAGCCCAAGATAGCCCGTCAGGATGGGGTACCAGTCGAAATCGCTGAACATCGACAACACGACCGGGATCAGACCGGTGAGTCCCAGGAGGCCGAGAAAGACGAGGAAGACGCTCACGAACTTTCCCGCGACGACCTCGTTGATGCCGATGGGGGAGGTCATGAGGAACTCGAAGGTCCGCAGCTTTCGTTCTTCGGCAAAGAGGCGCATCGTCAAAATCGGCAAGGTGAGCAACAGCACGAATCTGATGCTGGAAAACAGGTTCCGGAACACCAGGTCGTTCAAATTAAGCTGGGCCATGCCTCCCTGCATCTGCATGAGCTGAATGGCTTGCGCTCCGGCGAAGACGACATAGAGGTATGACAGTAGCCCGATAATCAGGAGAAAGACTGCTCCCACCACGTACACCACGGGCGATACGAAGTAGGACCGCAACTCTTTCGACACTATGGTCGCGACCGGTGTCATGTGGACTGTTCCATTGATTCGACCAACGTGGTGGCGTGCCGGCCGGTTGACGGTTCTCCGTCCTGTGACAATCCGTCCTCGTGCCGGGTCAGCTGGAGGAAGACGTCCTCTAAGGTCATCGAGATCGATTTCAGCTCTAACAGGCCCCATCCTTGCGTGACTGCCAGTCGAGCCACTTCTTCTCGCGCGTCCTGATCAAGCGAGCATTCCAAGAGGTATGTTCCAGGACTTCCGCCAGGGAAAACATTTTGCACCCCGGCAACGGATTTGAATCGCTCACCCACATCAATGGAAGGATGTTTCAGCGTAATGGAGATCTTATCTGAGTGACGGAGTCGTGCGGACAGTTGCTCCGGCGTGTCCTCGGCAACAATTCGGCCACCGCTGATGATCACCACGCGCTGGCAGACGGCTGTGGCCTCGGGCAGGATATGGGTGCTCAGGATGACCGAATGGGATCCCGCCAAACTCTTGATCAATTCCCGGATTTCGATGATCTGCTTCGGATCGAGACCGACGGTTGGTTCGTCGAGAATGAGGACCTCGGGATCGTGCAAGAGCGTTTGGGCAAGCCCGACCCGCTGGCGGTAGCCACGAGAGAGGTTTCCGATGAGGCGGTATCGTACCTGTCCGAGTCCCAACCGCTGAACTTCCCGATCCATCGCGGCGGAAAGCTTCTTTCCTGCAAGGCCTCGCAATCGACCCACAAAGGTGAGGTATTCCGAGACCGTCAGCTCCTGGTATACCGGCGGTGTTTCCGGCAGATACCCGATTCGACGCTTCACCTCGAAAGGTTGGTCGGCGCAATCGAAGCCCGCCACGCTAGCCGATCCTTCGGTGGCTGGCATAAAACAGGTCAAGATCCGCATGGTTGTCGTTTTCCCGGCACCATTAGGGCCGAGAAATGCGAGCACTTCGCCCTTTGCTACACGAAAGGTCACGCGATCAAGGGCGGTATGTTGTCCGTAGCGTTTGGTAACCTGCTGAACGTCGATCATGCGCGGGTAATAACTAACTAGATCGTAGGACCGCTAGCGGTAGGTTGGGACTTCATATACGTATAATCCGCTGGCATCTTACTCAGTCATCCGGAATCAGTCAATACAATGATCACGAAACCGTACAGGCCGGGCCTTTCCCGGTTGAGTCCTCCGAGCAATCACCACTCATCTCAGAGCAAGATCTCAAATGGAGTCGCTGTGTCGCGGCCAGCCGATCAATGCAGAAGAGCCTTCGTCGTTCATTATGTATGTATGTGAGGCGATTGGCTCAGCATCCTCTTCCTGCCTCTTGACGAAGGGATAAGCGTCCCTATATATAGTAAGCACTACATACGCATCTTACCCCGCCCCTATGGTTCTTATCTGTGTGATCTTTCCCACAGAGGCGCTCATTTTCGACTCATTCAAAGGTAGGGGTTGGGGCTACCGGGTCGGTATTGTTGGACCGGTGCTCAGCGTTTAAGGTGAGAGCATCCAGACAAAAGTCTGAACTGAGCGCGAGGGTGGTTCAACCCCAATGATGGACAACACTATGAATGGAAATAGAAAGAAGGCGGCAGCAAAGGTCTCGTTAGTCCAATTCTGCATAGTTGCAAGCGCCTTGGCGGTCTCCGCAGCCTGCTCATGGATACCAAAGGGTGAAGTCCAACTGGATGTGGGATTAAAAGACCGTGGGGTGGCCTCCTGGTATGGAGAACAGTTCCATGGGAAGCAGGCGGCGAATGGAGAGTTATTCGATATGGAGGCTTTGACCGCGGCCCACCGGACCCTTCCCTTGGGAAGCATGGTCCGTGTGGTGAACCTTATGAACGGGAAACACGTACATGTCCGGATCAACGACCGTGGTCCTTATGTGAATGGTCGAATCCTTGACTTATCCCACGCTGCTGCTGTGTATCTCGGCATGGTCGAGGGGGGGCTATCGGTCGTGCAGGTCGAGGTTGTGGGAGACCGTCGACCGGACCTTCTACTCCCATCAGATGCGCAGGAAGCATTGAACACGAAGCTTCTAATTCAATCTGACGAGCCCGTGGCTAATTCAAATGAGTTAGGCCCAACCCCGTTAAACCGTCCCGATTCATCGGTCGCCCAGCCTCTTCGTCTCCCGTTAGGTGATGTTCTCATCCAACGGCGACTTCGTCGGGTTCCTGCGATCCTCGCGGCGGACCATACTGCTCATACAGAAGTTGCAGCGCTCATCATCGACTAGTAGACGGCCGGTGTTGGAGCCAGGTTGACACTGCGCTGACCTCTCTACTAGACTGCCGATTCGCACCCAAGACAGCATGATTAGGGGCTCGTGACAAAGGAAAAGGAGGCTCGAAGCCGGATGGCGAAGAAGACGACCGCGGAATCCGATGAGGCACGACTCAAGAAAAAAGTAGCAGCTCAATTGACTGGGCACAAGTCGCCGGAAGGAGATGCCGCCCTCCGAACGTTGCGCAAGCGCTTAAAGCGTGTTCAGCGCAAACGACGCGCCCGTGCCTTGCGAAAGAAGCATGCGACAGGGAAGACCTCCGAAGTAGCCGCCCCGGCGGCAGGATAACGATGTGGTTAGTCACCTCGACTCATGAAGGAACAACGCATGTCCTCTAAGGAACAAGAGAAAGACTTTTTCGATGACGGTACGCCCGCGTCATCGGAGACAGCCAGTGATGAATTGGCCGATCAGGTTGCGGCTCAATTGACTGGGGAGCAGACCGCATCTCCCGAGGCCGCCGCGGGGTCCGGTGAACCGGCTGTGCTTGAAGAGGAAAAATCGAAGGATGAGATCGACATTCAGATCGATCTGCTCAAGGATCCTGATTGGGTTGTCCGTCGCGAGGCTGCCATTACTTTGGGAGAAATGGGAGACGAACGGTGTGCAGAGCCGCTGTGCCGCGCCCTCTACGACGGAGATTGGCAGGTTCGAGAAGTCGCGATCGATGCGTTAGGCCAGATCGGCTCTCCGGCCGTCGAGCAGTTAATCAAATTGCTGCGTGACTGGGATGTCCGTAAATATGCGATCATCGCTTTAGGAAAAATTCGTGACGAACGTGTGCTCGATCCCCTCATGCATCAACTCAGGAATGAAGAATTCAAGGAATATGCCACCAACGCCTTGGTCGAAGTCGGCCAACCAGCGGTTCCGCGCTTGATCGAAGCACTCAAAGAGAAGGACGATAACGTCCGAAAACAAGCCGTGCTGGCACTCGGCCGAATCAAGCAGGCCGAGGCCGTCGACCCGTTAATTGCGATGCTGGCCGATAGCGATTGGTATACGCGACTGACCGCGGCGGCTGCGCTTGAAGCGATCGGCGATGAGCGGGGGCGTGATGCGATTAAGCCGTTAATGAAGGATCAAGACCTGGTCGTTCGGATGAGAGTCGAGCGAATCTTGGCAAAGTGGAAAAAACAGCCTACCAATGCCTAGGGCTGGTTGGTTTCTCTGGTTTGTTTAGCTTTTCTGGTTTAACAAGACAAGCCAGAGCCACGAGATAAACCAAATAAACGACACTCCCTCATTTGTTCAACTGCCGGTCGACTTCATGCAGGAGTTCGTCGAGTTTTTTTATCGACACCGTTTTACCCATCGAAATTTCCAGTCTGACTTCCCTGAGGGAACCCACCAACGCTCTGACCGCAAAGACAGACTCGTCTTGCTTGCTTCCTTTTGTGACGTTCTCCAGGCCGTCGGCTGCCTCCGCCAGTTCCTTGGCGGCTTCTCCGAGGTTTTTGTCAACGAGATCCGCTTTTGCCTGGACAATGTGCGCTTTCGTGTCGAGTAGACCCTGGCGTCGTCGAAGGTCTCGCTCGATTCCCATTGTGGTATCGAAGACGTTCCGCGACAGGTCTTTGATGGACTGCTGTAAGTCAGAGATCGTATTTTGCAAGGTACCTACCGGGCGCTGTCCGAAGTAAAATCCTATTCCGAACGAGCCGATAGCCAGCGCAATGATGGCGAAGGCCTTGAGCATGGTGCTCCTTTCTACGAACGACGTGGCATCGGCTTTGGAGTATGCGATAGCTGTTGGATCAGACTGCCAGCCACCGTCAGACGAACCGCTTCGTCCGAATCCTGAAGCCCTCTCTTAAGCCACGGTACCACGGTACCGGATACTTTCCCAAGCGCTTTTGCAGCCGCGAGTCGTGGTTGCGGCTGCTGGTCTTGTAAGAGGGTTTGGAGAATTGCCAAGCCCTGTTTGTCGGACGTCGCGCCTAAGGCCTGGGCGGTCGCAGCGCGGACTGAGGGATCGGGGTGGCGAGCAAGATCGGTGACGATCAAGAAAACGGAGGTATCCTCGAGCCGAAGAAGTCCTTCGACTGCGCCGGCACGCACGTGCATGCTCGGATCTCGAAGCAGTGCCTGGAGCAAGGGACGCGTATCGCGCACACCCAGTCGCCCTAGGCTGACCGCGGCGACCCCTCGCACTCGAGCGACTTCGTCGCCTAATGCATGCGTCAGAGGAGCCACGCCATCGGCTTTTCCGTATTCACCTAGAGCGCCTGCGGCGAAGGCACGCACCGACGGCTCCGGGTCATAGACCCCGTGAGCCAGGACCGCGGCACTCGAGGGGTGTCTCAGCCGGCCCAGGACCCCGAATGCCGCCATGCGGAGTTCCGGGTCCGGTAACGTTGCAGCGGAAGTGATGTCCACGAGCATATCGCGTTTGCCAAGTTGGTACAGCGCTGCGTAGGCAAAGATACCCTCGGGGCTGTCCTCGTTTCTTGCAACTTCCATCAGACGGGGAATGATGTCCGTGGCCCCTGCGTCACCCAACGCGTTCATGGCTGCAATACGAACGGCCGGCATCTCATCCTGAAGTACTCTGCGCACAGGGCCGGACGTCTTGGCCAGACCGGCTTTGCCGATGGCTTCCACCGCACGCGCACGTACCATGACCGACGTGTCGAGGAGGCCGTCCTCCAGCACGGGCCGCGTTTCTCTTAGGCCAAGTTCTGCAAGAGTCGTAAAAGCAGCGATTCGCACATGCTCTTTGGGGTCACGTACATGGCTCGTGAGCATGCTGAGGGCCACAGCCCTCAAGAGAACGGGATCATCTGGTTGGTCTGACGGAACTAACCGTTGGTAAATCACAAAGGCGTCTTCCGGATGCCCTAGTTTCAGAAAACTCTGGAACACGAGTCGGAGAAACGGCTTTGAAGGTTGTGACGAAGCGGGAACGGAGCGCCACAGTTCCAGAACCAGGTCGTAGTCCGAATTGTTGAAGGCCCTGTTCGCGTCACGTTCTATGGCCGTGACGGCTGGGTCTGCAGCGTACAACGCGGGAGCTGAAACGATGGCAGCGAGGAAATCAATACAGAGCAGGCTGTATACGACTACCCGCAAACGCATCGGTGAGGGAGGTGTCGGCTGGCTGTCGCTCACCATGCCGACGGAGTGCGTACCATGGCGGACGCGTAGAGAGTATTCACGTATTCCTTCACCATCCGTTTCGTGCAGAAGCGAGGAGCGACAGTGCGGAGGCTTTCTTTGATGAGTTGAATCCATCCACGAGGGATTCCGTCCAGATCCCGCTGATAGTACAGCGGTACCGTTTCCTGTTCTAAGAGACGGTACATTTGTTCCGCATCGTGGGAATCCTGAGCCTGCACGTCCTGACTTCCAGTGAGGGGTTCGAGTGCCCAGCCGTTCGCGCCGTTGTAGCCTTCGTCCCACCAGCCGTCCAAGACGCTGAAGTGTAAGACCCCGTTGAGCGCTGCCTTTTGGCCGCTTGTCCCGCTGGCTTCCATCGGATATCGCGGGGTGTTCAGCCACACGTCCACGCCTTGGACCAAGAACTTGGCCATGTGCATATCGTAGTCTTCCACGAATGCGACATGGCCTCCCAACTTGTGGTCATGGCAGAAGCTCAGCACCTCATGAATAAAATAGCGTCCCGGTTCATCGGCGGGATGAGCCTTGCCGGCAAAAACGAGTTGAACGGGTCGCCACTGATTCTGCAGCAGACGTTTGAGTCGTTCGAGGTCTCGAAAGAGTAAGGTGGCGCGTTTGTAGGTGGCAAACCGTCTCGCGAAGCCGATCGTGAGGGCTTCGGGGTCGAGCAAAGTGCCGCGGCTCAGCACTTGCGTGGCTTGCAGGTGTCCCTGCATCCATCCGCTTCGAGCCCGTTCCCGGATGAAGCTCATCAATTTGCGCTTCATCGTTTGACGAACGGCCCAGAGTTCGTGATCCGGAATATCCAATACACGTTGCCAGACCGCCGAGTCGTCGCATTTGTCGACCCAATCCACGCCTAGGTATTTCCCGTAGAGCTGACTGACTTCCGCCGCAATCCATGTGGGGGCATGAACACCGTTGGTGACGCTCCGAATCGGTACCAGATCGATCGCCAATCCGGGCCAAAAATGTTGCCACATCTCACGGGTGACACGCCCATGTTCACGGCTTACTCCGTTCACGTTGGCCGAAAGTCGGATTGCCAGGGCGGTCATGTTAAATCCTTGTTGATGCGAATTCGGGCTGTCCCCGAGTCGGAGAAATTCATCCCGAGACAAGCCGATCTGTTCCCAATAGCCCTTGAAGTACCGATCCATCAGGTGATGGGGAAACACATCGTGGCCGGCAGGGACCGGCGTGTGAGTCGTAAACACGGTACTCTGGCGAACCGTATCGCTCGCTTCGGCGTGCGACCGACCCTTTTGGACGAGCTCGCGCACTCGCTCGAGCGTCAAGAACGCCGAATGGCCTTCATTGGCGTGCCAAACGGTCGGGTTGATCCCCAATGTGCGGAGTAAGCGGACGCCTCCGATGCCCAGGAGAATTTCCTGGCACAGCCGGATTTCTTGATCGCCTCCGTATAGGCGGGCCGAGAGCGCACGATTTTCCGGATTATTCTCCGGTACGTCCGTGTCGATCAGATAGAGCGCGACTCGACCGACGAGCACTTTCCAGACAATGGCCGCGACAATTCGATCTCCCATCTCGACGGTGATTCGACATGGAGTACCTGATGGTGTGAGGGCTGGACGGATAGGCGAGTCATCTCGATCGAACGGGGCATAGGCGGCTTCTTGCCACCCTTCCGCGGTGATTCGTTGTCGGAAATAGCCTTGCGGGTACATAAACCCGATTCCGACCAGTGGGACACCCAGGTCGCTGGCCTCCTTGCAATGGTCACCCGCCAAGATTCCCAGACCGCCGCTGTAGATCGGAATAGAACTATGGAGTCCGAATTCGGCGGAGAAATACGCGACCGTGGCATCGGCTAACTCGGGGTGCTGCGACTTGAACCAACTCCGTCCGTTCCGGTGGTACTGGTCGAACAGTTTCAGCACGGCCGAATACTGACGCACATAACTTGGATCTTCGGCTAGCTGCGTGAGACGCTCCGGCTTCACCTCGGTTAGGAGCTTGACGGGGTTGTGGTGACAAAGGACCCAGAGGGTCGGGTCGATCACTTCAAAGAGCCGCCGCGCTTCAGGAGTCCAACTCCACCATAAGTTCTGTGCGAGCTCCGACAGACGCGTCAATCCGGACGGAAAGCCGTTCGGAAGAGATACTGTCTGATGTTGGCTGTCCACGAAACCTCCCTGTCGTGTGTCAGTGAGACAAGAAATGCGTCACGTTCAGAGGTGAGTACGACTAGGCGTGACCGGCCTTATGCCATGACGCCCACTCATCGGAGAATGCCACGCTGGCATAGCGTTCGCCAAGGATTTTCGCAACTCGGTTCATCAGTTTAGTCAACTGCTGGACTTCGTCCGGTTTCAAATCCTGGCGGAATCGCGGATGGAGGCCCCATCGGGTTTCCACTTCTTCTCCGGCGACGCTGGACATCACGCTGACGAGTTTGATTTCGTTGCCGATGGGGCCTTTGGGAATCGAGGCCGCCGGCTTTTCAGTTGGGCTTGACGACTGATTCTGAATCACCTGCGAAGCGTCTTGGGTTGGCGGGGCGTCGCCAGCCAAGATGGACGTAAGAGCTGGAATGACAGCGCTGACGCAGAGTGTTGCGGCAGAAGAGACCTGCCCGTCACCCGCAGCGCCCATGACATCAGCAACACGATCGCCAAAATCTTTCAAGAGATCGTTTTTGGCGGTCCTGTCCTCGGTGATCAGAAATCGATATTTCTCGTAGGTCTGACGGCTCTCCGCCACGGCTCCGCTGATGGTCAGCATAATTTCTGTCTGGTCGGCGCCGGATGCGAACGCGGGCTCGAGGACGGTTTTTAACTGCAGCGCGACGGCGTCTTCCAGGTCGTTCATGAATTCCGGTTGGTCTTTGAGAGGGACATGTAGGACTGACAAGCGATCAGTCAGATTAAACATGACCTTGAGGAATTCCAAATAGATTTTCCATTCGGTTTGACGCTTGAGCTTCAATGCCAGTTGGGGTGCATTCCGTTTCATCATGGTTACGGACTCCCCCGCCACGGCGAGCATCAATTCGGCAATCGTGCGAAGTTGCGGGCTGTAGGCACTTTTTGTGGCTGACATTACGCCCTCGTGATAAACGTCATCATTATATACAAGTCCCGCTTGAGTCTCCAAGGGGCGCCCCCATGATCAATTGTTGCGTCAGCTGCTGACCGCATTTGCTACCTTCTCCTCCTTGTCCATCGACTGTTCGTTGAAAGACACTGGGTGGTATGTTATACAGCGCGACTACTTCCTGATTATTGACATGAGCCGAAATATTACTCCCTATGTACTGAAGCGTTCGTCGGATGAGGCGACACCGCGACGGCTTTCAATCAACTACGCGGCGGAGTTGAACCCCCAACAACATGCGGCGGTGACGGCCGGCGACGGACCGGCGCTCGTGATCGCTGGCGCTGGCAGCGGCAAAACTCGAACGCTGGTGTACCGCGTTGCCTATTTAATCGACTCGGGTGTGGATCCTGCCAGCATCCTGTTACTGACCTTTACCCGGAAATCCGCGCAGGAGATGCTTGAGCGTGTGGGAGCGCTGATCGGGGGGCGCAGCGAGCGTGTCTGCGGAGGCACGTTTCACTCGGTCGCCAATACGTTGCTCAGGCGATTTGGTCGCCAGATCGGTCTCGAGCCGGGTTTTACCATCCTCGACCGAAGTGATGCTGAGGACCTCATCGCTCTGGTCCGGTCTCAGCTCGGGCTCAATGAAAAAGACAAGCGGTTTCCACGGAAGGGGACTATCGCCGAGATCTTTAGCAAGGCTGAAAATACACTGCGCCCGCTCGATGAAATCCTGCTGGAGGAGTTTAGCCATTTTGCCGATCATCTTGATGACCTGGACCGGCTTAAGCAGGGATATCAGACGGCCAAACGTCAGAAGCAACTGGTGGATTATGACGACTTACTTGTGCTGCTGCGGCAGCTGCTGATGCAGCATGATATGGCGAGACAGTCTATCGCCTCGTTGTACCGGTATATTCTCGTCGACGAGTATCAAGACACAAACCGTTTGCAGGGAGAGTTGATTCGCCTACTCGCAGCCACGCACCAGAACGTGATGGTGGTTGGCGATGATTCGCAATCGATTTATGCGTTCCGCGGTGCGACGTTCAGGAATATTATGGAGTTCCCGTCTCTCTTTCCCGGAGCGGTCATTTATAAACTCGAAGAAAACTATCGCAGCACGCAGCCGATCTTACATCTTGCCAACGCGATCATCGATGCGGCGCCGGAGAAGTACACCAAGCATCTATTTACGAGAAAACTTGAAGGGCCGCCTCCAGCACTCGCGGAAGCGACCGGTGAACACGCGCAATCTCGATTCGTCGCACAGCGCATTCTAGAGTTGCGAGAGGAAGGAGTGCCTCTCGATGAAGTAGCGGTGCTGTTTCGCTCGAGCTTTCATTCGTTCGATCTGGAAATCGAGCTGTCACGCCACGGGCTGCCTTTTGTCAAGCGCGGCGGGGTGAAGTTCATTGAGACGGCACACGTGAAGGATTTGTTGGCGCATCTGCGAGTCGTGGTCAATCCTCTTGATACGGTGAGTTGGCATCGCGTGCTCATGCTGATCGAAGGTGTCGGACCGAAGAAAGTGAAGGATCTGCTCGCGGCCCTTGTGAAATCAGACGAGCCTTACCGAGTGCTTCGCGAGGTCGGAGGGAGATCCGGAGCAGGCTTAAAGAGTTTGTCGCTCACCCTTGAGAGTTTGACCAAGGCCCAGAATGTCGGACCAGCTGAGAAGGTGAGCCAGATCTACGAGTATTATTTCCCGATCTTAAAGGAACAGTACGACGATTATCCCAAGAGAACGAGGGACCTCGACCATTTGCAGACCATCGCGGCAGGCTATCCGGGAGTGGATGAGTTTCTCTCAGATCTTGCCTTGGAACCGCCAGACGGAAGTGTGACTAGTGTCGAGGCACCTAATCGCGATGACGAGCAGCTTGTTCTCTCCACCATCCATTCGGCGAAAGGCTTGGAATGGCAATGTGTGTTCGTGATCTGGCTCGTCGATGGCAAGTTCCCCTCCCCCTATTCGTTCGTCACGGATGAAGAATTAGAGGAGGAACGGCGTCTCTTTTACGTAGCGGTGACGAGAGCCAAGCGGTATCTCTACCTGACGTATCCAATCAATGTCTTCGACAAAGGTAGCGGCATGCTCCTGTCGAAGCCCACGCGATTCCTGGACCATGTCTCTCCGGCGCTGTTTGACCAGCTCACACTGGTTGAGGAAGACCAACGCTCTGGCTGGGGTGACTATCACAGCCGATACTAGTTACGAGCGTCAATTGCGGATCAGAGGCTGGTGTGATCGGATGCCTCGGTCCTTATACAGTATACAGTGCTCATCCCATGAAACGATGCTCGATAATTCCCGCGAGGTGGAGGCTTCTGGCAGTTGTTCTGCTGGTGTCTATGAGTGCGTTGCAGTCCGAGCTTGTGATTGCCGACACCCACGCTGTCTCCTATGAACGAATGTGGGCGCAATTGCTTGGAGAAGCGGATAAGCTTGGATTACCAACCAGGTTCTTGCGAGCAATTCCGCAGGAGTTTATTCGGTTCCAGTTCGATGATTTGCAAACCTTTGCAGCGGAGTATCACCTCGATGACCATCGCATGGTGCTGAACCGATCGCTTTCCTTCAATGCAGCGGGAGCTACCTTGCGACCGCTCGGCCAGATGACGCATAAGGAAATCGAGACACTCTATCATGAGCTCTTTCACGCCTACATCGACTATCTCGTTACAGCCGCCGAATCGGTGTCACCAGAGTCTCAGCAACAGCCGATCCTGAGGTTTGCGCGCGCACAACAGCAGTGTCACTATGGAACGGTACTGATTACGCCAATCGTTCAGAGAAAGACCGAAACCGAGGAGCGGTTCTTGACGGACCGCGAATCATGGGAGGCCCTCAATGAGACCTGGGCAGTTTTTATTGGGTGGGTGGTATGGAATCAACTCGATGTTACCAAGGGATCAGGACGTGCGGTGATGAAGTCAGGTAAGCAACGCGAGGAATGGCTGCGCCGTTTGAAAGAGGCAGACTTTGAAGGAACGCTCCGCGGATATTATGAGCCGGAGGATCCGACGGAGCGAGGAGTCACCCATAAACGATTTCTCGCCCCTGCGTCACGACTGTCCCGGCAGGAAGCGAAGGTCTTGATGGATACCGCCCTTGGTTTTCCTCCTAATCTTGTCAGCGATGCCATGAAAGTCCTTGCTTCCACAGCGACTCGCTCAAGAGTGCAGTCCACCTGCGAATAAAATATGTGAGTCGGTTCTGGGCGATCGGGATTCTGAAATTATTCCAGAGGCTTAGATTCAATTTTCGGTCTGCGTCTCTGATGGGTCTGAGGGAATGTTGCGAAGGCAAATTGCGCGAAGATCCTCTCACAGGACGGCCCGAAGAGAAAAAATTTGAAGATTTGGCCATCGGGGCTTGACATCGCGCAACTTCGTCAATAGAATCGAGCGTTTCCTGAACAAAGCTGTCTCCGCAGCTCATTATTTATCTCCTTTTTTAAAGGAGAGGGGGAGCTGTGGGTGGACAGGCCTACTCTTGTTTTGCAAGGATCAGAAGCAGCAGATCGTGATGATTCTTCGTGTCAACGAAATCACGCGCATAAGTTTGGGCAGGTACCCAAGTGGCCAAAGGGGGCAGACTGTAAATCTGCTGGCTTATGTCTTCCAAGGTTCGAATCCTTGCCTGCCCACCAAAACCGGATGCAGGTAAGGTCTGAGTGTCGAGTAGTGAGTGCTGAGAGAATTGGACATCATGGTTCAAACTCAGCACTGACTACTCAGCGCTCAACGATGGGCGGGCGTAGCTCAGTGGTAGAGTCCCAGCCTTCCAAGCTGGCTGTCGTGGGTTCAATTCCCACCGCCCGCTCCAATGGGGGAGCGTGAGGCGTTATTCGTTAAACGTGAAACAGCGGGCCAGTGAAACTTTCTGGAAGGTTTGTCTTGCGGTTAACAAATAGCGATTCACGATTAACGAGGAACGCCCACGTAGCTCAGTTGGTAGAGCACGTCCTTGGTAAGGACGAGGTCACGCGTTCGATCCGCGTCGTGGGCTCCAGGCAGAGCTAGCCCGATCCGGAGCGAGTTGAAAGTTATGCGCGCCGGGATCAAACCTTCAGTGTCCTGACAAGGAGCGTGATGTATGGCGAAGGCGAAATTTGAGCGGCGGAAGCCGCACGTGAACATCGGG
>Ga0187780_10000033_pt1 | contig 109430 bp, 150 predicted proteins | sample 1015_Q2_SP10_20__FD_132429 | JGI IMG/M metagenome (GOLD analysis project Ga0187780, IMG submission 132429) | Tropical peat soil microbial communities from peatlands in Department of Meta, Colombia - 1015_Q2_SP10_20_MG | ecosystem: Environmental > Terrestrial > Soil > Wetlands > Peat | place...
GTGGGTGGCGTTCATAAATTTTATGATGAAAAAGGTTCAATATTTGAGGGATTTGTAGAGAGTATCCGTTCAACTACTGCTGAAGCTAATAGAAAATACAAAGTAGAAATTTCACTTACCGTAATCAAGAAACAAAGAAACACATTCGTAGATAAATATATGTTCCAGGACATTAAAGAAACTGACTGGATGTATGGACCAATAAGTAGGATGATTGAGCGAGGGATAGTTCATACCAATGGTACTAATGGAGACCCTTTCTTATACTTTGATCCAAATAATTTAATCGGTAGAGCAGAATTTATATCTTACGTAATGCGAACTAAAAGATTAATAGAGAAAATGGTTAGGGGGTAGTCGGTCAGACTGCTCTTTTTTTGTCTAACCTAAGTTCGAAGGGGTGAGAAAATGAAACGTTTTATAGACGTTAAACCTAGTGATTGGTTCTATGATGATGTGATTGAAGCAAGTAACACTATTTTAAGTGATGGGAAACCTTTAATGACAGGTCTACCCTATACAAAGTTTACTACTGGGGCTCCATTTGTATATGAGGAGATTAAGAGCAAGAAAGGGCAAGCTTCTTTCACTATTAATAAATATCTAGTAGATAATTCTGTAAAAGGGTGTCCAATTTATGTGTTTGTAGATGGTACACAAACTACGTATAAAAAAATTTCATATGATACAAAGAAAACAAAAACAACAATCGACTTATATATTGCACCAAAAGAAGGAGCTATTGTCGCTATAGCTTCACCAGGTATTCCTACCTTAGATATATGGGGAAGGCCAATTTATACACCGGAGGGGGATGACCTCAAAGGTAATTACCCAGTTGTTGTACCTAAATACTATAAAGACTATGTTTGGCAACCCCAAACAAATAATGAGTACTTAATTGGACCGGATGGAAAATATCTAAGGAAAGCTTCTGTACCGAATGACGAAGCTAATCTTAGTGGGCAACAATTAGCTGAAAAATACATTGGCTTTAAAGAAGATGTGTACTTAGTTCAACGTGGTTTAGTGTATTTACCATTTGACCTTTACCATAAAACAGTAACGTTCAAGTATTCACATGTAACTAATGATTTATATAAATACGAAACAGAAACACTGAAAAGTGCTGAGAGTAATGAAGTACTGCATACTGACCGTTTCTTCCCTTATGCTCCTATAGAACGGTGGAGAATGTATCAAATTTTAAATAGATTAAGGCATACATTCTACGAAACTTTTACTGACTCCGAACCAATAGGTAACATATACGACGAAGATTTTCAGATTGAATATACGGGCCAACGAACACTTGAATTAAGTGTACTGCCTTCAATTTACGTGAGTGGAGATACAAAGCCTATATTAACAATTATTAGGGATGATGGGACCGTAATTTCAAAACTAATTGAGGGAAAAGATTATAAATTCAACAATAATATAGTTTTCTTTTTAATTAGTTTAAAAGAAGGGACTTTAATTAATGTTTTTGCAGAAAAGAATGTTTCTACTGAATTTGTTGATGTTAATAAGCCAGTAAAGTACTTCCTAGTGGATGAAAATAAAGTTTTAAATATGGATGGTGGGAACGGTCTTTGGGCAGATGATGTTATCGAATATAGCAGTGAACGATTTGGCAATAATGAGTCACTGATCCCAGGATACAATATCTTCGAACTTGAAAGTAAAACAAAGCTACCTCATATTTATGGTCATCTTAGTAGTGGGACTGGAAAATTTTTAAATCGGTTTATACCAAAACTTACTTCCGGAAAACCTTACTATCAGTACTTTATGCCTCTAACATTCGTAGATAAAGCTAGTACAGTCAATTCGCTAGATAAGATGTTCCGGTGGTCAAAAGAAAGATTCCTAGATTAGAGGTGTTTTGAATGATTAATCTTCCTAGAAATGTTGAGAAGTTAATTGGTGAACGTTTAAAAATTGGTAACAATAGACCGGTAGCTACGGTTGAAGTGGATAGATTCTCTTTTATACCTGGTGACGTAGAGACATTTGATGTTATGCGTATTGAAAAGGTAAAAATTGTTGAGACTGTCGTATCTAATGGTGGTTATTCTATTACTGGTGATGAAAAAATTACGTTTCCTATACCTGGATATAATTTAAGTAGTATGACTTCGCCTTTTGGTGGTGCACGTAACCACGGTGGGATAGACCTTCAAGGTAAATTTGGAGGGGACGTTGTATCTGCATGGGGTGGTAAAGTTGTAAATGTTAACTATAACAATACATTGGATCAAGGTCGCTCTGTTAACATTATGCACTCCGGAAATATCATGACTAAATACTTTCACCTAAATAGTATATCAGTGAATGTTGGGGATGATGTACAAGCCGGTCAAAAAGTAGGTGCTGAAGGAAACAGTGGTCATGTTTTCTCTAACGGTGTATTTACTGGTAATTCTCCTTCCGGAGCCGGCCATCATTTACACTTTGAGGTTTGGGAAGGTGCAACTGGAACAACTGGTGGCAATGGCCATAGAGTTGACCCAAAACCATACTTGCAAGGGGTAAAGAAACTCCCTGGCCCTTCAACAAATATAAACCCTACTTCTTCACCTAAAGCTAAAGCAGTAAGTCAAACGGATACTACTCATGAAGGTTTACCGGGAAAAATTTGGTTAAATGAAAAATTCACCAGTAAACAATGGTATAACCGTCCGGAATACTATCTAGAAGCAAGCTTTAAAGAGTTTACGTTCCCTGGAATTTCTAGTAAAGGTACTTATGCAAGATTAGAAATGTATACCTACACTGGAAATCCGGATAATACCTATACTTTTAAAATTACAGTACCTACAAATATACACCCATCTAAGTTTGATTTAGGTTTCAGAACTAATATAAAAACTAGTGAAGGTGACTGGATAAAAGTTAAAGTAAACGGTTCTGAAGTTCGTTCTTTAGTGAAAGGTTTTGATACTACTGGGGATTACCATACTTTAAATAATATATATTTACCTCCTCAGTATGTTCAAATTCAAATTGATATACATTACGGGGGGAAATATGGACAAGGAACCACCTCTAGTAAGATTGTTCCTAAATTTATTGAGCTTAATAGTATGTTAATACAAGAAATAGTACCTACTGACGGAGAAGATAAAAGTATTTCAGACAATCCCATTGCTCCAAAACCATCTAAACCAACAGTTACTACTCAAGAATCCTGGCAGTTTATAGAACATAATGACAAGGTGAACTTAGAGACCGGGACATTCGTTTATATGGACACTATTAAGCTTGAAAATGTACAAAGTATAGATTTATCAAGCTCTTTAGAAAGTGAGTCTGCTGAAGCAAAGATAACAATTACTAACCCAAATGGTTATTATTCACCGGACTATAATCCATACCGTTTTCCGGAACTAACGAAACGAATTAATTCACCTTTTTCATTCAAATTACCAGGTGGATATAATTATGGGGTTTTATCAGAGAACACTCCAATTCGTATATACATGGGGTACGGGAATAATACTAAAGGAGTTCGAGTATTTACTGGTTTAATTGACACCGTAGATATGAGTGGTGGGGACGCTTCGCTTTCGATCTCAGCTAGAGATATGTACAAAAAAATATCTAATAAGGTTTTATTAAATCGTAAAGAATATCCACATATCGATAAAGCAAGCAACCCATTCTTGGCTGACAATCTAGAAACAGATACTAGTAATCTAACAAGATATAACCAAATACTGCAAACTGCTTGGGATAAATCTAGAGCATGGGGCTTAAATGCTGATAACTGTTATTATTTCATGCTAGCCGTTACAAAACATGAGACTGAATTTGGTACTACTGGGCGTGGGCGTGAATCTAGTGGAAGTTTTATATGTGGTTATGGTGCATATGATAACTCTACTGACTGGACATATTCCGGAATCGATAAACAAATGTACTACACTGCTAAACGTATATATGACGCTATGCAATCTAGGGGTAGAAATCTTAATACTTTAGATGATGTAAAGTACTTTTTTAACGGTGGGGACAAAGGGAAGGCATACACATGGGCTACTGATACTAATTGGCCGTATGCCACATATGAATGTTTCAAAGAAATTATAGCTAATAAGAAAAAATACGCCCCACCATCAATGGCTAATTCAAACAAACCACCAAGCTCAGGTGTACCACCTGTATCAAATGGGAAAACACCTACTTACACTAATATCAAATACCCAAATAAGGTCCTAAAAAGACCTATGAATACTGACTCTAATGTTAAGAAAGTTCAACAAAACCTTCTTGATTTAGGGTATAGGGTTGTGGGTAAAGCAGATGGTAGTTTTGGCCTTAATACAGAAAGTGGCGTAAAAGCATTTCAAAAAGCTAAAGGGCTTACTACAGACGGTAAAGTTGGGTTGAATACCTGGAACGCACTTTTTAATTCATATACATCATCTAATGGTACTGATGATAAGGCAAAAGCTAATGATAAAAAGTCAGCTCCGTGGTTAAAAACAGCCGTAGTACAAGATTTAATTGGTTATGCCGGTATGTATGGGTGGCGCTCTACGGCTGAAGATACAATGTATCCGGACTCCTATGTTGAAGAAAGTTACCTAATAGAGCTGAAGCCGAGAGAAGGTTCTGTGGTTAAAGCTTTATCTGAAGAAGATGTAACCAATCTACAACAGACGCTAGGTGATGATTTTAATATCGAGGATAGATTTATGGACGTTCCTTTATCAGACTTATCAGTTCGTTCAGTCGAGGGGTGGATGAACCCTATGGTTGAGGAGTACGGTAAAACATTTACTGCATACGACTTTACGGTAGGTGACGCAATTCGTGATGTTATTAAAGACACTAACTATCGTTCATATGTAGACCGTTATGGAACCTATCGATTAGAGGAAATCGACTATTTTAAACCAATAGTAGGTTTCTATGCTCATGATAATAACCTTGTTCAGATTAATAAGACATTCGATTACTCAAGAGCTAGAAGTCATATAGTCATTTCAGAAGAAAAGTCCAGTACCTATGACGCTCATTTTATTGATAAAGAATTATTACTTGAGCTAAAAGGTGAAATACGTACTACTAGATTAGTAACTTCATGGGCTGACACGGATCAAGCTAAAAAAGAAGTCGCTAGAAGATTGTTTTTTGATATGAAACGTATTTGTCGCTCACTTCAGATTGCAGTCCCAGGTGATCCGAGTTTGGATATTTTAGACCGTGTGACCATTAGTGATATGACCACTTCGACAAATGAGGTCTATACTATAAAAGGAATTAAGCATAGTTATTCAAAAGAATCCGGTTTTCTCACACACTTAGAATTAATGTGGTCACACTATGACAGTGTGGAGCAAATTCCTGGACCTGGTGGTAAGCTCTCTATCCCTAAACCACTTCCGGAACCTAAGCCAACTCCGGCTCCTCCTACACCTGGTAAAATACAAACCTTCAACTCTCTTAAAACTTCATCTTGGAGAGACAAGGGTGGATGGCGTAATGATAACCAGTATATTTATCAAGGTGAGTGGGATAACTCCGGAAACCATATTGGGTTAATTACGTTTGATTATAAAAAACTTAGAGAAAGCCTAAAAGGTAAATCTATTAAAAAAGTTAGATTATACCTAGAACGTGTGAATAAAGGTGGTATATCGGGGCCTCAAAAACCTACATTCTACTTGCATAACCATACAGTTATACCAAGTGGTAAACCAACTATTCAGACAAGTTCAGCTTTCAATAGTCCAGTAGGATGGGCAAGAGGTGACGGAAAATGGGTGGACTTACCTACAAGTTTCATTGCTTCAATACGTGATGGTAAAGCTACTGGTATTGCTACGTATGCCGGCTCTGATGGAAAACCATATATGTATTTCTACGGAGGTACAAAAATTAAATTAGAAATTTCAGTAGGGTAGGTGATTATAGATGGCCGGGATTAACGATAATATAGTTTTTCCAGTTATTGATCTAATTAGGCGTGAAATAAGGGCTCAAAAAAGGGGCGTTAAACTAGCTTCAGACCCATTTGAAGGATACCCACATGTTCAGCTTAACCGAGATAACCCTACTGACCGTTACCAACTAACCGGAGTGGATTTAGCTTATCACTCCGGATATGTGGTTAATATAGATTTGGTCTTTGGTTCTGAAGATGAGTCAACATATCCGGACCCGGAATATTTTACTTACTTTGACTATGATTACTACAGAACAAAACGTCTAACTGAAGTCATTTATCGAACTTTTAATGACAATGGTGTATTTGTAGGCCATTGGGTTGCATTTTTAGACTACGGTAAAGATGGCTTGTTAAACGGTATTGAGACATTGAAAGTAGAGGATGTTGAAGTATGAGTTTTAATGTTTCATATGTAGGTGGAGGTACGATTGACAAGATAAGAGAGTTGCCGTATCCACACTTTAGTAAAATGACAGTTCCTTTAGTTAAAGGGAGAATGATTGACGTTTCAGCTTCAAAAACAGTTTTTACAGACTCTTACTCACTCCCATATGATACCGAATTTTTATCGGTTGCCTTTGCTAGTTCAGTGTACAATGCCGGGGACTATTGGGAATTAACTTTAGGTAATGTAAAAATTTGTGAGTCAATTTACACAAAAGAATTACCGGAAAGTGTGAGTATGGGAAATAGTTTTGGTATCGTATATCCACTGTCAGCGAATACAAAGATAAAGTTTGATTTTTACAATGAGAGTGGGCAAGAAAAGAAAGTTTGGTATAACATCAAGTTCTTAAAATAAGGAGGGTTCATATGCCGTCTCTAATAAACACTCAACCTACTTTTGTGGAGGGTGAGTGCCAATCAAAAGATTTAATTTATAAATTAGCAGATGAAATTACTAAAGCTAAACTGCTAGATGAAAATGGTAATAAAATTCCAAATAATTGGACTAAAAAGTTTGATAAGAGTGGTTTACTTTACGCCAAGTACAAAGTAACAGATAGTGCTTCAACGAGTATGAAGATGACTATTAATGGAGTTAGCTACCAGGTGTACCAGTGTGATATAGCTAAGGTACCTACTGCTTATGTTTCAAGTGGCTACCTTAAAGAAGTAAAGGACAGTGCTAATAATTTAACTGGCGCTAAAGTTCCAGTCGATAAAATTGATATACAGTTATTAAATAAAGATGGCTCACTTAAGATGAATGGTGGAAATCCTACAACTCAAAGTATCTCAATGAATGGTGCGTTTTTCATTTTTAAGAATAACGGTACCGTGTTAACACCGTATGTTGTTGAGAGAGGTTACTATTCTTCTGATGATACATTTGTTAGTGATAACAGTTATAACGGTTTTCGTCTTTTAGGTATATGTACAGATACATCATGGGGCCTTTTCTATAATAGAACTATTTATGTTAATTATACGTGGAATGGTAATGGCTATACTCCTACTTCTTTAAATTTCGCTGACTTTTTCTTAACATACAATAGTACATATAAAGTTATAACTGTTGATCCAATTTATTCTTTGAATAATGTGGTGGGGATTGAAGCTACTCCAAACGTCCCTAATAGTATAACTCCTGTGACGTATTCTATTTTATTAGAGCAACCAATGAATGACTACAATCGAATTAATATCACTTATGGAATGGGGCTTACTGCAACAGATACGGTTGGGGACCCTTCATTAAGTATTACCGGTATATTAGACCCGGCTACAGTAAAACCAGGTCAAGTACCCACAATTATTGACCCAGTAAAAGCTTATTTATATGCTATGAATCCAACTACATTTACAGCTTATAAATTAACGTGGGCTAAGGATTATGATGGTGTAACTGATTTATCAAGTCCACCAATGTATTATTACCACGGTAGGGATAGTACAGTTTCATATCTTGTAAATAAAAAACGTAGACCGGATTATATCGTTCGATATTCAATGTCGATTAATAATAATCGTGTAGCCTTAGTAATTGAGGGCGACCCAGCCCCGTCAATTACAGACTATTACAGAAGTTTTGCTTACATAGGTAAGATTGTTCCATTTAATAGTATGGATCACGTAGGTAACTTTGGTGTAACACTTGGGATGGGGGATTTAGACCCTGTTAAAACTGGATTTCAGTTTAGTGATATTTCTACTAGTAATCCTGTTTATACTAAGTGGGGAGAGTATACTTCAAACGGTATGTACACATTCAGCATGTTTAATACTGCCGGCAAAGTATTCTTCCAGGCTTACTATCCATCATTCTTAACTCAGCTACCTAACTACCCGTCAGTTGGTACGATTCCTAAAGAGTTAAGTAGATTAGTAGTTGAGAATAACGGTTTCCAAAAATCAGCATGGACAGGTAAATATCATGCCTCACCAGTGTATTTAGTACACAAAGCTGAAGGTTATAGAGGACACTTAGACGGAGTTGTAGCAATCTACGATCATAACCTAGTAAATGGGGACGAATTAATTGTAGAGACAGATGTTCCGAAAGACCCTAAAGACCTTTCACAAGGTTATTACCAAGAAGTTTATAAGTTTTATAGCATGTCAACACCGGTAAATTTCTTCAGCTATTCTCCGGCTCCTGGTGAGATGAGTATAGCAATCTTGAAAGAAATTAAGTAGAGGGGGAGTTTTTGAAATGGCAGATTTTAAATATATTGAGAGTATCATTCCATCAAAACGTATTTTAAACCAAATTAAAAGTAATATTACTAGTTTCACGGAGTATCCTTTTGATACTGCTAGTGGTGAGACTCCAATTAAAAATAACTGGGTTGTACAAAGTGAAGTTACTGACGTAAGTGGTAATACTAAAGAGCTAGTACTTAAAGGCGTAGCTACTATCGGTAAAGCAAATCCATTGTCTAGAACAATTTACGTTAGACTAAGACATGCCGGGCTGAACACTAACCCACCAGGTATTACTTATAATCAGCACAGTACAATTATCGCTCAGATTGTGGATGATTATAGCGCTAGTACAAGCACTTTTGCTACAGAAGGTCATCCGGTTTTAATTCAGTTTGCTGACGAAAAAGCAACACCAACAGACCGTAACTTAGAAAAACCGGTTTACATCTATATGAATATGATGAATAACCGATTAGCTATGGTACTAGTAGGAGACCCTTCAGTTAACTTTACTGACTACCGTAAAACATTTATGTACTTCGGTTGTATTGAACCGTTTAAATATAATGAAGATGATGTAACTGGTAACGTATTATTAACAGGTGGGGCAGTAATTGATGAGCCAAGTTTAACGTCAATTGCTTCAGGCTCTTACAACTTTGGTGTATATACTTCACCTGGTAATAATACATTCCAAATGTACGCTACTAAATCCGGAATTAAGTTCCAAAAATTCTATCCATCATTTATTACGCAAGCTCCACCAGTTGGTAAAGCTTACATTGATTCAAAATTAGGTGATACCGGACTTGCTCTTGAAGCTCAAGGCTTCCAGGCTTCAAAATGGACAAACAAATACCACCTAACACCTATTTATGTGGTACATGGTTATGAGGGTTATCGAGGTAAATTACAAAATGTTATCGCTCTAACACGTCATAATATTCTTCATTTAGATGAGCTAATCATTGATGTAGAAGGCAAAACGTGGAAACAAGAAGTGTATAAATACTTCGATATTAACACTGAATGTAATTTCATGAAAATGTCAGCCAACCAACAAATGTCGGTGGCGATCCTAAAAGAAGTTCGTTACTAAGACTGAGTGATTAGAGAATTTCTGAGTATATCTCTCAGAAGTTCTCTTTTTTTGTCAAAGGTGGTGGAGAGGTTTGCCTACATTAAATACAACAAAGAAACTAAATGTAAAAGTTGTAGATGTTTCAGTGAGTAAACGTGGGTACAAAGTTAGCTATGTTATATCATCTGTTAATAATGTTAAATATAACGTAACTTACGTACCATACTCACAATACACTAGTATTTTAATGCTTGACTTTATGCTAGGTAGAACAGAAAAGTCTAGTGAAATACAAGATTTATTAATTAGTTCAATTCGAAAAGACCTTGAAATGTATGAAGAAGAACTTCTGTTAATAAGCACACGTAATAAAGTACATGATAGTGAAATTGATGAAAATAAAAACATGGGGATTGTACCTAAACGAACTGGTGAATTAACTGAAGGTAGTATTAAGTCCAGTAAAGTATTTTCTCAAGGTACATTAGTCAATGAGAATATAAAAGCCTATAGAGAATCTTCTCTAGGAGTAGTTGACGGAGAAAGTGAAGGAGCTCATAGGGTAGATACGGGTAAAGAACTTCAAGTAATCCGTAATGTGTCTCTTTCTAGAAATTTCGTAAAACAACTTGAGTCAGTTGATCCTAACCTTGTATTTTTCCGTGAAAATGAATCCGGGTTAGTTCTTGATTATAAAATGGGTGAAGGTGTTAGGAATAGCACTGGAAATCTAGTAGTAAGTAAGCAAGAAAAACAAGGGGTAAGACCTAACATATTTCAAGGTGTTTCAGAAAATCTATTCAGTAAAGCCTTAAGGGATTATATAAAACAAGGTGATGTAGGCCCACGTATTCTAGAATCAATAAGGGCTCAGCAAAAAGGAAAAGCCCATATATCTTCTAGTTTAGGTAACTCTATCCGTGCTAATCGTAAAGGTTATATGAGTGTATTAACTGACTTTAGAAAGGCTTTTAGACCTTACGAACACTTAATGCATGTACTAAATCGTTTAGGTACCTCTACACGTTTGATGAATAAAGGGTTTGGTACAATATCTTACAACATGAGTGGGTTTCGTTCAGAGTCGAAAGGGAAAGCTTTTATAACTAAGGGTTCCTCAGCCGTTCGTAGTGAAAGTAAAAGTAAGATGTACTTATCCGATTATCTTACTAAGCAGTTTTGGGGAAAGATGAAAGCACGTCAATACCCTACAGTCCTTCAGATGTTATTGGATGGGCGCAAAAACTATAATGGGAAATTCTATATAAGTAAGGTGTTAAATAGTATACGTAATGTAGATAAAGGTAAATTGGATTTAGCTTATGAATTAGGTAGTATTCGTAATATTGATAAAGGTAAATTGAATCTAGAATATGGCTACATTATGGACAGGCTTAATTTTAAAGGGTCTGTAAGCCTTAATGACATTATATCTGCTATCAATCTTAAATTCTATGTACGTAATGAGATCAGATACATGACTATTTATTACTCATTATTTACAAGTGATAGACTTAATGAAAAATCAGTACTGGTTCATGAAACACCTTCAACTGCTGAACGATTAGTACTTAAAAATATGTCCGTATTACAAGAAGAAGGTCAATTTAAACGACATAGTGAAAGTCAGTTATACCTACCTGGTTATTTAGTGGAAGGTGAGAGAGAAAATTCACATGGGTTATACCTACCTAGCTATTTAGTAGGTGGTGAGAGAGAAAGTTCACATGGATTAGATATAGCTGAATTAAATCTTTTTGACCATTTAAAAATACCTAAGTATCTTGATGTTGTTCAAGAACTACAGTCCGAACGTGTGACCGAGACGGGTCTTTACATCCCTTATGAGTCTAAGTGGGGAGATAAACATTCAGTAAGAGATTTAATTGTCATTAATGATAAAACTGGTGAACGTGCAAGTTCACTCACTAAAGAACTACTTATTGATTATATGGTAAGTGCAACCCGTAATAATAAACGTTTTAATATGGAACTTTTAACAGAATACCTCTTAGGTACATGGCACCGTAGTTATATGGATTTTACCCAACATGATGGTATGTTGATGGATGATAGTCTACTTGGGGATATGGTAAAAGATTTCTTTGAAATTATAGATGTTTTAGAGGGAGCATACCGTTATCGTGATCTAGAAGGTTATCAATTAGAGGAACACATTGAAGGTATTAAATCACGTATCAGTTCAATGGTAGATAATGATTTTATCGTCTCTACAAAGGTTGACGAACGTGACGGTATTCTTTTATTCAATGAAGTTGAGGGAGTTAAAGAAAAAAGAAAAGCTATTAAAGTTGAAGAACAACCTCAAGCATACGAAGATTTAAGACCGGTAAATTTTGATGATATTGAGAATCCTTATGGATTTGTTGAATCAAAGCATGCAGTAGGCTCTCTTGAGGAAATATTGGGAAATAGAGCAAAAGCATATGGTGAAATTAATGACGCTAGAATGTCTTTAGGTGGACGTGATGATATTCACGGTAACATAAACGATCCGGACGTTAAACTTGGTGGTCGGGACGATATTCACGGTATTGTGAATGAACCGGACGCTAAGCTTGGAGGTAGGGATGATATTCACGGTAATATAAATGACCCGGACGTTAAACTCGGTGGACGTGATGATATTCATGGACAAGTAAATGACCCTACTCCAATTATAGGTAACACCCCGGAAAGATATGGTGTGACCATTAAAGATGAAGAAACAATTGGGGAATCAGTAAATAAAGATGGTTATATAGCTGAAGAAAATTTCCTGTTAAAGAGCAATAGTGAAAAAGTTACAGATTTATTAACTGATTACTTATTTGCTACTGATGATGACCATAGAGCTACTGTTATTGATGAGTTACTTCCTTTCATTCGTGAGAAGTATTCAAACTTTTTAATAGACGAATATATGGCACTTGCAGATAAAGGTAAGAACGAAGGGTTAGTTGTTCCGGAAAATATTACTGCTGAGCAATTTAAAAATGCACTCCTTGAGACATTACCGGAGGCAGAAGATGATCTTGAAGCTCAAAGCTTTATGTATGATTATCAAAATGATTTATTAAACTATGGTATGGATATTGAGGATTGGGATGACAATATTGGGTTCCATATTCCAAAAGGTTATGACCCTCATGATCCTTACAATGCGTACCATCCGTGGAATAATGATTATAATACTGCTGAACTAACTCAGTTATTTGATTGGATTGAATTTCGAGAAGGTAACTGGGACATAGATAGAGAAAAAGGCACTTTCGAATCGTTAGATGACGTTGAAGTTATAAATGGATTGTATAAAAATTCTTTCGTGGCAGATGAGTACACATTCGAGTTTGATGTAAAAGTCCACGACTCTAATCTAGATCATGCAGTAGGTGTTACATTCAAATACGTAGATGAGGATAATTTTTATTATTTCCTTATGAGTGGGGGAGACCAGGATGGTTCCTTAAGAATGAATGATACTATGCAACTATTTAGAATGGTTGATGGAGTAGAGTATAGAATGAGTTCTCCTATGGCCCCTTTCAAATGGGAATTAGGTAATTGGTATACCCTAAGAGTAGAAGTACGTAATGCTCGTACTAAAGTTTGGGTTGATGGTCAATTACAATATGATTTTATAGATTAAAGGCGACTAAATCAACATGGTCGCCTTTTCGTATATGTAAGGGGAGGAGGTAGAGAAATGGTTCATACTTATGGATTAGTTGTAAAAGGTCAGAGTAAAGCTCTATTCTCAAATGTTCGTTCTACAGAAGTGAGCATTGGTCACGAAGATTATCCTGGAAACTATGGTTCAAAAAATGCACCTAGAGCAGACCGAAAAGACGGTCAAGACCCAATTTTAGGTGATGATGGTTATGGTAAGGTGGGGCGTTGGCAAGAAGTAAAAATATCAGCCCTTGAAAATATAGTAGAGCAGATCGTTGAGGAGTATTTAAGGGATAAAACCTGGTACGGTAAAGTACGTTGCCGTGAAGCTTTATGGAATATGTATAGACGTATTCGTACTTATGTACTTAATCAGATTGAGCCTAACAACTCACAATATTCTAGGGTTCTTCAGCTAATGAGGGATTGTATTGAATGTATATTAAGCCCTGTTCAAACTGAACAAGAGTTACTTTATAAAGCAGATTTTACGGACAGTGACTTAAGTAAATTTGATGTTAAAGGGTTTAAAGTAGATGTGAGTCCCGAAATGGGAAATATCTTACGTTCAACAGAACCAGGTATTAGTGAATTTAACGTTTCAGTGGATATTGCAAATGATGGGGAGCTCAACTTTAGATATGGTGGCCAGTTCTTCTTAGATGACAAGCTTGAAGTATTTGTAAATAACACTCTTGTTTGGAAAGGGATCGTATCCACTAGATTAACTGAGGAGAATCCTATAAGAATCTTATTAGACAAAGGTAAAAATAACATCAAGTTTAAATACACCAGTATGTCTAGAGCAGTTGAGAAAGAATGTTGGATTGATGATATTCAGATAAATAACTATAAGCCAATTACAACAAAGGAAGTACCTAGTTGCCCGGCTCCATATCAGTATAAATACTCTTATAGTTGGTTCAATCACTTTGACGGTAAAGATACTATTATTAAAGCATTTTCTTTAAGTTCTTTACCTAAATTGGAGACATTCCCTGGTCTATTTCGTTACGTGTCTAGTTCTGAAGATATTGAGTGGGAGCTAGTTCATAGTGTAAGTGATGATGAAAATAGTGGGGACGAAAACATATTAAAAATAGATTTAACTAAAATGCCCCTCAGTACTAGCTCCAAAATTACTTATAATTGGCGTTACCGTAATCGAGGTAAAGTAAAGTTTAAATTCCTTGCTTCAGTTCAGAGAGGTGATGGTTTATTATTCTTCATCAACGGCAAGCAAGTAGGTGGAGAATATAGTAAATCTAACGATTGGAAGGAAGTTGAATTTAATTTACCACATAACGGTACTTATAAGTTCGATTTCATGGTGCGTAACAAGAGTGGTATACGTTGGGGTAAAAATGCAGTTTATATAAAAGACTTAGAAAATATTGAAATTATAGGTGCATTTGATCCACCGGCTCCACTTGATTATGACAAGCTAGGTAAGGAAGCATTTGCCGGTAAGAATGATTGGGTAACTATTAAACATGAAAGTGTAACTAAAGCGTTTAATTTCGGAAAAGTAGTTAAGAATCCTCAAGTATTTGAAATGAATGATGTGACGCTTGAATGTGACGGTAAAATTAATTTCACATACAAAATGGGAGTAGCTGATGTACCTTCTAGCTTTAATGAGTATTCTGATTTTTACGTGGAACAATTCGAAAAAGCTAGTGCATATGCTAAATCCCTTCATGATAGTACTGCTACTTCACATTTACCGTGGGGATTTAAGGATGATGTTTCAGATGTTGATGACTTTGGTAGGTATGCTGAAACAACATCTAATAACGAAATTACTTACGATATTACACAAGGTAGTGATACATTTTTACGTATTTATGGTGCGATTAATATAGAATGTCCGGACGTTGTAATAGATCACTATAAAGAAGATAAACAAGATATAGGTGACTTATCATTCGCATTAAGTGGTCCGGTTTTATGGAACCAGGAATTAATTAACGGTAAATGGCATTTAAAATCTGAGAACTTTGTTCAAGGTGTTTCTACTGCTTCATTCGACATAAACATGCAAGAAAAAGGATATTTTACATTCAATATAGCTAACACTGAATTTTATCCGAGTGAGTCATTTCAAATATTTGTAAATGGTAGGCAGAGGTACTTTTATGATAAAAGTGGTGGGCCAGTTAATAACATTAAAATTACTCTTGCAAAAGGGGTTAACCGTATTGATTTTAAGGTCGTAGATACCTTAACTGAAACGAATGAAACATTTATCCTCTCTAAAACATTTGACTATGACTACCACACAGATAAATTAGTCGTTCCGGATACTGTAAACTACACAAACAAGTTTAATAGTAGTGTGAGTGTGTACAGAGAATGGTACCCAACTGGTAAGGCACTTAGAACATTGGATGGTGGGAAGATTGTAAAGTACGGAATATGGTTAAATCCAGGAGCTAAATTTGAATTAAATGAATTAGTTCGTGTAAGTCCTAAAATTCCTAAGTCACCAATAACAGGGTTAAAGTCACTTTTTGAGGAGGATTTTAGGGTTCCTGGTATAACCCTACCTAATATTCACTGGGATCATAATTGGAGAAATATATGGATACAAGATGAGTTCCCGGAGATACCTGGCCATGACGGGGTACTGTTCGTTAGAAGTATAGATAACGTTGAGAATGTAGTTACCATTGATAACATTTACTTGAGCAAGCCTGGGTTTATAGAGTTTCAGTATGGTGGAATATTACGTCCAGGTGAATATGTTGATGTATTAGCTAACGGTGTAGCAATAGCGACTTTTACACCTAGTACTACACTAGATGGCCAATTTGTATATAGTTTCCCTTTACCTCAAGGTACTAGTGTTGTCCAGTTTGTGTACAAAGATAAGTATGGAGTAATTGCGCCAGTTGAGGGGGATTCTCAAGTTGGAGGGGATGACAACCCTGGTGACACTTGTTATTACGGTGGTAATAATGAGTATACCGTTATAGGTAGTGGGAGTTGGTCAAAAGTAACGCCTCGTAATACTAAGTTAAGTGCGACTGAAGGAAATACTGTTATTACAAGGACATTCAGCTTACCAAACTATGTAGGTGGTAGATATACTGAAAAGCTAAGTATTATAAATGGACATAAATGGATTCAACCTCCACAACCACCGGATACAAAAACATTAGATGTGAAATTTGGGTATATATATCCGGACGTTACTTTCAACACTGGATGGAATATTTGGCACAGTAATAGTGGTTATTTTGCTCAGCGTACATTAACTGGCCGTGGTCCACTTGATCCAACACCTATCGGAATAATCACTGATTTTACTGGGCGAATACCTAAAGGTGGAAAACTAAATATTAGTTTTGACTTCCTTACAAACTTAAAGGACCAATACCCAAGAGCTATGGTACAAGTACAATTAGTACGTTTCTTAGGGTGGGGGTCTCCTATACCTGGTTATGATGGTTATGTTTATAAATCTCCTATTGTTGATTATTTTTGGCAAATACACGAAGAACGAAATAACATAGGTAAAACGTCGAAAGATATTTATAACTTAGACTTTTCTTCATCTAAGCATTTTCAATTTCAACATATCGTACAAGATACTGGTAACTATGGTTTATTTTTCAATCTTTGGGACCTTAATTTAGATAATGATAAAGATAGTAAAGGAAATGATATTTACTATGCTTTTAAAAATGTTAAATTCACATGGGATAAAAATACTCCACTACCTCCAATTTCAAAACCGGATAATACTGGTGTAAGAGTAGAGTTTATCGATTTAGCTACAAATCAGATTGTCAGTTCAAAAGTATATTATGCTGACGCTGATATTTCTTTCGTAATGGAACCAGGTAAACAATATAAAGTTAAATACACGCTACTAAGAGATCAGCCGGACGGGAATTTCTCTCTTGATAATGGCTTATTCCAGGAACATTGGGAATCATATTGCGTGGGTAAAAATGGATACTATAAAAATCCTAATCCACCACCCCCTAATATAAATGTCCCGAAAGATAAAAAAGCATATGTAGTTGTGGACGCAATTAAAATTTTTGAGTCACCAAGTAAACCGTGTGATGGTTCTGAAGTGAAACTTTCAGTGTTCGAAGAAGGCACATTTATGTACAATAAAGATTTTTATAATACGTACAATGAAAATGCTAATGTCGTTATTGAAAATAAAGGAGACCATAGAACATACAATGAAGTTGTTTTTGAATTTAAACCGGCATGTACTGGTGACAGTGGAATACTTTCCGGAGGTAACTTTAAATTAACTGAAGCTAAACCACCTAAGCACACATTTATTGACATAGCTGAGCTTGAATTTTTCACTCGAATACCAATATATATGGGTGGTTGTTATGACTCAGATATGGTAATAACATTGGAAACTGATGATGGTCAACAGTTATTTGAAACCCCTATTTTTAAAGGTGGACTAGAGTCTTTTGAGTTTCCAATGATTAATTTTGAAAATACTGGAAGTAAGAAATTTAAAGTACGAATAAAACCAAATCAACAAGGTAAAGTCAGCAGTGTAACTGGGAAAAGTTATCTTACTAAATTCCAATTAAAAGAGTTTGTCATAACTGAAGAATATATACCAAAACCGGCTGAGTTCGATAGTGAACTAGATTTCTACATTGATGGTGAGTTAGTCGATACTTTTAAAGAAAAAGGTGGATTTTTCAAAATTTCTCATTCAGTCCCTAAAGGTAAACACTCATTTTCATGGGTATTCAAGACGAACGCTAAAGGCTTTGTTTGGGATTATGCAAGTTTAGATTATGTTCAGATAACAAACTGGGTTTGTGACTCAATTAAGGTTGTACCTTATTGTGAAAAAGGTGGGGGAGATAAGTGTATAGAGGCGCTTATTAGATGTTTACTAAAATATAAATCTCAACCTAATCCAGTCACTAGAATAGGTCAAAAAATATGGTTATTTACATAACGGGGGTGAAAGTATGTCTGTAACAAGCATGCGAGATAATGGCTATATATATCAAGAAACTTACTTCAACGGTATTGATGGTACGTGGGAGCTATCTCCTAACACACCAACTAGAGTTAACTTCTCTTTAGGGCAGATGACATTAAAACATGGAACAACACCATTAAGATTATTTTTTTCATACCTTACAAATACTCAGCAATTTGTACTAGATGTAAAAAACGTTTATAACCCTAAGATCGTGGGGGATGAAGGTGGAATTATCGTGTATAAATCTGACACTGATTATTTCACAATAACGGAATACTTTAATTCTGCTGAAGGTACTACACAAAGTTATCCGTGGATACGCCTAATTAGGGATTACAACAACTATTATGCTTACTGGTCAGATGATGGTGTTGTATGGAACTCATTGGGTGTGATGTTATTTGACCAAGCACCAAAAATCGGACTATATGTAGACGGAACAACTGGGGACGATTTAGTAATAGAGCAAATAAGAATCTATAAGTCTACTAAATTAGTCATAGATAATCTAGGGCCAGGTTATGTAGCTCAATTACTAGACACTTCCGGAAACATAGTCAATTCACAAACATGCAGATATGGAGATAGTTCAGTAAGCTTTGATATGTCCGGAATTGATTTACCGTTAAATGGGAAGATCGCAATAGTAAACGGGACTACTACATTTTCTCAAGGAAGTAACTACCCTATGTGGGGTGGGGATAGAAGAAGTTTTGAGGTCTCAACAGATTTAGAATATAAAGATGAAAAAGGTAATTTTATTAACTTTGATGGTAATATAGAAAACTTTCTAGGCTACTTGAATAGTGGAAGTAATGATTTTAGAGAAATTGAATTGAGAGTTTCAAATACTCATACTGGTTCATTCAGTAATATCACAGTTGGATTAACTGATTACAAGGGGACTAGTCAATATCAAACACTAGTAAAATTAGCTTCAGATAATAATGGTACCCCTGGTGTTTACGGGAGCTCAATAACAATACCTACTCTTGCACCAGGTCAAACAAAAACAGTTTGGCTGAAGTGTAATCGTGAGACCAATCCGGCTTTAATTACATCACAGATTTATTTCGCATTTAACATAACTTCAACATATAGTTACTAGTCTATACTAAATTGGGAAAAGGGTAGTTAAACTACTCTTTTCTACTTGTTAAGGCATGGGGGTGAAGAACAAATGAGTATAAAGTTTAAGAGAGTTGGTACTACAACAATAAGTAACGATCATAATTTTCTCTTGAACAAAGGTGTTCGTACCCACGCAGAGATTGATACTTACTTAGCTGAGATCGATAGGGCTAGGGGTGGTAAATCAGAATTAAAGTTACGTCTTGACGCTATTGAAACTAAAAATACTGACCAAGATACTAGACTAACAAACGTAGAAACTAAGAATACAACTCAAGATACAAGGCTAACTGCCATTGAAAAGGTAAATACTGACCAGGATACTAGGTTAACTACCAATGAAAATAATATAAATAACGTTTATTTCCGTGTAGGGGCCGTTGAAACTAAGAATACTGCTCAAGATACGAAACTAGCAGATCATGATGATAAATTCACTGCAAATGATAAACGTTTTACCACAATAGAAACCAATGCAACGACTCTTAAGGGTAGGGTTGATGGTCATGATAACCAATTTAACTCACTCAATAAAAGTATCGGTGCTTTAAGTGATAGAGTAACTAGCCTTGAAAATGTCAGTGCTTCGGGTGAAATTCAAAGTGCTCATACGGATAAAGATGGTTATGTGTTTGCTACTTTAAAAGACCGATTAGATGATATGCAGACTAAAATCGGAACCGGTGGTGGGGGTGGTACATCATATGATCCGGACGCAGTTCGATTATTAGATATTGACTACAAGTATGATGACACTGGTGTATTAATAACTGAAACGTACACTGATATGTCTGTTCCTACAAACCCTAAAGTAGTTAAGCAAATTACGTACACTTATAGTAAAGACGGTGAAGTTCAGAAGGAAACTATTGTAGTTTCAAGTGGGACGTATGAACGTACATATACAATGACAAACGGACTAGTTTCAAAAGAAAGTATTCGTAAAATATAAGGAGGTGTAGTGATGGACGCTCTTGTATATGGACAAGTTAAAAAACTTCAAAAGAAAGTGGATGACTTAAACGCTAAGTTAGACGCTACTGGTAAGGTTATTGATCTACGTTATGACTTCTCTTTAATCGGTGTGGGCTTAGAGCAGATTATAGACCTAACCATTGGAACTAGAACTAATAAAATGGCAGTAAAAAATATTTATGTAAAGGGTGGAACTGACTCAGCAGTAGAGGTAGAAATATTATCTAAGTCTGATAAGGCCACTGCTTTTTCATTCTACAAAAACGCAGTATCCTCTAACCTTGTGTATGACCAGGTAGACGTTCCATATATTGATGATGATAATAAAGATTCACTTCATGTTCGTGTCAAAAATATAGGTAAGCTATCCACACCTTTTACTTTACGAATTACTGGAATATCAGCAATTTAGAGGAGGGCGTGGGAAAATGTGGTTTGAAGGGTTTGTACGTTATTTAGATTTACCTCAAACATTAAATTCATTAATAACAAGTATTCCTCAAGGAGAGTCATCTCCGTATTGGACAATGATTAGCAGTAACATAGGCACTAAACTGACTGATGACGGTTATGTATGGTATTCAAAAGGTTCAAGTGGTAAAGACAATATTTATATTGGTATGAAAAATGCATTTTACGCAAGTGACCAATCGAAGGGTTTTCAAGTATTTGTATATGAAAACTATATACCTAATGTAACACCGGGGCAAAACTCAAACCAACCAGTAGGTTTGAACATGATTAATGCAAACATGAATACTATGAATATCTCACTAGGAGGTAGTGACTCTAGTAAATACGGTGTCTTTTACTACCTAAGCGTGACAAGAGACCGAATTATATTAACGATAAGGTTCCCGGTATCAATACATGACCGTTTCGTTGATACTACCAATAATGGTTACGCATTAATAAATACTACTTACATGGGTTTAATAAAACGTTACAGTGATGAAGCAAACAGTACCGGAGTTACATTAGCTACTACTCATGATGTTAACGCTAATATCTATCTTATTCGTTTATTACGTGGGGCAGATGGGACACCTTATCAACAATATTCCCCATCCTATAGGTACTATACGTATGCAACTGATTATAAGAGTTGGGGTGGTGATTTACTAGTAGTGCCTAATGCTCTATACCTTGAAAATGAAGGTTATCGTGGGGAGTTAGATGGGATGTTGTTTGCTTGTTCGTTTATAAGTTACGCATATTCTATGGGAACACCTATATTTAGTAATGTTCAAGTAAATGGAAAAGATTATTTACTAATTACGAGAAGTAATTCAGAACAAGGTCAACAAGATAACTTTAGTGCCGGTGGCCAGTATGTAATGTTAATAGAAAAGAAATGAGGTGATTAGATGTTCTTTAAGGGAAACTGTTTTGCTTCTGACTTCCCTAAAATTGTAAGGGATTGTATTTTAACTAATGATCCAAATACGGGAGCTCCTTTTTGGCAGATGGTCAGTTCAAATGTTGGTACATCAACTTCTGATGATGGTTATGTATTTCAATCTACCGGTACTAACGGCTCAAGGAACATTATTATTGGGATTAAAAGTGAGGTAAACGGTTTCTATGTTGCCCCTACTTCCTTATCTGGAGGATTTACAGTATTTGTTTCAAACAATTATACACCTGGTACTCCTGGTACTAACGGTAAATTTGGAAATGAGTACTTCGTTGACGGTACCTCTTTTATATATAATAACAATTTCAATAGGTTTATTTTTAATACTTTACAACTAAGTTATTACGTTAGCGTGAAAAAAGATAGAGTTATAATTGCGTACACTAATAATATTGTAGATACAAATAATAATAGAACAAATGTTATCTATATGGGAGCTCCTACGTGGGTTAAGGACTTTTCAGCAGATGGTAATATTTTAGGTATGACTAGCTCCCAATCACTTACAAGTAATGGTTATGTAAGGATGACAAATAGTTATGTACTTAATCCATCTACTGCAAATCAAGAAAAAGTTCCTATCCTTACAAATGATCCAAGACCTTCCGGGTGGGGGAGTTACCTATACCCTCAACCAATTTACATAAGGGGAAATAATGGAGGCATTAGAGCTAAATTAGATGTTTATTTACTTAATAATAACTATCCAAATAGTGTTTTAAGGCATGGAGATAGTTTGATATTTAATGGTATAGAGTACCATGTACATGGATTATCCTACCAGTTTTCACCGGTAAACTTATACAACAATTTAATTAACATAAATCACGCTAACTTTATGATGTTAATTCCTAAAGATTAAGGGGGAGGATAAAATGGTTTATTTTACTGGACGTGTACTAATATCTGATTTAATACAGACTATGTACGATAATATTAATTCAACTGGTTTATGGCAAATGACAAAAATACCTAAAGGTTTGACATATAAGAATGGAGGAAATGGGGTTGAGGTAATTGATAACATTAAAACTCAAGTAATATCCCAATCTAATGGTAACGGTAGTTATTATGCTTACCTAGCTTTCGCTAAAGATTATTCGACAGGTTTTATGGTATATGCATCTTATCCACCAGGTCACCTATACAGTTATATTATATATGATTTTGGTATAACGAATGACGCTTCAGCGATACCTCAGCAAAAAGTAGTGGATATGTATTCTATACGTACATGGTGGGATGATGAAAATAGAATTAATACATATACTGGTACACCTACCGGTTGGACTTTATATGGTTCAAATGACAATAGCACATTTACTCAGTTGCATAAAGTAGCTGGTCAAACTGGATGGACTTACGGAGAAAGAAGATTTTTCCGATTCATTAATACAACGGCATACCGTTATTATAAGTTAACTATAGATACTACGTCAGACGGTACTTTTGGTCGTTTATCTCAGATAGAGTTTTATAATTCGAGTGATACTACTACTGGTGGATTCTTTTTGAAATCGAGTGGTAGTAGTAATACAGATGATATAAACCTCTATATCAATTCTTTAAATACTCATTGTACAACTGGTAATATGTTAGAAATTGGTACAATGACAAGTTTTAATCCATCTACACTTGTTTCAACAGATTTTATGGGTAATTTACATTCGTTAACGGCTACAATGTCAGCTTTAAACTACACAAAAAATGTCTACGTTACTTACCATATAGACGTTACAAAAGACCGTATATTTTTTAATACGAGCTTAGATCAGAACGCAAACTCAGCTACTTCATCTTGTTGTTATTTAGGTTTAATGAAGCGACATTCATTAGAAACTGATAGTACTGCCGTGACAACCTTAGCCGGAGTTTTAGGTACTAACGTAACTAATCCGATATATGTCCTTAGAGATAAAGCTAGAACACCGTATAAGAAATACACACAAAAGACAATTACACCAACATATTCACCTTCTATTTGGGGAAACCAGGTATTCGTTTCACCTATTTTTCTTGAAGGTGATTATGAAGGTATCCGTGGAGAGCTAGATGGAGTATATACTTCATTAGGTACAAACTTAGTAGATCAAGATGAGATTATTATTGGAAATGTTCGATACAAAGTATTTGTAATGGGAGCTCAAACTTATACGTCTTTCCCTAACAAAGTAGCAATAATTAAACTACCTTAATGGGGGGAGTAAAATGCCTAGAGATTTATTAACGTATGGGACAAGTGGATTTAGTATTACGCCTTTTATATACAGTGATCCAAAATTCATAGATACAAGTAAGGGTGCTATCACTTGGAATATACGTAAAAGTCAGAAAATGGATTTATCCGGTGGTACTGGAGGTAGAGGAAATCAAAATACGTACACTGCACCTAATGGGGTAACTGTAAAATCTAGTATTACCACTTACAATGCTCCCCCTAACTATTATATGGAGTATATGTTTAATAACTCTATTCAAACATCTGTAAATCTATATAATCAAATGTTTTTAGCTAATGGTACTAATGGAACAATTATAATCGATTTTACAAAATACTCCAATTATGCCGGTGTAAGTAGGATTGATTTTTACCCATTTGCTCGTAGCGATTGTTATGCAACAATAACAGTAGAAATATCAAATGATAATACAAATTGGTACCCAGTGAATACATTTAACGTACCTTACGCTAACGCTAGTAACGTAGGTACTTTCTTTACAGTCAATCTAAATCAGAGAATAAATTATGTAAGATTTAACTATAGTGGCGTAAATAATTACATGACTATGGATGAGATAGTGGTTTATGAAATGTTAGGTGACTATATTTCTGCTCCCCCTAACTTAAATCAATGGTATTATACTTACAATCAGCCGATTAATTTATCTAATAGTGAATTTTTAAATGGTTTCCAAATTACCGAAGAAAAACCAAGTGGTACAGATATTAGATATTTACTCAGTTTTGATGGGGGAGCTAGTTTCGTGAGGTATGATAGTGGTAATGATACACTCATTAATACCGACCAAAAAATTCCGATAAATGACGGGACTCCGTATCAAAATAATATCCAGTATAATCAAGTCAATGGTTATCTAATCGATAAAGCGTTTGATGGTGATTTCGATAGCTATTTTTATAATACTTATACTAATCCAGTTAGCTTTAAGTGTGGGAAAGATTTCGGTACTCCTGTTTTTATAAATGGCTTAAATGTTTTTCAAGATAACTCATATTATGCAAGTACTATAAATTTATTCGGCTCTAATGATGGGACAAATTGGACACAAGTAGGTTCGACAAATATTCTAATACCACAGTCGTTTATAGGTGCTTATGTTTCTTCAGTTAATAATATTAATACTAATAAGCCCTACAGATATTGGGCATTTTCCGGAAGTGGATTTCCGTCAAACTATCTGCGTATTAAAGAAATAAAGTTTTACGGATACAATGCTACTAATGGGTTTTCAACAGTAAGTAGCGCTGACTATGGCACAAAAGGAATGACATTGGATGAACTACTTGCTATACCACAAACTACTTTAAGCACATTTAAAAACTGTAGTGTATCTGTTATGGTTCTTATGAATAGCTATAGCGGTAATGTACCCAAGGTTACTAATCTAAAATTAGATATTATTGCTAAGTCCCCACCTACTTTCACGGGATTACCTGGTGCAAGTGTATTTAAACGTAACATACAACAACTAGAAATTAGCCCAGGTCCAGTAGATAAGAAATTAACACCACGTTATCAACCAGGCAATATATCTATATGGTATCAAGGTATATCTGTATTTAAAGCTAATATAAAAATATTAGATATATTTCTTAGTAATGGTGGAACTCCGTTAAGACGGCCAACGAAAACTTATTTTGGGATACAGTACGGAGTAGGGTGGGTGGTTACGCCACCATTTAGACCTCGTATCTACCCGGCATACTGGCACTCAGCTATTTGGAATGGTCAAAAGACAAATGACCAACCTCAGTATGATCCTAATAATATAACACCACCAACGACATAAAAAAGAGGCGACTAAAATAGTCGCCTTTTCTTATTATATAAAAGCTTGTAGTACTGCTTGAGATTTCTTACTAGTTTGGATTTTAGTATAAATTTTAGTTGTATCAGTTTTAGAATGTCCGGCTAAGTCCTGGATAGTTAATACATCTACATTATTTTCAGCTAATGTTGTACAAAAAGTATGCCTAAATTTATGTGGTGTGATTTCAGATTTATCAAGACCGGCTTCATTTACATAATTCTCTAAAGTTGTATTTACATGTCTAAGGCTTATGTGGTCTTTGTGTCTAGGTGACGGGAATACATATGAACTCTTATGACTATCTAGATGAGCTCTTAAAACTTTCACTAATTGAGGGTGTATTGGAATTAATCTTTCTTTATTTCCTTTACCTATAACATACATATGGGCTTTGCTTACTTCATCAATATGAATATCTTTTCTTTTTAATGTACACAACTCACTTCGTCTAATTCCAGTATAGTAAAGTGTTTTAATCATAGCTTCATGATTTAGGCTTTTAATTACTCTAAATAATTTATTTACATCATTTTCTGAAATAGGTTTAGGTATGCGCTCCCCAACTCGTCCACTCTCTACATCTACTGCCGGGTTAAAACCCATTTTACCCTCTTTAACTAAGAATCTATAAAAAGTTTTTATACCGGATAAGGCTCTATTTTTAGAAGTAACTGCTTTTTGTAACTGACGGATATATTCACTAACATCTTTATATGTAACTTCTCTAAAATCTTTTTTAACAAAAATCTCGAAAGCTTGAATGTCTAATGTGTAGTTATAAGTTGTATGCTCAGATAATTTTCTCTCATGTTTTAAATACCCTAAAAATTCCTCTATCATTATTTCATTTTGTTTTCCCATAACATTCTCCCTTTATTATGTGCTTTGGTTTATATTGTACAACCTATGTTTTTCAAAAACAACTAGTAAAATTCGACAAATTTAATTGTTACTAACCTTCATTCGTATAAGAGAAAGTGGAGGGGTGTCTGCAATGGATAATGAAAAACTTTACTTAGAGCTAGAAAATAAGGAAGAACAATTCCTTTATAATGAAGGATTTAATAAAGGATTTACAATGTTTCACAAGAAAGTTGCTCGTTGCCTTCTTCTTTCATCTAATTCGAAAATCCTATATCAATTATTACTTTCTTATGCAAAAGGTGGGGGTGGGGAAAGTTTCCCTTCTCATGCAAGATTGATGTTAGAGCTAGATTGGACAAAACCTACATTACTAAATTATATGAAAGAACTTGAAGATAAAGGGTTTATCCTTATTCAAGCTAACTCCGGTTATGCTAACCATTACTTGTTTCCAATGTTACATAAGAATGGCACTATTCTTCATTCAGAAACCCTTTTTATGATACAGAAGAAATTACTTAGTAAATACAGTGGGTTAAACTTCCAAAAGTTACTGAAGAAGTATCGTGAGTCTGAGCATTTTAAAGTAGTAGTTAGTCAACCTGAGCTTAGGGTAACGATTGAAAGTTGGTTCACAGATGAGATCGAAGGTATTCAACCGAAGATAGATACTCAACTTTGTTATATGCACGGTGTTGAGCCACCTAAACCTAGCCGTAGAGTAGTTTCATATGGTGATTATAACGTAGAACGTTCTAACAGTACTGATGTTAAGGCACCAAAGAAGAAACAAGCAAATTATTTAGAAACTTCTATAGATGATTGGAACACTGTTCATTTCCATGAGTACTTCAGTCATTTGTATAAAGAAAAATACAATCTTCCATATATGCCTAAAAATATGATTCAAGATCGTTCTGCTCTGAAGGTATTAATTGAACTATATAACGACAATAAAATGCAATTAAAAGAACATATGGAGACTTTCTTTAAATCTGACGTATTTAAACACAAAAAAATAACCGTGTTTAGATCAGCATGGGTACAACAAAAGTTAAATGAACTAAAAAATGGTAGCAAAAATACTTCTTCTAAAAAATCATCTGAGATAGGTGACTCAGCTTATGATGAGTGGTACAACTCACTAGGATTGGGGGAGGACTAAATGGGCCCATACCAGGAGTGTACTAACTGTATAGCTATTAAATGGTGTAAGAAATACACTGGTGAAATTGAAGTTAAACCTTATCCGGATTGGTGCTCAGCCCATTTTAGATTAAATAAAGCGATTGAATTATCTAACATACCTAAACGTTACCATAGAGCAAATCTACATGAGTGTAGGGTGGATGATGATAATAGAGAAGCTATAGAAAAATTAAAGCCTTACTTTAATAATATTGTCCCCACTTTTGATGGGGGTAAGAACTTCCTAATTTTCGGAGAAAAGCCTGGGACGGGGAAAACTTATTTAGCGACAACGTTATTAAACCAATACATATATAAAACATGCCTTACTAATAAGTTTGACTTTGAGAATCCACTTGCTTACTCAGTTAACTACAGTGATCTAATGGACTTGCTCCGTTACCAACACAGTGAGGAAGAAACGGAACAATTAATGAAAAAGGTAATGAATACGCCAGTATTATTACTTGATGATATAGCGAGTGGTACATCATCTAACTTCACTGTAGAGCAAACCTATTTAATTATGAACCACCGTTTTAATAATAATTTAAGTACCGTAGCAACGACTAATATTACTCTGAAGAATTTAGGGGGGTTATTTGGCGCTAGAAGTATGTCTCGTTTATTAGCTAATTGTGAGATTGTGAAGCTAGAACACGGGAAAGATAGGAGGTTTATATAATGCTAGAAGAATTACAGTTTATTAATCTATGGCTGAAGCAAAAAGACCCCTATCTAATGCAAAAGCACACAATAGATAAAACATACTTTGTCGTATTAAATGACATTGTTACCTGGGTTGAGGAGTTCCGTGATGAGCATAAGATACTTCCATCACTAGATACTGTTGCTAAAAAGTTTGATGATTTCCGTGAATTGGACGACCTAGAGAATGTTAACTATGTTGTAAACGTACTTAAAGAACAAAGAGCATATATGGATTACCGACCTGTATTAACGTCCAATGCTGAAATGCTGAGGGATGGCCATACGATTGAAGCCATGAGTAAAATGCGTGGTGACATTGATAGCCTACTGAAGAAATTTACGGGGCAAATTACTAAGTATGACTGGATTAAAAACTCTGCTGAACGTTATTTAAAGTACCTAGAAAAGCATGGGAAAGAAGGGTTAAGTGGAATCACTACGGGAATCCCGGAATTAGACGATATAACGGGTGGATGGAAAGAAGATGACCTTGTTCTGCTAGCCGGGAGGACGAATGAAGGTAAAACGTTTATTGGTCTCTATGTAGCGTATAAAGCCTGGTTATCATTTAAGAAAGCCGGTATCACTGATCCAGTAGTTTATATCAGTACTGAAATGCCTGAGCTAGAAGTTGCTTATCGTCTTGATACTTTAAGGTCTCATTTTAGTAACCGTGAATTAAACGAAGGTAAACTTAAAAATGCTGAATTGTATAAAGAGTTTCTGGAAGGATTGGAGAAAGAGGACACTAGTTTCTTAATTCTTACTCAAGAATCTAATGGTGGAAGGCAGTTCACACCTTCAGATATTAGAGCCATGATTGAAAGAGAACGACCAGGTTTACTAGTAATTGACCAGTTGTATGACATAAGTGATGGTACAAGTGAAAAAGATATTCGTAAACGAATTGTGAATGTATCTAACCAAATTCGTGAAATTAATCTATACACTAAAACACCTACTATTCTACTTGCTCAAGCTTCAAGGGAGTCAGCAAAAGAGGCCAAGAAGGATAAGAACGCTTCACCGGAACTTCATAGTATTCAAGAATCAGATAATCCGGCTCAGAAAGCTACAAGGGTTGTTACAATGCGTAAGATAGATGATGTATTTAAGTTGTCGATTAAGAAAAACCGTGGGGGTCCAAAAGATAAAGATGTATTCTTACGAGCTGACTTAGATCGTGGGATATTCGAACCATTAACTGAAGATGAGATGGCATTTTAGCGAGAGGAGAGATATAATGATTAGTTACCGTATTATGTATTCACTTGACGGAGAAGAAATAAATGTAGGATTTATAAAAGTTAGTTCGGATGACATTGGTAAAATTATTGAAGTTGCAGTAAATTATATTAAAGGCGAACAAAAAGCGAACGCTACATTAGAACTTAAAGCGTTCAGTTTTCTGAGACTGGGTGAAGAAAATGAATCCAACTTGTCTTAGTTGTGATTATATCAACGATTGTAGCAAAACGATAAAAATTAACAATGAATCAGTCTTAGCAAAAAAGCAAACATATGTTTTTATGAATTGCTTATATGTTGTGGAGGATTTATGTAGGGACTGTAAGTTATTTAAGGAAAAAAAGTGTGCTAGTTGGTACATCACTAAGGGTAAAAAGAAAAATGGGAAATTGGTATCTTGTCCAAAAAGAGTCTAGTTAGTTATATTCTTTCTTAGTTAATTTTAATTTTTTTCTAATAGTCCATTTAATAATGTCGAAAAATATTATAAAATATAGAAAACACCAAAAAATCAAACAACATAGCAAAGAGGTATAGTATGAGTTTACTAGAAACATTCGACCTAGACGTGCTAGAAGTACTTGAAGATTTACGTCTAAACTGGGAAGATAATACCTCTTATACTTACAACCCCAACGCTTTTTCTAGAATAAAAGACAACGGTGAAAATATTATGTTCTGTTGTCCGGAACATAGTGAAACAAATCCTTCAGCCGGTATAACTACCTCAGCTCCTTATAAGTGGAACTGTTTTGGGTGTGGTGCAACCGGGACAATTGGTACACTTGTAGCAATTGCATTAGGCATGCCGAAAGGTGCCTCAGCCGATTTTTACATTACTAAAAATTACTTAGTAGTAGAACGTATGGAACGAAAAGCAATCGATCTAAATTCTATACTGGATGGCACAGATGATAAAAAATTCCATGTTCATTCAGAAGAAGATATTGCTGAGTTTAAAAGATTCAGACATAAGTATTTTGAAACTAGGGGATTTTCTGAACGTACTTTAAGAGTATATGAAGCCGGGTATGACAAAGAAAGTCAATGTATTACTTTACCAATTCGTACATCAAAAGGTGAAATTCGCTTTGTAAAGAGACGTAGTGTTCGCAGTAAAATGTTCCTTAATGAGAAAAACGTAGCAAAAAGAGACATTGTGTATGGGTTGTACTATATTCTAAATTCCGGAGTCGTTCCTAGAACATTATTCTTAAATGAATCCGAAACAGATACATTGTCTTGCTACGAGGGTGGGTTACTAGCCGGTTCAATTTTAGGTAGATTACTATTTAAAGAGCAAGTACATGAATTATTATTGGCCGGTGTAAAAGAAGTTAATCTATTTTTTGATAATGACAAATACGGTTATGACGCAACATTACAAGCATATGAACTACTTAAAGAAACACCTATTATAGTAAATGTCGTACTTTATCCTGGGGGACATTGGGGGATAGACCACATGGAGGAAAGTATGTACAAAGACGCAAATGAACTACTAAAAGCAAAAAAACTAAAAGAAATAAAAATAATTCCATACATCAAATTCATACAATTAGTAAAAACAAAAAACATGGTCTAGATAAAGGGGTAGTTAGTGATGGCTGAATTAAAATTATCAACAGGTTTAGAAATGGCTGATTTACTAAAGCGTGTAAAAGATAAGTGCTCACAAAAATTCAAGCATAAGATTATTGGTTACTTTGATGAGGATGATGTACAACAAGAGGTAATACTGAAGGTATGCCAAGCTCTTGAGAAGTACGATCCAAAAAAAGCCAAGCTAACTACATTTTTAGATACAGTTATTGAAAATAAAATCAAAGACTGTATGAAACTTATCACAAGTGAGAAAAACAAAGTAAATACTTTTTCTCCTAGAATTGTTGACAACTATGAAGTAGAAGAAAAAACAGTTATGGATAGTGACTATACTGTATGTGTCGTACAAGAAGATGAGCAGTTGCAGTTAACTGAGATTGAGGTAGACATTTTACGGAATCCGGATTTAACGGATAAAGAAAAGGCATTTGCTCTATTGAAATTTAGAGGGTATCGTTCGAGTGATTTAGCTGAAATGTTCGACATAACCAGGGCTCGAACCTCCCAAATAATGCGTGAAGTAAAAGAGAAGTTAGGAGACGTTTAATTAACGTCTCTTTTTTTCGTATAAGGACAATGAGGGGTATAAATCCCATCACAATCCAACGAAAAAAGGAGACAAAAAACATGGCAATTATGAAGGGCTTTACTGCAATTAAAGAAGAACAAAAAAAGGGTATTCCTACACTAAAATTAAAAGATGGTGAAGGAGCAGTTATTCGCTTCATTCAAGACCCATCTGAAATTATTTCAGTTTACGAATACACTGAGCAAATCGGTGGACGTTGGGTAACGTTTACGGCTCCGGAATATAATGAGGACCCTATGCGAGCTATGGGTAAGAAACCTTCATTTAAAACTTACTTCCTGGTAGCTGACCGTTCTGACGAAGATCGTGTTAAAATCTTCAAAGCTTCTAAAACAGTTGGTGGAGCTATCACTGGATTACTAGAAGAATACGGGGATTTACGTGACCGTGACTTTAAAATTGTACGTCAAGGTGAGAAGTTAAAAACTACTTATCAATTCTTCCCTAAAGATAAGTCTAAATTTGAGTTATCTGAAGATGTTGAACTACCTAACTTAGAGGAAATGCTTACACCAAAAACAAGAGAAGAAATTCTTGCTATCATGAATAGTGATTACTCTGAAGCAAACGAGGGTGGCTCTGAATCAAAAGATAGCGATTTCCCATTCTAATGTATACCTGTGTACAGTGTCAGAAACCGTTAGGGTGGAGTGGGGACCATGAAACTTTCGAAGGAGTATTCTATGCTGAGTATTCGTGTAGAGATTGCCAATTATTTGTGACAATCACTCCTTATGACGAAGATGAAGAAGAATGATATAATGTATTTGTATGGACTATAGTTTAAATCTCCCAGGTCTTAAAGTGTATCCATAAATAAAGGGCGTACTCATTAGAGTACGTCTTTTTTATGTACTTTTTTATTGTAATACGTAATAAAGAATACTTGTGATGACATGAAAATTATAATCATTAAATCTATGTATATTTTATCCGGAATATGTGGAAAAAAATAAAGAATCATAAAACTTATCACAAGTGCAACTAAAGGGGGAAGTATCGCCCTAAATAATAATTCTTTTAATTTATTCAAATTCTTACTCCTTTACTCTACTTATGTAATACTCCTCAAAATTCTAACACAAATCAATAGGTTTCTCCTACATTACTTAACTATTATTCTTCCACTTTCTTATAAATTAAGTGGGAGGTTGAACGGATGGATATAGATGAAATTTTAGCAGTAAGAGACGAAGCGATTGAAACTACTAAAAAAGAAAAGAAATTACCTTCTAGAAAAAAAGCCAAAGTTAAAAAGCTAACTAAAAAAGAATTGGCTATTAGAGAGCTAGCTAGTAATACAGTTACACCGGATCACTATGAAACGGTATGGACTGAAGAACAGTTGCACAAAATGATAGAGTTCTTAAATGGTCATGAATATATAGCTTTAGATACAGAAACAATGGGCCTTACCTGGATGACGGATGAGATTGTTGGTCTGTCAGTGTATGCTCCACACAAAGGTTACTACATTCCACTTAAGCACTACCAGGATATAAACATCAATGAAGAAGAACGAGAGAAACTAAAGCAAATAGAAAGTCCAATTTTAGGTACTGATTACGTAGAGTGTTTACCTAAAGACGTTGTAATAAAAGCTCTGAAGCCGTTAATTGAGGACGGGGGTAAGAAGTGGATATTTCACAACTACAAGTTCGACTTTCACATAATGAATAAATGGATGGGAATTAAATTAGATTGCCATTTTGATACTATGATTGCCCAAGCATTACTAGATGAAAACCACTCAAAAGCACTTAAGGATATGGCCGTAACATATCTGAAGGTACCGGCTGACCGTTACGGAACAATTTTCGGTAAAACTACATTTGATAGAGTTCCAATACTAGAGAGTCAAATTACTAGAGCCGGAAATCTAGCAACTTATTACGCAACAAAAGACGTTGAGCTTACATTTAATATGTTCCGTTTCCAGGAGAAGCACCTTAACCATCCTAGTCTAGAAAAGATTAATAAATTATTTTACGAAATAGAGATACCTTTCTTAAAAATAGTGCGTGACGCTGAGACCTATGGTGTAAAGCTAGATTCTGACTATTTAATTAACGTGGTGGGGAAAGAGCTTAACGCTGAACTTGAAGAACTACGTCAAAAGATATGGGCGATTACTGGACAGATTAACCTTAATTCACCAGTTCAGCTATCGAAGGTTTTATATGGAGACTTGAAACTACCTAGAGTAAACAATAAGAAAGGTGACTCTACTGATAAGAAAACTCTTAACAAGCTAAAGGGCCATCATCCAGTAGTTAAAATGATCTTGGACTACCGAGAGAAAACAAAACTAAGTACTGCGTTCGTAGAAAAGCTACCTAAAAAGGCAGTAAATGGGCGAATACATACTAGTTTTAATCCAGTTGGAGCAAAGACTGGAAGAATGTCGTCCCGTGATCCGAACTGTCAGCAAATCCCGGCCCGTCTAGGAAACTTAATTCGAAATGCTTTCATATCTGATGAAGGTAGATTGCTAGCTTCAATCGATTTTAGTCAGCAAGAACTACGTGTGCTAGCTCATATTTCAAAAGACCCCGTGCTCCTGGACGTATATAAAAACGGCAAAGACGTACATAGTCAGACGGCAGTATCTATGTACAACATTCAAAATCCACGTAACCAAGTAACGTATGAGAATTTTGAGTACTGCCGAAATATGATGGGGAACTTCCAGGATGAGGATGGGAAACTAGATAAGTCGCTATTAAATGACAGCAAGTATAAAGATAAATTATTTGCTGAAGGAACAATTAATACTACTGATACGGATATTCTGATTGGTGATTGTGAGAAAGGTATTAAATTTGAGAAAATTCGCAAAAATGCAAAAACTGTCAATTTTGGGATTGTGTATGGTATGGCAGAATTTACACTGGCCGAAAATTTAGAAATATCCGTTGAAGAAGCAGTTCAGTATATTAAGGCTTATTTTGCTCAATACCCTAACGTTAAAAAAGAAATGAAAGTCCAACATAAAAAGATCGCACAAGTCAAATACGTTGAGACATTACTAGGTAGAAAAAGACGTTTCCATAAGGTAATGAAGGAAGGCGAGTTTTGGCAAATCGCTTCAGCAGAGCGTCAATGCTTCAACGCAATTATACAAGGCTCAAGCGCAGATATGGTAAAGCTTGCAAGTATCAAACTCCAAAAATTACTGAAGGAATTAGATGTACGAATTGTTCTATGGGTGCATGATGAAATTATTTTTGATGTACCGGAAAATATTGGAATGGACAACCTTAGACGAATTGCTGAGATTATGTGTACGGCCTTACCTCTTGATTGTGGCTTAAAAAGTGATATTGAGGTTGGGAAGAAGTGGGGTCAAAAACTTAAAGAAGATGAGCTAAATGAATTAGCTGACTTATTCGAGGATGAGTGATTATGTCATATTACTATATTGGTTCTAGGTACAAACAATATAATACGGCTTTTGATTTAAGAGAGTTTAATAGATATAAATTTTGCCCTCATTGTGGTCAAGGTGGATTCCTAAAAGTAATGGATGATCCGAAAACACCTTCAGTATTCTGTTTCAACTGTAGTTGGGAGCACAAAATGATTAATCTTGATTACCTGGAAGGGTGCAAGAAGTGGAAAGAGGGGGAACCAGGTGGGCCTAAAAGGTTTAGTAAAAAAGATAAAGAATGAGTCAAAAGAAAAAAGCTTTGAAATGCGCTACCTAGAAGCAATAGACAAATACCTGGTAGAGCCTAAAGGTGAGCAAAAGAAAGTACGCTTAGCATTTAGACCATCATCTTATTACAAGTGTCAGCGTATGGTTTATTACTTCTTAAATGGAGTTCCAGAAAAGAATAAAAAACCGGCTAGGATACAACGTATTCTTGATATTGGAACTATTACACATGAATGGATACAAGAAGATGTGCTAATGAACATGTGTACAGTTAAACCACTGTCAGTAGAAGAAATTCCTACTTATGGGGAGATAGGTATTGAGTTCATACGTGAACACGGTTCAGCTCCTATTGAAATTAAATTCGTTGATAAAAGATGGACTGCTAGATACCCAGTTTCGGCTATGGTGGATGGGTTTTTAGAGTTCGAAAACATGAACTTCCTATTTGAATTTAAAACTATTAACCCTAAAGACTTTGAAACTCTTATCGAGCCTCTAATGGAGCACATTAAACAAGGGGCCATTTACGCTTTATGTACTGGTGTAAGACAAGTAATGTTCCACTATATTAATAAAGGCAACCAGGAGTGGAAAGCTTTCTTAGTTAAATATACTGATGAACAACTTGAGTGGGTAATTGAACGCATACAGACCATTGAAGGTTATGTAATGAAGAACGAACTTCCGGAAAAGGAAGTTAGTACTAAAGATTGTCGCTACTGCTCATTTAAAAATATGTGTGGTAAAGAAATTAATCCGGAGGTAAAACATGAAAATTAGTCTTTCTAATGCAGAAATTAATGATTCAATTCGTCTTTACTTAGCTACTGTATACGGGATCACACTAGAGAAATCTTCATATATCTCTTTTCGAAATGATATGGATGAGACAGTTCCTTTATTATCGGCTACTTGTTGGGTAGATGAGCGTACTGTTGAATTGAGGGAAAACCGTGAAATATCCACTTCTATTAAACTACCTGGTAATTAATCTAGTTGGTTGCTACTTAGCAGTTCAGATTATGCTTCAATTACTGAAGTATAAAACAAATAAACGCACTAGTCGTATTTATATATTGATGTACTATTACTTACTTTGTACATTGTTTCAAGTGAGGGGGGACAAGACGTGGCTGATAAATTGTGGAAAGCTTTTGAGCGAAAAGTTGGTAAAGATATATTTGATGGTTCAAAACGTAATATCGGCAGTGGGGCCATCAATAGTACTGATGAAGGTACTCCTCGTAGTGGTGATGTGATCCATCCTACTTACGAGATCGAGTGTAAAGTCTATTCAAAGATAGCGATTTTTCGTTGGTGGGACAAGCTGAAGGTGGAGGCTCAAAACACTAAGAAAATTCCGGTCCTGGTAATGCGTGAGAAAGGTAATGCCAAAGATGTTTTAGTTGCAGTGCACTACCAGGATTTTGTAAAAATGAAAGAAAGTTGGGAACGTGAGAATGGATTACGATAAATGGAAAACAACTCAATACACCGACAAGCTATTTACTTACTGTACTTATTGTGGTGAGGCTATCTATCATGGTGAAGAATGTTTAAAAGGCGACTTTGACGGTATTGATGAGTACTTACATGAAGATTGTCTAACTGACTTTACTAACGAACGTTTTAGAATACATAGTGTAATTGGAGGGGAAGAATAATGGAACATTGGCAAGTAGTCGATAGCGTAAATCAATATGAATCAAGAGCATTAGTTGACGCTAATCTGAAGAAAGCCGGTTTACCGTTACCTCCAAAGCCACAAAATGCTGAGAACTTATACCAGGAGTGGGAAATGATTAAAGGTAAACATGGTGGGGTGGCCAACATTCCTTTTAGGGAATTAGGTGACTTTTTGGACAAGTGGACGGGGCTAGTTTCCTATGCTCGTTGGGTTGAAGCAATAGCTGACATAGATATGCAGACTGCTAGAGAAATAAGGGACACAATTAAAAAACAATTGTTCACACTACAACCTGGGGGACGGGAGCAAAAAGACGCTCTTGTTCAAACTGACCCTTTATATATTAAGTATGAAGTTACGTTTACTAAGAATTTAGCTATGTATACTGCGACAAAAGCTCTTAGGGAAGGGTATGAATATCGTACTAATTCTATCTCAAGGGAAATAACTCGTAGAGGTAATGATATTTCAGATACTAGACGTAGTAATAATAGAGGTTCTACCGTGTAAATATTGACTATAAGCACATAATAGGCTATAATGAAGGCCGACATACATAGAATAAAGTTCTCTTATTTTCATTGTCTTTGAAACATGCTTCTATGAAAAAATCCTTCTACTTATGGTGGGTAGAGGGATTTTTTTATGGAAATAAAAATGACTCAAACCGGAGGGAATGAGCCATCTTTTGTAAGTAGTTATCGGTTAAAGCGATAACGCTAATGAAAACTTCTACTAACTGTAGTTTAACCTAAAATATATAAGAGGTCAACTGGGGGAAAATAACATGGCAAAGAAAAATGTTGTATCAAAAGAATTACTGGAAAAGTTCAACGTATGGAGAAAAGAATCACGAAAATTAGAACGTGAGATAGAAATATTTGTTGAGAATAAAAAACAACAAATAAAAATAGAATTGATGGAACTATTTGATGACAGAAAAGAAGAAATAATGGATAGAAAAGCTGACATTTGGGATGAGGTTTATGCTGAGCTAGGACTTAATCCGGACCAACCACATACAATCGACGCTAGAACTGGTGAAGTAAAACTTGATACGGATGAAGAAGTAGAAATTAATGGTAAAGACTTAGCTCAATTTTTAGGTAAACTTATTGGTGCTAAGCCAGGTAATATTAAAAAAGCTACTGCTAAAGTTAGAAAGACACCGGAGACTGCCAAAGGACAAGTAGTTGATTTATTCAATGGTGATAAAGGTAACGATAACGTACATTAATAGGAGGGCGCATTGTTGAAAGAGTTTAATTGGTTTAAAAATAAAAGGTTTAATATTCTTCAGTGCGTCAACGGTAGAGTCTACGTTTACATTAGTCCGTTAATATATGGGTGGCAAGCTCAAATGTACCAACGTGGGAATGTTAGTATGTGTGAGCTTGAAGTAAGGACTTCCAATACTGGCGCTCCTGGTCTTGAAAAGATGAAAGAGATTGCTGAGCAGTGGTTAACTCAATATGCTGACGGTGATGTAGATAGATATTCAAAAGATAAATACAATATAGCTAATCCGAACGGTGTATGGGGGAAAGATCGTGGAAGAAAAGAATATTGGATATAGTAATCAACATACTAATAAACATATACGTATGCTTAAGATGTTTACAATCATCTTAGCAGTATACTTAGCAGTGACAATTATAACTGGCATTATTGCAGTAGGGTTCAGTGTTAAATGGGCTGATTCACTATCAAAGTATGTTTCATTAGTCGGTAGTGCATTAGTTATAGGATTCATTATTGCTTCAGTCAGAAATTATTTAGCTAGCTCTAAAGAGTCTGAGCGTAGGCAAGAAGAATTACGTAGGGACTTAGAAAAGTTTGAAGAAGAAAATAAACAAAGGTTCCTTGACTTAGGTTTACCATTTAAAGACCCGGAGGATTTAGATGAATGGTTTGACCATAAAAAGTCACGTAGGATTGTTGTTTCAGTAAATTCAATTGCAATCCTTGTAAACGTTATAATTTTAATTAAAGATATTTATGAGATATGGTTTAAATAAGTTGTTTTTGAACTTTTTAATGTAGGTTTAACCTTGATTTAATGATACTTTTGGTCCATACTGAAATAGGTAATTTTTTTCCAATTTTATTATATAGGGAGATAGGGTTAAATTATCCTATCTCTTTTTAATGTAAAAATTTTATTGAAGTCCCCACTGTTTAATTGTATTAATGCAACTAGATTATAGGAGTTAATAAAATGACTGAAGAAGAATACTTACAGTACTGGAAAAACCTATGGGCTGAAACGAACAAAGAAAATATAATATTGGAGAAGAAATTACAACTAGCTGAAAGAAAAATTAAGTATTTAACATATGATAGAGTTAAATATGATCCATATGAAGAACTTAGAAAACTTCAAGGAGAAATGGCTAAACTATTCGCAACACTCGAAGATATATTTTTAATAGATTTAATGCAGTATTCACGAAAAGAAATAAAACAAAAAGCTAGGGAAGCTCTTGGGAGGGGTAAATTTTATGGAGAGAATTGACATTATACGTGAACATATGACGCTAAATTGGACTGAAGAACAACAAGACAAACTTAGTAAAATTTATAGCTTAGTTTATGAGCTAATGTTTGAATTAGATAGTGATAAAGATAAGATAGATGAATTAAAAGCTATGTCTATGGTTTATGTACAAATTGAACCTATTATCTCAGGGGTTTGTATAAAACAATTTATTGGAGGAATGAAGGAGAAAGGTAACTATTAAGTTACCTTTTTCTGATTCTAGTAGACATAATGTTTATTATAGGAAGTTCTAAAAATAGCAAAAAGAGGGGACTTTTAGGTAAAATCCGAACAATTTTTGTTCCAGGTTTAACGGCCAAGTGATTTTTCCGAACGATTTTGAAGATCCCTGGATTCCGGAATTACCTAAAACCCGAACTATGAAAATATCGGTTTAACCTATTATTCTATGCTATAATTTACATATTACATAGTAAGGATGGTAGCAACATGCGAGGTATAAATGAAATATTAGACGTACTAGAGCAAGCAAAAGATGTTTTGGGAGGTTTGGCCGGAGTTGATTTTAACTACTCACCACGATCACTAGAAAAGCTTGAAGTAGCTCTTAACGATATGTTCCCTTTTGGTAGAAAGACAGATGTTGCAGTATCAATACTGATAGGAGTTTACTTAGGTGAAGTAATCGTTAGGAACATAAAAGAAGCAAGTTGGGGTGAGTTCAACACAAAAGACCCTTTTGAGACAGAAGTTATAGTAAAAAAAGGTGAGATGACTGGTCATGTAAAACCTTTATTGAGGGCGTATAAGTTCCTTAATAGAGATAGAACTGACGCTTTATCAGTATTTTATTATATGAATAAAGCTATGCTAGAAGATAAATTAAAGCACAATACGGGGGCTGAGTGGCAAGAAGATGGTCCCTATATGTATCGCTCATTAAAAGTCACTAAAGAAGAACATGAAGCTGGCTTAAGCTACGAGCAAATACTTGAAAATAGAAAGAAAAACTAAAGGACGGATTAATTTCCGTCCTTTTCTATTGATGACATATGTAGATGGCCTAACACTTGTATTAATTGGCCCTCATCTGCAATTACTTCTTCAGCTTCACCATTTGTTGACTCATTAATCTTGTCCTGGATCAACTGGGTGGCCGGGCTATCTTCACCAAAGAAAATTGTACATAACTGCAACCAGTTACCTAATGTACTATCCAGTCCCGTAGAAAGCTTTCTCATATTATTACTCCTCATCCAAACGATTTTCTAGCGTCTGCTTCATTATCGAATAATCTACAGCCCCAATAAGTTAATTGGTCTGCGTTGTAATATGTAGCAAACTCCGGATTTTTAAGTGCGTATAGATCACAAGCCTCCTGGAAAGAAGTTGCTTTCTCAGAACCGAAATAATTTGCAAATCCATATTCACCAGTTGCTCTAAATCCTTCAGACCATATATGGTAAATTTTTTCATTTACTTTAGTCATTGTCTTACCCTTCCTCCTTATATTTAACGTCCCCTAATCCTATTACCCAATCAAACTTCCATCTGAACCAATGAGTTGATTCACAGTCCCACCCGTACATGCTATATTCAGACCAACGAGTAGCCCACTGCCCTTCTCTAGTTAAACTAACTGCGTCATAATCTTCAGCTACTTTATTAAAGTCAATGGTACCGAATGTTCTAAAATCGTTAAAAAAAGCAAGTGGCCCTTCAGTTACCGGATACTTTTCCATTAAATGTTTTGCCGACATCTCATCATTTACTGTATAAATACGTGCGTCCTTAGAAGGTACTAGAATACTAGAAGCCCATTTCCCATCTTTAGGTACCCTAAATTCTTCAGCCAAGCACCACTGTACCCAGTCGCTCCCGTATTCACTTTCATATGTAGAAGTCCATAATCCTCCACCGGCTTTAATTGCTAAGTGTGGTACCAACGGTCTCAGTTGGCCTTTAACTAAATTACTATTACCTACGTGTAATTGTTTCTCCATGTTGTTTATATCCCCTTACATACAAAAACCCACCCTACATGAGAGTGGTAAAAATAATAACATTATGTGCATTATACCATACTTATTAACCTATAAATATCTTACATTTGGACCAAAAATCGTCACCTATTTTTTAAAAATTTCACGTACCATAAGTTTAAGAAAACTTATATTTAAAAAATAAATTCTTTAAGGTTTGCTTTAATCGACTCTCCCCTACTTCGTATAAATTAACCGAGGGAGTGATTAAAATGGATCAAAATGAATTACTTCAAAAAATACGTTCAGAATTTGGTGAGCAATCAATGTTCATCTTAGGTAAAGAAGAAAAATTAATGGATATTAAGGTGCGCCCTTCGGGTTCCCTTCTATTAGATATAGCTTTGGGTGGTGGCTACCCTCAAGGTAGAGTACTTGAACTTAATGGTAGAGAAAAGTCCGGTAAGACAACATTACTTAATCTATTAATTGCTGAGTCTCAACTACTTGAACCGGAAAAGACTTGTGCGATTATCGACCTGGAACACTCTTTTAATCCGGAGTGGGCTAAGAAATTGGGTGTTGATGTAGATAAATTATTCATTACTCAACCGGATACCTACGCTGAGAAAATATTTGAAATGATAGAGTTTATGCTGAAAAGTAAAAAGTTCTCTATTATTGGATTAGATTCTATAGCCGGTTTAATCTCAAAAGCTGAGATCGAGGAAGAAAACTATGAGAATAACTCCCAGGTTGGTGGAACGTCTAAGTTAAATGCTAGAGCAATGAGGAAAATTGTTAATAGTGGTCTTTTAACAGACAGTGGGACAAGCCTGGTATTCATCAATCAATTACGTGATAAAATCGGTGGATTTTCTATGTATGGGCCACAGACTACTACGGGTGGTGGCCGAGCTCTGAAACATGCTTATAGCCAGGTTTTAGAAGTTTCTATTGGAGATTACTTCTCTAAAGGGCAAGGAGATAAAAAGAAAGTATTAGGTCAGCAGATTAAAGTAAAAGTTGCTAAGAATAAGATAGCTCCCCCTTTCCGTACTGCTACGATTGATGTTTATTATGAAAATGGTATAGATCGTGTGAGAGAACTTGTACTGGTAGCTAAAGAGATCGGGGTTCTTCAAGGAACTAGTTGGCTGAAGTTTGTAAATCCTTCTACTGGTGAGATTTACTCAGATGAGGATGGTAAAGAAATTAAATGGAATGGTACAGATAAAACTTGTGAAGCCCTGGTACAAGATATACAAGAAAATAATGGTATCCTTTACTCACTTCTAGAAGCAACCGTACATGAGACACTTAGGGGGTAATCAAAATGACTATTGGAGTTAGCTTAATGGCAGTCGCTATTTCAATCGTTATATCATCTTTGATTAAATATAGTTTTTTAGCTTACAAGTCACGTATGAGTGACAAAATCTACAAAGAAGCATTAAATCATGTAATAGTTCATGATAAAGAGCAGATTATTCATTCAATTAGTGTAGGTGTTTTACGCAAATATGACGGGATGGTGCGAAATGAAGCTGACCGAGTATACACGAAAGCTATCTCATAATGAAGTCTTAATTAATCTTTATGCAAGGCAATCATTAGTTTTAAAAGCTTTAGCTGATGTTCCGGACGGGGCAAGTGCAAGTGAACTAGCCTTACTAATCTATCAAAAAGGTTTAGTACCTACACCGGATCGTAACCGTACCCACCCTCGATTGAATGAGCTTGAAAAATTAGGTGTTGTTACTGCTCAAAGTAAACGTAGATGTAGGGTAACTGGTAAAACTGTATCAATCTATCGATTGGAGGACGGGGTTTATGAGCAAATCATTAGGTCAGATGAGGAGCAATCGCCAGGAGAGACGGATAACTAAGTCTCTAAAAGAAATTGGTCTGCAAGCACGTCAGCAAATCAGCTCCGGTTCCTTATGGTTTGCTAAATCAGATGTAGTTTCTGAACTGCTTCAGATAGAAGCAAAAACAAAAGCTACTGAATCTAAGACTATTACTATTAAGAAAGAATGGCATGACAAGATTGAGTTTGAAGCTTTTCAAAATAGCAAAGTTCCGGCCATTGTCTATTCTTTCGGTACCAACACAGACTACTTCGCTTTACGTGATAAAGATTTTTTAGCGTTAATAGAAGAATTAGTTGAACTGAGGAAAGGTAAATGAAGCAAATGAAAGTAATGACAGTAGGGTTTAACCCAACACAATTTAAAGAAGATCACCGATTCCTATACGCTCACCATATTCCAGGTGTTCCGGAAGGGTTTACGGAAAAAGAGTATTATAGATTATGCGAGCGCCACTTATATTCTTCATACGTAGTTATCGTTAATTTAGATAAAGTTCACTATGATATAGATGAAATCGTAGTTTTACATAAAGCATTTTTGGATAATAAACCAATCTTTGCTATTGGTGAGAACATTAATAAAACGTTTTTTGACCACTTCGTTACTCAGCACTTTTTAACCCTAGCTGAGCTCCACGATCACCTAACTGCTCACTATTTTTAAGAGACCTAATTGGTCTCTTTTTTTATTTGCTTACTGTAGTACGTAGTGAAAAATACTTGTAATGAAAGAAAGATTATAAGCGTTAATACCAGGTATGTTCTATATGAAATGCCTGGAAAAATTTCACCAATCGTAACACTTATTATGAAAGCAACTAAAGGTGGCAATATTGCCCTAAACAATAATCCTTTTAACGTATTCAAGCCCTCACTCCTTTACTATACTAATGACCGAAACGTAATTAAAAATCTATTTCAGAATCACTTATAAAATCTTTTTTAAGACACTTAGGACAAACAAATAAATGATATTCTTCATTATCCCACGGTTCCCAAAACCACTCTGGATTACCTCTATTAATATCTTCTTCATGTTGTCTTAAAGTTTTTGCAGTTACATTACAATCTGTACAAACAACAGAAAAATTCTTTTTTTGCAAGAACATAAAATCACTCCTCAGCATTATTTACCCTAAGTTCATCTTTAGGTATTCGTATAAGCTCCCCTTCTTCTTCAAACCAGGGTTCAGTTACTAAATATTCCGTTTTACCTTCACCTACTACAGAATAAGTTTTCCCTTTATATTCAATGACTTTAATATCCATCTTCTACTCCTTGTACTCTACTTCTGTTTCCACTTCACGGACCATACGTTAATCAATTCCGAAAGGTAACTTCTTTTCATGTAACACCCATAAATGGTACATATCTGCCTGGTCAATTAGTTCGCTTTCTTTAGGAAATACCTCGATAGATACACTTTCTTTACCAAACAAATCATTTTTTATACTTTGCTTTTCTGACCAATCCGGTTGTTCATGCGCAGTTATGGTAACGTGAGTAACCTTCCCCCATTCGGTTTGTAAATCCCTCATCATACAGACAACTTGATTATCATTTCTCCTATAAACTCTATCTAGTTCACCAAACCATCCTTCCCCTCTTTTGAGTTCTTTTGGAGAAGGGTGTTTTGTCCATCCTACAATTTGGTGGCCTCTTTCTTGTTGTCTACGTTCTGCTCTATTCATATGTATATCAATTCTCCTTTTCTTACTTCAATTACTTAATTATATCTCCCCCACTTCTTATAAATAAAGAGGTAGCACCTAACAATTAAGGGGGATTTTTTCCATGATGACTATTAAAACTGAAGAACAACAAGTTACTGAATTAATGCTTGAATCATTAATCGAGAAGTTTATCCATGTTCCAAAAAATATGCATGACAACCTTCAAGAAAACGGTCAATCAGAAAAAGTAAATGTATGGTTTGCCGGCAAGGTGGCCGGTTTCGAAAAAGCAGTTATCCGTTATGACTATGAAACTGCTACTTATGTAGACGAGGCAAAAATCTATTACAACGTACTTCTAAGTGATGGTATGGCTTACGTACTAGGTGAAGAAGTTGTAATTAACTTAATCAGTGAAGATGAGTTTGCTGACTTACTTGCTAGATTCCAAGCTGAAAATTCAATGACTGAGGCTGGCCAAGAGATCATTGAAGGTCAAAACAAGATTTTAATTCCCGGTGAGGATTTCTAATGAAAGACTTTCACACGGAACTAGAAAAACACTTGTCAGCTAAGAGTGAAATGTTCCCGGAGGTTGGGGCTAAATCAAGTCCCCTCCCTCCTATTATCGCTTTTGAAGGTATAGACGCATGTGGTAAAGAGACTCAAACAAAAATGTTATCTGAAGCGTTACATAACTCCGGATACATGGTTTGGTCTGAGACATTCCCTCGTTATCATACCCCAATCGGTAAATTAATCCGTTCCTGGTTAACTGGGAAGGTTGCAATAAATGATGAAGCTTTACACATGCTCTATGAAGCTGACCGTTACGACTTTAAATTCGAGCTTGAGTTCTTTGAAGATAACCATGACGTATGTGACTTAATCATCTTAGATCGTTTCACTTTATCGAATTTAGCTTTTGCTAAGGCTAAAGGAATTGACGAGTCCTGGTTACTCAAATTGCAGTCTGCAATTCCGAAACCGGACTTAACCATCATTTTAGATATACCAGTAGAGGAGTCATTCAGCCGTAGAACTACTAGAGATAAGCATGAGAAAGACACTGAACTACTAGGTAAAGTGAGAAATGAATACAAAGAGCTAGCTAAAAACTCTAGCAAACTAGGTCAACAAATTATCATCCTAGACGGTACTAAAAGTCCTCAAGCAATACACGAAAATATCATGACGTTCATACATAAAAACTCAATAATACCAACGCTTTGACCCCATCTGTCTATCCTAAATGTGAAAAGGAGGTTGAAAATTATGAAAGTTTTTAAAGATGACATAATCCGTGAGTATTCACAACGTCAAGGCATTAATGGTTCTGAAGCTAAAAGACGTTTCGACGACATAATCGACATTATTACTGAAAATCTTATTGCCGGTAATGACATAAAAATACCTAACTTCTTTAACTTCTTTGTAAAAGAATTGAAAGCTAAGCCAGGTATTAATCCGATCACAAAGGACCCAATCATTATCCAGGCAACTAAGACGATCCAGGTCAAAATGACAAAGCCATTAAAGGATCAGTTAAAGGCTAACAATCTACCAAAATACTTATACGAATAAACTATCAAAGGAGGGCTCAACATCTTGTTACCACATCACATTCAACAAAATCTACAACAAAATAAACTATACTACTCAATGGATGAAGTTGAGAACATAATCAGAGCTAAAACTGACGCTGATTATTTGGGTGATGTAGTCATTGCAAACGAAAGTTTAATATGGCATGCAGTATACAAGTATGTTGGTAGCCCTAAATACATAACCCGAAATGGTGGCCTTGAAAAAGACGACATTCTTCAGTTAGGTCGCTTAGGTTTTATAAAAGCCGTTTATGCATTTGATATTAACCGTGGTGTCAAATTTAGTAGTTTCTCAGTGACGGCCATATTTAGAGAAGTACGTTGTTTTTTACGTGATAGCTCTAGTATTATTCGTCCTACACGTACTGCTAATAGCTTAATAAATAGATTGCGTTCACTAGAATTGAAGTTAGGCTACCTACCCCATACATCTGAATTATCAGTGTTATTGGATGAGGATGAATCTAAGATTATTAAAGCATTATTAGTAGGTCAAAATATCAAATATTTGGACGAGCCAGTAAAAAGTAAGATTGAATTTTTGGAGATACCAATATCAATGACTGATAACTTATTGTCAGACATTGATGAAGATACCATTCTTGATGAAGTGTATCTAAACAACATCACCGAAAAATTGGCTCAGAAATTGACTGACGTTGAAATGGAAGTCTTTAAAAATAGACTATCCGGGTTGAATCAGACTCAAACTGCTAAAAAGCAAAACATATCTCAAATGCGAGTTTCTAGGATCACTAGAAAAATAGCTAAGTTAATTCGAGAAGAAATGTAAGCTAGGAATATACCTAGCTTTTTCTATTCGCAATCCTCACATGTTCTTGGGTGGCCTGGGGCTTTCTCATCAATAAACACCCCACAAAATTGACATAAATATCCTTCAATGACTAATTCAGCTACTTCGCCCATTATTACTCCCCTTTTCTTGTTGTATTATTCTAGAAGACCTCGGAAGTATCTCCGAATGACATAGCAACCCTTACAAACTCAGTCACATTGTCAAACTTAGTCCTTATAGACCTTAGTGAATTTGCTAGGAAATCTGCTATTATCCCATTCAAATCATGTGGGTATAGATTTATCCCCTTTTTAACCAATGTTTTCACAGTTGAATAAGCCTCATCTTTTGTAAAGCTTAAGTCTTTCACTAACCGATTGCAAATATCCCCCGGATATTCCTTAACTACTTCTACTGCTTCAGCATTAGGTTTATTCTCAAGCCAATTATGGAACGGTATCTTGCCAGTGTATGGAGTCTCCACTTTAGGTTCCAATTCATCTTTTGCTATTTGGTTGGTTTTTTGATTACCAATTTCATTGTCTATGAACCTAGCAAAACAACTTCCAGGAGACGAAACTGCATTTTTATATTTATACTTCTTGTAGTCAATTAAAGTTTGTTGGACTACTAAGTTAGAAATCTCAGTATGCCTGTACACCTTATATAGCTTATTAAGTGCTTGTAGTATCTGCCCTTCTGTAAACCCATTGTTAGACATTACTTGATAAATATTTTGATAACTTAAATTAGTTTGTAACACATTTAATATTTCTTCGTCATCATGCTTTTTCTTTGGTTCTATTTCTTGATTATATTCATATTCTGTTATAGGAGCCTTATCATGATGATTATTATATAGTGTATTACCATTATAAGTATGGAAAGTAAGTATGCTTATTAATAGGGATTCAATTCGTTGAACCTGGTCGCTTAACTCATTTGAACCCCCTATTTCTACTGAAGTGTTGGTATCACTAGGTTTTTCGGGAGGAGCTTCAGATTGAACTTCTTTTTGAACCCCTGGAATTTTGAACCCTTCAGCTTCAGCTAGGTCCTCTATAGTTATTCCGTTTTTACGCATAAGCTCACGGATTTTATCTATTGGGCTAACTGCGTTTTTTAAGCGAGTAATTAGACTCTTTTTAGCCCCTTCAATACCGGATTTACGGTGTTTAACGTTAAGCTCCTTATGGTTGCGTACTTTAACAAGAGGTTTATTACGTAACTCATAATCCCCTAATGGATAGTTCTGAATTATAACGACTGTTTTAGGAGTTCCAGTTGTATGTTCATTGGATTTTACAAAGTCTACTAACCCGTAGTCATACATTATGTTTAAATATTTACGCATTGTGTTAGAGGCTATACCACGGATTCTAGCCAACCCTTTAATTCCGTATGTAATTCTTCCAACGTTACTCTCTTTAGTACGAGTAGCCATTGTATGTAGTTTACATAGTTCTAAGTAGACCTTGTCCCCTAATACGCCAATCCATTGGTCAATGCATGTATATGAATTAAACGGTATATATAATTCATTACGTTTACGTTTTTTCTGTACATCAATATCTATAATATTTTCTGCATGCGAAAAAGACATTATTATGCGATCCTCCTACAGAGTGGTCCCCAAAGAAAACCTCACACACACAACAACGTCTCTCTTTATCTATCTCTATATCTGTCTATTTACCCATAGATTTATTAAAATTTATATTATATTCTATTAAAATATGTAATATTTTTTTAATAAAAAATGTACGGTAAAACCTTGCATACCCCTAATTTTATATGTATAATGGGGTTATCAATATTGTTTAAGCGTTTTTATACGCTTTGTTGTTGTGTGAGTGGTGAACTTTGGACGGTTGAACCACTCTTTTTTTTATTTGATTAAGCACATAATACCATTGTCTAAAACGTTTGCATAGTCCCTATTTTAAATTTCCATAAAATATAAATATTTAGAACATTGTAAAATATACGGTAACACCATATAAATAAAGAGCTCCTAATGTGGGAGCTCTTTTTGTTTGTCGAAATGTTTTAGTATTTTATTCCGGTATACTGTCTAAAATTTTTACCTCCGTCTTTCATGTAAGTCTTTAATTTATTCATAAATTGTTCGTCCTGTAATGCAAGTTCGACAATAAATGCCTGGGCACTTCCTAAACTTCGATTACGTTTACAACGTTCATTAAAACGGGGGTGGCGAAAATCAATGTTTTTACATACTTCCTCTAATGTAAAGAAATTCATACCAGTATAAGTACTAGTGACCCGTTCATATATTTCATGATTACCTTCATAAGTATGTTTCTTTTTAGCCATAGTAAAAAGCCCCCCTTCTCTTTGTAAGAGTATATGAGGGCTTTTCCAATTTTAGAACACAGAGCACACTAAAAGTTAGATTTCATCAAAGAATTTTGTAGTCCACGGTGAAGCTTCTTCAACTTCCTTACGGATCAACTCAGCTAACTCCTGGATTTCATCTTGTGCATGCGTACCTTTACGTCTCTTAGAATAAAAATCTAGTATTCCACGTAAGTTACCAGTCATTACAAAATTACATGAAGCTGACAACGGTAAAGCCATACGTGCTTTTTCTGCTGATACACCTAACTCGCGTAATTTATCATAAGCAACCTGGGACTGATCCATTGCGTCTAGGAAAGTTTCTAATGCCTCCCCTTCTAGACCGTCCGGAACAACAAATGACATTCCTTGAGATTTATCTTCGCTACCAAACTTTACATATCGCATACTTTGAACACTAAATGAGTACATACGGTGGCGAGTAATCTGTCCAAGAAGAACTCTCGATACCCCTTCGACTGCAAATGTGTAGTTGTCATGTTCTAATGTACTAGTATGGCCACTACGTACAATGTGACGAATTAAACGGTCAGATTCAGTTCCACCTTCCCCGTCTTTTGCTATTTCGCCAAAATATTTTCCCCCTTCAACCTCTACGATCTCAGTTGGTTTCAAGTGAGAATAACATGTACGAATTGCAGTTAGTGATAAGATTTCGCTATCTTTCACATTTCTATACTTAGCTAATTTTTTCCTAAATTTGTCGGATAATTGTGTATGTGCTAGTAACGTGATTTCCATAATTCAGCAATTTCCCCTTTTCGTTCGACTATGTAGGTTAGACCTCACATAGTTCTTATACGAAAAAGAGAGACGTTAATTAACGTCCCCTTTTCTTCATTCTCTTGCTGAGAGTTTTCATTACTATCACACACTCATCTGAACAGATGTAAGTAGCAAAATCATTATGAATTTGGTAAGTGTGTTTACCACAAACACCACATTCCCCGGCTTGCTCTACATTGTAAGTCAATACTTCTGACTTGTTTTTTAATATAGCTTTATTCTCCATAATGTACTGACCCCCTAGAATAAGTTAAGCCCCATTAAGGGGCCCCGGAAGAAAATAAAATCCACACATTAACTTATACTACTTAGTCAGCCTGGAAGTTAATTTTTATCATAAAATAAATTATTTTACGTTTTCTATGTATAAAATATTATTCGTTTGGCAATACTAATAATACTGAAGAATGGTAACAAGTAAACTTTCTGAAGTGATCTGAGTTTGCTAATTGTTATTGGGTTATTATTTTGTTACCCTATTCCCTACCTAAAAATTTTTCTATCACTCCGTCCCCTCCTTAGACCTAAACTGCGTTATTGTGTGCAGAGCACATTAATGCATGGTCGAGAGGAGGAGGCTTTTTTATTTTTATTCTATTAATATAGTAACCTATAAGTATACAAAAACCCCTTAAAGGAACATTCCTCTAAGGGGTTTACTATTTTAATATTAAGATAGACGGCCACTTATCATTTCGTCAGAAAATCTTTTTTCTAGCTCCTCATTTTTACCAGTCTCTTTTTTAGGTATTTGAGGCTTAACTGGTTTTTGTGTCGGTGGCTTAATAGGTTTAGTCTTAGGTTGCTCCACTTCCTCCATAATTTCTATATCAGTATTGTTACTTAATATATTTTGGATAAAGTCATTATGATTATTCTTAATCTCAAAACCACGGTATTTTAACCCGTCATAGAGAAGATCACGGACAAACTCACTCAACTCACCTTTAGGTAGGTTATCAAGAATTGACACTAGCTCTTTATCTCGTACACTTCTAAGTGAGAAAGAAAAGATTGGACTTCTTTTCCCACCGTCAGCAGTTTTTTGGTTAGCCATGATAACCCTCCTATTTATGATTTTTTACGTGATTTTCCGTAAGTTTCTCTTGCAGAACGGTTAGCTAATTTATGGTACCCACGAACACATGAGAATCTACCTTCATTAACGATTTCAGCTCTAGGGAAGTTTGCTTTTAATATTGGAGTTATGTACTTACGTAGTACGTCACAACCTCCCCCAGTAAGAATAATAGTGTCGATTTCACTCTTAATATGGATTAACTTTTTGTCGAGTTCACCTACTAAACTTTGAGCATGAATTTGATAATTCTCCTCAACAATTTTTCTAATATCAGTATCATTTGAGATAAATCCGGATTGAACGTATTGTGGGATACGTGCAATATTTATGCTTTTACCATAATTAATTTCAATGTCGCTTTGAATACCGAGCCACGCTTCATACATACCTTCGTTAAGCGTTGTATTAATTTCCGGGATTGGTGTAAATCCTCTTGAAGCAGTTAAATTCCATGTACGAGCGCCTAAATCAAATACTATAGTAATTTTTGATAATTCTACACTGTCGGTAACAGAGCCATCATCTTGCAGTAGATAATTAGCAGTAGTACCAAAAGCCTGGTCCGTTATGAATGTCTTTTTAATATTTATAGCTTTTTGAATAATTGTCCCGTCAGCTAAAGTTACTTTCATTTCATGTGGTTTCTCAGTAAGTTTTTTTAATAATGCTATACGTTCCGGTACATATTGTTTAACTGGTAAGCCCATTACTAGTACATCTATGTCATCTTGATCCGGACCATTTTCTGTTAATAGCGTTAGCATTGTTTTAAACAGTGGGTCAAAATCATTTGCAAAATTATGTTTATTTTCTACGCCTTGCCACTTAGCTTTAGGGTTAAGATTTTGTGCTCCATACCCTACTAGCTTTCTAATATCATCACCGTATTCTACAGTTATATGGCTATGAGGCTCACTATAATCTCCGTCAATACCATTGTCTGGTTTTGGTACGAATTTGTGTACAAAATTAGGTAAAAATATCTCTAAATCGCCCTTTTTTCCTTTGAAATCTCCAAAGCCATCATCAATCCCAAGCACATTATACATATTAAATCCCTCCGGTTTTTAAAATACTAAACTACTTACAGTTAAATATTACCATCTGTAAAACTAGTAATCAAGCTTTTTTATTGGTTAAACCTATAAAACTTATAAACTTTTTAATAATATGTTTTATTTTTACAATGAAAAAACTAAGAAAGTTTATAACATGTTATGAAAAAGTTTATAACATTTATGAACATGTTATGAAAAGTTATAAACTTTTATGAATATATTCATAAAAACTATTAACATTGGAGCTTTAAACCTACAAAATGCCTAACTAATACGTGGGTATATTGTCTAATCTAAGTTAGAAGTAGGGGAGGGGGTACTATGTTGAAATTCAATCCATTCTCTAGCATTAGTAGTGTAGAAAAAGTAGGGATATGTTCTCTAACAATTTGGTGGGGGCTTATATCGATCTTGCCGTTAGGGAAACTATTAAGTGAGCCATACTACACTCTATTAGCTGAGGTCAAAGACACTGGTTTTCTAGTAATGATATTAGGTCTATTACTTCTGTATTCATTTTTAAATCATAAAAGAAAACTAGAAAAGTTCTGCTTACTATTTCTCACTTTTTACTGGTTTTATGTCGCCAAACTAGTAAATATCGAGGAAACATTTTTTATGCCTAGCACCATCTATCTGTTAATTGGTCTAGTAACAAGTTATTTATACGTCAAAGTGGGGGTGTTGGAGAAATGAAACTAGATAGCACAGTTGTTAGCGCTCTATTTGGAGCTTCGGGAGTCGTTGTTACTAGCTTAGTAGGATTGATAGTAACAAAGGTCAATAACAAGAAAGACGTTAAACTCTCAACAAGCGAGCGACTGTCTAACGATCAAACACAATTCTACGAAATGGTCATGAATGAAATTAAAGAAGTAAAAAAACGAGCTGACGAGGTTGAGCAAGAACTTGTACAGTGGCGTGAGGAAGCATTACAACTACGGATAGAAAACAAATCTCTTAAAAATAGGGTGGAAGAACTTGAAAAACTGATTACAAAATATCAAAAGGGAGAGATCAAAAATGAAACATATTCTTAAAGAAGGTTTTTCAATCAATGAAGCTAAGTTTTCAGTGATTGTTCTAATGACGTTAATTACGTTTGGTATAACGTTATACCAATTATTCAGTATAGGGCATATTACTAAGTCTTTACTGGACTTATTACAGTACCTATTGATGACTTTATTTGGAGTGAATGTTGCAAATGGAGTTACTGGCGCTATATCAGATTTTAATAGCAATAAAGACGATAATTAACTTTCTACCTATACTAACGTATAAGATTAATAGGAGGGGATTAATATGACGTTTAATATGAAATATAACATCAACAAAGATTACATAGCTAAGGGTACTATGAAACGCCCTGGAAATGGGATTAAAGTACAATTTATCGTGGCTCATGACACTGGGAACCCTGGTTCAACTGCTCAAAATAACGTAGATTACTATAAACGTGTTGCTAATGAGTCTTATGCTTCAGCTCATATTTTCGTAGATGATAAGCAAATTCTTGAGTGTATCCCGGCTTTAACTGGTCCTACAGAAAGGGCTTATCACGTAATCTATGATGTTACTAAAGATAATGAGTTATTTGGTGTTGACGCAAATGATGGGGCGATTGGAGTAGAGTTTTGCTATGGAAATGGCATTAATTTTACTGAAGCTTACAAGAAGTATGTATGGGTTATTGCTTACATCTGCTTTAAGTTTAACATTGACCCACGTAAGAAAATTACTGGCCATTTCATCTTGGACCCGGCTCGTAAAACAGACCCGGTAGGGGGGCTGAAATTTGGTGGAAAGACTTTCCCACAATTTTTAGCTGATGTAGTTACTGAGTACAATAACTGTATCATTCCGGATCAACAAGTAAAGCCAATACCTCAACCAACTGGTGTAACTTATAAAATTCAAAAAGATGATACATTTTGGGGAATAGCTACACGTTTACATATGAATGTAAATGACTTAATGAAGTTAAACCCAGGTGTTGATCCTAAAAAGTTATCAGAAGGTATGGAGATTATCATTGGAAAAAAGTAGAGGAATATATTAGGCCAACTGAAGCAAGTTCGCCTTTTATAGTAAAAGAAGTACCGTACCCAGGAGACTTGAGAAAAGGCTCTAGAGGGGAGGGTGTTAAGTTACTTCAGCAGTACTTAGGAGCTGAACCGGATGGTATATTTGGACCTAAGACTGAGAAGTTGCTTATTACCTACAAGAAAAGGGAAAGAATGAAGGACGTTAGTGGAGTTCTTAATTTCATGACCTGGTACAAGCTTGTTAAATAATAAATACCCACCTTAATCGGTGGGTATTTTAAAATCTTCTAGAACTGTTCTAACCACAGATATGTCATAACCTAGATGTGGCTCATAAGATATTACATACGTATGTTGGTTTTTAAACCTAAGAAAAGTTTTTTTACGTCCTATCCTATGGATAACCTCAGAATTGTTTACTTCATATAGAATACGGTTAATACACTGTATCCTATCCTCAATAATATTAACTCTTTGGTTATACCTCATAATCGCATGATCGCCTATCCAAAGTTGTTCAAAGACACTCCTTTGATTGTTTTTCTATTTCTTTAACAAATAGCATGGAAATGTCCGGGTTAAATACTTTTTGAGCTTCTACAATACTACGCATAGTCCTAACAAGGCCATGTTGTTGTACACTGCTCGCTAAAAGGTCTATTGCTTCATCACTTCTTAATTCAATATCTGCAAATTCTTTAATAAATCCGATTACATCTAAAAAGTCTTTTGTTTCTTTTAATTTCCCAGTATCAGAAGGTGCTATATCTAAAGGTGCAAGGTCAATTTTATTTATATTTTTTCTTTTTGAGTTATCGATACCGATTGTGCTAAGTTCCATTTCATTTCGATTATTAATCTTATGGAAACTAGCTTTGATTAGATCGCCTTCCTCAAAGTATTCATGAATATCAGCTATATATGCGTCCTTAATACGTGATACATGGACTAATCCTTGATATTTACCATCTAACGTTTTACATACTGCTCCAACATTAGTGAGTACTTTTACAACTTTTAAATCCAATAATTGTCCGTAGTAGAAAGGGGGCTTGTCAAAAGGTTTACTGTTGGTATCTTCTGAAGATTTATCTTTCAATGACTTGTTTTCTGTACTATAAACGACTTCTCTTTCATCAACTTGATTATCTAGTTCGTTATCTAGTGGTGTATCAGTAGAATCATCATCTTTATACAAAAGTTCTTTGACGTTTAAGTCTTTATATATTCTGTAATAGTAGTAATTTACGTTTGCATACTGCATGTCATATTTAGTACATAGCCCACGGATGAAGTCAACACTAGTCATTTTATTTGTACCTTCAACCAGTGATATTAAATAATCGTGAATTTCTTTTTTTAATTCTTCTTTTACTTTTTGTGAAAGCCTATTAGTTGCCATACTGTGCTCCTTTGTAAACACTTTGAAGTTTTTAAATTTTTACATAATAAAAAGGGCTATGTGCTATAAGCCCTTTTTCATTGATTTTCGGCCATCATTAAACAACTCAAGTTGTTCATTGATCTGTTTGCCGGCCTCATCCCATGCTGTTTTATAAACGGCAATATGATTTTCGCTTTCTTCAACTTCCACGCTAATTCCGGCATGGAATTGAATTGACTCATAGTTAGGGAGAGATTTCTTATAAGTTACCGATACGTTTATGTTGTTTACTTTAGCCATGTTGTTCTTCCTCCAAGCAGTTATCACAAATATCAAATATATTAGTAGATTCTTCGCCACAATCGGGACAGAAAGTAATTGGGTAACTTTCAAAAATTGAGCATGAGATTCCTTCTTTAGTAAGAAGACCGTTTCCGGAAAAACTAGCTAATACCTTTTTTGAGTCGTTTGTATAAAAGGGTTTGCCAGTAGTGAACCAGTTTTTAAACTGCTCTACGCTCAAAAACTCGTTCTCGAAAAAGCCATAGAGCAATCCATTTTCCTCAAACTGAATAAGGTGGGGTAGACCTCTAGAGTAGTCTACCTTTTTTACCTTACCCCATTTCCCACTAAATTTAATAGAACAAGAGGGTAGAATAAATACCTTATTACTCATTGGGTAGATCCTTTATAATTAAACGTTCAATACCTGGTGACTGAAGCCAGGCATGTTCTTTTAATTCATCAAGGTTTATTACGCCACTGTCAATCGCTCCGACTAATTTTTCCTCATCAACAATTAATTTACCGAACTCTTTTAAAAATCCCTTTGATTCAAGATATTCTGCGACTTTATCCATATCGAACTTAGAGTTATCGCTTACAGAAACCTGTACTCTAAAGTTACCAATATCGGTTTTAGGCTTACCCATTCGTTGCAAGATAGAGACTATATACGGTTTATGCTCCTTCAACCAATTTTGGTCCTCTTTCACTCGTTTGTTACGGTAGTTATATTGTTCAAGAATAGTTAAATCTTCGGGTGTATAGTTGGAAAATATTGAACTCATTTTATCCCTCCTAGTTGTACACTTAAAATATACGACTATGGAGTTTAAAATGTTAATTTACTAATGTAAATGCTGAAACAATGGTAAGGATAACTGATGTAATAGCTGAGTTAGTAGTTAAGTCTCTAAATATATCATTGTCTTTTGTGATCGCTAGTATGTGAAAAATAATACTCAACGAAACTAGTATAATTGCCAACACTAAGAATACCATAGACTTATACCCCTCCCTATAAGTCATAGTATAACCTAGCTTTTAGGCCAATACAAACAGAAGTTTGGAAAAATGAGGAATTTATTGAAGATTTTAGAAAAAGGGGTAGGAGAGGTTGTTAAATAATAAAATAGGGGGCAAAATGCCCCCAGTTAATACTATAAAATGCTCTTTAATTTTTCGATTTCATTTTTAAGTATAAGTAGCCCTTCTGTACTGATTATATTTCCATTTGGTAGCTTTATACAATCTGAAGAAACTTTACCAGTAATTACACAAGCAGATTCTTTTTCATATTTTCTAAGTACAATACTATCTTCATCTACAAACATTTCAATTGGATCACGGGGTTTTATTCCCCATGTTCTTCTCATTTCCATAGGTATTACAATTCTCCCAAGTTCGTCCATCTTACGGACTACTCCTGTTGCTTTCATTCTACTTCCTCTTTTCTACGTATGCTCCATGTTGTTATTTTAACACTACTTATCTTTTCGGTGGGAAAGTAGATTTTTTAACTGTTTAGTATTTAATCTGATACCGACTTTATTATTTTCCTCGGTTGAATTATACAAGGTTACTTCATCTGCTTTATTATTATTCAGATACTCTAACATGTAATCTACGTATTTATACAGAAATTGGAAAATATGTACCTTTTTGTTATCTTTAAAAATATTAATAACAAATTTATCATCATGAAATTCTAGGTCATACTTAAACTCTTTATCTTCAACATCATTAATATATAAAATCATATATTATTCTCCTAATCTTAAATCCATATTTCAACAATAACTGGATCATCTACCTCAGAGCGATCCAACCTTGAAAATCGTCCATACGGAATAGACTTACGAACTTCTTCTAAACTATCAGCTACAACATGGTATTTAGTAGGAAGGGGGGCTTCAAATAATCTAGCAACGTACTTACCAGGAAAATCTTTAGTATTAAAGTACACCGTAATAATTGGTAGTTCAATTTTTGATAGGTCTAGTTCTGCGAAATTTGCTATTTGCATTGATGTACTCCTTAAATTTTATTTTCTAAATTAAATCGTAAGACTTAAATCCCTCTAACACTTTACCTAATCTATCTATTTCTAAGTTAAGTGCATAAATGCATGCTTGATGGCTTACTTGTGTAAGACCAATTTTTAGTTCATCTATTGCCGTTTCTACATTTTTAATATCTTCCTTGATTTTTACGAAAAACTCATCTAGTTTTTCAAGTGCTTCAGTCTGATTTTTGACGTAAGCTACATTCTTATCTTTAACATATAATATTTTAGAGCCACTACGTCCAACATAACTACGGCTATATTCGATTCTACCTACAATCTTATCACCACTGAGTATACTCCATTCATCTTCGTGTTCTTTCCGTACCTTTAAATCCATTATTATTCAGCTCCTTACTTCTTAACTGGTGGGATAATTTTTTCCATACCTTCTAGTTTTGAATCATCATACTGATCCATAGCCCTCATAACTTTAAGGTATTGAGTGTCTATTCCTTCACGTTTCATGTATAAAAGGGAACCGGCACATAATTCATTACCTTGTTTTGGTTTGAATTTCTCCCCATGCTCACCCTTAGTATAATCAATGGTCTTATGACAGAAGAAATGTCCGTTGTTCTCTAAATCATGTACAATATCTTTTAAACGGTTTTCATGTAATGTTTCATTAGTGAGGCTATCTTTTACAAAAGGGCAGTCCTTACACGGAGTCTTTAAGTTAAACATTGTAACGTCTCCTTTTTAATCTAAGTGTTCCTCTAAGTCTGAGTAAAGCTCTTGAATACTTTGTGTAATAGCTTCTAGCTTTTCAACCATTTCAGCATAAGCCTCAGCTTTTTCTTCATTACCTTTTTCATCATAGTCATTAGCTTTATCGCTTAATTCACTGATAAACTCCTCAACATCTAGGTCATTAAATTGTGATAATTGTTCTTTCCAAATCTTTATTACTTTATTAAGGTCTGACTTATTTAATTGAGCCATTTATTCTTCCACCTTTACCCATAATTTATCACTGGTAATTAGTTGGTATTTCTCAACTAAACCAATATATACCTTTTCCATTAGTTCTGCAATCTGAGTGTATTTTTTAGGAATATCGTAATCATAAGAATAATCTACACATTTACTAGGGTTTTCGTATTCCCCTAAAAAGGTAAGTCTAGCACTGTGCATGTACGTTGTCCCTTTTGCTTTTAGTGAGAATTTATCATTAACTCTGTAAGAGAGGTATACATATTCTCTAGCTAATTGAACCTTTACACCCTCGATTTCTAGCTCTCCCTCAATAGTATTCATGTATTCATAGTAACTCAGTCCACCAAAACGTTCACGATTCCCCATATCTATAAGCTCCTCCATCATACGTTCAACACTACGAGCTTCTTGTAGTAGGATAGTTCTTTTTTCAGCTAATTCCAGGTACCTTTCTTTTAAGCTACTCAATACTTTCCCTCCTAAAAATTCTCATTAAATGTAATTATAGTATCTAAATCAGATGTACCTTCAACCTTTCTTTGTGTTTCTTTATTTAGGTTGTCGAAACCAATTTTTACAATTTCAATTTCATCTTTTCTAAGAATTTCACCTACATGGTGGGTAAGATAATCTTCAATTTCTTCATATGCTACTACTCTAACTTTATTTGTGCCTTCAAGTGTATTAAAATCGTGAATTATTCCTTCTCTTGACGATCTTACATTTACAAGTGCAAGTATGCCTTTTGCAAAGCTATTTATTTCTTCATTTCCCTCAACTAAATACTCAAATCCTTTTACTAGTTCCATTTAAAACTCTCCAATCAATATTTTTTCTCTCTTACTCGGACTGTAAGACCTTCCATTTTTACATCTTTATCACCATAAATATAATAATCATTACCGTTATGCTCAACCCTTGAAGTACGCCAAATTTTCTTATAATCCTCGATTACCATATACTCAATACCTTCACCACTTGTATAGTAGTCGTCCATATCAGTGATCCAATATCGGCCATCTTCTTTTTGAAATAGGGTACCAGTATGAATTACCTTTCTAGTGAAGTATTCTAACGTATGGTTTATATCAAAAAGTTTATCTACAATAGTTTCATACTCACTTGCTAGCTGACGCTCATTAGGGCTACTAGTATTATACTGAATGTTGTCGGTATAACCATCCATTCCTCTATCAATTTGTTTAATAAGTGTAGATATTTTAGCAAGATTTAACTTCAAATCCTCTAGTTTCATTTTTGCTCCTCCTTATTAAGTTCTAGTTTTAATATTACACATGGTAAACGAAATTCCTTCTCGATACAACCACCACCTTACCATAAATAAAAAAGGCCACTATGCAGTGACCTTCGTTTCTTTAACTTGTTTACCTATTAATTCCTTAATTAGTTGCTTAGCAGTAACTAGACCGACAACCTCAACACCATTATCTAGTAAGTTCTGAGCCATACTCTCCTTACGATCCACGGTAGCTTTTACATGTTCATCTATTGTATCGACACATTGTAGGTAGTGAACTGTTACTGCGTTACGTTGACCGATACGGTGGGCCCTTGAGAAAGCTTGCTCTACATATGCATAAGACCATTCTAAGTCAGTAAATACAACGTGAGTAGCTTTAGTAAGTGTCAGCCCCTCACGACAAGCAGTAGAGGTACCTAAGAATATTTTAGATGAGTCATCTTTTTGGAACTTATATACTTGGAGCTGACGTTCAGACGTAGTTCTATCTTCAACTAACTTTTCACGTTCTTTCTGAGTTAACCGGCTCCACTTAGTTCCGTATTCACGTTTCAACTCACGTACTGCTGAAGTAATTGTTTTACCTTGAGCGTCCACGTCTCCATGAATAATTGCCGGATTGTAGTGAGCATATCGTTCTTCAAGAAGGTGGATGAGTGACTTAAATCTACTGAACACGATAACCTTTTCGCCACCCTCGATTAAATCCTCTAGTAAATCATCTAATGCTTTTAACTTAGCTGAGTCATCTTTTCCACCGATTAAAGCCGGGGTGTTCGTGATCTGCTGAAGCCTCATCAATTTAGCTAAGCTAGATGGTATTTGCTCAAGGGACGTATCGGTTAAATCCTCAAGTATCTCACGTTTAACTGCATTGTATAGTTTCTTCTGTCCAGGAGTCATTTCTATTTTAATTGTTCTAAAAGTAACTTCCGGAAGTTCCTTCAGCTTATCTATCTTTCTTCTACGTAACATGTTTCTTTGAATATTCGTTTTTAACTCAAGTATATTTTGATACCCAATTACTTCCTTACCACCATATCCACCTAAGATAGCATATCTTTGTTGGAACTCAAACCAATGCATATCTACTTGCTTACCTAACTTCAAGTAGTTATAAGCTTCAAGTGGTGAGTTGGGAAGGGGGGTGGCCGTTAAGATATACTTACATTTAAACGGGATCTTATGGATAGAGTCACCCATCTTAGACATAGGGTTTTTAATCTTATGTGCTTCATCCAGGACGATGAAATCTAGTGATTTTTTAGTGTCCAGGTGTTGGAAACACGGGTAAGTATCACGGAAAGTCTCATAACTAACTATAATAAATGTCCAATCGTCTGAGTAAGTAAGCTCACTAAACATTTTACTTCTCTGTTTTACATTACCAGTTAATACAACTGCTTTCTCATTAGTGTGCATATGAATTTCATCACGCCAGTTATAAACTAAGCTTGCTTTAGCTACAATAACACCACGTTTTACTTTACCGAGCTTTTTCTTGGCCTCCATAGCCGTAGCTACTTGCCAACTTTTACCAAGTCCTTGCTCATCTGCCAGGATTAAAAAGTCTTTCTCGACTAATAAGTTATGACCCTTTACTTGATACTCACCCCACGGTGTAGTTTTAAATCCAGTACTATTAATAATCTTCCCAGTTAAATCATACTTAATTGAGTAACCAGGAGTAGTAGGGTAGGATGGAATAGTATCCTCACTAATCCCACCACCGTTAGGTTCCTCGTTATCCCAAACAATAAGGTGCTCAGCCATAAGACTATTAAATTTATCTAACTGAGAGTAGGGGACTGCCCAACATTCCCTTACTGGTGAATAACTTGCTCCCGGAATAGTTCCCATCTTTTCTGTATATTCTTTGTTCTTTTTGAATGAGACTTTTAACCAGTCAGAATCATCAAAACCCTTAATTTTTTCTGCTTTAATCATTTTGTTTCACCTCCATATATCTTCTATATACTGTAGTAAGAGAGAGTTTTAGAATCTTAGAAATCTCTCTAAAAGACTTTTGCTCAATATCTCTGAGTTTTATAATCTCATCTTTGAAATCACTATAAACTATACCGTACTCTCTTAATAGTTCCCAAACTGATTGACCTTTCATTCTTGCATGGTAATACAAACGGTCATATAGTTTCTTATCGATATAATTACCATTTTCTTTTACCATTTCTATTAACTCATCTAGGCTAGCAAATTTATCATATTCAATAATAAAACCTTCTTTAAGTAATGAGTCTGAAATTCCTCCGAAAGTGGATATATAATTATATATATTTCTATTTTCTTTTCTTAATTTTGTAAGATTTACCTTCTCTCCATGATTATAGAGAAGGTACATAATACATTTATCATAACTTTTTAATCCTCTTTGGTCATCTAAGATCATAATTCCTTGCTCATCTAATTCTTTAGATAACCTCACACTATTACTTTTATAGTAAGAGAAAAGAGGGTAGTTTGTTCTTCTTAATACTGATAAAGGAAGAACATTATTTCTTGCTAAACTACTTAGAATTTTAGGTATACTCATAAAAACACCCCCTTAATATTTATACTAAGGAGGTGGGGGAGGAGTTAAATTCCTACATATTTAGCAACTTTAATATTTACAAAAGTTAGGATAGATAAAAGTATAGCTACTCTAAATAGCTCTAATATATTAAGGTGTATAATACTTCTAAAAAGGCTACCTAATAAGAAACAATAACAAATCAAATCTAGACCTAATAAACAGAATAAAGAAAAACAACCGACCATATCTATCTATCTCCTAAATACATTCTCTGCATTTTTAAAACTTTTCCCATTTTCTAAATCACTTTGTAACTGGAATACTAAGAAAACAATGTCCATCTTACTTACGTTTAATATACTAGCCATTTCATCATAATCATGTTCTTTTTTATTAGTAATATATAAGTATATAACTTCTATTTTAGTTAGTTTCTCACTATTAAATAAATTCCTCAATTTATGCTCTAAAGACATTTCCCTCACCTACAATATATCTATTTCTTTACATCTACGGCACTTCATACTTACTGAACCTTTTTTATAATCTTTACTTGCTTTAAACAAGAGGTGGTTACAATTCTTACATCTTATATTAGTCCATTCATTATTCTTATTAAAAAATCTCTTTAATAAATTAAACAATTCAACCCTCCAAATAGAAGTATGCATATTTATGTTCTGTTAGACCTAAAGGTAAATCTATTACTTTATACTCTATCCCGTTTAAAAACCATACATCACGATCCTCAATATACTGAACTTCCCAGTCCTCAACGTTGAATAATCGGGCGAATAATTCTACAATTTCAGCGATATTTAACATACTTCTCCTCCATAGATAACTCCTAAATAATATAGGAGTTACCTATATTTTATCATTATTGGTTATTATATCCTATCGGTATATTCTTACTTTTTAGAATTTCTTTCTAAAATTTCCATAGGAATACTAGATAATAGATTTTTATATTCAGCTACTACATTTGAATATTTATCCACATGGCCACATTCATTAATCCATCCGTCACAATCTAATCTTCTAGAACCATCAAAAGATTGAGTCTTGTATACTGGACCTCTTGGTTTATGGCAAACTGGACATTCCCATTTCACGGTAACGTGAATACCGTCAGTGCCCCCATGTTCTTCTTTAGATGGAATAAATACTGTTTTAAAGTTATCCATTTTAAACCTCCTCAATAATAAATGTATTCAATAGCTGAGTGTCTTATATAAGCTACCTCTTTACCGTTAGGTGTCTTAGATTTAAAGTATTCAACGTGCCAATCGTCTTTTAATTTCAACTCATTATTATAATGTAGCTCAACTTCTAACGCTTGATAATTTACATTACCAATTTTCTTTTTAAACGTAGAATTTTTTATTTCTCTTGCGTTATCTATAATATATTGTAGTTCCTTCGTACTTTTAGGTGATACGCAATTATAACGGTATTCCAAAATACTCCTCCTTAATAATAATAATTAATCATTTTATTAGCCCTTTATTAAATAACTCTTTTTTATGTCCTCTATGCGATTTCATGTATTCCTTATGTTTTTCTTTATCATAATATCGACCGTCTTTTTGCCTTTCAGCAAATTGTTGTTTAGCTTTTTCTTTCCTTTCGGGAAATAAAGTGAATTGAATTAACCGTTTACTGACATTGTATTTCCTAGCTAACGCATTAATACTAACTGTGCCAGTTTCATATTCTTTCTTAATGTTTTCTTTATCTACATCTGTTAGTTTGACTCGTTTATCTAGTTTTTGATTATTGATTGGGATATTTTCAAATTGATAAGGCATAATTCCTCCTAGAATATTTTAACCATCCCGGAAGGGGGAGGTTAGATTAATCAACCATAAACCCATTCACCAAATATAGCGTATTGAATAATACCATCACAATCACCTGCGTCAATTTGACCAGTCTCTAACTGATTACGATTATTAATATAATTTGAAAGAGTACCTTGTTTAGCACGGTGGGTTAAGAACATATTAATCCCAACTACCATACGTTCTACATTAAGTGGGAACTCCGGTAGATCATCATTGTCACCAGGGGTAATATCTACATGACCATCTTCTTTAATACATTTATAAGCCCAGTTAATGTAACCTATATCTGAAGGCTTTTCTTCAGAAGGGTGGGTACCTTTGATATTGGCTATCCAGTAGTCGCTACCACCTTCGAATGAGCCTACAACTATATCTTCAATATCTTGTTTAGTAATCTTAATATTAAGGCTGACTGGCACAAGAATTTCTTCAATAACTTCAAAATCATCCATTTCAATACTAGTCATAGGTTGCCCTTTTAAATAAATGGACTTACGCCCGTTATGCTCATAAATATCTGAAATATAATAACTATCTGAACATCTGATATGTGGGTATTTCTCAGTAACATTAACCCCATCCTTAAATTTAATACGTGTTCCTTTTTTAATTGTTTCCATTATTATCATCCTCCGGTTTAGTAGTTTCTAACTCTTTAATAATTTCATTATAGTCTTCGAACGTATCTTTACAGTCACAACTAACGTGTCCAGGACCATTTGCACGTTCACAACAATCATCTAGCCATTTTATATCATCTTTTATTAAACCAATAACATAAGATATTTGATGTGTTTTCATAAAATCCTCCTTTGAGGATTACACGGCTTTAATACCAGTATAATCCTCTAGATATATTGGTTGTTTTCCTTTCATGAACATGGTGTGACCAATTTTCTTTTCTAGTTCAACGTACTCTCTATATAAATCCGGATTTTGCTCAGCTCCGTGCCTCAGATCATTAAGGCAACCCATAATGCAAAATACACAACTTAATCTCTCATTCTTCTCATAAGCCCAAAATGGTTTCTCACCGGCAGAATAGATAGTTTCAAAAACTTCTTCTGTAGTTAAGTAGAATATAGGGAGCCAGTCATAAATATGCCTTACTACACGTCCATTACAACTTTCACGTTTATTATATTCAAATGGATTTTTCTTAGCTCTAGCAGAAGATTCTTGAGCTCTTAATCCCATACAGTTAATTCCAATCGTAGCCCCACGTTCTTTTAAGTCATTACGAATGAACTTAAATATAGGGCCACGTTTTAAGTCACTCGTACATTGACGGTAAGCAGAGCTTGGCCAGTAGCGTCTTTGTTCAACCATTTCAAAAAAAGTCTTTTTAGCTCTTACTACATTTACGTCCGTGTAAGTGTATTCAAAAATATGCTCTCTAACACCGGGCCACTCAACCTTACCTAGATCAGCATGGACCACTACCAGTTGTTGAGGAGGGACTATATCTCTAAGAAGTATATACATAGATTGGGAGTCTTTCCCTCCGGAATGGGAGCAGTAAAATACTGCTCCTTCTTCAGCTAGGTTAGAAATCTCTAAAGGCATATAGATTTTCATTTTACTTATCCTCGTTATCTAGGAAACTCCCAAACTGAGCATATAATCTAACTGCCAGTTCTTTTAAACTAGCAGTGTCCATTTTATCCAAAAAAGAAGGGGAGTATCCTTTTCTTTTAAGATATTCCACTGCTTGTTCTTCAGTAAGTCTCAAACTAACCACCCCCTTTAACAAGCAGTGGGGGAGGTGGGTGTATTAAGCCGTCTTAGTTCTTCTACCGGGCTTAGCTACTAAGTGCCCTAGATTGTTCTCTTTAATAAACTGTTTACAAACTTCAGTCCATGTATATTTAAGAGTGCCACCATCTACTTTTATATCAATATCAACACCTTTGACTCTACATTGATAGAAACCGTGAATGAAAGTTAAACTACCACCGGCAAAAGATTTACCATAATTCATCTTGAAATAATTTACCAGTTCTTGTAGTTTGAAAGTTTTACTTTGGCTCTTTAAGCTATCTAAACCATTAGGGTTTAACTTAGTTCTTACAAAATACTCAAGTACTAAGTCTTTATCGTAATAGCCATTAGCAAATGGGTCAGTATCTTCAAAAACAGTATTTTTCACTTCAACCACCGGATCAGCTTTCTCCTCGATAGGTTCATTTTCTTCCTCGATAGGGTCATCACCGAACTCATCTTCTTCAGCAATTTCAATAACTTCAGTATCAACCTTTGATTCAACATTTTCAGTTGCAGTTGATGTAGCTTCTTCAAGCTTAAATACTTTCATAAGTAGACTTTCAAAAGCGTCTAGTTCCTCAAAGTCCATAGATAGTAAATCAATGGTTCCACCACGGCCTACTTTATCTACTGCTAGTAGAGGGAACACTTGGAACTTACCATGTTCAACATAAATTCTCACTTCATTCTTATCAGACTTGAATACCGTAGGTTTTTCAAAATCCCAATAAGTTGGATTAGCTTTTTGCTCTCCACCCTCACGGATCAAGTTGTTCACCATTTGTAGTTCATTGAATAAATCTTGTAATACTTCAGCACTGAAGCTAGTAACATCAAGTGTAGCTCCACGGCCAACTTTACCACTGAATTTAGGGAATACTTGAACCTTACCATGCCCATTGAAGAAACGGATTTCATTACGAACATTTGAAATTACTTCCGGTGTTTCTACTTCCCAATACTTTACATAACCTCTAGCCATTTTAAATACTCTCCTTTTGTGCTCTTGGCACTATTTATGTAGGTATTAAAATACCCCATTGAAAAACCCCTCCGAATAGGGGAGGGGTTAATCTAGCGATATTTAATTCTTCATAATAGCCAGTATTTCTTTTGCCGTTTTTATATCTTCTTTAGGATTTTCACAATCAATTAGATTGTTCTCAATATTATGTAGCTCATTTTCAACAATACCTCCAACTATGGAAACTAGTGGAGAGTTATCTTCACGTTCTACGAAAAATAATTCCTTTGCGATACATTCAGCAATAAATTTTATGTGTTGCTCTTTGAACTCCACAATTAAGACCTCCTTAATATTTATAAGTTACATTCTGTACACCATAGTAAGCATTGTTACCGTCAGCGTCAGTATCGCTACCGTCTCTTGTTAAATCCTTCAATTCAAAGAATAAACAGTATTTACCAGTCTGAGGAGCAACGAACGTTTGTGTAATTGTTTTTGCAGTTTTAAAGTCCATCACTCCGAATTTTTGTGGTGTACCTATGTCTGTTTTCTGAGTTAGTAAGTAATTATATGCAGTGAATAGAGCCCCACCATTACCTTTATCCACACTATCCCATTGTGCAAATCTCACGGTTGCATAAGCAGTATTCAAAGTACCATTAAATGCGTTCTTAAAAACTAGGTGAGATAACATTTTAAAAGATACCGTGATCTTAGCTCCTTTTTTAACCACGTCAGTTGGTTCAGTTACAAGACCACCCGGTTCTGCAAAGTTAGCTGACCATGTTCTTTGATAGAATGAACCATTGTTAGCGTAGAAATTTTGATTCGCATAGCCAGGAGAAGATAAATACACTTTCTTAACAACTTTTACTTTTTGTGTTGTTGCTTCAGAATGGGGAGGGGCTATTAAACAAGCTCCTACCAATAAAGACATTAATAATTTACCAGTACGTTTCATTTTACTTTTCCTCCTCTTTTTTAGGTATGAATGTAGGACTAAGACATACGCAATAACGGTGTCTATCTTCTTTAAGCTCACAATCTATGTAATACTCAATGTCATTGTCATACTCATCCTCTAATAGTTTCTTACCTTCCTCATCTAGTATTTTCTCAATGAAGTAGTTTACTAATCCTTGTGGTTCTTCAAATATTATTGTTTCTGTATGACAACCAGTATCACTAAATAATACTAGTACAACCATATGGACCTCCTCATTATACTTTTCGTCATAATTGTTGTAATTTTTTACCAATTGAAAAAACCCCAACCGGAAAGGGGTGGAGGAATTAAAAAAGGATTAACCATCACACTTGTTTTTGAGCGTGTTGTTTAATCCATTCTATTACATATTCTATTGGTGGTCTTGTTTTGTCATTTGCTACCAGTGAAACAAAGTCATAAACTTCTTCATCTGAAGCGATTAAATCGTAACCATTCAAATCAAGAAATGCTGACGTTGACATATACGCAGTACGTTTATTACCATCTTTAAAACAATGACCTGAAGCTAGAAAGAAAAGGTAAGCTCCGGCTTTATCAAATATTGTAGGGTATTTCTCAAAATCACCAAATCCGGAACATGGAATCATTAACTTTGCTTCAAGATTACCCGGTTCCCTACCTGGAAAGCCACCGTATAAGTCTAGTGCAACTTGGTGGATATATTCTACTTCATCAACTTCCAAGTAGATAACCATTAGTTTTTACTCAATCTTTCTAAAGCTTTACCGTTACGTGCAATAACTTTAGCAACGCTTTTTTCAATCATTTTTTGACGTTCTGTTTTTTCTTGTTTTTCTTTTAGTAACATTTCATCATCCCTCTTTTTCTCATCCATACCGGACACCCCCAATCTATACTGAATAGTATATGATATGATAGGTTGTCCAGTTATAGGATAGTTTATTCTAAATATTATATAATTTAAGAATATTCGTCCACAAAAACTATTCGACAAATATTCATAAACACTAGAGTAATATAACTTCTTCGATATAAGAATTTACTAACTCAGCTCCGTGAGTATCACGTTTCTCATTACCTATAATTAAATTATGCTTGTAAATTTTAGCAAGCAAGTCGTTAGGTACATTCATAGGAACTATTGTTTGAGGTACTGATCCACCCATAGCTACATGTTCACGTAATTCAATATCCGTAAATCGTTGTGAAGGGGCAAAAGAATAATCACTTACACAAGTTAATGCCCAATTACATGAGGTAAGGTCTAGGTAATATAAAAGGTAAGGTGCCTTTTCAAATAACGTTTTCATGTATTCACGCATTTCCGGAATCTCAAATAATTCATCTGTTGTATCGTCATAAGCTGAAGTGAATAGGTTCAGACCTTGAAAGTGCTCTTTATTTAATTGTTTTAAGAAATTAACTAACGGCTTTACATAGTTGTTAGTTATGTCTTCACCTTTAATTTGATAAATTATAACTGTTGTTTCTTTAGCTGATTTTCTACGTAAGCTCTCAGCTACCATTGGGTGTATCATATAATTCCTCCTAGTTTTTAACCATTGTTGCTAATACTTCAGCTACTTCTTTAGTTATCTCGGCTACTTTTTCTACATCACCGTCAAACTTTTCAATTAGTTTATCTACTATCTCATGAGCTTGAGGTGTATCAACCTCTTTCTCATCAACCCATTCCTTACTTACGTCATTATAAGTGCTATCCAACTTTGTTTGAATGAAGTCATATATGTCTGAGTAGTGTTTATCTTGGAGTTCCCCTAAAAGTTCGTCTACTTTATCTAGGTCATGTAAGTTTTCTTTTTTAACTTCATCATCAACTTGAGTTCTATCTTCAATAATCGTCGCCATAGCAACTTCATGAATAGCGTGTGATAAGATAGTGCCATTTGGGTTCTTAGCATAAACTTTAAAGTATACTCCATGATCGTGGTCCTTAACAACTTCGATAGAGTCTATTTTAAAAAATCCTAATCTACCAATTAGGAAATTTTTAAGTTGAGAACTACTCGCTAGACTGAACACTTCTGTTACAGTTTGCCATTCTAAACCCAGTTCTTTAATAACATCATCAACACTTACTAGAGTTTCAACGTAAAAATTAGTTGTCGTTTTCATAATATCTCCCCTTAAATGTATTGGTCAAACGATACTTTTCTGATTGTGCCTCTTTCTAGGTTGCAAAGAAACAATTTACCTCGGCCACTATCAATGTAATGGCCCCGTGCTTTTTGGATAATTTTTATATACTGCTTACCACCGTCAGTATCAATACTGTCCATGAGGTGGGTACCACACGTATGGACAAACCAAAGGAATTGCTTTTCGTTATTCTCAACCACTTGCTCAATCCTTGCCATATCATGAATGTAGAAATCATCTTGATAGTGCTCCATGATAGATTTAACTTTTTTCTCCATGCCTTCTTTTAATTTTTCTAGTTTCATAGTCTCCTCCATATGAAAATCCCTCCCGGAAGGGGGAGGGGGGTAGCTTTTACCTCTTTTATATTACATTCTCGATTCTACCCTCTAAATAATTTTTGTATTCGTCTACTTTGTTAAGATCGTTAGTTAATATGATAGTATAATTGCTTTCCCATACATTTTTTGTAGTTACTATTGCAATAATATATTTAGCTACATTTTTATTAATATTAATTCTTTCAGCGTCATAAAAAATATAACTATCTAAAAGTGTACCTTCAAAACATTGACATTCAATGTCTAACTTTACTGATAAAGATAACACTTCTTCTAATTTATCAGAACTAACATTATTTATCTTAATCATACAGTATCCTTACCTCCAACTTTCACATGCTTTTTCCAATATTTCTGTGGTAAAGTAATAACTTTATATGTGTAACCTTGTTGCCTAAATGCAAGTTTGTATTCACGCATTAAGTGGTCTCTATCTGCTTTATCTTCTGCATAATCAAGATGTTCATATGCTCTATCATAAGGTGTTTTAACTAACAACTGAAACATATATCCTTGTTGTGGGTCATAAGCTTTTGGGTGTGCCATAATATCCATCCTTTCTAGTTTATATTTAAGGCTTTTCTATATTCCGGTTTGTCTAATATATACCATCCCATTAAATCACCTTGATTTACCGTAAAGAGTTTGTAACCATCTTTCAATGCTTGTTCTCCGGCTTCAGTATCACTTTTAAATTTTGCGATACCGTACTCATCTAAACAATCAAGTTTTTGTATGAGTTCTACACCATGTTGGCTATCATAAAAAACGGTGTAACCTCTCTTTAGTTCTTCGGTAGTCCACCCTTGTTCTTTAGAAATTTGTTCATAATCAACATTACCCATAATAAATACCTCCTAAAGTATTTTTGGAATTAGTAACTCCATGAGTACCCCTATGATCCAGGGAGGGGTACCTAGCAATCACTAATTATTTTCGTACCATTCTTTCTGAGATTTAATTGCTTTATTTAAACCATGCTTAAGTTTTTCACTTGCATTAACCTCATCAATCGTAAGACATAAAGCGTCAAGTGTATCTTCTACATCATAGGTAATTACAAACTCATGATTTCCTAACTCATAGTTGAACATATCAAAGATATATCCGTCTCCCGTTTCATCACCTTCAATAGCTTCTTGCCTTTCTTTTTCGTGTCTATTCATCATTTCTTTAAGTTTTTCTGAGTCTGTACGTTTGTAAAATCCACCAGTACCACTAAGGCTATATATCTTATCTGTATCCTCCGGTTTTAGTCCAAATTTAGCCATACCTTCATTAAATTGTTCATTACTAAATGCGAAAAACATAGGAAACTCATTAACCTCTTTTTGTTGTTTATCTTTCAATACTGTATATGCGTTCATTTTAAAATTCCTCCTCATAGTTAAACCCTCCCGGAAGGGGGAGGGCATATTTATTTTATTTAACTTCACTAAAAGCTACTAAGTCCTCTAATGCTTCATTCCCGTAAGATACTTGTGTTTCATGGAAACCCCTTTTAACAGACTTGATAAATTTATCTACATTTTCATCACTAGTAGGTAAGCCTTTTTTCTCAAGTGCTGACTCAACATCTTCTCTACTCCAACGGATAGTATCAAATACAGTAGATACATCACGAATTTCTTCAATGATACCCATACAACCTAATAAACTTCGGATTTCACTCTCACTAAAATTAGTGTCTATTGTAATACTATATTTCATTTCCCAATTCCTCCTAGTCTAATGTAGTAACTGCATATAACTTTTCACTGGTATATTTTTCTGCAATTAATATAATTCTATCTACCATCTTTCTCTGAATATTGGTAGACTGTGTGAAAATAGGTAGGTCGATCTTCAACCATTTTGGGCGTTTAAATTCTGTATGTTCTAATAAGGTAACTCCGTTATTAAACTCCTCATTAGTGGTATAGATTTTAACCCACCCACTATCTAAACCGTACTGGTTTTCATCAAGACCTTTAACAGTATCAGCTATTTCACCTTTATACGGTTCAATACATTCTTTGATACGATTTTCAAAGTTTGTGATTGAGTCATTCAGCTCCGATAACTCAAGTTCACCCATTTGCTTAGTCTTGAATGAAGCTTGAATGGTTTTAGCTATTCTACTATCCATGCGACCTTCACATAGTTTAGTGAACTCATCACGGGTAACACTTTCATCTGTGTACACTTCAGACCAACCGGACTCAACTAATAAAATTTGGTTTGCATATAAGCCGTAACTCATAAGATATTTATTCCCGGTTTTATTAATCTCATATCGGTAGATAAAAGGACAGTCACGATTCCACCAATCATATACAAACTTAGGTGTTAAACTAGGGGAGTAATTAATTTCATCATTTAGCTCAAACCCATAGAATGTATCAATACTGTTTTCATCAATCTCAACTTCATTTAGGTAAGGTCTAATCTCATTTACACGAAGGAAATATTCTAGGAATTTGAGATTAATAGATAGATTGTATTCACCAACTGTATTGTGTCTAACAATACATCTACTAGGTACTTTAAATTGGGTTGTACCATCTAAAAACTTCATTCTTACTCTAATCACTGTACTGCTAGCTTTCTCAATCAAAAGCTTTATCTTTTTCACATTAGGTCCTCCTTGTGCTCAGTGGCACTAATTTAGGTAATAGTTACCCCATAGTACTCACAACTATTTTCCGTTCGTTGTGAGCACTAGCAATAACTATTAAGTCACTGCAACCTATAATCCAAAAACAATTAGGAGTTGGAGTGTTTGACACTCCTTGATACACCCCACCCGTGGATCATAAGGGGGGAGGTGCATTAGGAATTTCAAACTCACTTAATGTAAGCGTATTGTGGTGTACGTTCACCTAACTTGTACCCAATTAGGTCAGTATATTCTTGTTCGATAATATGAGGATTCTCTTTTAGTAAGTTAGCCTTAGCTTCTTCAATATCAGCTCCAGTAGAAAACCCTAATACTTGATAGTTTTCACATTCATCACCATCTTTAGGGGGAAGGGTAACTCCTTGTTCATTAATGAATATCCAGTGTTGAACGCCCTCATGCTTTTGTTTCATTTTCTATTTCCTCCTTATTTTCCTCACCTAAATTGTGTACATCAAACACATCTCTTACTTTTTCCATTATTTCTTGCTTATCTGTTAATCGGTTATTTCCTTCTTCGCCAAAATCTTCACCCTCGAACAATTCCATAAAACTAACTGCGTCATCTAATGCCCAGTACAACATAACAATTAGTCTATCCTTATCCGAGGCTTTCTCAATACATCGTTCAGAACAGAAGTTAGAACTTCCAATACACCAACCTTCTGTAAACCCATTATGGCAAACTGTACACTCTCTCACTTTCACTGGTTTTCCTCCTTATTTCCCACCCCGGAGGGTGGGGGCTCCTATTAAAGTATTCCTCGTTCTACTAGCATATCGTCAATTTCACAAGTGTAAGCGTCCCATACCCACTCTTTAAGTCTACCGTTATCATCAAGGATACTTCTATCATTAGGTAAGTCCTCACCTTGTATTGTGAACAAGTGCTCCTCACCTTCATCTACTACAATAATTTCGTCACGTCTAGGTGAGTATTGCACTTCAAAGTACGTCCAAGTAGAAGGCCACCCTAGAATTACCTCTACACTCTCTAAGTCCATGTGCTTTAAACCAATAAACGAATACATATGGTCTACGATAGATATTCCATTCGTCGCAACCCACCACTCATTACCAACACATGAGTAATAATGTAACTCTCTACCTTGAGGGTCTACATACTCATGCACATCACTACGTAAATCGAACGTTAATACTTCACCTTTCTCATCACGGACAACTTCAATTTTTCCGTAAAATTCTTCATCACTCATTCTTACAAGCTCTGTAACTGCTGACATATTAATTTCCTCCTTGTGCTCAATGGCACTCTAGTTTTTGAAGTATAGGTAACTCCATGAGTACCCCCCGGATCGAGGGAGGGGGTACCTAGCAACTACCTATTGACGATTACCTTAATTAATCCCCGTTTAAATCGTTATAATTAATCATGCTACGGCAAGCTCTTAATTGGTGTTCTAGTTCTTCTTTATCAACTTCAATCCCTGTATCCTGAATCCCTTTGAATACGAATAGTGAAACAACAGTTAGAAAGGTGTCGTACTGTTCAATTTCACTAAGAACTTGATTGATTTGTTCAGTTGTTAAGTTTAGATTAAGTATTTCTTTTGCAATCACTTCTACTTCATTACGAATTGAAAAATCTGTTTTGTTCATGCGTTCACCTCATTCATAAGTTTTTGTTCTTTACAACGCTTACGCCAGTTGAGAGCGTGTTTATTTTCTGTAGGGGAGAGCTTCAGTAATATATGGTCAGTCGCTCCAAAGTAGAAAGGCATAACACTCTCGTCCATTATTTTATACGAAACTTCATTACCTTTTTGTTCAGTTAAAACAATAACTCCCACAACTTTTCCAGTGTGGGAGCTCTCTACTGCTAAATATACGGTTGTACCTACTTGCTCTGAAGCTTTTACCTTGACTTCATTTTCTTCTATCATATCAACTACAAATTTCTCAACACTAACTCCACTTGAAATACTTTCTGTCCACCAACCCATTATTAATTCCTCCTTTATTCAACCCAAAAGTAAGCATAAATTTCTTCGTTATCGTTATCCTCTTGGCAATAAGCCAGTACTTGCTCATCACCTCTAAGTAAAAACGCTTGTATCTTATAGGTTTTTTCAGTTTGACTATCGAACACTGGTATTGAACCACCGACTACCCAAAGAGCGTCATGCTCACCGTGATGGCTACCACTAATAGGAGCTACCTCGTAATCAAAAGAATATTCAAGTTCAGTTAATATACACTCTACTATTCTTTGAATACCCATAAACTCTACGAAGTTCAGTTTTTCTTTAAGGTTACTTAAATCAACGTCTTGACCAACTTTTTCTAATTCCCACATAATGAGACCTCCTAAATATATTGGAGTATAGGTAACTCCATTGAAAGCCCACCGGTGGGGGTGGACTCTCTAGCAACTACCTATTAAGCATTAACTGGTGAGCCTACTGGTTTATATACATTCAACCCAATTTTGATACCGTCTTTACCGGGCACTGATTTATTTCCTTGTGTGCTTGCAATAATTTGTGACTTACCACTTGATGATAAACCGTAGTCTTTATCAAGCTCAACCACGATAGTTAATTTGTTACCTTTGATTGTCATTTGTACGTTTTGCATTATAATTTCCTCCTATGTGCTCAACGGCACTCTGTTTTAGAGTTGATAACTCCACAAGTACCCCCATGATCCAGGGGAGGGGTACCTAGCAACCATCAACGATACATTACTTCAATCCTAGATAGGTCAACGTGATTTTTACCTACTAAGAATCCAACCCTATCAGAAATTCTCCAACCATTATCGACGGTAAAGTGTACATTACCACGTACAGTATATACATATGACTCACCGTGTTTTTCTTTCACTTGCTCCAACAATGCTTCAGCTTCTTTACTGGTAGCTATCTCGTAGTTACCATGTTCATCTACTACTAAATCTGCTTTTTCCTTAAATTCCTCAAACGTCATAGTATTCCCTCCTTAATTAACACGTCCCACAATAAGAGATTGCAAGTTCTATAGGGTTTTGTCCAGGGTCATCATGCTCAGTTCCGATAAAGTCACGTCTGCATATATCACAAGTATCCCAAACAATGCCAACCTCGTTGTTAACGTGGTTAAGCAGTATGTTATAAGGTTTCTCATATCCATGTACGAACTGAGAAGGGATGAGTTTAACTGTTTCTCCAAATTGTTGCGTAGTTCCTAAAGCCATTTTGTTGAACCTCCTTGTCGTCTGATGAAGTTCTGTAATTCCTTAATACGTTCGTTATTCTTCTTCAGCTTCTTGAAATCATAGTCAATACCCATGTTTTCAAATTCAAGGTTACGTATCTCTCTTTCAGCTTGTTCGATTGTCATATGAGAACCCTCCGATTTTAGTTTTTGGGTAGGCCCCCGTGGATCATAGGGGGTGGGGGGGGGCTACCAATTAGTTAGTTACTTTTGCCAACCATAACCAACTTCCTCTAAGTATTCTAAAAACTCATCTAATACGTTGTTCATCTTAAAGCCTCCTAAAGTTTTTGGATTGATAACTCCATGCTATCTCCACCCATTGATGAGGAGGGTGGAAATACGTAGCAATTATCAATCAGCTACTATTGTGTAAAGGTTACAGTTCTCGATAGTCTTACTAGTTCCATTAGCAAACCCAATAGCTCTTACATTTTCAGTGCCAGTATATTTCACATCTACACAAGTCTGCTCATCACCAGGAGCCATTACACATAATGTTACATACTTACCGTGAGGTAATTTCACTGATAAGGTGTGCATAGAGTTGCCAGTTCTTGGGGCTAACCCCGATAAGTCTATAAGTGAGTGGTCACAGTTATTGAAGGTAGGATATGTCTTAATATCTAACTCCTCCATTAGCTCCGGTGTAACCGTACCGATATAAACTTTCTTCTTTAAATCGATTGCCATTGTAAATTCCTCCTATATGGTTGTTTTGGATTAAGGGTAGGTACCCTTATTGGAGCTCCCACTGGTGGGGGCAACCTAAAGATTACCTACATGAATAATGGCATGATGATGAAGAATATAATAGATAACCCACATATACCTCCAACTGCTAACCCTATAAGGAGTGTGTTCAGTATGTCTTGACCTCTAAGTACATAAGCTTTCTTAAGTAGGGTAGTATCACCATCAAATACACGCTCTGTTAATTCGTTCAAACTACCTTTGCCATACTGTATAGGTCTTGAATTAGGTTGAGCACCTTCACCCATACGGATTTTTGCTAACTTTTCACTAACTGTCATCATTAAAATTACCTCGTTTCAATTTTCTGATTTTTTACACTCATAATTTTACGGTTACATAAAAAAGAGAGCCGATAATGATACGGTTACACCGTACATATTTACCGACTCTAAAAGGGGACCTAATAGATACTTATATGGGGTATCTGTTCAAGGCACTAAAACAGTACCTTTACGCAAGAATGGGGGACGGGGAATGTACCTTTTGGGGTGTGAATATAATAGCTTCTTGCTCCCAATTTAGTACACTCATATAACTTACCTTCCTCAATACGGTATCTAGTACCTTCCCATTTAACTACGCAACTTTTAATAGCTCTAATCATGTTCAACACTCCTTTTAGTATTTTGAACACATACTCCATAAAAAGTTCAGTCTACAACTCTACCCCTATTCACAAGGGAGGGGGGGGGCTTAAAGCTGACGTACTCTACTAACAAAACTCATAGTATAGTTCATATATAGAGTACATATAGATACAAGTCCATCACGTAACCTATTACTCTCTTTCTCTGCTAACTTCTCAATACGTTTGTTCACGCTATGTACAAACTCTGCTGAATACATTACTCTAACTCTCTCAATACAAGTCAGTCCTTCAATTACTTGCTGAGCCACTGACTCCACATTTTCCATATATTCCTCTATATCTAACGTAAATAGTCTCATCATAATACCTCCGGTTATAGTTTAGTTCCTTATGAATACGGGTTGAGTTGTAGACTGATATAATAGCCAACCCAAAGAACCCCCAGGAGGTGGGGGCGGGCTGACCTTGAAGCACAATCAAGACATATAATCATATACATATAGACACTATACACACTCACTCTCTCTATAGAGTCCTCACTAGCACCATACGTACAACATCACCGGTTTCTTTGAAACCTACTCCGTACCAATAGATAGGGTTGTACCATGAGAATGTGTAGGACTCGACGTTGAGAATGATAGTGTAAGAGCCTCCGGATATGGAGAGTTTATGGTATGGGTACATAGAATCTGAGAGTGATACTCTAGCTAAATGCGTTCCAAACTACGAAACTCGTAACCATGCCCAAAAGCTCGACTTTATGCTTAATCTCATAATATCCATTATGTGCTTAGCCTTGCTACTAACAAGAGACACCTAACGGTGTCCCTACTTTGCTTACAGATACGGTAGGATTCTCTCTTGTTGCTCCACTGTTAAGTCGTGGAACTTGCTTATGTCTTTGTTCACTAAGTCGATTAGTATTTGAGTACCTTTATCGACAAGGGGTTTGCTAGCCTTAGCTTCTTGTCTTTCAAGTGTAATCTGTTTAATTTCTTCCTTTTGCTTACGTGCTGATACTTCTTTCTTAATATCCTCGTCGCCTACTATTGCGAATACTTGAAGTTTGATATGTTCATACCCAGGAGCCTTCAGCTTTATCCATGCACCACTATTACCTACTGCATATGATTTACCACTACCACTTCTAGGCATTTTCTCTAGGTTCTGAAGCATTGTGTCCATATCCCATCCAGTTAAGTCCATAGACATTTTAAGCTTCTTAGATGTAGAATCCACACCTATCTTTAAGTTATGTACTGGCTTAGGTGCTTTTTCGCCTTTTACCTTAGTGTCTACTACCTTGTTTTGTTGATTAACTACTGTCATGTTAATGACCTCCTATTGTTTTGTTATTGGATTATAAGGGTTAGATAGCCCTTGTTAGTAGCAAGGCAATATAAAGCCTTTTCCCCTATTTCGTCACCATGCCTCATAGACTTATTCGCTCTAACCCTTTCGGGGTTGTTATGGCGTACATACTCACGTATGTATTTTCCTATGGACGGGGGAGCCGTTCGCAAGCCGGTAACTTCTTACTTGCTATCTCTAGTGGTTAGACTACTCACGTCTATATGTGGCGTAAGCCATAGACTGTTAATCTAGGTCACTATGAGGAGACCCAGTTCCTAGCCAATTAAGACCCGTTATTACAAGCTATCATATACACCAGTTTAATACGTGGGGTGTCAACCCTAGCATAGTGAGACTATGCCCGTACATTGAAGTAGTGTATAACCCTAACCCGTTTTTCACGTTTGGGAACTACAAGACCCGTTTCAGTGGGGTCAAACTACTATACATAGAGGGGGCAAGAAAACACGTTTTCCACGTCTTACCCCTTGCCAATGATGGAAGTGACACTTCAATCAAAGGAAAAGAAAGGGGGCTCGATACAGTACAAACCTATTAAAAAGGCAACCCACTATGTAATTTGTCAAAGAACAATGAAACCGGGAATCTCAAGAACTTTGAAACCCGTAAAGCTATGAACGGGGCTAGGAGCTCCCCGTGTCGCAACCAACAACTCGTTTCGACAACCGTTATGTATCACGCATTTCAAATCTTGTGTGCAATTTTTTTATTTATTTTATTTTTATTTGCTCTGTTTTTGGTCATGCCGTGGGCATGAAGTGGAAAAGAGCCAAAACCCTTGATATATAAGGACCTACCCCAGTGCCTAGAGACAAATTTTTAACGAAAATGGGCCGTGGTGGCATAACAACACCTACACAGTATTTTTGCTGAAGGGCAATTCGGTACAACCGTGCTTTTTCGGATCAATGACATACCATTGGTGTGTTTGGGGGAATTGGGGCGCTAAGGCTCCTGCGTAATTGGGAATTGGGGGTGGGGGAAAGTGGGAGATGTGGGAATGGTGAGACCCCGTTGGAGCGTTTCCGTGGGGCGTGAGGTGGGCCTGGTAGATCGTAAAAGTTTGGCATTTAGAATAGGGAACTTTTTGAAATCTGTAAAAGTTGTGGGTTTAGAATGGGTAACTTTTACAATTCCGTGGTCCGGGCACCAGGTAGTGGGAGCATGTTGGAGTATCTTTCCTGGGGGCGTGAGCTGAGATCATTGGGAGTTCGGAAAAGTAGACATTACCCTATAGGAAGTAGACATTACCCTATAGGAAGTAGACATTCTCTTATAAATATATTTATAGGAATATGTCTACTTTATGGGAAAAGTGCGAGACTCCTGTGGGTATAGTGGGGTGGGTGGGAACCAATGAGTGCGAGCAACCCGGAGTGATTGGGGGCCTGGTGCATGATCTATAATATAAAAACGGGGGAGTTGGGAAATACGTGGGAAATATTTATACGGGAAAATTTTTACTAAAGGGTAAATATGGTAAAACCTATACTTTTCAAGGTTTTGGTGTGGTAAAATAAGGCTATAATGTAAACACGGGGGACAACATGGACTTATACAAAATGCTTTTTGGACAGAATGTACAGACAGATAAGATTTTAGATTTAATTAATTTAAAGAAGGAAGATATTAGTAGGTTCCGTGATTGTGGAGTTGATAAGAAAAACCTCCTTATATGGATTCTTACTAGAACTGGTATTAAGAATGTGATGGGAGCAAGCAACGGGCACCTGGAACTTAAAAGCCATTTTCTACATAGAGTGAATGAGCCACATGATCCTACATATGAGCTTATTTATTTTACGATTCCAACTCTAGCTGACACTAGTGAGATAGAACATACACGGATTCCTAAGCTGAAGGAAATGTTTGAGCAAGCTAGTTGGGACGTTGAGAACGGTAAACTAAATGAAATGACACGAAAATTCATGGCCGACTTAGAGTTACAATTAAAAAATGCTAAACCTGGCCAAGTATTTTCTTTAATAGAGGAAGATTGATATGTCTAAAGCTGAGTACGATTTCGAGAGATTTAAAGTATTGTACAAACATAGAGGCGAGGCAGAATTTAAAGCGATCCAAGAGGACCAACGCTTGCAGACTGCTCTTAAACAATACATTGGGACAGAAGTATTAACGCAAATTAACGAGGACCCGGAAATTGAGACTAAGATAATGCCATTTCTTATTTTCATTCAAAGACAGACGTTAATGAACTACTACCTAATGGCTATAAATAGAGATGACGGTGGTTTTAGTCTTTTACGCAGTGACTTTACTTTCATGGCTAGTATATCTACGTGCCTGGCTAATAAGCTGACGGCTCCTCATGTATCAAGTAAACGTATCATAGAACTAAAGAGTATTATGTCGCTCCGTTATAGAAACGCTTATAAGTTCATGAGTAGGTTAATTAAACTAGCCGAGGAAATAGACTGCCCTATTACCTTATGGACAGAAACAGACCGTCCAACCGAGTATTTTACAAGGTATGGGTTCAAGGATTGTGGGAAGATTGGGTACAACGGTGAACGTTTAATGGTATTAAATCCGGGAGAAGGTTCAATATGAGGAGAGAGCTGACGATTGACGATACAATCTATGAAATGAAATTAAGGGTTAATAAGCTTATTGAGGAAATGGAAAAGTTATCATTTAAAGAACAACCAGTCGAATACATGAGCTATCAAATGAGAATAACTGAATTAATATCTATGATTGATTGGATCGAGACAAGAGCGAAAATCGGTCTGTAAGGGGAAATGAAGGATGACAAAAGAGGAGCTACTAGAAAAACTAGCTGATTATCCAAAGGATTTTAAAATAATCGTGCCGAAGAATATACAACAAGAAGGTAGAGACTTGTTTGAATGTACGAAAGTATCAACCGTTGGGAATTTTATTGTATTAGAATCTGATTAATAGGGGTGGTAAGCTTGGCGAGTGAGGTATTTACGAGTGAATTGTATACCAGTGAAAATGAAAATAGGTTCTTTACGAAAAGTAAGTATGAGTTTATAGGTCATGATTTTAAATTAGAGGCTTTAGAAGAACTGACGAACGATCCGAAGTTCATAAAAGAACTTGATTATTCTATAGGTAGTATGTATATTAGGAAGTTTCGTTATAAAGAAGGAGAAAAACATTTTTTCTTTGATTTTTATTTAACTGATTACGACAAGGAAAGATTTACTCTTATACATGCCTACCACAACAAAGAGGATTACTTTAGTATAGATACAATTAACCACAATTTTTTCTATGACTTAGAGCTGAACGTCAAGATCACGAACAAACGAGTTAAAAAGGGGAGCTAGTGCCGAGGCTCCTCAGCGTTTGCCCTATACAGGAGGAATGTTTGTGAAAAAGATTACTGTAACGGTTACTGTTTCAAAAGAATTAGAAGGAACTGAAATCGCCAATTACTTATTGCTAATAGGTCCATGCAAGAAAGATAAGTAACACCAGGAGGAAACTATGCAACTAGAAAAGATAGGTAAAACCTTTTTATTTAATTCCTATTATGCTTTATCTTATAAGGACGCTCACTTTCAAACAAAGCAAGCCTACGTTGTTATCTTAGAGGAAATAATTAGAGAAGAATATTTAACATATGATGAACTAATTGCATTTTATTTAGGTATTGAGGATAGTGACATAGATAAGATTAATGGTATTATCGAATGGATCAAAGCTTGGTCAAAGCTTGTAGTAGTTTAATAGATTAAGGGGAGAATATTATGATACGTATACAGTATATTTGTAGTAATTGTGGCGCTTTTGAACCTTACCTACCATCTAAGAGCTCATCTATAACTTGTATGAAATGTCACCACAATGAACGTATTCCGGACCCTACTAAATTAGTAAATGAAGGAGAGATAAGTATGAAAAGGTTAGCTTTTGTAATGAGAGGACATTCTGATTATGATGACCGTTTATGGTCCTTATTAAAAATTTATAACGACCAGCTAAGGGTATCGTATTCAGAGTTCTATCAAGGTTATGACCACGTAAAATTTATGCCCTTAATGGTTATGGCCGGAGCAACTATTGTACCGTTATCTGAGGATGATAGTGAAATTGACGCTTATTCTGTAGAAGTTGAAGAAGCTAAGGTGGAAACATTTCTCAAGCAGTTGGAAAAAGAAATATCGGATTATATAAAGTATAGCTAGGGGATGAGCTTAATGGAGAATAAAGAACTAAAGAAGTACGTAGCTAAGCAGAAAATACAGATGAGAGGTACTATTGAGTCAGACGTACCCGTATCCCAGGCAGACATAGAGCAAGCCATGAAAGGGATCGTAGAAGAAAAGTTAAAAGCTCAGTATGATGGCAATTTTAAAGTAGACTCTATAAAGGTCACTCTTGATAAATAATTAACGGTCACACCTCTCTTTTCGTATATGTGAAATAGGGAGGTGTTGTTGTATGAAATGACATAGAATGTCTCACATGCTATAATTTAAGTACGGTTTAACTGTACGTTGCAAACGAAAATTTCATCATGTATCAATTGAATTTTACAACTCAATAGAATGTTGTTTAGTTGGAATGGTTTGAACTTCGACAATTCTGAGCCATTGCACAATACCAACTAAATAACATTCAAAACAAAAAGAGTAGGCTTGAGACACCTACTCTTTTTGCTATTACGTCATTGTCAGTTTGCACCTGTCGTTCTACCAGTTTACATCTAGAGATTGGAATTTGAAGGTGATTAAAAATTCCAAATGTTGCAGAAAAGCCATGTTTGTAATTAGATCGGATTTAAGATTTAAGTTAAAAGCCTTACGAAAAAACGAATAATAGTGTGTGTTGTATTTTCCACTATACGAATAATTAAATGAGTTCTGTAATATTATACTATTCACACAACAATTATTCAAGGTTAGACCTATGTTTCACGTATAATTACCCAAAACAACATAGCCGGAACCAGGCACAATACCCCATAAATATACCTACCATTACATAAAGATACGACTGAGCATGTTATACCCGAAAATACCATGAACCATAAGAGAAACAATATAGTAAACTTCATATCTTCTCTACCACGTAGTAGTAAGCAAAATCTAACCCCGTGTTTTTGTCATTATAGACGTGATCCACATAAGCATATGTATATTTCTCACCATATAACGTGATTTCTTGCCCTTCAATTAGTTTAGGGAGCTCATGGTATAACGGTTGCACATCTATTATCTTTTCTTCTCCAATTTCAAAGAAACAAAGTCCTTTTCGCATGAAAATACCACCTTTTTAGTAAAATTAAGCGTTTTTAGGTGTTTTTGAGCATTTTTTAACGTTTTTTATGATATTTTCGGTGTTTTTTATCACTTTTGAGTAGTTTTTAAGTGTTTTTATGCTATTTTAAGCGTATTTTAGTACTTTTTGGGCCGTTTTAGGGTGTTTTTAGACGTTTTTGACACATTTTTAGGTCACTTTAAGCCATTTTGGACCTATTTTGACTCATTTTAATGCTAATTTCAGCTCTTTTCAGCCCATTTCAGCTCTTTTTTAGCAGTTTTTATTAAAAAATTGGCTATTTTTTGAATTAAATGAACGTTTTTAAGCCTTTTTAAGCAAAAAATACGGGTTTTTAGACCTTTTTTCAGCTCGTATTTGGCCTTATTATTCGTGTTTATAACATGCTAACTGTAGCTATAACCTGGGATGGCAAGTTATTTAGACTAGTTAACCCCATAATAAATGTAATACCTAGCTTGCTATTATGTACTAGTCTCATATTGTCATCATATGTTTTCAAATAGTAGTCTAGCTTTTCCTGGAAGTTTTCACGGGGATTGATAATTAGTTCCTCGTATTTTGCTACTCCTTCGACTGCGATCATTACATAACTGAAAGATTCATCCTCTATGATGACATTGAATGTTTGTTCAAACTCAGTTTTCTTCATGTTGTTCCCCCTTTGTATATGAAAAAAGGTCCCTCAGCTTGGAAAGGGACCCCTTGACAGTGAAAATAAATGTAAAAACCAATGTATACTTCTAACGGAGAGCAAGAAATATATATTCTTTAGTCCATCTAAATATATCAATATAGTTTATCTAAATCAATAATCCAATAGTAACATTAAAATTTTATGAGCCTCAGTAGATTAATAGAGTTTACACCTATACTAACTGTGATTAAACAATAGGAGGGATAGGTATGAATTACAAAATTGTAAAAGACTCTCTTGATCTACGGGACAAAATCTACACAAGTAGCAAATACAAAACAGTAAATGACGTACCGGCTCAGACAAATAACTCAGCTTTAATTGATTGGGTTTTTGACCAGGGGCATGAGGGATCGTGCACTGCTAATACTTTTGCTAGTATGCGTATGTATTTGCTTAAAAAGAATGGTCAAACGGCACCAGTATTAAGCCGTGCTTATATCTACTGGCATGAACGTAAATATGAAGGAACTACTAACCAGGATTCCGGAGCTCTTTCAAGGGATGGAGTAAGAACGTTACTAGAATTTGGAGTATGTACAGATAATGCTATGCCGTACAGTGACCGTTCATATGGGGTTGCTCCATCAACACAAGCTGAAGCTGAAGCTTTCAGATATAAAATCAACGCTTACTACCGTGTTCCGGACGTTACTACTTTGAAAATGGCTCTTGCTGATGGACTAGTAGTATCACTGGGAATGACAGTTTATAAATCGTTTGAGTACGGAACAGTAGGTGAGACCGGTATTTTTGAGACACCTGGTTTATTTGAACAGAAATTAGGTGGCCATGAAGTACTGATTGTAGATTATAAAAAAGTTGGAAATTCATACGAGTACAAAGTGTTAAATAGTTGGGGAGAAAACTGGGGCCAAAGAGGTTATTTTTGGATTACTGAGACTCAGCTAAAGAAAGTAGCTATGGATTTTTGGACTGCTAACTAAACGAAAAAGAGCCCTCCGGGATTCGGTAGGGTTCTTTCTCTGTTAAATAAACTAATAGGAGTGCTACCCGTCAGTAGCACATCATCAAATATACCAGGTTTTACCAATATCATCAATAACAAAACAAAAAGTACCCCATCCGACAAGGGTACTCATTGTTGACAAAAATTAAAATAAAAGGAACTTTTATAATTTACCAGTTATTGGGGATAAGAGCAAGAGAAAAAGGTACCAATTAAGGTACCAGTTCTCAAAGGAAATTTTAATTTACTAATCATGAAATAATATTAGAAAAAGGTAATATTAGTATAATTTACACCGTTTAAAAAATCAAGAGAGGTACTGGACCTCTCCACCTTCTTGTATAGCACACTACTAGATTTTGTTTGGAGAAGGTATTTTTATCATTACCCTTATTAGCAATGCTTATACTTGTCTACTCTATATGTGTACCGGGAGGTAACTCCCACCACCAGGAGGGAAGGTTATACCTTTCCTCTTTTAATTTTATAAAGAGGAGGACAAGATATGTCATTATTTAAAACGATTCAAGTATTTGATACGTCTGTATTAAGCCCTGGAACTGCAATTGATTATGAAACAAAAACAGTTAAGTTTAATGGCCTTATCACTCGTTCAGATAATTTTATCTTAGAGATTGATTACTATGATCCATCTGCCCTTAATACGGGTAGTCTAATGATTGCACTGGATGATGTAGTTAAACAAAAAGTAGCAATTAATATTCTAGAAAATACTACACATACTGTTCCGGATACTACTCCACCGGATAATGTAACTGGTGTAACTGTATCTCCTAACTACACTGCCGTTGTTTTAAGATGGACTAATCCAACTGGATTCAGTGACTTTAACGGTGTAAACATCTATCGAGACGGAACATTAGTTGTTAAAAACTTAGTTAACACAACGTTTACAGATACTTCTCTAAATGAAGGACAAACTTACACGTACATTATTAAATCAACTGACCTAGCTGATAATGAGTCAGATGGTATTACGAAAGTTACTACTACACTTGATTCTGTACCTCCTAGTGATGTAGCTAACTTACGTGGTGGTTTAATTACAACCACAAGTATTGAATTATTATATGACCTACCGACTGACGCTGATTTTGACCATTTAGTTATCCTACGTAACAATGTTCAGATCGCAAACAGTGTAAGAACTCCGGCTTTCACAGATAATGGATTATCTACTGGCCAAGTTTATAACTACACTGTAATTGCCGTTGACCTAAGTGGAAATCAGACTGCCGGGGTTGATATTAGTTTATCTGCTTTATAATGCAAAAAAGGCGCACCCTCTATTAAAAGGGAACGCCTTTTTTGTGACTGTCTGCTTTAGATGTAAGGTGTGAACAAGGTGAAACCAACAAGAAGGTATGCCTTAGAATGGCATTTAAGGGCGCTTCGAACACCCTCACTATATTTATACGAATGGCTATAAGTAATGTTAACCTAATTATTTTTTAATTCGTATAAGAACTATGTAGAGAATAATCCACTTTTAATGGTTTAACCTACGAAACTGGGAAGGAAATAATTTTTCGAGCTTCGCTAAGGTCAAAATATTTTAAAAAAGTTGGAAGTATTTAGAGAGGGTTTGGTGTGTATGGCAGATTTTGGCTCAGCAAAAAAAGGGCGTATTGAGAGATTTAAACTAGAAGTTGACGCTATCAATCTACGAAAAGCCGGCTTGTCATTTCAAGCAATCGCTAACGAACTGAACAAGAACCCGGCAGTACCGGAGGATGAGCAGATTGATAAGCATGTGGTAATGAGATTCTTTGAAAAGATACCGGAAGTTCAACGTCAGCTTGTAAGAGAAGATAAAAAACGGTTAGTCCAGGTAGTAAATCAGAACATGGACATTATCAGTGAAATGAATGAGTTGTTTGGTAAGTCTAAAATGCTACTGAACTACATGGAGGATAAGGCTTATAACGAGGGCAAGATGATAGACCCTTACCGTTTTAAAGCAGTCAGCTCCGAAATGAGGGAAATGCTGAAGCAGATGACTGACGTTCAGAAAGAGATTAGTGACTATGATAATATCCGTAAATTTATGGAAATCGTTATGGAAACATTGAAGTCTGAAGCTCCGGAGTCTATTCCAACAATCGTACAGAAGCTACGTATGGCTCAAGGAACAAACTGGTTCGCTAACATGATCGGAGGTAAGGACAATGAATGAAGTAGGAACAGTTAGATTATATATGGGCTCAATGTTCAGTGGTAAAACTACTACACTTATTGAAATCTTACGTTTCCGTAGAAACCAGGCTATTTGTTTTAAACCTAGTATAGATAATAGAAGTGGTTCAGCTACAACATCTTCACATAACGGCTTTGAATATCCTTCTATGATTATTAATCAAGCTAGTGAGATATTCCTTCATGACTTGAATAATATTACGCTTATTGGAATTGATGAAGCTAGCTTATTCCTAAACGATCCTACGCTAATTCCAACTGTCCGAGTACTAAGGGATATGGGTTTTGATGTAGTAATTAGTGGATTGGAGCTTACTTCTGAAGATGAGCCATTTGGACAGATGGGCGACTTAGCTTGTATATCTGATGAAGTCTATAAATTACGTACTTATTGCTCTATGTGTAAAGATAGACCGGCCTCTATTTCAATGTTTACTGGTTCTGAGAAAGGGTTAGTAAAGATTGGTGGGGAGAGTTTATATAAACCAGTTTGTCGTACTTGTTATAACGGGGTAAAAGATAATGAGTGATTTTCTAGATGGTTTATTAGGTGAATTTATTGATATTGCTGAAAGTACTTCAGAAGTAGAAGGGTTATGGAGAGAAACGCCCGTAGATATTATTACGTTTTTTAAAGACTATATGGGTGAGTCTCCGTATCCAGGCAAGCAAACAGAACTTCTACAAAATGTAAATGACATTATGTGGTACAAGCTAACTGGTGACGAGAAGTTTTGCCAGGAGGACTTACAACAAATAACTGAAATGGTTATCTTATTTGGTAAAGGTTCCGGTAAAGACTTCTTAGCTAGTGGAATACTAACCTATGTTATCTATCTAGTACTTTGCTTAAATGATCCACACACCTACTTTGGGTTTGGTAAGGATGAAAATATTGACTTTATCAATGTGGCCATCAACGCCTATCAAGCTAATAACGTATATTTTAAAAAGCTTAAGGCACGTTTAAATAACTGTAAGTGGTTCGTGAAAGTTACGAAAGAGCCGAGAGCATGGAACGAATACCAGGTATTAAAAAACCAGGTTCGATTCTTCAAAGGGGTTACGGCCCATTCTGCCCATTCCGAGGCTGATAGTTTTGAAGGATTTAACCCGTTAGTTCTGATATACGACGAAATAGGAGGCTTCGAGTTCGAGAAAGCAGAGTTTTGTTATGCTACTCTACGTTCTTCAGCTTCATCCCGTTTCAATGAAAAGCAGTTACATATTTTCATAAGTTTCCCTAGAAGTGAGTCTGATTTCATGTACTCAAAGTACAAGGAGGCTATTCACTCAAAGGACCCGGAGGTTTATGCCATTACGGGGTATTCATGGGAAGTTAACCCTAAGATTAGCCGTAAGTCATTGGAAAAAGATTTCATTCGTGATCCGGAAGGAAGTCGCATGCGTTACCAATGTATTCCTCCTAAGTATTCTGAAGGTTTATTCCAGTTTCCGGAGAAGATTGATACCGTTGTTCAGCGTGGAAAACATGCCCAATGCCAAACGTTAACAGTTCAGAATACCATTACAACCCGTGTGCTTAAAAACGGTGAGGAGCGTCATTTTACGGGCCTAGAGATACACGGATTACAACTAGACCCTAACTATACTTACTATCTAGGAGGAGACGGTGGGGTTGAGACTGATAGTTACGTATTAGCGCTATTCCACGGGGAGCCAACTAAGATAGAAGTACTAGAAGAAGGGGAAGTTATAGAAAAGTATGCTAATAAACCAGTAGAGGACCTTATTTTAGAGTGGAAACCTAATAAGGCTGACCGTATCCCGGTAGACCTCATGAATGTAGCTGAAGTTATCGAAATGATCTGCAAGCAAGTATACGTGAAAAAGGCTCTTTTCGATAAATTTAACTCGGCTGAAGTTGTTCAAAGGTTGATGGGTATGGGGGTTGAGGCTGAGGACAAGAACTGGTCGAACCCATTCCAGTTACAAATCTATCAAAATATTAAAGGTCATATCTACACTGGTAATATCGAACTCTTAGACCATATCAATCTAGAAGGTATGAACGCTAATGAGGAGCTTAAAAACATAAAGTTATTGAATGGTAACAAAATAGATCACGATAAAGATAAATCAAAAGACTATAGTGACGCAAGAGCCGGAGCAGTTTGGTTATGTGCAACTGACGAACCGGACGATTCAGAACACTTTGCTATGCCAACTTTACTAGGAGCTAGGAGGAGAGCTTAATGAAAAGCTTATTTTGTAATCACGATTATCATTTAGTAGAAGAAAGAGACGAGGTAATTCACGGCTCACAAGAAAGTAAATCTATGGTTAGTGAAACAATGAGTTACATTTTTTGCCCTAGATGTGGGAAAAGACGTAAGGTATCTCAATTTCAATGGTCAATGATTAAAAAAGAACAAACTATTAGAATGGCTTATAAAAAATAATTGGATATTTATTCAATTTATAGCTGAAAAAAAGAATATTTATGCAAGGTGTAAAGATTTTTTACTAGGGGTGTAAAAATATTTTACCCCCTTGATTTTACTAGGTTTCTAGTATGGAGGTGTAAAAATTTTTAGGGGGGTAGGTGTAAAAAATTTTTACTATAAGAAATATATAATAAAGAAATATAAAAGAATGGAAGATATATAAATATATCTTCCAGGATAACAGAGTTATCCAGTGGATGAAGGAAAGGAATATTTTATTAATTTGTATTCCTAGAAATTTTAAACATAAGGGGATTTTTTAACATGGAAAAATATACTTTATATACTTTTTATCAAAAACAACATCAACTAGATTTATTTATTTTTGAACAACGCCAACTGGCGCACCCACACCTCCCGGATCGTGTCCGTGCCCTTAGATGTGAATTAGCTGAGCTTCAAAATGAGTGGAAGGGTTTCAAGTTTTGGAAACAAGACCAAACTATTAACCGTGAACGCTTATTAGATGAGTACGCTGACGTTTTCCATTTTGCACTTAGTTTAGGTGTTTGGAATAGCCGTATTGATCTAATGACTGAGTATACTGCCAAAGTTATGCCTACTATCGGAGAAACATTTGACCAATTATTTATATCTTCTGTAACTATACTAAACCCGGATTCTCATAAAATATTTATTGAGTTATTTATCGGATTAGGTAAACAACTTGGAATTAGTTTAGCTGATTGGAAAGAATCTTATGAGAGTAAATACCAGGAAAATATTGACCGTCAAAATCGAGGCTACTAAACCGTTTTAGTAGGTTCAGTCTACTCTATTTTTAGAATGATTAGAGTAGGAGTGAAGTTGAATGGCGATATATGACCGTTTTCTAAAACTATTACCAAAACGTAATAATACTTTTAAACCTAATAGTCCGGAGATACCTAGACACTTAAACGTTTTTGCTAAAAGTTCCGGTGGTGGAGGACTAGGTGGTAATCCTTTGAGTGACTTACCACCTACACCGGAATTTGGTGGATCACGTACATCTATTCCTAAATTCTCGCAAGGGGGAGGAAACTTTGGTAACTTACCTCGTCGTGTAAAGTCGGACTTAGGGTTAGATGAACGTACATTAAATGGTCTTAACATAGAAGATTTAATGGACAAGTTAATGGACGCTCACCCGGACATTAGCTTTGCAATTTGGAATTTTCTTCGTATAGCAAATTCCGGATATGACATAAATGTTACTAAACTTGGGACTGGTAAAGCATTTGCTCCTGGTAAGAAAGATATAGATTTAATTGTTCAAAGATTAGAGTTGCCTAACGTAGCTAACTTTGAGAGTAGTAGAAGTATAGATAAAGTAGTTAACCAGGTAATTCAAGCAGTTGTAACAAGGGGTGCCGGGGCAGTCGAGTTAGTTTTAACTCCCACACATGATGACATAGCATTTATCGCCCCAGTTGACCCGGCTACTATTACATTTAAGTTTGAAAATTTCAGATACGTCCCTTATCAGCTTAACGGTAAATTATCACTTGATATACCTACATTCTTCTATGAGGGATTAGATGAACGTATCGATAATCCATATGGTCGTTCTCCACTTTTTGGGGCTATCAATATGGTAATGTTCCAGTTACAACTCTTAAACGATATAAAACAAGTAATTCATAATCAAGGTTATCCACGTCTTGATATTACAATACTTGAAGAAGTATTACTTAAGCGCATGCCTTTAACTGTGCGTAACAATGAAGCGAAAAAAGCCCAGTGGTTAAATGATAAGCTGAAGGAAATTATTGACGCTTATAACAACCTGGAACCGGATGACACATTTGTACATTTTGATTCTATTGCAATGAGTATGGTAGGTGGGAAATCCGGTGGTGGTGGGGCTTTAATGGACCCGGAGAAATTATTTAGTGTAATTGATAATTTAATTATGGCCGGGTTAAAGACTGTAAGCACCATCTTAGGTAGACGTTCTAGTGGTAACACTGAGAGCTTCGCTAAGTTAGAAACAAAGTTATACATAATGGGTGTAAAGGCCATTCAGCAAGTAGTTGAAACTGTAATGTCAAGAGCGTTAACAATGGCACTTAATATACGTGGTAAACAAGGTGTAGTTGAGTTTAAATTTAAACCGATTGAAATTAGGACCGAATTGGAGCAAGCCCAATTTGCCCAAATCCATCTACAGAATATTGCTTACATGAGGGATCAAGGATGGATTGACCAAATCGAAGCTTCAAACTTAGCAGTTAGTCATGATCCAGTAAGCGATCCAAATTTAGCTATGTTAGGTAAGGGTGGAAGTACAATAACAAATAAAGATGGAGCACCAACTACTGGTCCAACGGATACAGTTGGCCCTAATGGAACTCCCCAACAAACAGGCAACTAAGTCACTAGGTATAACCTAGTGGCTTTTTTTATTTCTGTCTAACCTAATTTTAGAAACTGATTAAAAAAGTGGAGGTGGAACAATGCCACAGGCGACTGCTGAACAACTTGATAAGATTAATCGTTTTGCCCTTAAACAACTAACTGAAGAAGATGTTTATGTTTTTAAGGACTTAATGATAGATAACTGTCCTACTGCCTATTCTTCAATCATTCATGACAACTTACTTAGTAAGTTTGTAGCTGACACTAATAAAGGTGTCGCTCTATTAATGGGCCACGATAACAGTAAATTACCGGTGGGGCGTTCGTTCAATGCTTATACGGTTGAAGAACAAGCCAATGACGGCCAAATGGTTAAGAGTGTTTACGGTGATTTCTATATCGATTTAAACCGTGGAACTGAAAGTGGTATGACCACTAATGATATTGCTAAAGGCATTGATAGTGGAACATTATTTGATACTTCAATCGGCTTTAGTGCTCAATCATGGGATTGCTCAATTTGTGGGTATGACATTAGGGATTGGAATAACTGTTCTCACATTCCTGGTAAGGATTATCAAGTAGAAGGTGATAACGGGGTTTACCAAACTGAAACATGCTACGTAATAGCCGGGAAAGATGGAGTTGGTGATCTATTAGAAAACTCATTGGTATATGCCGGAGCATGTGATAGAGCGTCTATCGTAAAAACATTCTCTCATAATTCAAATGTTAGAGAAAAAGAAGGTTCGTCTAAGCTAAACGTGATAACAAGCTTCAAAAATGTTCCCGTTGAGGCAAACATTTTTCAGTACTACACAAAAGACGGCTATGTGATCCTATCAGATATGCCAGAAATTAAGAGAGAACTAGACCGAGAGGGTGAAGAACTAATGAATTTAGCTGACGTAAAGCAAACTCTTTCCAAGTTGGGAATCGAGTTTCAAAACGCTGATGAGTTAGGAGCTAAGGTTGAAGGTCTAACTGCTGAACTTCAGACAAAATTAACTGATGTTGAGGGCCAGTTAGGTGCTAAAACTGAAGAATTAACTCAAGTTAATGCAAAAGTTGAGGAGCTAAACACTGAGTTAGCTGACACAACTGCAAAAGTTGAAGAATTATCAGTTAAAAATGCTGACTTAGAGAAAACAAACCAAGAACTTAGCGCAAGTAATGAGGTTGCTAAACAGTACCGTGCTGACCTTGAACAAAAAGCTCAAGAGTTAGGTATCCGTGCTCAAGGCAACGCATTTAACACTGAGTTATATAACAAATTCTTATCTACTTTATCTGTAGATGAAGTGAAAGAAGTAATTAAAGGCTTTGAAGCTGAGATTAGTACTCGTTTTGAAGGTACTCGTACAACTGAAGTTAAGGTTGTAGATAAAAATACTGAAGAAACATTCACGGCTGAAAATGAGCAAGAGTTACGTAACAAAATTGCTGAAGAATCTATGAAACTTGCAAAAGCAGAAGGTATTTCAGTAAAAGAAGCTACTAAAAAACTTTACGCAAAATATACAAGCGAGGGGGAATAAAAAATGGCAGGTCAATTTACTGATACTCAAAAGACTTATAAGATCAAGGACGCTAGTGGTGTCGCTATGTACCACGGTGTATCTCGTTCAGCAGAGAACGAAGTTCGAGTACCTACAGACGTTAACGAAATTCCAGTAGGAATCGTATCAAATGATGAGCGTTTAAATTTACCATTCCATGCAGACGGTTCACAAGCCGGCCGTAATATCGCAGTTCAGTTAGATGGCATTGCTAACGTTATTTTAGGTGAGCCAATCGCAGTTAACGAACGTGTTGTATTAGGTGTTGGTGGAGTACTTATGAAAGCTACTGGCTTACCTAAAGGAACTCAAGCAAACGTTCTTGGCTTTACAGAAAAAGGTGGCGTTATCGGTGACGTAGTTCCGGTAATGATTGCATACCACGTATACACTATCTAATTAAAATTTAAGGAGGTATTTACATATGCCAACGGTTCAACAAGTCCATTTAGACAAGATGCTCTCTAACATTTCGATTGGTTATTCTAACGAAATGTATATCGCAGATCAAATTTTTAAAGATGTAACTGTACAAAAACAATCAGATAAATACTACGTTTTTGGTAAAGAACGTTTCCGTGCTAATGATGACTTAAGAGCACCTGGTACTGAAGCAAATGAGATTTCATGGCGCTTCAGCTCGGACCAATATTTCTGTCAAGGTCATGCTTTACGTCACGGAATTGCTGATGAAGAAGTTCAGAACGCAGATGACGCTCTTAACCTAGAAACTGAAGGTACTGAATTAGTAACTGAGGGTATTTTATTAAACAAGGAAATTGACGCTTCAAACCAAGTCCTTGACCCTAAAAACTACCATTCTGAGTTACAACTAACTTTAGGTACTGCTGGTACATATAAATGGTCAGACTACGATCATTCTGATCCAGTTCTAGACATTCAAAGAGCAAAAGAAGCTATCCATAAAAAATCCGGTGTACGTGCTAATACGTTAATTATCTCTGAGCCAGTTTTAAACATTTTAAAACTTCATCCAAAATTAAAAGAGATTATTAAATACGTTCAACGTGGTATCGTTACTGAAGAAATTATGGCAGTGGCTTTCGGAGTAGATAACATTTTAGTAGGTTCTGCTTTAAAATCATCTGCTAATAATCCAGGTCAAGGGGACATTCTAAACTACATTTGGGGTAACTCAGCAGTTTTAGCTTATATCCCGGCTAACCCTGGTAGAAAACAAGTTGCTTTAGGTTACAACTTTGCATGGAATAAAGATGGACAAGGTGCCGTTCAAGTACGTAAATGGTACGAGATTGGTAGACGTGCGACTCTTATTGAGGCTGAAAACTGGTACTCTCAAAAAATCGTATCAAATGTTGCCGGCTTCTTATTCCAAGACGCAATCGTACCATTATCATAATACTGTTCTAAAAAACAATAAGGTATCTATCGAGGGCTATCGGTCTCCCGGTAGGTACCTTTTTATATACTAGGAGGAAAATAATATGTCTAAAGAAACAGTTGAAGTACAAGTTGAGCAAGAAGAAACAAAAGTAACAAAGGTAAATACAAAAGCGAAAAAAGTTGAGTTAGAAGTTATTGCTGAAAATGAAGTTTTAATGCCTATTTTTACAGTTATTCCAGTTACTAAAGGTTTAGTAGCAACTAAAGTATCTGTTGAAAATATCGGTGGGGGAGACCTTTACGTAGGTGTTGGTGAAGTAGATATTAAACAAGATTTCTTCTTACCTCAAGGTGAAGTAAGAGAGTTTGAAACTGATGTATTACTTTACTCAGCGTCTCGTCCAACTGCCCTTATTAAGTACTTACGTTAAGGAGGTATTTATATGCCTTTAATCCTTAAAGAAGGTTATGAAAACTCAATTAGAAATAAGATGGGTGTACGTGATGGGGAGCTTATAGATTCAGATATTAATGACAAGTTTGTTCTAGATATATCCGAAGCGTACATTGTAAAAAGAGTACCAAATTACTCTAAAATTACTGACCCTATCCAACAACTATATTTAGAAAATGCGACAGTTTGTTATATCTGTTATATGTTAGGTCCATCAATGGACAGACGGTTAAATGATAAAGTATCCACACTTGATCTATCATGGCAAAAGCAAAAGGTAGATTGGGAGGAGAAAGCCCTTGAGTTCCTAGCCGAGTGTGATAATAGCTTAGCGCAAATAACCGAAGTTGAAGTTGCAATGGAAGTCGCTCAGCAATTAGTAAAAGTATCATCAAATAATAGATTACCAATTGGTACTACTTAATGAGTTACGATTTAAAGCAGTCTTTAATTTTGACCGAAGGGACTCCGGTTGAAATTATGGACCATACTGGAACTATTTTATTTAAAACAAAAGCCATTATAGGTAAAGTCAGCAGTACTACTATGAGTGAGATTAACTTTGAGTACTCTCGTAAGGGTTTAATTATCCCAAATTTAGATATACGTAATGGATTAATCCTTAGAAAGACTGTTACTGGTGAAACTTTTATTATAGTTGCAGTTTTTGATGAGGTTATTAATAATACAAAGCAATCTACTTCAATCAGACTTATACAAACTAACTCATGGGCCTCTATAAAGGGCTTTACTGAAATTGCAGATGATTATGGGAACATAATTAGTGATGAAGTTACAAAGGCTACTAAGTTACCGGTACATGTTAGCGTAGCTAATGCTAGACTTATGCAATTTAAACCAGGTCTAAAAGAGATTGTAGAATATCGAATTTACGCTCCTCACTGTGAGGCAGAAATTCTTGACCGTGTTGGGTTAATGATTAACGGTGGGGAACTTAATTTTAAAGTAGAATCGGTAGATTTACTTACATTCCCTGGACTTGTTCTATTAGATGTTCGAACAGAAACTAGGTGATTAAATGGGCCGTAGGAAACTAGCCGTTAGATATGATCTAGATGGATATATAAGGGATATACGTAATGCAACTAATAGAGTCACTAAAGAATACCGTGATTTAATTTTTGCTGACGCTAAGGCTAATGCTGAAGAACTACCTTTCAAGAATACTCCCGTAACATTGTATGGGAATGTAAAGACTTCAGACCAGGCAAGATCAAGGGATTTAATAGACTCAATACAAAATAGTTTAAATTACGAGCAATCAAAGATGGTTGATGATATAGCATATCAATTTTCTTCTAATGCAAGGGTAGAAAATAGTGTAGTAGTAGCCCGTGTTACGGCTATGGGGGATAAAGGCAATTATGCAAATTCGCATATTGGAGTGTACTACGAATATGGTACCGGAACTCAAGCCTATGGACCAGGTTATTCTACTGTTAAGTGGCAAGGAGAAGAAAACCCTTTTCGAACTGGGAGCGAGATTGTAACCCATGGACGTAGTTGGATAGATATGGGTGGTAATGTCCGTGCGTCCGGAAAAATCGGTGGGTTAAATGAGGACTTCTTTAGAAAGAAAAATAAACCGTGGTTTGGTACAGAAGTACCGGCCACACATTGGTTTGAGAGTGCATATAAGAAACATATTGAAAATTATAAAAGTGCTCTAGCTAAAGCTGTTTTTAGTATAAATCCTTTAGCATATACAATTTTTGAGCCGGTTATTAATCTAGGAAAGTTTGGTTGATATGGTATGACAGTAGTTAATTTAAGCAATGGAATATACAAGACGTTAGCAAAAGATGGTGTCGTTCTAAACTATTTAGGAATAGGACCGACTGCAACTAGCCTAATGAAAGCAAAACGTATTCAAAAACGTTCCAAACCTACTTCATTAATAGAAAATCTACCTCTAATAACTTTCTTTTTACCTCCTGGACGTAGGGGTGGCAACAACATGGACGTGTATAGTACTCAAGCTCAGTTTGATATATACACAAAAGATGACGTTGACCTAGCTCAAAAGTTGGGAAGTAGAATTATAGAGTTGTTTGAAGGTGAGATTCCTCCAATGGACGGGGTGACTACGTTTGAGTCACTTTTTGTTTCAGCTCATGAAACTCCAAGTGATCTAGCTAATACATACTGCTTCACGGTAGTTGTTCAGTTCTCTATCGAAATAGAACGCTAAAAGGAGTGAAAATAACTCATGGCTAAGAAAATGATAATTAAAGGCGTTGGCCAAATGCTAGGAAAACGTTATAAAAAAGACGGTACTGGCGTTGAAGTCATTTCTTTAGGAAGTTTACAAGATTTAAAATTTGACCTTTCTACTGAAATCGAGGACATCTTCGGTGGTGACGGACTATTCAGTATCGATACTCTAGTAAAAACAAAATCTATTGATGTTTCGGCAACGGACGCAAAATTTGACCTTGACGCTCTACAAGTTATGATGGGCTCTACAGTGCAAGAAGGTAAAAAAGATTATGTTTGGGTACTAGGAGAACACGGTACTGTAGATGACACTGGTAAGTATACAGTTGAATATGGGGATACATTATTTACTGTACCTAATATGTCAGTTCGCTTAAAGGATTCTAATACTCTATTAAAACCGGTAACTACTGCTCCGGCTGATAAAACTGAGTATAAATTAGACAAAGCTACTGGTGTAGTTGAGTTCTTTAAAGACTTAGCCGGCCAAGACGTTGTTGTAAACTACCAACGTGCTGAAACAGTAGACTTAGTTGATATTTTAGTAGACGAAGTTCCATTCCCGATCCACATTGTCCATCATGGTTCATTCATCCAAAAAGATGGTAACTATGCTGGGGTTGAAACTGAGATTTACTCAGCAATTGCAAAAGGTCAATTCACAATTGACGCTCAACGTAGCAATGCTTCTACTTCTCAAATAACTTTACAAGTTATCGATCCGGAACGTGCTGATGGAAAAATTGGTTCAATCAAGCGTTTCGCAAGTACAAAAAGAGTCTAATCTATAGGTGTAACGAGACTGATATTCGTATCAGTCTTTTTATTTACTTTTAAACTGGTGGGGGTACATAAAATGACTAAAGAAGAAAAAGAAAAATTAGAGTTAGAGCACTCAAAAACTATGAATGATGAAGCAGTAAAAAGAATTAAAGATGAAGTATTAACTGAAGAACAAAGTAATAAGCAAGCAGACGTATTTTTTGAGGAAGATGAGAAATTCCGTTTACGTGATGGTAAGGAGTATTTTGTTCCTCCGGCTTCACTTAAAAATGCCCGTAGAATGATGAAAATTCTAGGGACTATAAACATGGACGCAATCATTGTCAATTTTATTCCAACTGGTAATGATGAAGAAGATCAAAAACGTGAAGATAATCTTTTCGAGATTCTTCAAATGGCTTTTGTTAACTATCCGGAAATTGACCGTGATTTTATAGATGAAAAAGTAGACCTTGAGAGTGCACGTAAGATAATTGAGACACTTATAGGGTTGAATGGTCTAAAAAAGTCAATGTAACAGAAGTTGAACCTATAGAAGTTCCGGAGATCGTTGATAAAGAAACGGGAGGAGCTATGAACTGGTCTGAATTATTTTTCCGTCTACATCACTATTGTAATTTAAGTAAGTGGGAAATATGGGAATATACATTACCACAAATTACAGAGCTGATTATGATGACAAATAAACATATTGAGTTCCAAGTTCAAGTAATGACTGCCCCACTAGGAATGTTTGGTGGGGGAGTTGCAACTTCTAAAGAGGATTCTTCTGCTGATGATGTTGACTATCATGAAGTAACTGAAGAAGATGTTGGAATGTTAGCAAAAGCTTTCGGTGGATAATGCCTACTCTATTAGTGAGTAGGTTTATTTTTTATAGGTGGTGAGTATAAAATGCCAAGTCAAGACAAGCACGAATTGGTAACGGAGATAAAAGCCGAATATGGAGATACGATTGCCAAAGCATTAGAGTACGCCAATGCCATTGGTACACTAGCTACCAACTTCGGTAAGGCTCAAGAACATATGACAGGTCTATCCGGATTCACTAAGGATTTAAACCTGGATTTCAAAAAACAACTTGAAGAAGTTTTCAAATTGATCGGTGTTGGTGGTGGAGCTACCGTTAAACTCACCAAAACTAAGTTAAAAGAAAACATTAAAGAAAAGTTTGAGGACGCTATCAGTAACTTTGATCCGGAAATTGTCCTTGCAAATGACGGTGATAATAAAGTTACACTTTCAGTAAGTGATACGCTAAAACAAAAACTACAAATAGAGTATGAAAAAGCACTAACAAAATTTGTAGATGTAACGGAAATAGACCCAAATGGTATGGTGCCAATTAAACTTCCGTTAAGTGCCATGACTAATATGCAAGAACGGTTTAAAAAAGTTTTTATGGACGATATAGAGAAAATAAACTTTGTATGGGACCGTAAACGTGTTGAGAAAGGCATGAAGATAGACCAAATGCCTTTAGCTTCTTTTGAGCTGAATGGAGAACATCTTCAATCTTTATTTAATAAGGTACGTGACCGTTTTATTGAAGAACTCAAAAAGCCGGATATGATTAACTTACAAAACGTAAAGAAAATGGAAATACCGGTTGGGGAGTTAAATAAAGCAGTAGACCTTATTAGAGAAAGCATTGGTAATTTAGATGAGTCTTTAAAAGTAGACGCAACTAAACTTATGGAGCTACCTAAAGTCCAAACACGTATTACAGATTTAAAGACTAATTTGCAATTAATTGTTGGTACTATTTACCAAATTACCGAGAGTGCTAAAGATATAGGTCTAACTGAAGAAGATAAGAAAAAACTTGAGCAAGTACAGACGAAAATAAAAGGACTATCTCAAGGTATATTAACAAAAGTTGTTAATGATATAGGTGAAATGACAAAGGGCTTAAAAGGAAAAGCAGAATTTTCACAAGCTGACTTAGCTCAAGTAATGCAACCTATAAACAAGATTAAAGAAATTGTCCGTGAGTTTGTTGAGGTAGAAATAGTAAAAGCTGAAGAAATCTTACGTCAACAATCAATCGCTCCTCCAAAAATTAGAAAAAACTCAAAAGAAGCAACTGAGAATTTTACAACTTTCTCTAAAATTCAAAATGATATTATCAATGCTTCTAAAAAAGCGTTAGAGAACTTAGATACTCATGGTGTAGTTTTTAATACTGCCCCAGTTATCGAAGGGATCAATGCGTGGGCAGAAAAAGTAGTATTAGATTTAAAAGCTAATGTTGATACAGAGTTAGCAAGTGTCGGATTAAATTTAGCACGAAGTCAAAGAACAGTCATTGAAGGATTTTATGAATCACTTCTAAAAGTGTCTAAATTAAAATTAGGACCTAAAAAAGTTCAAGAAGGTCTCGAAGTAAAAATTTCATCTGAAGAAATTTTTGCTGAAATTACTGAACAGATAAAAGGTCTAGTAACTGAATACTTAGGTAATATCAAACCTACAGACTCAGCTAAAGCAAAACTAGATAAAGGTCTAGAAATCACACAACCTATGGTAGTCAAAATGGAAACTGCCCTAAAAGGTACACTTAATAAAATGGTTGATGATGTTGTTTTAAAGTTAAATGCACATGAGCCGAGTACTTTAGGGTCAGAGGAAATATCAGCATTAGATCGTGTTCTTTCTGATGAGTCCAGGGCTATTGTAAGTCGTATTGTTGCTGAAGCTAGGTCTATTTCCAATAGTTTATCTGAAAGTTTTTATACAGGTAATTCTAAAGGAATTAGTAAAGAAGAACATACACAAATGGCTCAATCGTTAAAAGAAACTGCTAATAAAGTCGTCTCAGAGTATGGAAATATGTTTGAGGGAGCTTTAGGGGCGTTTGTAATCACTGCTTCAACAGTTGAAGATATTCATAACAAAATATCTAGTGAATTAAATGTATTTGCTAAGAAAACGAATATTGAGTTAAGTGATTACGATACTCCATTTATGATTAAAGGTATCGTTAGAAAACTTCAAGTAGAAGTTCAAAAAGCAATTAGGCAAAATGTTGAAGCTTGGAGACCTTCCCTTGAAGCTTTTAACCCTAACATGGATTTTGAAGCATTAGTTTCTTCATTACGTGATCCTATGCAAAATATGGTTCGTCAAATGAGCTTAGATTTTGAACACGAATTGAGAAAACTATATGACACTTCAAAAATTGAGTTTACGGATGAGCATACACCTATCCAGGCGAAAGGTGTTGTTAAAAAAGCTCAACAAAAACTTCAATCTGCTATAAAGGGGAATGTTGAAGCTTGGGACCCAACGGAGGGGCTTGAACCGTTCGAACCTAAAATTAATTACAAAAAAGTAGGTAATGCAGTCGAACAGTTAGTAAATAACATGCTTAATCATGCAGTATCTAATGTTAAAGATAGAGCAACTGCAATAAAAACTTCTTCAATCCATACAGAGAATGATACGAATAACAACGAAATAAACAACGCTAAAGCAGAAAGTGAAGGATATTTTAATCCAAAAACAGAGTTACATTTAATCAATGAATCAGTGTTGAGATACGTAAGTAATTATGTTCATTATGTTTCTAGATTAATACGTGAATTTACTGCTGAAGTTGATAATTTTTCTGTCAGTAAAAAATCATTAAATGCTGACGTTCGTAAATCAATAGCTCAAAAGTTAGATATGTCAGTGAAAGATTGGATGAAAGACGGTAATGAAATGAGTGGGGATGAAGATTTTAAAAATATTCTCCACGAAAGCGTTAATAGTATCTATAGAAAATTCCATGATGTTGTACAAAGTCATACTTCTGACATTATTAAAGAATACAAAACTGAATTAAAAAACGTAAAACTAGAGCCGGATACTTCTGTAGTTTACTTCCTTGCAGACCAACTTCATGATATGCAGTCAGCTATTACTAAAAAAATTCGTGATGTACTTAGAGCTCAATTTAATGCCATGAAAGATGAGCTTAAAGCAATGAGAATTGGTACACAATCTATGGGTTATGAAGTACCTAAAGGTGTTGTTAATGAGCTAGAAAGAACACAAAAAGCTCAAGTAGTACAACAAATAGTGGTCGCAAACCAGGTACCTAGAGACGGTGGTGGATATGTAGGTAGATACACTGCTTATAACAATGGTTACAGTAAACAAAATTTTGGTAATGAAGGTTCATATGGTAATGGTACTGATTACTATAACGAAACTAAAAGTGCTGAATCGTTTAAAAAATCCATTGTTAACACAATGCGCTATATCATGGCCGGCTCACTTATGGGTGTACCTAGTATGCTTTTATATCAAGCGTTTGACTCTGCTAAGACATATGATTACGAAATGGAAAAAGCTCGTCAGAACTTCATGATTGACGGTGGTAAGGCGACATTGGCCGGTAATGGGTTCAGTAGTAAAGATGTTAATAGGAGCGTTCAAGACATTGGTATTATGAATGGTGTTTCAATGGATGACTCAGCTAAAGCTTTCCAAATAGCGTCACGGACGACTGATAACTCAGCACAAGCTTTACAAGTAACTAGAGAGATCACAAAAATGAAGTCTCTTGAGGACATTGACATAATAAAAGCGTCTGAAGGTCTTGAGTCTGTACTAAAGCAGTGGGGTCAAAAAGCCGGAGCTTCAAAAGATATGACTAACATGATGATTATTGGTTCAAATATTTCCAATGCAAGTATCGAAGATATTCTTGACGCTCAAAGTCGTTCGGGTGCCCTTTTCAATCAAAATCTTAAAGGTATGGGTACTGCTGAAAAATTTGCTACTTCTGTAGCTTTAACATCTATCTTTAAACAAGCAACTGGGCGCTCCGGTACGGAGGCCGGGACTTTCTTTAAAGCCATGCTTCAACGTCCATATACAAAACAAGGCCGACAGGAGCTTGAAACAATGTCAGAAGATAAGCGATTTAAAGACTTAAATCCTTACTACACTGATAAAGACGGTGTAAAACGTCAGAAGAATTTCTTAGACCTTTTCGGAAGTATCTTAGATGTTTCTGACAAATTGAACGACTCTGATCGTGCTAATATGTGGTCTAAATTAGTACCTGGATGGCACTCCGGTTCTATGGGTGCGATTGACTCATTTACTCAAGGATTAAAGCAAGATGTAGAAGAAATGAAAAAGAACGCTGAGAAAAAAGGTGGGAAATCTGTTGATACAGATAAGGATGGAAAAGTCTCATCTAAAGAAGCCTTAGAATTTGTAGTAAAGAAAATATATGACAAAAATGATCCAAACGCATTGAAGAATAATGCAGATACAGTAACTAATATGCAGATGGGAATGGCCAATACATGGGCGTACCAGGGTCGTAAAATGAAATCAGAGTTTGAAGTTTCATTGGTTGACGTATTTGGGAATTTAAAAGATGAGTTCAGTTCATTGAGTGTATATATTAGTACACTCTTACGTTATGTAAGAGACAATGCTAGTACATTTGCTGAAATGGTTAAAAAGTTCGTTCAAGTTGGGGCGTATGCACTTGGTAAACAAGGTGTTAAACTTCTTAAAAATCAACTACAACAACGAAAAGAAGAAAAATTAAATAACATGTTTGGGGAAAATGTACGTTATCTAAATGAGGAAGGACGTTACCATAACTTAAGAAGATTGGCTTTATCAGAAGAAATGGGGTCCCATAGAGATAGCTACAATAATGCATTAGAAAAACATAATTCAGCTAATTCAAGACTAGCCGAAATTGACAATGAGTTGAACGGTATTGGCAAACAAAGAGAAGAACATCAAGAAGCTCATGACCATGCTGATAAAAGACTTAAGGAGTCTAAGCCAGGTGAAGATACACAAGACCTTACAAACACATTAGTTCGTTCCGGAAGGGCACTTGAAGGTTTGGATGAAGAAGAAAAAAAATTAATAGCTGAACAAAAGAAATTAACTGCTGAAGCAAGTAAATATTCAAGAGAAATGACCCATGCTCAAAAAAATATGCAAGGTCTTGAAGATGAGATGATCTCCACTAATAACTCTATGGCAAAAGTTAATGGCCGTTATAAAGCATTGACTATGGCTATGGAAGATATGGGCCTAGACGCAACTAAGTTAAAAGTTAAATTTAACGAACTTCAAAGTGGTATGTCCGAAACTAGTGCCGGTTCAAATTCATTAGAGAGAAATCTTACTGAAATTGGCGAACGTGCCGGACTTAGTGAAGGTCAAATTTCTGAATTACGTAGTCAAGTAGAAAAGCTTAACCAGGAATTTAAAGATGGTGACATTACTGCTGAAGAATATATTAAGTCGTTAAATAAACTGGAAAGACAACATCAATTAGGTTCTATGGGATTTGACGGTGTTGGAGGAAACTTTAACAGGCAGAACGGTAGAGGTCTTGTCGATACTGCTATTGAGGGTTCTATGTTTGAAAGTAGTATGAACGGTGCTGAAGATATGCCGAAATCCCTCGGTAATAGAATAGGGGCTATGTTAACCACTGCCGGTACGCTAATATTCGGGCGTAAGCTAATGGGTGCAACTGGTGGATGGCTTGGTAAACTTAAAGGTTTATTTGCTGAAGGAGGCAAACTAGGTAGTATCGGTAAAATTTTTTCAATGGGTGGTAAATTCGGTCAAGTCTTGAAACTAGGTAAACTTGGAAAGGCAATACCGTATGTTGGAGAAGCTTTATTGGGTATGGACGCTGGCGACGCTATGTTTGACGCTATGTTTGCTCAAGGAATGAATAAATATGAAAAAACTAAAGAACAAGGTTCTAGACGTGAAACAGTAGCAAATGACATAAAAAGCGCAAGCGAGGGTGGTTTTTTTCAAAAGTTTCTTTTTAGTTTTGATACTTTGTTTAAAATGCCTATGTCCGGATTAAATCACATGTTCGGTGGTAACATGACTTCATTCTCAGAGTACGGGAAAGCATTAAAAGACTATGCTCTATATTCCGGGGATGAATTAGACAAGCACTTAAAGAAAGATTTAGGTTATGAGGAGAAAAAAAGAGAAGCTTTTAAACAAGAAGAAGAAGAACGACTGAAAAAGTTAGATATGTTCGACCAAAACCATGACGGAATTGTAGATCGCCCACAAGATCGTACAACTCCAATTTCATTTGAAGATGTTCAAACATACTTAGAAGGACTGCAAGATAGATTATCAATGTCTCAAAGTCGTAATGATACGGCTTTTACTGTCGGTACTACTAAACTATTAATCAATGGTAATAGCCAAAACTCAGCTTCAATGAGAATGGCAAAAGAAGGCTATATAAGTACAACTATGGCTGATATGAACCAGGCTTTAAAAGATGTAACTGACCGTATGAACACTTTAGAAGGTGGGACAGACACTCAATCATACATTACTATGGAGAAATATGCACAAGAGCTTAAAAACAATTTAGCTAATTTAAAACTTCAACAATACCAAAATAAAATGTCTGTCGTAGATGATATTAATGAGAAGATGGGCATTGGGTTGAACTACAATCAATCTCGTAGTGGTATCCAACGTTCAAATTTATTAATGAATGGGTACCGTGAGGACTCAACTGAGTTACGAAAAACAATGAAAGAGTTCTTCACGAAAAACATTGAAGTATTAAATATCGCTATTAATAAAATTGGAGCTCAGATGAGTACTGTACCAGTTGGGTCAGATAAGTGGTACGAACTTCGTAACGATAAAGCTAGTCTTGAATCACAAAAAGCTGAGCAAAAACTACAACTATTCCAAAATGATTTTTCTGAAGTAGACAATATCATGAACAACATGCAAGATAAATTAACGCTTCAGAATGGTAAGTTTGAAATACAAAAGGATAACGCTATTCTTGGTGGGGCACAAAAAGACTCGTCAGTACTAAAAGGTATTGAAAATAATAGGGTTTATTCTACTAATTCAATTATGCAAGGTGCTGAAAGTCAATTACGTGCATTACTTACTAAGTATGACGGTAAACAAGCTCAGCGAAACCAAATTCTACTAGCGATCCAACAACTTCAAGTAGAGCAGAAAAATCAGTTAGTAGGGATCAAAGATACTTTAGACTACAATAAATCAACATTCAATTTACCGAGTGGTGTACAACCAATGGGTTACTTTGATTATGTTATGTCGAGAGGGACAAATAAAAACGTCTCAGTATCTCAAGGTGACGTAAAAATTAATGTAACTATCGGTAATATGAGTGGGGCACAAAATGATGTAGATAAGGTCACTAAGTCAATAACTGACGCAGTTAAGAAAGCACAAAAAGATTTAGTTAATGCCTTTACTACCAACGTAACAAGTGGTATGGGTACTAACTATCCTAATATGGGGTGATTAAATGTCGCAACAAACATCATTAAGCAACGCACGAAAAAGGTATAAACGAAAACTCTTTGTAGACAGTGGTATAGGTTTTGAGGAGGTTACGGGCCGAATTATTGAGCCCTATTCTCCTCCGATACCAACTTTAAAAGTAAAAGAGCTTGAAATAATCGGTGGACCTTCACATTTCCACCACATGGGTTCATCTAGTTATAAGTTGACATTAAATATACTTTTTAAAGATAAATTGTACTATTCAAGATATATGGCTACTGTGGGTGGCGTTCATAAATTTTATGATGAAAAAGGTTCAATATTTGAGGGATTTGTAGAGAGTATCCGTTCAACTACTGCTGAAGCTAATAGAAAATACAAAGTAGAAATTTCACTTACCGTA
>Ga0187780_10000034_pt1 | contig 106981 bp, 90 predicted proteins | sample 1015_Q2_SP10_20__FD_132429 | JGI IMG/M metagenome (GOLD analysis project Ga0187780, IMG submission 132429) | Tropical peat soil microbial communities from peatlands in Department of Meta, Colombia - 1015_Q2_SP10_20_MG | ecosystem: Environmental > Terrestrial > Soil > Wetlands > Peat | place...
CCCTCGGCACCATTTTCAGTGCTTACTTGCCCCTTCCACGCTGCCGCAGATTTGTCTGCGTGTATCTGATTCGAGCCTGTGATGGCAGTCACCGAGCGCCTAAAGCAAAACTGAAATACTATTTTGGTGATACGGACCATGCTCCTGGCATCCTGGATCCTCGCCGCACTCTTCGTCGCTCCTGCTCCCGACCCCGCAGTCGAGCTAAAGGCGGAGACAGCAGCCGCCTTCGACCAGTACGTTCGCGCGACCGAATCCCGGATGGACGAAGACATCCGCGACGATCACTTCCTGGCGATCGACGCTCTGCCGGACCAGCGCCGCCGCGCCGTCTATGCCCGGTTGCAGCGAGGCGAAATCTTCATCGAGCCGCTGCGGACGCGCGAAGACGAGCATGCAATCCACGTCCCAAGCGGCCTGGTCCATCACTGGGCGGGAGTGATTTTCATACCGAAGGCGACGCTGGCAGATGTGCTCGCGGTGCTGCAAAATTACGACAACCAAGATACGTACAAACCCGTCATTCGCCACTCGAAGCTCATCTCGCGATACGGCGATCAGACCAAAATTTATCTTCAATTCTTCAATAATTCCGCCGGCCCGGTTCTGATCAATGCCGAATTCGACCTTACCGATACGCAATTCGGAGCAAACCGCCACCAGATCGCCGGCCGATCCACCAGAATCGCGGAGGTCGCAAACCCGGACACCCCGAAGGAACGCGAGCTTCCTGTCGGTCGCGGCCATGGCTATTTGTGGCGGCTCGATACGTACTGGCGACTTGAAGAGAAAGACGGTGGCGTGTACCTGCAAAACGAATCGATTGCGCTCACCCGCACGGTTCCGATACTTCTCGCGTGGCTGGTGAATCCTTTGGTGAAAAGCATTCCTCGAAACGCCATCACAAGCTTATTGAACAGCACACGAAAGGCAGTCTTGAAATCGGTGCCGACACCGCAGGGCAACGAGACTCTTCTTTTCGATCTGGCTGCTACTTGGCGATGAGCGAGGGGACGAAATCGATTCGCGCGGTCTCGCCTACTTTTTCAGCGTCGAATCGCTCTCGGTCGTTTCGTTCCAAAGGAAATACGTAGGCACGCCGACGGCGGCGCCCATCAGCAGATAAAACCCGATCTTGTGCTGTACGTACGGCTTCGCCTGCGTCTGATCCGCCGCCGCTTCATCGCGACACGCATCGTTGATGTTGCTCTCGAACGTCACGCTCGCCGATCTGCCATCGGGAACCGTTCGAAATCCCCCTCCGGTATCCAGCGTCAGATCGCCGTGCATCGATGAAATCGTGATTTGATTGGGACCGGAGTATGTAACCTGCCCGGACGCGGGCTGGCCGTTCGTCCCGCGAATGATTCCCGCCGGCGTCCGTACTGAGAAGTCGCCGGAACCGTTCAACGAGAATCCGACGGTTCCGCTTTCCGCCAGCGCCTGGATTGCGCTGCCATCGTCCTCAAGTTGCGCGAGGCTTACGCCGGAGAGATACAGCTGGTTCGACCCGATCTTCACCCGCAGCACTCCGCCCTGATCGGTCTCGAGCCGGTCGCATGAATACACGTTCGCGCCAAGCGTGGCTTCGGCATTGTCGAGGCGACCGTGCTCTGTTTGCACTACCACGCCGAGCACCCGCCTGCTCGCGTGAGTTCGCGCCAGCGTCGGCCCTTGCCAGAACAAAGCAGCGCAAAGCGCGACACAACCGCCGCGAACTGCCCAACGCATGGATTCCCTCCGAGAGGCTATTTCCCAATTTCGTCCTGAACGAGTTGAGGGTCAATCGAAAGGCCGGAGGCGGTTGTCACCGCAGCAACACGACGGGGTTTCAATGCTATGACCGCAGCTTTCGGGGCCCGCTGACAAACTCGCTTCCGCGCTCGTAAAACCGCAGCCTGCGGTGAATTCCGCGCGACAGGCCGATCCGCGTGCTGACGCCGATCTTACGCGAAGGCCGCGCCGGGCTGCCCAACCAAACGGAGCTCGCGCGATCGCACAGATCGAGGCCGTCGAATCGTTTGTCGATCCCGAGCGCCTGCGAAAGCCGTCCTGGACCGCGCGCCACATCGAGCAACCGCGACACGCCCCGCAGCCGCTTCATCTCGCCGATTCTCTCGATCGGCTCGAGCGCCCGAATCAGCACTCCCGCGCCCACGCCATGCGTTTCGCTCGACACGTTGAAAATCCAGCACGACCCATAGGTAAATCGCACGTACGCATGCCCGCGCCGCAAAAAAAGAGAGCGATTCGCGGCGCTCAGTCCGGTGAACGCGTGCCCCGCCGCATCGCCCACAGGGTACGCCTCAGTTTCGACGATGCGACCGGCGAGCCGTCCGCTGGGCGAGTCGTGCACTACGGTTTTGCCGATTAGGTAGCGTGCTAGCTCGACGGTGTTGACCGGCAATTCCACACGTCGAAGTCGGCGAATGCGCTTCGTTGGTTTCTTTTGCGTTGATGCCCGCACAGGGTTACAGTTGCGAGACCTCGTGAAGTGGCAGGATTGTTTTACCATACGTCCGCGGAGGATTTCCCATGGCTCCGGCTTGCCAGCACGTAAGCGAGATCAAGAAAGTCAAACCCAGTGCGAAGGGCTGTGAGGAGTGTCTGAAAATTGGAGACTCGTGGGTCCACCTGCGAATGTGTCTCACTTGCTGCCACGTCGGCTGCTGCGACAGCTCGAAAAACAAGCACGCGACCAAACACTTTCATGCCGTACACCATCCGATCATGCAGTCGGTCGAGCCCGGCGAAGACTGGCGGTGGTGCTATATCGACGAGATGGAAGTCTGAGCGCAACTAAGAGCTGGACTCCTCGTATTTCGAGGCCCGTGGGCAAAAGCGGGTGTACCTCACGTGAGCGGCGACGATGAGCCTGATACCCAAAGAAGTCGAAACCTACTATTTGCAAACCAAGGAAGCGGAGCGGCTTTCGAATGAGTGGGGCGAGCTGGAGCGGCTTCGGACACAGGCAATTCTCGCCCAATACCTTCCTCCTGCACCGGCGGTCATCTTCGACGTGGGCGGCGCGGCCGGAGTCTACGCGCTCCCGCTCGCCAAACAAGGCTACGAAGTCCATTTGATCGATCCGGTGGAGATTCATCTGGAGCAAGCGAGAAATACCGCGGCCAGGTCAGGTGTGCGGCTGGCGTCGATCACGCCGGGCGACGCTCGCAATCTGAAAGTCCCGTCGAGCAGCGCCGATGCCGTCCTTTCGCTGGGGCCGCTCTACCATTTGGTTGAGACTTCCGATCGTCTGAAGGCCCTTCGGGAGTGCCACCGCATCCTGAAACCGAACGGTGTTCTATTCGCCGCTGCGATCTCGCGTTTTGCGTCCCTAATCGACGGTTTGTCTCGCGGCTTCTTTCGAGACCCGGCGTTTCGCAACATCGTTGCCGAAGACCTTGCTTCCGGTCAACACCGCAATCCGACAAACGAGGAAGCCTACTTCACAACGGCTCACTTTCATCGTCCCAAGGAATTAGCGGACGAGATTGGCATCGCTGGATTCGAAAACGTTGAGGTGCTCGCCGTGGAAGGCCCCGCATGGAGCGCGGCTCGATTCCGCGAAGCATGGAATGACGCGGCTCAGCGGCAGAACCTGATGGACTTTCTCTCTTCGGTCGAGCGTGAACCCTCCATTCTGGGTGCCAGCGCGCACTTGTTAGCAGTCGCCCGCCGGCCCAAGTAGAAGCCGACCGATGATTTCGGCGCTTTCAAAAGACGAAGCATGGCCGGCGTTGCCGCTTGCGGAGTGGAGCGCGACCTACGCCACGCTGCACATGTGGACGCAGATCGTCGGCAAGGTTCGCCTCGCGCTGAGCCCTGCCGTGAATCACTGGTGGCACGTGCCGCTCTATGTGAGCGCGCGGGGACTCACGACCTCTGCAATTCCCTGCCCGCTCGGCAACTTTGAAATCGAGTTCGACTTCATTGAGCACGTGCTGCGGATCGCCACAAGCCGCGGCGAAGTGAAAACCATGAAGCTGGCTCCACGCAGCGTCGCCGACTTCTACGCCGAATTTTTCTCGACGCTGGCATCGCTAGGCATCCACGCGAAAATCTGGCCGATGCCGGTCGAAATTCCGAATCCAATTCGCTTCGATCACGACACGGTGCACGCCTCTTACGACCCGGCGTATGCGAACCGCTGCTGGCGAGTTCTTACGAGCGTCGATCGCGCGCTCAAAGAATTCCGCGGACATTTCATCGGCAAAGCCAGTCCCGTTCACTTTTTCTGGGGGAGCTTCGATCTTGCTGCGACGCGCTTCTCAGGCCGTCGCGCTCCCGAGCGACCCGGCGCCGACCGCATGACGCGCGAGGCTTACTCGCACGAAGTGTCGAGCGTCGGCTGGTGGCCGGGCGGCGGGGAAGTCACCGAGCCAATGTTCTACTCCTACGCCGCTCCGGCGCCCGAAGGATTCAGCGAGGCGGCTGCGCGTCCCGCGCAGACCTTCTACCACAGGCAGCTCGGCGAATTTCTGCTGCCGTACGATGCAGTGCGCACATCAAGCGACCCAGCGGCGACGCTCATGGAATTCGCGCAGTCGACCTACGAGGCCGCCGCCAATCTCGCCCACTGGGACCGCGCCGTGCTAGAGCGCTAGTCGCCCCGAGGGGCCGATCCTCGTCGCCGCTAACTCCCCGCTTGAATCTGAAACGCGCACTGCACCGTGGCATTCACCGTAATTTTTTCAGGACTCACGACGGGGAAGCTCGCCGCAGGCGCTTGGTAGCCCTTGGCGGGGAGACCCGCAATCGCCTCGACCGTTACCAATTCCGCCGAGGAGGCTAGGTTCTCGAGCCGCATCACGCCCACCAACTGCTTCACATCGAGATTCGCGTAGCGCACGGCGCCGAGTTTCTGTCCGCTCTGCCCGAGCGCCGCCGTCGCGCGCCCGACCGCGCTGCGCATCGCCGCGGCAACTGCCTTCTGTTTCGCGCCCTCTTCATCCTGCAGTGAATACGTGAGCGAGCGGAACTCGACGATTCCCTCCTGCACCGCCCCATCGAGCAGCGGACCGATTTGCGAAAAGTCCCTCACCTTGAGCGAAATTTGGCCCTGCACGCGATACGACTTCGCGCGGTTCTTTCGGTCGCGCTCGTAGGAAGGGGCGAGTGTCAGCGTGCCGAGATTGATGTCTTCCTTCGCCAGGCCGGTCTTCGTCGCGAGCGCGACAATTCGCTGGGCCGCCTCCGACGCGTTGCCATAAGCCATTTTCAAATCCTTGTCTTGCGACGAAATGTCGAACGTCAACGTACCCAGGTCGGGATCGCTTTCGAAACTTCCTTCCGCTTGCACCACGAGCGTATCGGCCACGAAACGGATTTCCGGCGACTGCGCTTTCGCACTCGCCGCGAACAGGCACACGAACACCATTATTGAAAGGTAGCGATTCATGTTTCCCTCCCCACCGAGGGCGCCATTTCCGGCGCCGTTGATTACTCTCGATGCGGAGAAATTCGAAATGGCTGTTTTGCGTTGATCAAATTGTGGAGGAATTTATTCGTTCGATAATCCGGAGGTAATGGCAGGGCTAGCTCGTCGAGCCGGAAGGCAGCAGCCGCGGTTGCGGCGGCAGTTCGATGCGCGCGACGCTAGGCCGCCCGATGACTTCGAGGTGCCGCTCGAGAAAATGTCTCTGCGCGCGCCGGCCCCACGCGCGCACGAAATAAAAGTTAATGGCCGCCGCAAATCCTGCGCTGAGCACGGGCACGACGCGCCCCGCCCATTTGTCCGCAACTTCGGCGCCGACTTTCACGGCAACCCGATCGATGATCCGCGGCACGAGCCGCTCGATCGCCTGCTTCTCGACGAAATCGCGCCCCAGGTCCACGCCCGCGGCGCTACCCACGGCAATCCACAGCGCAGCCCTTTCGTCCTCGGTCGCGTAGGGAAATCCGTAAATCAGGCTGAGCTTTTGCAGCATGCGCAGCGTGATCGCCGCGAGAATTCCCATGTCCGGCACCGCGGTCAGAAACCCGCCGAAGCCCAGTCCCATCCCTTCGAGCGCCGCCATGCGCGCCGCCGAACGGATCGTGCTCGCCGCGATCGGGTTCGCGATCTCCGGCCCGAGCAGGAACATGTCGTTCCAGGACCGCAGCGGCAACCGGTGCGCGCGCTGCAAGTGGCGCATGAATTTCTGCTCGTCGATGCGCACCTGTTCGTACGCGCGCTCGAATCCCCCGCGCGTCGCCGCGCTGATCGCCCGCCTGAGCAGCGACTTCTTCTTTTGCCGTGCCATCGAATTCAATTCTACACCTTCCCGCAGATGCGATTCCTCGATTCGATTTGCAAATGCGCTCCCGATGTTCCATCATGCTGTACTTTGCTTCTTTCCGCGCTTCGCTTCGGGGTAAGCGAGCGCACAGCGCACCGGCACCCGGCACCTCATATGGACCCGGCGAATCCGGCGCGAAATTTTCAATTCATTGCAAAGGGGGAAACGGAATGCGCAGGCCCGCGAGCATCGCGCCGCCAAAAGGAAAATTGGGAGTTTTGACTCCCGGCATCGGCGCCGTCAGCACGACGCTGATGGCCGGAGTCGAGCTGGTGCGCCAAGGCGCGTCGCTCCCGGTCGGCTCGCTGACTCAGATGGGCACGATTCGCCTCGGCAAGCGCACCGAGGCACGCGTCCCGAAGATCAAGGACTTCGTCCCGCTCGCCAATCTCAAAGACCTCGTCTTCGGCGGCTGGGATGTTTATCCGGACGACGCGTATCAGGCAGCCGCGAAGGCCGGCGTGCTTGATTCGAAAGATCTCGCGAAGGTGCAGAAATTTCTCAAAACTATCCGTCCGATGAAGGCCGCCTTCGACCAGAATTACGTCAAGAATCTCAAGGCCACGCACGTCAAGAAAGGCAAAACCAAATTCGATCTCGCCGAACAGCTGCGCGAAGACATCCGCGAATTCAAAAAGAAAAATAAGCTCGACCGTCTCGTGATGGTCTGGTGCGCCTCGACGGAAGTCTTCATGAAGCCCGAAGCGGTCCACCAGGATTTGCAGTCGTTCGAAAAGGCGATGAAGTCCAACGATCCCGCAATCGCGCCTTCGATGCTCTACGCCTACGCCGCGATCAGCGAAGGCGTCCCTTTCGCCAACGGCGCGCCGAACCTCACCGTCGACATCCCCGCGCTCGAGGATTTCGCGAAATCGAAGAACGTCCCCGTCGGCGGCAAGGATTTCAAAACCGGCCAAACGCTGATGAAAACCGTCCTCGCGCCCGCCTTCAAGGCCCGCATGCTCGGGCTCGTCGGCTGGTATTCGACCAATATCCTCGGCAATCGCGACGGCGAGGTGCTCGACGATCCCGGCTCGTTCAAGACCAAAGAAGAATCTAAGCTCGGCGCACTCGAGTATATTTTGCAGCCGAAGATTTATCCGCAGCTTTACGACAATTTCTATCACAAGGTCCGCATCAACTATTACCCGCCGCGCGGCGACAACAAAGAGGGCTGGGACAACATCGATATCTTCGGCTGGCTCAGCTACCCGATGCAGATCAAGGTCGATTTCCTGTGCCGCGATTCGATTCTCGCCGCGCCGATCGTCCTCGATCTCGCGCTGTTCATGGACCTCGCGCAGCGCGCCGGCATGCGCGGAATTCAGGAGTGGCTCAGCTTCTATTTCAAGTCGCCGATGTGTGCGCGCGAGCTTTACCCCGAGCACGACCTCTTCATCCAGTCGATGAAGCTGAAAAACACGCTGCGCTGGCTCATGGGCGAAGAGCTGATCACTCACCTCGGCCAGGAATACTACGATTGACCGCGATCACGTCGTCATTCTGACCAGAGCGTCCCGACGCCGCTGTTTCGCAGGGAAGCTGCGTCGAGACGTGCACTCGAAGTATCTCTCTTCAGCCGATACAGACTACTTGAGTGCTAATTCGCCGCCCTCAGCACGTTTCCAATAAAGTGCACAAGTTTCAATTCTTCCGTCACGCTCGCGTTCTTTTCCGGATCGACATGCGAAAACGCGCCGGTGATCAGCACGTCGCGCACTTCTGCGTGCGGAATATCCTGTGCGAGCCACAGACTTTCCGCCGGCGGAATAATGTTGTCCTCCGCGCCGTGCAGAATGTAAACCGGCACGCGCAAATTCTCCATGTGCCCGCGCGGTGAAATCTTTGCCAATTCGACCTCGTCTGTGTGAATCGCGTTCAAGATCTGCGGGCGGACTTCTTCGATCCGCCGCGCCAGCAGGGCGTCCATCGTTGCTTGCGACGCTGGACTCAGTCGCTCGATGAACGGTTTTGCCTTCTCCGGCTCTTCCCACAGCCACTCGCGCAGCGCGTCATGCGCCATCGCTAGGTCGCCCGCCGGGAAAAACTGATTTAGGTGCGCGTAAACGAACACCGACGCGCCATAATCGTGCGCGGCGTGGGCTTCAATTCTGCCGTCCGGCAGCTCTTGTTGGCTCGTCGCGAGAAATCGCGACACGCGCGCCAGATCGTCGTACGCGCCCATCAGGACGAGCGCCCGCATGTGCGGCGCGTACTTCGGATCGATCGCTGCGAGCAGCGATAGCCCTCCCGCAAAGCTGATCCCCGTCACCGTTACCCCGTGATCGCTCAGCCGGTTATCCAGCCACACCGCCGATTCGCCGATCTGCGGGATCGAGTCGCGGTCGACATGATAATCGGCCAGCGAATCGATGTGGGGCGTCAGCACTGCAAGTCCGCTGGCAGCAACCGCGCGCGCAAAACTCATCAGCCGCGGCTCCTCCATCCCCAGATGATGGATTCCGTGGATCGCGACCATTCCGTGCGGATGCGCAACGCCTACGGGCAAATACAGGCGCGCTCGTAGGAGGCCATCGGCCGTTGGGATCGTCACGTCTTCCGTCGTCACCCGACGCGTCTCCCATCGCAAAAGTGGCCCGCTCGCTTTTGGATCAGCAAAATGCGTCAGAATGGCGTAGCTGGCGAGGTCAAACCGCAGAAGGTAAACCGCGATAGCGAGAACTACGACAAGAAGAAGGAGGCACACCATCCACCGCCGCCAAGGTGCCGATGGAACTCTCAGCGAAGCAGGCGGCGTGCCGGGCTGGGTAGCGCTTGCGCTCATCGAACCCGGCGCAGTCTATCACTGCACTACTTGCTTCAAGAAATATTCGTGGACAAACGGATCGTCGGTCAGCTCCGGATGAAACGTCGAAACGAGAATCTTTCCCTGCCGGACAAGGACCGGATGGCCTGCATCTTCTGCGAGCACTTCGACGCCCTTTCCGATCGACTCGATGATCGGCGCGCGAATGAAAACCATCTCGAGCGGCTCCTTGCGCAGCTTCGTCGGGCCCATGTGGACGTCGCTCGCAAGCTGGCGGCCGTAAGCATTGCGCAGAATTGAAATGTCGAGCAGGCCGAGTGAGTCTTGCGGCGGCCCGTGCACTTCGCGCGCGAGCAGAATCGCGCCCGCGCACGTGCCGAAAAACGCTCCGCCATTCGCCGCAACCTGCTTCAGCGCAGCGAACAGGCACTCTTCCTTCATCACTTTCAGGTGCGTCGTACTCTCGCCCCCCGGCAGAATGATTCCGTTGAGCCCCTCAAGGTCCTTCGGCAAACGCACGAACGAGTGCTCGACGCCGATGCGATCGAGCATCTTCCCGTGCGCCTCGTAGTCTCCCTGTATCGCAACTATCCCGATTTTCATTTCGTTGTGCCTGTCTTCGCCCATCAAGACTCGACGTTACGATTTTCGATTTTCGACTTTCGAGTTTCGGCCTTGGTTACCAGCCGCGCGTCTGCAGCAAATCCTTTTCTTCAAGTTGCCGCACATCGAGGCCCTTCATCGCTTCGCCGAGTTCCTCCGACGCCTCGAGCACGATCTTCGCGTCTTTGTAATGTGTCGTAGCCTTCACAATCGCTCGCGCGCGCTTCGCCGGATCGCTCGACTTGAAAATTCCCGATCCAACGAACACCGCCTCGGCCCCGAGTTGCATCACAAGCGCGGCGTCGGCCGGAGTCGCGATTCCACCCGCCGAAAAGTTCGGCACCGGCAGCTTGCCGTTCTTGGCCACCCATGCGACCAGCTCAAACGGCGCGCCGAGGTTCTTGGCTTCACGCACCAGCTCTTCTTCGCCGAGCGTCGTCAGCTTCTTCATCTGCCCGACGATCGTGCGCATGTGCCGCACCGCCTCAACGATGTTTCCCGATCCCGCCTCGCCCTTGGTGCGAATCATCGCCGCACCTTCAGCAATGCGCCGCAGCGCCTCGCCCAGATCGCGCGCGCCGCAAACGAACGGCACCTTGAAGCCGTGCTTCCACACGTGGTGCTCTTCGTCAGCCGGAGTGAGCACCTCGCTTTCGTCGATGTAATCCACTTCGAGCACTTCGAGCACCTGCGCTTCCGCAAAATGTCCGATGCGCACCTTGGCCATCACGGGAATCGACACTGTCTCCATGATTTCGCGGATCACGCGCGGCGCGGCCATGCGCGCCACTCCGCCTTCCTTGCGGATGTCGCTCGGCACGCGCTCCAGCGCCATTACCGAGCACGCGCCCGCCTCCTCGGCGATCTTGGCCTGCTCGGCGTTGGTGACGTCCATGATCACGCCGCCCTTCAACATCTCCGCCAGGCCGACCTTCACCCGCCACAAATTGTTATTCATCAGATCCATTTCCCGCCTCCCACTAGAATTGTTGTCATTCCGAGCCCGGCCTGCTTCTGGACGGCGGCGAGGAATCTGCTTTTTCTCCGGCTCGCGGCACGTCCGACCCAGGGGTTCGAAGAATCTCTCTTAATGCTTTTCGCCGCCTTGCCTGCCCTTCGCCGCGTCGAGAATCTCATTCAACCGCTCGCGACTGATCTCGACGAACCGCGCCCGTCCACGCGCAAGCACTTCACCTTTCGCATTCCGAATCTCGCCTTCGCGATTCCGAACGCGTCCATTTCGCCCTACTTCCCAACCCTCGACGAAGATGTCTTGCCCGACCGGCACCGGCTTCAAATATTCGACGGTCATCTCACCCGTCATCGCATGGTCCTGCGCGAAGCGGCTGACCTTGGCCATCACTTCGTCGAGCAGCGTCGCGATGATGCCGCCGTGGACGAAGCCCGTGCCGCCCTGATAATCGGCGCTCAGCCGGAACCTCCCGCGAATCCGCTTCGCCTCATCGTCCTGCTCGAACGCGAGCTGCATTCCATGCGCATTCGCGCCGCCGCAGCCGAAGCAGTAATTCGTTGGATTAGGTGTCAGCAGCATCCGGGTCCTCGCAACGGCTCACACAAGCGCAACGCGCGCGCGAAATTCGTCTCGCCCGCCGCGCTGGCGTTTGCGCAATTCGCTTTTCAGCAGCTCACAGAACGTCTGGATTCCCCGCCGGATCGATTTCTCGTCCACAGCCGAAAATCCGAATCGCAGCGTGTTTGGCTGCGGGCTTTGGAAATAGAAATGACGCCCGGGAACAAAATAGATTCCGCGCTCTCGCGCATGGATCTGCAGATCGCCCGCGTCGAATCCCGGCGGCAGCGTTACCCACACGGTCATCCCGCCTTCTGGATGACTCCACGTCGTGCCTTCCGGCATGTGCTTCTGGAGTGTCTCTTCCATCGCTTCGAGACGGCTGCTGTGAACCTTCTTCATTTTCGCGAGGTGGCGCTTCAAATGGCCGCGCTCGATGAATTCCGCGAGCGTTGCCTGCGATAGCTGGTCCGTGTGCAGGTCGGTCGAGAGTTTCACGAGGCGCAGGCGCTCGATCGCGCTCTGCGCTCCGACGCACCAGCCGACGCGCAATCCGGGAAACGCGATTTTCGAAAAGCTGTCGATCTGGATCACGTTGCCGTGCGTATCGAGCGATCGAAGCGACGGCAGCGCCGTGCCGCGCAGGCGCGTCCGCGCGTAGATGCTGTCTTCGACGATCGGTACCTGGTAGCGCGCCGCGATGTCGAGCAGCCGCCGCCGCTCGGAAAGCGGCATGGCCGTGCCCGTCGGATTGTGAAAATCTGGCGTGATGAAAATCAGCTTCACGCGATTCTGTAGCAGTACGTTTTCGAGCGCGTCCACGTCGAGGCCCACGTGGCCCGTGCGCGACGCATCGGCTTCGACCGGCACGGCAATCGTCCTCACGCGTGCACCGGCGAAAATCGAAATCGCTCCCGGATACGCCGGATTTTCAAGCGCGACCGCATCGCCCGGCCGAATGAATGCCTTGCAGATCAGGTCGATCGCCTGCTGTCCGCCGTCGGTGATCAGGAGCTGCTCGGACCGCACGTTCTGCCCTTCGCTGCGAAACCATTCGATCAGCGCGCGGCGCAGCGGCTCGTACCCATCGCTCGCGCCGAGTTGCAGAATTCGTCGCCCCTCGCGGCGCAAGACCGAGTTTGCGCAGCGGCGAAACTCTTCGATCGGGAAGAATTCTTCGGATGGCCGCGCGCAGGTAAACGCAATCGCTCCCGGAGGAACGTCTGGCATCAATCGGCTCAATCCTTCGTCGCCGCGCTCATCGGCAAAGAGCGCTTCCCACCGCGCAGGGCCGCCGTTCCCGTTCGTGCGCGGCGCAGGAGAAAACTGCCGTACCGGCGCGCCACAGATAAACGTTCCGCGGCCGACGTGACCTTCGATTAATCCCTCCGCTTCAAGTTCCGCGTAGGCATTCGCCACCGTGGTTCGGTGAACTCCAAGATGGCCGGCCAATTCGCGGCTCGCAGGAATTCGATCGCCTGTCTTCAAATCGCCCGAATGGACCAGCGCGCGAAGCTGATCGCGCAATTGCACGTACAGCGGAATGTGACTCTCTGGCTGCAATTGTAGTGGAAGCATTGGCCTTTTCCTTCAGGCCAATATACAGCAGATCTAGTCGATCGGAAGAGCCAATTTGGACCGACCGAGATTGCTCCATGTAGGTGACATTTTTGACATTGTTAGCGGGCCTTAGGAGGCCACTTTTGGCACGAAATTGACGCTTAGCGCGGGCTTATTCGCTGAAGAGTTTTGACTGCGCGCCCAGCACGGCAGCGATCTCGCGAGTCGTTCGGGGACTCCGACGCGCCGCTCCGACGACTCCGAGCACCTTCAATTCAGCCAGGGCCGAGCGCGGGACGAACATGTGGATCACGTTGCCGTGCAGGTCGGGCGGGGTAAGCTGGACCCCGGTATCGAGTAAGTCCAACAGATTGTTGGCAACAATGCCCTCCATGGCATCGTCGTCGCGGAAGCGCAGACGCACCCACAAGCCATCGAGCTTTGGCCGGCTCAGGAAGCTTTTGCGTTCCGGCTCGAACGAATCCTTGAACTCCCGCACGAAGTAGACTGCTTTGACGTTGTCACGCGCGATCGCTTCGTGCTCGCCGTCAAGTGTAAGCAGATCAATCGATTCCGAGCGCCCCAGACCCGACGGATTGAGGTAGCCTTTCGAAACCTTGCGGTCGAGGAGCAGCACCACGACTTTCTTGTGCGTCGAGGCTGGGGAGCGGCTTTTCACGAACTTAGTCCTTTTTCGGGAGAATGTTGCTATGGCCTCGCAGACTATGTTATCTTAGAGATGAGTTTTTTAAGTTATTGGTGCTTAAAGGGTTAGCAACGGAGCGCCACCGATCGACAGCAAAGGACAGATCCTAAGATCGGCGTCCCTTGTAGCCTTTATCACCGTTATCAGCCGGATTTGCGGATACTTACGCGATCAACGGGTGGCTCTCCTCCTCGGGACATCGCCCGTCGCCGACTCCTTCGTCCTCGCATTCCGAATTCCCAGCCTAGTCCGCCGAATGACAGGCGAAGGCTCGCTGGGCGCGTCGCTCATTCCAGTTTTCACGAAGTACCTGCGGGAGAGCCCTGGGCAAGCAGCTTGGGCGTTCGCTCGAAAAGTATTTTGGGACATGGCCGTAGTGCTCGCCGTGGTTGCGGCGCTGGGCGTGATTTTCTCACGACAGGTCATCGGCATCTACACCTTCGTCTTCAAGGTGCTTGGTGGGCAGCACGCCTCGTGGGACCTGGCGATTTTTCTGAACCGAATTATTTTTCCGGCGATCGTCTTCATCGGGCTCGCAGCGGTGGCAACGGCATTGCTGCACAGCTTTCGAGTTTTCGGCGTGCCGGCGGCAACTCCGATATTTTTCAATTTGACGATGATCGCGTGCTCGTTTGCTGTCGTATACCGGCCGATCATGCGGTGGGCGCCGGCGCAGTACCGCACGCCCGCCGTCGCTCTCGCGATTGGCGTGTTGCTGGGAAGCGCGGTTCAACTCGCGATGCAAATTCCAGCGCTCGTGCGGCGCGGAATGAGTTTCCTGCCGGCGTGGTCGTTTTCCGATGCGGGAGTGCAGAAAGTGGCGCGACTAATGGGCCCGGCGTTTTTCGGGACGGGCGTTTATCAAATCAATCTCTTCGTCGACACGATTTTCGCGATTTCGCCAAAGATGCCTTCGGGCAGCCTGACGTCTCTTTATTTCGCGGATCGCGTGATGCAGTTGGTGCTAGGCAGCTACGCAATCGCAGTGTCGACTGCTATTTTTCCAACGATGTCGCACCAGATTGCAGCGGGTCACTGGGGCGAGATGAAGCGCACTTTCGGCTTTTCACTGCGAATCGTTTCGTTCATCACCATTCCGGCGGCCGCGGGCTTGATTTTGTTGCGAAAGCCCATCATTCAGGTGCTGTTTCAGCACGGGCAGTTCGGCGGAGCTTCGACGGTGCTAACGGCGCGAGCGCTCTTCTTTTATTCGTTGGGCCTTCCGGCATACGCCGCGATCAAACAGATCACGACGATGTATTACTCGACGCAGGACACGATGACGCCCGCGCGTGTGGGCGCTTACGCGTTGGGCCTGAACATCGTGCTCAACGCGATTTTCTTGTTGTTGTTTTTCCGAGTGCTATCGAACGGGAGCCCGGCGCTGGCCAGTTCGCTGGCGGCGTATTTCAATGTCGGCGCGCTCCTGTATCTGTTCCGGAAAAAGTACGGGCAGCTAGGCGTGCGAGCGATCGCCGGCTCACTCGGGAGGATTGTCATTTGCGCGAGCGCGATGGGGGGCGTCTGCTACGCGGGCTTTCGCGTGGCGCACCTCGCAGCAGACCGGCCGCTTCTCTCGCAGATCGGAATGGTGACCGCAGTAGTAATCGCCTCGGTCGCGTCTTACTTTGCGGCGGCACGACTGCTGCGGTGCGAGGAGCTTTCTGAATTGTTTCTGCTGTTGCGGCGAGGCGAAGCGCAACCGGAAATCGTGGCTGAGGGCGGGGCCGAGTAACGAGCAATTGAACTGAGGGCAATCGATTTGGAAGCGCACGTCCGAACATTCCTAAACTCACTGCGCGTCGAAAAGGGGCTCGCCGACAACACGCTGCAGGCGTACCGTCGCGACATTGAGAAATTCGCGGCATTCTGCCGGCAGCGAAAGCTGACGACAAGCACGGTCCAGCGCGGCGACATCGTGGATCTTCTCGGCTCGCTCTATCGAAAAGGCCTAGACAGCCGTTCGGTTGCGCGGCATCTGGTGACGATCCGGAATTTCTTCCGATTCGCGCTGATGGAAGGCCACATCAGCGACGACCCTGCCGCAACAATCGAATCGCCAAAGTTCCGGCAAAGCCTGCCGGAGTTTCTGAGCGTCGAAGAAGTCGACCGGCTACTTCAGCAGCCGAGCACGAACTCGGTCGTGGGAATTCGCGACCGGGCGATGATCGAGCTGATGTACTCCTGCGGTCTCCGGGTTTCGGAGTTGTGCGGGCTGCGCGTCGGGGATTTACAGCGGGAGGAAGGCTGCCTGCGGTGTGTTGGCAAGGGAAATAAGGAGCGGCTGGTGCCCGTGGGACGCCGGGCGCTGGAGATGGTCCAGCGGTACCTACGCGAATCGAGACCGAAGCTGCTGGACGAACGCTCGTCGCAGTTTCTATTTCTCGGGCGGACCGGCCAGGGAATGAGCCGAGTCGCGTTCTGGAAATTGCTGCGCGACTACGGACGAAAAGCGGGGCTGCGGAAAAGCCTCACGCCGCACATGCTGCGGCACAGTTTTGCAACGCATCTTCTTGACCGGGGCGCCGATCTTCGTTCCGTTCAGATGATGCTGGGCCATTCGGACATTTCAACCACGCAGATTTACACGCACGTGGTCGAAGAGCGGCTCAAGCAGGTTTACAAGGCGCACCACCCGCGCGCCTGAAATTGGCGGGACGACGGAGGAGGAGCAGGACGTCATGCCGGATTACATGTACTTGCTGGAAAGCAGGCTCTCTCCCGAGCAGCGAGCTGCGCTCGAGCGAGTGCAGGAACTGGCCCGCATGCAGGAAATAAACATCTATCTCACGGGCGGTGCGATTCGCGATCTGATTTCGGGGCAGCCCATCCGCGATATCGATTTCACGGTCGAAGGCAATCCCGTGCGGATGGTGCGGGAGCTGGAAAAGGGCGGAGCGCGGGTCGTCTGGGAGAGCGAAAAGCTGCGGCACTACGAGCTGATCTTTGCGGGCGATGCAGACGGCTCGATATCGGGGGCGCGCGATGAAGTCTACGAGCGGCCGGGTGCGAAGCCGGAACTGCGCTTCGCGAGCATCATGGAAGACTTGCGGCGGCGCGATTTTTCGATGAACGCGATTGCGATTTCGCTCAATCCGAACTCACGCGGACTGTTGCTCGATCCGACCAACGGCCTGGCCGATCTCGAGAGGCAGGAAGTGCGCGCCCTTTCCATCCATGCTTTCACGAACCAGCCCGTCCGCCTAATGCGCATTCTCCGCTATTGCACCCGGATGGGCAGCAAGATGGAGTCGAGGACGCAGGAGTGGTTCGAGCTCGCAATGGAGCGCGGCCTGCAGGAAAACATCGAAGGCGCTGACGCGGGCGATGAAGTGCGAGCGCTGGCGCGAGAGGACCAGCCGACGGCGATCCTGAAGCAGTGGGAGTCGCGCGGTCTGCTCGCGGCGATTCATTCGAACTTGCAACGCCGCAAACCCGATTACGAGAGCCTGAACAAGCTCTCCCGCGTGCGGTCGAATTATCTGGCGGCGGGAATTCGGCCGCGATTGCAATCCGTGGTGACTTATTACGTCCTCGGGCGGTTGAAATCGCGCGAGGCTGCGGCCGCGATGCGCAACCTCGAGTTTCGCGCGGCTGAGGTCGAGGCGATTTCGGATCTCGTCCCCGAGGCGCAAAAGATCGTAAAGATGCTGAAAGGCCGAAAAACGAACGCGCCGCGCGACGCCTACTTCTATTTGGCATCCGTACGGCCCGAAATGCTGGTCTTCATCGAAGTCGAGATGCCGAATCCTCGGGCGCTATCGAAGATTCGCAACTACGTCCAAAAATGGCGGCCGATGCGTCTGGCGCTTCCGGTCGCGGAGCTGGATGCGCTGGGAATTGCGCGCGGGCCGAAATTCGACAAAATCCTCGAGCAGCTATTCGAGCTGCAGCTGAAGGGCAAGGCGCGAAGCCCCGAAGATCGCACGAAAGCGCTCCGGTCGCTTGCGGGAATCAAGGAAGAGCCGAAGAAAAAAGAAGAAAAGGAAAAGAAGAAGCGCAAGGGCAAAGAGGTTGGCGAAGCAAGATCTGGGGAAACAAAGCCAGCTGAGATGAAAACCGCAGCCAAGCCCGCAGCAGACGCTCCCGCGGCGGCTGCGACGGCGGGGGCAAGACATGCGAAGGCGGCAGCCAAGAAATCAGCCGGCGCCCGAAGGCACCGGGCGCCAGCTCAAACGAAGGGAAAGAAAGCGCGAAGAAGATAGTAGCGGCCGAAATCCCTGATCAATCGGTTGCATTGAGTTTGGGGGAAAAATGTCTTGATTCCACTCAAGCGGCTTGGCCGATGAACGCGTGAAACAGCAAGTATCACCTTCGGTACGATGATTTCGAATCGCCAGCGCCGAATTCGACTCCCTTTGAAAAAGCTCGAGAGATTTCTGGCTCGCGCGCGGAGAGAAGTGCGGTTACCCGCTGATTCGCTTGCTATCTGCTTCGTCTCCAACGCGGAAATCGAAAGATGGAATCGCAGCTATCGGCACAAACAGGGACCCACCGATGTGCTGTCGTTTCCCGCGGATTATACGAGACCAACGACGAAGCGGACACCGACCGCACGGCGCAGCCGTTCATCGGCTCGTTCCGCCACTTTTATCGGAGACATCGCTATTGCGCCGGAGGTCGCGCGGCGCAATGCGCGCCGCTTCGGGCGAACGCTCGAAGACGAAATGCGCATCCTGATCCTTCATGGAATCCTGCATTTGATGGGCTACGATCATGAAACGGACACCGGCCAAATGGACCGGCGCGAGCGACGGCTGCGGCGCACGCTCGGGTTGGCTTAGCCGATGGAAATCCTCCTCTACACTTCGGGCGTCCTCCTGCTCACGGCGGGGCTTGTGGTTACGTCGTACCTCGACCGTGTCTACCGCGAGCTCGGCCGTGTAACAACGGGGCGCGTACGAGAGCACCTCGAGAAATTTGAAACCGAAATCGAGCCACACCTGAAAATCGACCGCGCACGGGCGTCGCTCGCATTCAGTTTGCTGACTCGGCTCTGGCTGGTGCTGGTCGCCACGGTAACGGCGCTCGGTGTCGTCCACTTTGTGCCGGAACGCTGGCAGGCGGCGCTTGAGATCGTGCTGCTGCTCGGCGTTCAAGTTGTGATCGCCATGCAGCTCTTGCCGGCGTTGTTGATGGCGGGCATTGAGGGCGGTTGGGTTGCACCGTTGGTCCCGCCAATCCGCCTGCTGCTGTGGATACTCTGGCCGGTGCGGGCGCTCATCGATCTCGTCATCTCGGTGCTGCGGATTTCCGAGGAAGAACCAAGCGAGCCCGAAGCGGAGCAGCAGGCGATCGAAGCCATCGTCGACGCAGCCACCGAAGAAGGAATCATCGAGCAAGATGAAGCGCGGCTGATCGAGCAGGTGGTTGAATTCGGCGAGACGCGCGTCCGCGACGTGATGACGCCGCGGCCCGACGTCGTTGCGATTCCTGCGAATGCCACCGTCGAGGAGTTGCGGACGCGTGTGGTCGAAACCAAGTTTTCGCGGCTGCCGGTATACGAAAAGTCGCTCGACGACATCGTCGGCATCGTGATGGCGCGCGACATTTTGGAAGTTCCCGATCGCGAGGCTTCCCGCAGGACCGTGCGCGAGCTGATGAGGCCGGCGCTCTTTGTGCCGGAAATGAAGTTTGGATCCGAACTCCTGAAAGAGATGCAGCGCAAGAACCAGCAGATGGCGATCGCGATCGACGAATACGGGCTGCTGGCGGGAGTGGTGACGATCGAGGATCTCGTCGAAGAGATCGTGGGAGAGATCGGCGAAGAAGATCGCAAGCCGGCGCCGGATGTAGTGCGCGAAAGCGGGGGCGCAATGGTGATGCGCGGGAGCGTGCCGGTAGATAGGGTCGCCGATCTATTTGCCGTGCAGCTTGAGGCCGCGATGGAACACGCCGAGGCGGCCACGATTGCCGGGCTGCTCAACAGCGTCGCCGGACATGTTTTGAAGACCGGCGAAGTCGTGGAATTCGACGGACTGCGATTCGAAGTGCTCGAAGCGAACCAGCGCAAAGTGCTGCGCGTGAGGGTGAGGCGCGTAAGTCCGAGCGCGGCGACCGCGGCGCGGAGCGTCTGAAAGCCCAGCGCTGGAAAAGCAGATCCCTGCCTCGCCGGCAGGCGGGATAACACCGCCCTAGATAGTGGACGCGGTGACCATGTTCCCTACGACGAGCGGAGGCGGGCAACTTCGGTGCGAAGCTCGCGCAACTCCTTCTGCAATTCCGGCAGCCGACTAAAGACGGCGACCGATTTGCGCCAAGCAAGATTGTCCATCGCGGGATACCCGGAGTAGACCGCGCCGGCGGGAACGTCGGAAGGCACACCACTCTGAGACGAAATCGTAGCGCCGTCGCCGACGGTGAGATGGCCGGCCGTGCCGACTTGGCCCGCGAGCACGCAGCGGTTGCCAATGGTGGTCGAACCGGCGAGTCCGACCTGGCCGCAAAGCAGCGTGTCCTCTCCCACCTTGCAGGCGTGTCCCACCTGAACGAGATTGTCGATCTTCGTGCCGCGGCCGATGTGCGTCTCGCCGACGGTGGCGCGATCAATCGCGCTGTGCGCCTGAATTTCGACATCGTCGCCGATCACGGCGATGCCCGCCTGGCGAATCTTGTACCAGCGGCCGCTCGAGGTATGCGCGAAGCCGAAGCCGTCGCAGCCGACGACCACGCCATTTTGGAGGAGGACGCGGCTGCCGATGCGGCAATGTTCGCGCACGCAGGCGTGCGAGTGGGCGAAGAAATGGTCACCGATGCGGGCGCCGCGATAGATGGTAACGAAGCTGTGCAGCACGGCGTGGTTGCCGACTTCGACGTCCTCGTCGATAAAACAGTAAGGGCCGATGTGCGCGCCGACGCCGATCTTTGCTGACGCAGCGATCACAGCGGTGGGATGGACGCTCGGAGCGTATTGCGGCGCGGGATGAAAGATTTCAATGGCGCGCGCGAAATCGAGATAGGGATTCGCCGAACGTAGCGCGGCAATGCGCGGACGGGCTTCGTCCTTGGAAATGAGAACGGCCGAGGCGCGAGTCGAGGCGAGCGCGCGAACGTATTTGCGGTTGGCGAGGAACGTCAGCGCGCCCGGCTGCGCGTCTTCGAGACCGGCAACGCCGGAGATTTCGAGATTCGCATCGCCTTCGACGACGCAGCCCAGTTTTTCGGCAAGTTCGGCAAGTTTCATGGCGGTCTCCCAGAGATGCAGCGAGGCAAGAGTGGAAAGTTAGCAGTTCAAAGTCGAAAGTTCAAAGAAAACGCGAACGGAAGCTACTTGCCGAGGAGCTGGCGGGCGATGACGAGGCGCTGGATTTCGCTGGTGCCCTCGCCGATGGTGCAGAGCTTGACGTCGCGGTAGAACTTTTCCGCGGGGTAATCCTTCGTGAAGCCGTAGCCACCGTGAATTTGCACGGCTTCATTCGCAACGCGGACCGCAGCCTCTCCCGCGTAGAGTTTTGCCATGCTCGATTCGCGCGTGAAGCGCGCGGAAGCGTCGCCCGACGCGATGGCGCGGTCCGCGAGCCACGCGGCGCGGTAGGTCAACAGGCGCGCGGCGTCGATTTGCGCGGCCATGTCGGCGAGCTTGAACTGAATGGCCTGAAAATCGGCGATGGCCTTGCCGAATTGCTTGCGCTGTTTGGCGTAGCGCACCGAACACTCGTAGGCGCCCTGCGCCATGCCGAGGCCGAGCGCGGCGATCGAGATGCGGCCGCCGTCGAGAATCTGCAGGCTATTCACGAAGCCCTCGCCTTCCTCGCCGAGCAGATTTTCGGCGGGCACGCGGCAATCAGTGAAGACGACTTCGCTTGTGTCGCTGGCGCGCAGGCCGAGTTTGTTTTCTTTCTTGCCCGGGCGAAAGCCGGGAGTTCCCTTCTCGATGATGAAGGCAGAGATGCCGTGATGCTTTTTCGAGGCGTCGGTGACGGCCATGCCGACGCAGACGTCGGCGTGATGGCCGTTGGTGGTGAAGGTCTTCGCGCCGTTAAGGATCCAACCGCCGACTGATCTCCCAGGCTCGACGATCTCCCGAGCGCCTCTTACCGAGGCCTCTGGAGCCCTGTTATCCCGGGGACCTGGGAGCCCTTCCTGTTTCGTTGCGACGGTGCGAGTGCCGCCGGCGTCGGAACCGGCTTCAGGCTCGGTGAGCGACCAGCAGCCGAGTTTTTTCCCCTGCGCGAGCGGGACGACGTATTTCTGGCGCTGTGCTTCGCTGCCGAATTTGTGGATGTGATTTGTGCAGAGTGAATTGTGCGCGGCCACGATGATGCCGACCGAGCCGTCGACACGCGAAAGCTCCTCGATGATGATTGCGTATTCGAGGTAGCCCATCCCCGCGCCGCCGTATTTTTCGGGAAAAATTACGCCGAGAAAGCCCATCTCCGCGAGCTTGGGAATGATTTCGGAGGGAAACTGTGAGGCTTCGTCCCACTCCATCACGTGCGGCGCGATTTCGGCTTCCGCAAATTCGCGGACGGTGCGGCGAAGCTGCTGCTGCTCGTCGGTGAGGGAAAAGTCCACAAGACGGTTATATCATGCTGACGCAGAAGCTAGCCTGTGAGGCGCCGCAGATGAACACAGATAAACACGGAGCAGAAAGAGAGGCACAGGGTGCGGGCGCGGGGCCAAGGCACGAGGCGAGCGGCAAACAATGATGTCGTATGAACAGTGGCGGGCGCGCCTTATAGAAGCCGCGCGGAACATCGCTAGTCGCGAATTTCAAGAAGAAGCGTGGTTTCCTGGAGGAAAGGCCGTGTCCTCTCCCGATGAGGCGTATCAGGTGCTGATGGAGGAGTGTACATTCGATCTCTTCCTCCAGACACACGGAAATCGACTTATCAAAGAGCAGTTGGGAACTGCGAACGAACTTAGGGCGATGCTTGAGGACTACTACGACGCAATGCCGAGACACCCCGATCCTTCCGACGTGCTGAGGGATCCCCGGTGGAAATTAGTCCGTCGGGCGGCGCAAAAATTCGTCCGATGCTTCGAACGTAGCGGCAGGATTTAGGTGGTGAGGGAGGCGACGCCGGAGCGGCGGCCGACGGCGCGGAGGACGAGGTCGGCGAGCGCGCGGATCAGCAGCGGCGAGTCGTTCAGCGCGGGCATCATGTGGAAGTCGTGGACGCCGAGCGATTCGGCGTGTTCGCGGGCTTCGATGTTGATTTCGTGTAACGTCTCGATGTGCTCGGTAAGAAACGAAATCGGAATGACGAGCATGCGCTTGACGCCCTCGCCCGCGAGCCTTTCGAGCGTGCCGGTGAGCGAAGGCTGCAGCCACTTCTGCGGGCCGACACGGCTTTGGTAGCAGAGGGTATACGCGTTGGGCCACGCACCCATTTCGCGGATCAGCCGGACCGTCGCTTCGATGTGCTGCGGATACGGGTCGCCCTTTTCCACTAGCGCCATCGGCAGGCCGTGCGCGCTAAAGATAAGATGAACGCCCTCGGGGCGCGGGAGCTGGCGCAGGACCGAGTTGATGCGCTCGACCAGCCCGGAAATGTAGTCGGGATGGTCGAAAAAGTGATCGATCAGATGGACCGGCACCTTCGGCTTGTGCAAGCGATTCCATTCCTTCAGGCTGCTGCCGGTCGTTGCGAAAGAATAGTGCGGGTAGAGCGGCAAAAGCACGAGTTCGTCGTACGGCTCGACTTCAAGCGCGGCGATCGCATCGCGCGTGCTGGGATTCCAGTAGCGCATGGCGACGATCGTGCGAGTCGATATATGGCGTCGGAGAGCTTTTTCGAGAGCGCGGGCCTGCTGCTCGGTGAGGCGTCGAATCGGCGAGCCACCGCCGATTTCGGCGTAGCGCTGAGTGACCTTTTTCGAGCGCGTCGCGGAAATCAGCTTCGCGAGGGGCTTGCGGGCGAGAAACGAGCCGGGGAAATTGATGATGTCGGGATCGCAGAAAAGATTGTAGAGAAATGGCTCGACTGCGGCGAGAGTGTCTGGCCCACCCAGCTGAAAAAGGACAACGGCAATTTTCTTGTCGGAGCTCACAGCGTACCCACCGGATATTAAGATGCCACAAGGCGCGAAAGCGTGCAAAACGACTTCGAGGCGTGGCTCCGGCTGAAGATTAGAGAGAACGCGACGTTTTCAGTCGCGAATCATGACGGCGGGCGATTGTTGACGCACCCCGCGAATCTGTCTACAGTCGTAGCGTGCCCGTCAAGAAAATCCAGGTCGGCCAAGTTTGGAAGAAGGACGATAGCGGCGATACGTTTCTCATCACGAAGGTCTACAACGAGGCGCTGACCACGTTTGCGGTCCTGCGCAAAACGGGGTCGGAAAGCGAGCCTCCCGTCCGCGTCAAGGTTCTGAAATCGGGCGCGACTTCGAGCCTGCCCGGTTTCAGCTACACGCAAGAATCCGACGAGTTCTAGCAGCTTTGCGGACCGACCCGAAACCAATACCTCAGGGGCTGAAGCCCGTCTTTCTTTGAGCAGCATTGTCGGACCTGAAGTTCCGCCCCCCTAAACCGCCGCAGTTCGCGGTGCGGCCTGATTTCGACGGGTGAGGATTGCGTTTCCGATTCTGCGAAGCTGGTTTAGAATGACAACACATGGCTTCTTCGGGCGCGGCGAACTTCGTACACCTGCATCTTCACACGGACTACTCTCTTCTCGACGGTGCCTGCGAAATCGGTGAGCTGACCGCCGAAGCGGCGCGTCGCGGAATGCCCGCGGTCGCCGTAACCGACCACGGGAACTTGTTCGCCGCGGCGAATTTCTATCACCAGGCAACGACGCACGGCGTGAAGCCGATCATCGGGTGCGAGGTCTACGTCGCACCGGATAGCCACAAGAATCGCGGTGCAGAAGCCGAACGCTCAAATCACCTCGTGCTGCTGTGCGAAAACGAAGAGGGCTACCGGAATTTGATCCAGCTCGTCTCGACGGGCTTTCTCGAAGGCTTCTATTACAAGCCGCGCGTCGATCACGAACTGTTGGCACAACACAGCAAGGGGCTGATCGCGCTTTCGGCATGTTTGCGCGGAGAAGTGGCAGATGCGCTGTTGTCTGAAAAATACGATCAGGCGCGAGCGAATGCGTATCGGCTGCGCGACATTTTCGGCAAAGGGAACTTTTTCCTCGAGGTGCAGGACCAGGGCATTGAAATCGAAACGCGCGTGAACCGCGATCTGGTGAAGCTTTCGCGCGAGAGCGGCATCCCGCTGGTCGCTACGAACGACTGCCACTATTTGACGAAGGCGGACGCGCATGCACAGGAAGTTCTGATGTGCATCCAGACCGGCAAAACGATGAGCGACAGCCAGCGCATGAAGTTTGCAACCGACCAGTTTTATTTCAAGACGGCGGAGGAGATGGCGCAGGTTTTCCGCGAGCTGCCGGATGCCGTCGCGCGAACGCTTGCGATTGCCGATCGCTGCAACGTGAAGATCCAGCGCGTCGGCAATCCCTTCCCCGAATTCAAAGTGCCAGAAGGCGAGACCACAGACTCGTATTTCGAGAGGATCGCGCGGGAAGGGTTCGCGGTGCGCGTGCCGCAACTGGAGCGGCTCGCCGCGCAAAACCAGCTTCGGCATTCGCTCGCCGAATACAAACAGCGCCTTTCCGACGAAATCCGCATGATTCAGAAGATGCGCTTCGCCGGATATTTTCTGATCGTCTGGGATTTTATTCACTACGCGAAGGCACAGGGAGTGCCGGTGGGCCCCGGGCGCGGCTCCGCTGCCGGCAGTCTGGTGAGCTACGCGCTGCAGATCACCGACGTCGATCCACTGCAATACGATCTGCTGTTCGAGCGTTTTCTCAACCCCGAGCGCATTTCGATGCCCGATATCGACATCGATTTCTGCATGCGGCGGCGCGGTGAAGTGATCGATTACGTGCGCAAGACGTACGGCGAAAAGAACGTCGCGCAGATCATAACGTTCGGAACGATGGCGGCGAAGGCGGTGCTGAAAGATGCAGGCCGGGCGCTCGACATGCCGTATGGCGAAGTGGACAAGATCGCGAAGCTCGTCCCCGCCACGCTGAATATCGAGCTCGAAGACGCGCTCAAGCAAACGCCGCAACTCGAGTCGCTGCGCAAATCGGACGAGCGCGTGAAGGAACTGATCGAAGTTGCGCTGCGGCTCGAAGGGCTTGCTCGGCACGCGTCGACGCACGCCGCGGGCGTGGTGATTTCGCCGCAGCCGCTCACCGAAATCGTTCCGCTCTACAAGTCCAACAAAGAGGAAATCACGACGCAGTACGACATGAACGCGCTCGAGCGCATCGGGCTGCTGAAGATGGATTTTCTCGGCCTCACGACGCTCACCGTGCTCGACGATGCGGTCCGGCTGATTCGACAGAATCGCGGCATCGAAGTCGATCTTGCGACGTTGCCGCTGGATGATGCCGCTGTTTATGCTCTGTTCTCGCGCGGAGATACGACCGGCATCTTCCAGTTCGAGTCGCACGGCATGCGCGACATTCTGAAGCGCTATCTGCCCTCGCGGCTGGAGGATCTGACCGCGCTCAACGCGCTCTACCGGCCCGGCCCGATTCAGGGGGGCATGATCGACGATTTCATCGCGCGAAAACATGGCAAGAAAAAGGTCACCTACGACTTGCCGGAGCTTGAGGAAATTCTCTCGGAAACATGGGGCGTGATTCTCTATCAAGAGCAAGTGATGCAAATCGCAAACCGCCTGGCCGGATTTTCGCTTGGCGACGCGGACTTGTTGCGGCGCGCAATGGGCAAGAAAAAGCCCGAAGAGATGGCCGCGCAGCGCGAAAAATTCCTCACCGGCTGCCACGCGCGCAAAGTGCCCGCGAAAAAAGCTGAGAAGATTTTCGATCTGATGGCCGAATTCGCGGGCTACGGATTCAACAAGTCGCACTCCTGCGCCTACGCGCTGCTCGCCTATCAGACGGCGTGGCTCAAGACGCACAACCCGGTCGAATTCGTGGCCGCGATGCTCACGTCAGAAACGGGCAACACTGACAAAGTTGTGAAGTACATCAACGAGGCACGCAGCATGGGAATCACCGTGCTGCCTCCGGACGTGAATTCGAGCGATCTGAATTTCACGCCGGTCGGCGATAGCATCCGGTTCGGTCTCGCGGCGATCAAGAACGTCGGCGAGAACACGGTGAAAGGAATTCTGGCGGCGCGAGAGACGCTCGGAAAATTCACGAACTTTTTCGAGTTTTGCGAATCCGTCGATACACGCCTGCTCAACAAGCGCGTGCTCGAAAGCCTCGTGCGTTCGGGTGCGCTCGACGGGCTGGGCGCGCATCGAGCGCAAATGATGGCGGTGATCGACCGCGCGATCGAGCGCGCGCAAAAGCTGCAGCGAGCGAAGGAAAGTGGACAGCACGGTCTCTTCGGTGGCGCGGGAGCTGCAGCAGCACCTCCCGCTCCGGAATCGCTGCCGGAAGTCGATCCGTGGCCCGAGCACGAGCTGCTCGCCGCGGAATACTCTACGCTCGGATTTTTCATTTCCGGGCACCCGCTCGACAAGTACGCCGGGCGTCTGCAGGATCTAAAGGCGATCGAGCTGTCGTCGCTCGAGGGACGGCGCAACGGAGAGGAAATCGTCGTGGCGGGAATCATCGTGCAGGCGCGGCCGATGCGCTCGCGCCGCGGGGCGCGATGGACGATTCTGACCCTACAGGACCGCACCGGCGTGTGCGAAGCCTTGGTCTTCCCCGAAGCATTCCAAAAGCTTGAGCCGATCCTGAAGGCGGCAACTCCACTGCTGGTGAAAGGGCGCGTCGCAGTGGAGGACGTCGGAACGCGCGTGATCGTGGCCGATGCGAAGCAGCTCGATCAAGTCAGCGAGGCGAACGGGAACGGTTCGGCGGGTGTTTTGCACGTGCGCGTGAACCGCAACGCACTCGACACGAGCGTGATCGACCAACTGCACGAGCTTTTCGTCAGCCATCCCGGGCGCTGCCGGATTGCTTTTGAGGTTGTTCAGGACGACGGCACCGAGGCCACGATCGACGCGGGCAGCGCCGTGCAGGCGGACGCTGCGCTGGTCGAGCGCGTGCGAGAGATTTGCGGGACAGATTCCGTCGCGGTGGTGCAATGACCGATTCAACCGAGAAGCGAAAGCTCGCCCGCCAGCGCCTGCGTCGCATGCGCGCGAGCGCGGAACTGCGCAAGCTGCAGGAGAAAGAGCGCGCCGAGCAGGCCGCTCACGATGGCGACGGCAGCGATTCGAGGGGTCCAAAATCCGCCGCGGATCTCAGCTCGAAAGAACGCAACGCGCAACGCCAGAAGGACATCAACGCGCTCGAGCGCGACATTGCCGATCTCAGCCGGCTGACCGATCCGACCGATGAGAACGCGGAAGATATCGAGCGCATTCGTCGCGAAGTCGAAGAGCTGAAGCGGGATTTTTACTCGCACCTCGATTCCTGGCAGCGGCTGCAGCTCGCGCGCCATCCGCAGCGTCCCTACACGGACGATTTCATCCGCCTGCTCTTTGAGAACTTCAGCGAGATTCACGGCGACCGCGGCTTCGCGGACGACGCGGCGCTCATCACGGGCATTGCGCGATTCAACGGCCGGCCTGTTCTAGTTGTGGGCAACCAGAAAGGCCGCGACACCAAGCAGCGGCTGGTGCGCAATTTCGGGCAGGCCAAACCCGAAGGCTATCGCAAGGCTCTGCGCGCAATGCGGCTGGCGGCGAAATTCGGACGGCCGATTCTGGTGTTCGTCGATACCCAGGGCGCATATCCGGGCATCGATGCCGAGGAGCGCGGGCAGGCGCAGGCAATCGCTTACAACATCCGGGAAATTTCCCGCTTGCCGGTGCCTATCGTGGTGACGATCACGGGTGAGGGAGGTTCCGGCGGCGCGCTGGCCATCGCCATCGGCGATCGCGTGCTGATGCTCGAAAATGCGGTCTATTCGGTGATTTCGCCGGAAGGATGCGCGTCGATCATGTGGCGCGATGCGACGAAGGCCGAAATGGCAGCGGAGGCGCTGAAGATCACCTCGCGCGACCTGCTGGATTTGAAGCTGATCGACGAAATCGTTCCCGAGCCCGAAGGAGGCGCGCACAACAATTTCGCCGAGACGGCGCGGCTGCTCGAGCCGGCGCTTTCGCATGCGCTCGACGAACTTTCGCGATTGTCTCCCGATGAACTGCTGCGCCTACGCTTCGATCGTTTTCGCCACATGGGTCAGTTTTTTGCCTAGGCTCTCCGGTTTCGCCTCTTCGCTTGACACTGCACACCAACTGGTGTGTCATCACGCGAGATCTCGGGCGCGAGGCGACGCGTGTTCTGCCAGTACTGCGGAAAACCGATCGACGACACCGCGGTATTTTGCACGAGCTGCGGCAGGCAGAAGGTCGGCGGCGCGCCCGTCGTCATTCCTCGATCCCCGTCTGAGCGGATGGCTTCTCACCTGAAGATCTTGTCCGTTCTGTGGCTGATCTACAGCGCGTTCCGCATACTGATGGGCACGTGGACTCTCGTCTTCAGCCACTACATGCTGCCGATGATGTCGGGATTCTTCAACGAAGAAGAAGCTCAGACGTTCTTCGATTCGCTGATGAACATGATGCGAGTGGCCTACGGGTTTTCGTTTGTATATAGCCTGCTGACCGGCATCGCCGGGCTGATCGCCGCATGGGCGCTCTATCAGAGGCAGCCGTGGGGCCGGATTTACGCGATCGTCATTTCGATCGCCTCTGTAATCAGCATTCCGTTTGGAACCGCCCTCGGTGTCTATACACTGGTCGTCCTCTTGGCATCGGACGGCGAGAAAACGTACCGCTCTCTGGCCGTTCAAACCTGAGTTTCGCCGGCCGTTCGATCTAACGCTTTCCCTTTGCCAGTGGAATATTGGGCACGAGCGCGCGCGGTTGTCGTTGCCCGCGTTTCCGCAGTGGTTTAGTTTCGACATTAACCCAGCGGGGGAGTCATCCAAATGGCAGAGGGCGAGGCGCCACTGATGTCGGAAGTCTTCCGTCCCTACGAACGGCTTGTGGAAATCACGATCATGGGGAAGACGTTCCTCGTCCCCGAGCGCAATTCCCTTCTTCGCGCGTTTCAGTTCATCAGCCCGGAAACGGTGCCGTACGGCCGATTCTGCTGGAACCAGGAATGCCAGTATTGCAAGGTGAGCTGCCGCCTGCCTGACGACGATCAGTCCCGGCCAATCCTAAGCTGCAAGTTCATCGTATCGGAAGGAATGGCGATTTCCGACCTTGCGCCGGAGCTCGTCGGCTGCTTGCGCGCGAAACTCGGCACCAATGGCTGCAGCCCCTCCAATCCCCCGGACGCCCCAGAGGCCCAATAGCGCCGCCGAGCGCAGCGTAAACAGCAGAGCATTTGCCATCGACCAGCGTCGCCCCTCCGCCGCTGTGTTAGAATTCGTGCTTTGGGCACACTTCGACACGGGAGCTGCATTTGAAGGCTCAGAGAAAGTTTCTGATCGGCTCGGGAATCATCGTGGCGACGCTGCTGGCCCTCGCCTACGTGGGCTATACGCAGAGCAAGACCTACTACCACACGATTTCGGAGCTTTCGACGTTGTCCGCTCCTGAACTGCATCAGCGCATGCGCGTATCGGGCAACGTCCGCAGCGGCTCGATTGTGCACCGCGATGGCCGCATCGATTTTGTGCTCGAAGAACAGGGCAAGGCTCTGCCGGTAAGCTACGTCGGCAGCGATCCCCTGCCCGATACGTTCAAGGACGGCGCGCAGGCGCTCGTCGAGGGCCGCTTGCAGCCGGACGGCGCGTTCACGGCTGAGCAGGTGCAGGCGAAGTGCGCGTCGAAGTACGAGGCATCGCCGACCGGCGCGCCCGACGCTCCGGCTCCGTCCAGACCGACACCCGGCCAATCGATGAATCCGGTCAAGAGTTCGTCCGCCGGAAGAAGCTGAAACCAGCAGGGGGAATCGTTTGGATATTTTCGGTTCGTTTGCGCTGCTGCTCGCGCTCGGAGCCGCGGTGTACGCGTTCGCGGGCGGGATCGCCGGGATCGCGACGCGGCGGCCGCTGCTGACCAAGACCGCGCGCAATGCGGGCATGGCCGTTTTCGGTCTGGTCACGCTCGCCCTCGGGACGATCGTCTATGCGTTTTTCACCGACGATTTTTCGCTGGCCTACGTTTCCGCGCACAGCAATCACACTCTGCCGCTCTACTACAAGTTTTCGGCGCTTTGGGCCGGCCAGGAGGGGTCGCTGCTTTTCTGGACCTGGCTGCTCTCGATTTACGCGTTCTTCGCGCTCTTCCTGAACCGCAAGAAACATCCGGAATTGATGCCCTACGTCGGCGTGACGCTCGCGGGCGTGCAGATATTTTTCCTGACGCTCAACAATTTCGTCGCTACCCCGTTTCGAGTGCTCGGCGGAATGGACGCATCCGGCGCGATGCACGTGGCGCGGCTTACCGACGGCAGCGGCCTCAATCCCTTGCTCCAGTATTACGAGATGGTGATCCATCCCCCAATTTTGTACCTCGGCTACACGGGCTTCACGGTACCGTTCGCGTTTGCGATGGCCGCGCTGCTGGGGCGCTATCCGGGAGAGAAATGGATTCATATCACGCGCCGCTGGACGATGGTTGCGTGGTGCTTTCAAACCGTCGGCATTCTTCTCGGCGCGCACTGGGCGTATGCGGTGCTCGGCTGGGGCGGATACTGGGCGTGGGACCCGGTCGAAAATGCGGCGCTGCTGCCATGGATCACGGGCACGGCGTTTCTGCACTCGGTGATGATGCAGGAAAAGCGCGGCATGATGAAGGTGTGGAACGTTTGGCTGGTATTTGTGACGTTCATGCTGTGCATCCTCGGAACATCGCTCACGCGGACGGGCGTCGTCAGCTCCGTGCACGCATTCGCGGAATCCTCGATTGGTGGATGGTTCTTCACGTTCCTTGGAATCGTTCTGCTGGTATGCCTCGCGGCGTGGTTCAAGAATCGCGACTATTTGCGCAGCGACAATCAGCTCGATTCGCTCGTGTCGCGTGAATCAAGCTTCCTTTTCAACAATTTGATACTGCTGGCCGCGTGCTTCGCCGTGCTGTGGGGAACGCTCTTCCCGGTAATCTCCGAAGCTGTCACGGGCAACAAGATCAGCGTCGGTCCGCCGTTCTTTAACAAAGTCAATGTGCCGATCGCGCTGTTCCTGCTGTTTCTCACGGGCGTGGGGCCATTGCTTGCGTGGCGCAAGACTTCCTATGACGCGCTCAAGCGAAATTTCGCCTGGCCGCTCGCAGGCGGAGTGGTCGCAGGAGCCGTGGCGTTCGCACTTGGCTTCCGCGAGATTTATCCGCTCGTGTGCCTGATTCTGTCGGTCTTCGTGACGCTGACGATCGCAGCTGAGTTCTATCGAGGCGCGCGCGTAATCGCCTCGCGCGACGGCACCAATCTCCTGACGGCCGTCGGCGAGCTGACGATGCGCAACACGCGCCGGTACGGGGGCTACGTCGTCCACTTCGGGATGGTGCTGATCTTCATCGGCATTTCGGGTCAGGCGTTCAATCAGGACATCCAGAAGGAAATGAACATCGGCGACACTCTTGCAATCGGGCCGTACACGATTCTCTGCCAGAATTTCGACGAGCCTTCAACAAACGTTTACACTTCCGACCGCGCCACTCTTGAAGTACTCCACAACGGCAAGTCGGAGATGATGCTCTATCCCGAGCATCGCGTGTATCTCGCGAGCCAGGTTCCCGAGACGGAAGTCGCGATCGAAAGCAAGCCGCTGCGCGATCTCTACGTGGTATACGCTGGCAAGAGTCAGGAGACAGGCAAGCCAGTAATTCACGCGTACCTCAATCCGCTGGTGAAGTGGATCTGGTTCGGTGGCATTGTCGTCGTGCTCGGCACGGGGTTGGCGATGTTCCCGAACCGCAGCGCGGCGCTCGTCCTGCGGCCGGCGACCGAGCGCGCGTGGGGAGAAAGCCCGGCGCCGCAAACGGCTCCGGTCAGTTCGACGATTTTCCGCAGTGAAGGCCATGATTAGTCGAAACCGCGGCCGCCGCATCGCTTGGCCAATTCTTGCTGCCTTGTTGGCGCTGGTTCTGGCTGCGTCGCTTGCGCCTTTGGCATCCGCGCAACAAACCGAGCGCGCCAAGCGCCTGGGCGGGCGGATGATGTGCGTTTGCGGATGCAATCAAATTCTTACGGCTTGCAATCACGTGGGCTGCACGACCTCGCACGCGATGCTGAAGGAGCTGGACGAACGAATCGCGCGCGGAGATTCGGACGAGCTGGTTTTGCAATCTTTCATTCAGGAATATGGCCCCACGGTGCTTGTCGATCCGCCGAAGACCGGATTTACGGGGCTCTTGTGGGTCGTGCCGATCGTGGCGCCGTTGTTGGCGCTCTGGGTGGTCTGGGAACTCGTGCGCCGATGGCGGCAGAGAGCGACCCTCTCGACGGCCGGGGGTCCGCAGATTTCGCCCGAGCTGCTCAATCGGGCGCGGCAGGACGTAGAAAAGAGCTTCCATGAGTGACATCGACATCGCCGTCGCCTGCGCGTTGCTGACCATTGCCGCGGCGATCTTCATTTTCGGCGTTCGGCGCGAGGCGTCCGATTCCGCGCCGCATCGAACGAAACTCGATCAACTTCTCGACCGGCGCGATGCAATCTATGAGAATCTCCGCGATCTGCGTTTCGAGTATCGCGCGGGAAAATTTTCTGAGAAGGATCACGACGAGATCAAGCAGTCGCTCGAAATCGAGGCCGCCCGAGTGCTGGCTGAAATGGACACGCTGACCGGCGGTGCGCCCACGCCTGCCACGCGTCAGGCAGCGACCCAGAAGGTGCCGCGCGCATGATGAGTCGCTCCTGGCGGCGGCTTCTCCTACTTTCAGCGCTTCCCTGCTTCCTTGCTTCGGTGAGCTTTGCGGGAACCGTGACAGGCACCGTCACGAACGGCACTTCCGGCAAGCCTGCAGCCGGCGTGGACGTGATCCTGATCCAGTTGCAAGGCACGATGCGGCCGGTGGCGCAGACAAAGACCGATGCGAGCGGGCATTACCAGCTCGACCATCCGGCGCTCGGCAACGGGCCGATGCTCGTTCGCGCCGTCTATCGCGGCGTGAACTACCACGAGCCCTCCACGCCGGGCAAAACGACGGTCGACATCGAGGTTTTCGAACCGACGGAGAAGTCAACCGCGTTTTCCGTTACGGCGCGCGCGATTATCCTCGAACCGAGCGGCTCCGATCTCGTTGTCGACGAGGAGTATCTCATCTCGAACAAGACACAGCCACCGGTCGCCTACTACCGACCGGGAGGATCGTTCGAGTTTGCGATTCCAGTAGGCGCGGAACTTGGCGACGTGCAGGTAGTCGGCACCAGCGGTATGCCCGTGAAACAGGCGCCGATCGAAAAGGGCAAAAATCTGGAAGCCGTCGACTATCCTTTCCGCCCGGGCGACAGTAGCGTGCGCCTCTCGTACAAAATCCCCTATCCGGGAAATGCGGCTTCGGTGAAATTCACGTCTCTCTACACGATCAATCGAGTCGCATTCTTCGCGCCTCCGGGAATGCAGGTGACCGGCAATGGGTTCGCGCCCGCGGGGCAGCAACAGGGATTCAACGTCTTCATGCACGACTCCATCGCTGCAAATGCGCTAACGGCAGTTTCGATCTCGGGCACAGGGCCGATGCCGCAGGCGCAGTCGGCCGATGCTGCGGGAGGCGCGGGTGACGAAACAGAGAATCCTTCCGTCAATTCTCGCGCCGATTCGGGCGCGCCGACGCCCGTCGCGAACATCACGACGCTTCCCGCGCGGCTCGATAGCGTGCGCTGGTACGTGATCGGCGGCTTCGCCGCAATTTTCGCGCTGGGTTTGTTCTACATCTGGCGGCAGCCCCAAGTCGCAGTCGCCGCGGCCTCAAGAGAAACGGCGCCGACAGCAACGCCAAAAACGACCGAAACAAGACCCGCAACGTCAGCGCCTCCCGCAAAACCGAAGCAAGCGCCACTGTCGCGCGCAAATAATGGCGGCGCTTCTGCAAGTCTCGACCGCGAGGTTCGCGGCAGCCTCGAAGAGTTGAAGGACGTGCTCTTCCGCCTCGAATTGCGCCGCGAGGCCGGCACGATCAGCGAAGAGGAATACGTAGCCGAGCGCGATCGCGTTCAGCAGGTGCTGCGCGACCTGGTGAAAGGCTAGGCCTTTGTCCAGCACGCTTTCCGCTGCGGCGCGCGCCACCCTTGCGACAGTCGCTCCTGCCAGTCCAAGCCTCGGAGTCACATTCGACCGCGTTGAAAAGCGGTTCGGATCGCTCTTTGCGCTCCGAGGCGTGTCGCTCGACATCGCGCCGGGCGAGTTCGTCGCGCTGCTTGGCCACAACGGCGCGGGCAAGACGACGCTCCTGCGCATCGCCGCGCTGCTCGCCAAACCGACGGGCGGCAAGGTTTCTTTCGGCGGAAGCAACGGCGACGAACCGCCGAAAAATCTCATTGGCATGGTGGGACACAGCACTCTGCTCTATGACGAGCTGACCGCCGTCGAAAATCTCTCGTTTTTCGCCGAAATCTACGGGCTGCGCGACGTGCATGCTCGCGTGGCCGCTTCGCTCGAAACTTGCGGGCTTGCCTTACGCGCAGGCAGCATCGTACGCACGTTCTCGCGCGGAATGCGGCAGCGGCTCGCCATCGCTCGAGCGCTGCTACACGTGCCTCGTCTGCTGCTGCTCGATGAGCCCGCCGCGGGTCTCGATCGTCAGGGTCTTGATTGGCTCACCGCGACGCTCGCCAAGCTGCGCGATTCGGGGGTCACATTCGTCATGAGCACGCACGCGCGCAACGAATCGCTCGATCTCGCCACGCGCGCGGTGGCGCTAGCCGACGGACGCGTCGAACGCGATAGCGGCCGAGGCGGCGATCCGCGACCGCTGCTTGACGCGCTCCGCGCCGAGGAATCGTGATGTCAACCGCGCGCGCCGCCGCGATCCTGCTCGCCAAGGAACTGCGGCTCGAATTTCGCACGCGCGAATTGCTCAACGCGACGATCGTCTTTGCGCTGGTCGTCGTTGTGCTCTTTAGCTTTTCGTTCGATCCCACTTCCGTGGAATCGCGGCGGCTTGGGCCGGGACTGCTCTGGATCGCGTTCTTGTTTGCCGGCTCGCTGATGCTGCATCCGTCGTTCGGGCGCGAGCAGGCGAATCAAACGCTCGACGCGCTGCGCATGGCGCCGATTTCGCCGTTCGCTCTGTTGCTCGGCAAGATGCTCGCGAATTTTCTGTTTCTTTCCGCCGCTGAAGTGATTCTCGTGCCGGTTTTCGCGGTGCTTTACAATGTCTCGATCGCGGGGGTTGCAGGGCGCCTCACGATCGTGCTGGCGTTGGGGACTGCCGGCTTGTGCATTACGGGGACGGTTTTTTCGGCGATTGCGGCGCACGCGCGAATGCGCGAACTGCTGCTCCCGCTGCTGCTGCTGCCGATTCTCGCGCCGTTATTGATCGCCGCGGTCGAAGCGACGGCTTCGCTGCTTGCCGAGAGGCCCGCGCTCGACCGCACCTGGCTCGCATTCCTCGGCGGATTTGATATCGTGTTCCTGACGGCGTCGTGGCTGCTGAGCGATTTTCTCCTCGAGGAATGAACGCCTGATCCGATGAAAAGCCGCATTCCCATCACGCTCTTGATCGCCGCGCTGATGCTTTCCGCAGGCTACGCAGCGCTATTCATCGCGCCGGATGAGCGCACGATGCACGAAATCCAGCGCATCTTTTACTTCCACCTCGGCAGTTGGACCGCTATGTTCACGGCGCTCTCCGTCGCATTCGTTGCGAATGTCGCCTGGCTGTTCACACGCAAGCCGCGATGGGACTGGCTCGGCGTTTCGGCAGTCGAGGTTGGCGTCGTTGCGTGCACGTCCGGTCTCATCACGGGCGTGCTTTGGGGCAAACCGGCTTGGGGAATTTGGTGGACGTGGGACGCGCGGCTCACGACCTGCTTCATCCTTTGGCTGCTCTATATCTCGTATCTGATCCTGCGCGGGCTGATCGACGAACCGCAGCGCCGGGCCACGCTTTCGGCGGTGTTTGGAATTTTCGCGTTTCTCGATGCGCCGCTCGTCTATGCCTCGAACCGTCTGTGGCGGGGACAGCATCCGGGACCGGTGATTATGGGCGGGCCGAACTCGGGGCTCGATCCAACAATGGTGAAAGTGCTGCTTTTTTGCATGACTGCAATGCTGGCGTTGATGCTGGTCGTTCTTCTTGACCGGTACCGGCTCGAGCGGATGCGGTATGAACTGGATGAACTGCGCGTCGCGGCCGAAACCCGGAGCTCAAGCGCTGGGCCTGTGCTGACATCCGCTACAAGGAATTGAAATGAGAAACTTCCATTTTCTATTCGCCGCTTGGATGGCCGTCTGGGCCGTATTCTTCGTTTACGAGCTCTCGGTGGCCAGTCGCGTCTCGCGCCTGCGCGACGAGATCGAGCGGCTCAAGCAGCAGCTTCGCGAAAGCTGATCGGCCAGAGATCCTCTGGCAGGTCTTCGCCAGCCGTTTGCCTGTTTGTACAGAGGAAACTTTTTCCCGTGTCACGCCATCGAAGCAGTTAAGTGAATAGGGGCGCGGTTCAGAGGTGTATAATGGCCGAAGGATTCGCCCCGGAGGTCCCGATGAAGAGTTCATATTCGGTCCGGTGGATCGCCACCCTGCTTGCGGCCTCGCTAATCACGATGCCGGCGGTCGCTGCCCCGCAGTTACAGCAACAGTCGCCTTCCAACCAGCCGACGACGTCCGACCAACCGTCCGCGACTCCCCAATCGCCGACAACGGATCAGAGTTCGCAGCCCGATCAGTCAACGCCAAAGAAGGCGGCGGACGCGCCGATTCCGCAAAAGGATAGTCCCGACGTCAAGCCGGGCAGCGAAGCGGACGTCAACGCGATCGGCAACCGGAACGTGGGCAAGGGCCTCGACTTCTACTCGCTCGAGCACGAAATCGCGCTGGGCAAGCAGCTCGCGCAGGAAGTGGACAAGAGCGCGAAATTCATCAACGACCCTGTCGTCAACGAATACGTCAACCGCGTCGGCCAAAACCTGGTGCGCAATTCTGATGCACGCGTGCCGTTTACGATCAAGGTGATCGATTCCGACGTGGTCAACGCATTTGCACTGCCGGGCGGATTCTTCTACGTCGATAGCGGCCTGATTCTGCACGCGGACGAAGAGTCGGAACTCGCCGGTGTGATGGCGCATGAAATCGCGCACGTCTGTGCGCGCCACGGCACCAAGCAGGCCACCAAGGGCGAAATCGTGAACCTTGCGTCGATACCGGCGATGATCTTCATTCCCTACACTTGGGCCGGGTATGCAATCTATCAGGGCATGAACTTCGCGATTCCGCTCACGTTTCTGAAGTTCACGCGCAATGACGAACGCGAAGCAGATTATCTGGGGACGCAGTACATGTACAAGGCCGGCTACGATCCGAACTCGTTCGTGGCCTTCTTCGAGAAAGTGGAGGCGGACGAGAAGAAGGAGCCCGGCACAATCCCTAAAGTCTTCTCGACGCATCCGCCCACGCCGGACCGCATCGAGGCCATTCAGAAGGAAATCGCGACGATTCTCCCTGCGCGCGATGAATACATCGTCTCGACGTCCGAGTTTGATTCTGTCAAGGCACGCCTGCAGTTGATCGAGGCTAATATCAAGGTAAAGGACAACAACCCGAACAAGCCGACTTTGCGCAAACGCACTTCGCAGAATAAGGGCGGCACAACCTCGACCGACAGCGGCGGATCTTCCGGCGGAGACACTACATCTTCGACGGACCAGAGCTCAGATGACAGCGACCGGCCCACCCTCAAACGGCGTCCAGATAGCGACCAGCAGCCGTAAGAGCTGAGCGATCGCAGCGGATCAGGAAACGCACGAAAGGGCGCCCGACGCACAATCGGGCGCCTTTTGCTTTTCTGCAAAGTGATCTTTCGAGAGATCTAGTGCGGACTCGGATGGGCGTGCGTTTCCACGACGCCCAGTCGCTTCAGCCCCTCGCCGTAATACTTGCGGTAGAGAATGTCCCACTCCTCGCTGCCTTCGAGGATTTCCTTCTTCTGCGAAGCGATCTTCGCGCGCGCATCGGCGTCGATCTGCTCCTCGACCTTTAGCAGCGACGTGAGAATCGACACAATTTCCTGGCGGATTGTGTCTCTGTCCTCGACGAAATCTACTTCGGGAGCGGAAACGAGATAGTCGATGATGCGGTGGGAAAGGCGAACCGTTTTTTCGCGGCTGAGGCGCATGTTAGCGGAGGATTAGTTTCCTCTCGCGGGCAAGCTGGCTCTTCACCTTCTTGTACATTTCCTGGTAGGACGCTCCGGTCCGGCGCATTTCTTCTGAGTATTTGGCCAAAATCTCGCGAGCTTCTTCGCTGAGCCGGTCTTCGACCGTCACTTCATCCGCCATCACCTGCCGGACGTGCTGGGTAAGAGCCTCCACGTCCTTTGTTTCGATCATTTTGGCAGCCACAAGGCGCTTCACCACTTCCTTCGCCATGTAACCGACAAAGTCCCGAGAGAGCAGCATTCCGCTTAGCTCCGTGTTTCAGAACTACACAAATCAGTCTACTGGTTGCCCCAGAAAAGTTCAAGGCGGGCCGCTGAGCTCGAAATGCGGATCTTAGAGGACCGCAGATGCGAATCGGGCCAGTTTCAGAGCCGCGTCTGAGGACTCATTGGTGACGACCACCGCGGTAAGCTGCGGGGTCTCAATGGACGCAACGTGTTCGCCATCGAGATCCGACGTGCAGAGCGGCTTGCCGTTGGAGATTTCGCGGGCGGTCACCGGCAAGGGCTTCGAGTCGCGTGTGCGCAGGTAAACCGAGAACTCGCGGACGCCGTCCGTATACACTAAGTGGAGAAAAATGCGGTGATCCAGGAAGCATAGCTTGCCGCGGCTCAGGCGATAACCCCCTGATGCGAGCGCAGTTACCGCCGAGCGCGCAATTCCCTGCTGCTCGGCCAGGGTCGCGATTTGACCCGGATCCGTTAGCCAAGGCCGCCGCTGATGCTCCACAACTTCCAGCTCGTGATCCCGCGCCGCGGCCGCATGAACGGGCGCAACAGGTTGCCGCACCAGCGTCCGGTATCCGACGCCCGCGAGAACAATCGCGGCGGCCGCAATGGCAAGCGCCGCGGCAGCCCAGCCGCGAAACCGCGGGCGCATCTGCGGCAGAGGCTGTCCCGCCGCCTTGGCAGCGATCAACTCGCGCACGCGGCGGTCGATTCGGGCCGTGTCGCCCTCTTCAGCGAGCACGACCTCGCACAGTCGGGCATCGATTCGCGCCTGGCGCTCCAGTTCCCGCATGCACTCTGCGCAAGTCCGAAGATGTGCGTCAAATTCGGCAGCTTGCCGCGCATCGAGTTCACCAGAGATGTAGAGCGGCGCCTGCCGCGCAATTTCGCCGCAATTCATGACGCCTCCCTTTCCGCGCACGCCGCGCCGGCTCGTGACCCCTCAGGCCGCGAGTCCGGCACCTGAAGTCGCTCGCGCAAAGCCTGCCGCGCGCGACTGAGCCTCGACATCACCGTGCCGATGGGCAAGGATAAGATTTCCGCCATCTCCCGGCACTTAAACCCTTCGACTACACCGAGCATGAGAACCGTCTTGTGCTCCTCGGAGAGGCCATTCAAAGCGCGCGAGACGGACACAGCATCTGTCCAGCCCGACAACGGCTGAGCCGTCGGCTCGAGTTCCAGCTCCGCGTGCTCGAGCGACACGAGCACTGGACCGCTCCGACGCTTTCGGCCCTGCGCGTAGAATGCGTTGAACATGATTCGAAATAGCCAAGCCCGGGCATTCGTCCCCGTTTCAAACTGCTCGAACCCTCGCCATGCCCGCAACAACGTCTCCTGCACCAGGTCTTCCGCCGCAGCCGCATCGGATGTGATTCTGCGCGCCACCCGAAGCAGGCTCCGCGAGAGAGGCATGGCGACGCGCTCAAATTCGTCGTGTCGTGCGGTCACAGTCGTATCGGAGGGCCGTGGCACGCGGGGCACGGAACGGCGTCGAACCGCCGGCCTGCCCCGCAGCCCCAGCTCAAACTGCCGCGCTACTTCGTCTGCCCCTTTTGAAGTTCCGTCAGCGCCGCGAGCACTTCTTGGCTATGCCCGGTCGGGTTGACCTTGATGAACTCCTTCACGATCTTTCCGCTCGGATCAATGATGAACGTATTCCGCGCGGCAACGGTGCCCAGCTGCGGCGCCTGCGGAATGGTCATCGTGGAGCCGTACTTGGTCACCACTTCTTTGTTTGCGTCGGAAAGCATCTTGAAGCTCATTCCGTCCTTCGCGCACCACTCCTTATGCGATTCGACGGTGTCGACGCTCACTCCGAGGATCACAGCATTCTTGGCTGTGTATTGATCTTGGTCCTTCTGGAAGGCGTGCGCTTCGATCGTGCAGCCGGGCGTCTGATCTTTCGGATAGAAATACAGCACCACCCACTTGCCGCGATAGCTGCGCAGGCTGACAGGAGTTCCCTCCTGCGAGGGCAGCGTGAAATCAGGCGCCATCGTGCCTTCGGCTGGCACTACTTGATCGTCCGCGTGAATGGCCGGCGCCTGAATCAGCGGCTGCACCGCGAAAAGCAGCGCGGCCGCGACGGCAAAATACAATACCGCTCGAACTACGACGCTTCGCGAATTCGTCATATGCTGAATCTCCTGGTCAATCGTTGGTCAGTGTGTAACCGAACCGGACAATAGTATAGAACGCCCGGGGACCCGCATTTCATCCCCGATTGGACTCGCATTCTAACCCGACGGTTGCAGAAATCTGGCACGAAGTTACCTGCCGGCCGAATTGGACTGTTTCGCTCGCAGGGCCGAAGCGCAATCGCCAGCCTAGTTCTGTTATCCTGATTTCCTGCGATCCGCAGCACCCCGCTGTCGGCCGCAGAATTACTCCGGCGAGGGTGTTCTACAGTGAATCCGACGATCGCATCAAAGCGCGACACGCAGCGCGTCTTCAATTTCAATCCAGGACCGGCTGCATTGCCGCTTCCCGTGCTTGAGCGAATCCGCGAGGAGTTGCTCAACCATCACGGCTCGGGAATGTCCGTGATGGAGATGAGCCACCGCTCGCCCGAATACGAGGCGATCAACGACAAAACCGAGAAAGATCTCCGGCGGATGCTTGAAATTCCCGATGATTACGCCGTCCTCTTCATGCAGGGCGGCGGCAGTGGACAATTCGCGGTCGTGCCAATGAATTTGTACCAGCCGGGCAAGGCAGTGGACGTGTTGCACACCGGCTCGTGGACCACCAAGGCAATCGAAGAGCTCAAGATCTCCGCGACGTATCGCTTGGCAGCGACCACCGAAGCAGACAAATTCATTCGCGTGCCCCGCGCCGACGAAATCTCACTCTCGCCCGACGCCTCGTATGTGCATATGTGCACGAACAACACAATCGAGGGCACGCAGTGGAGCGCGATCCCGGATACCGGCGCAGTGCCGCTGGTAGCCGATATGTCTTCCGATATTGCGTCGGGGAGAATGGACATTCGAAAGTTCGGTCTGATTTTCGCGGGCGCGCAGAAGAATCTGGGGCCCTCCGGCGTCACCATCGTCATCGTGCGTGGCGATCTGGCCGAGCGCGCGAACCAAAAGATCCCGAAAATTTTCCAGTACCGCACGCATATCAAGGATAGGTCGCTTTATCACACGCCGCCTACGTTCGCGGTCTATATCGTGGGTCTGGTGCTCGAATGGATTGAAGCCGAAGGCGGAACCGCGGCGCTCGAGAAGCGCAACGAGTCAAAGGCGAAGCGTCTTTACGATGCGATCGACGCAAGCGGCTATTACAGGTGCCCGGTCGAAAAGAACTCACGCTCGAAGATGAATGTTGTGTTCCGCGTGGCGGGCGGAGATGAAGCCATCGAAAAGAGGTTCGCAAAAGAGGCCGAGGTTGCAGGGTTGGCGGGCGTCAAGGGCCACCGCTCGGTCGGCGGCATGCGTATATCGTTGTACAACGCTGTGGAGCTCGATGCCGTTGAATCGCTTGTAGCCTTCATGCGGGAATTCGAGCGCAAGAGCGGCTGACGCAATCGCCTAGGCACTTCACAAAAGGCCGCTCTGGCGATGGCGGGGATCGATAGCCACACTTCTGTGGCTAATCCACAACACCTATTGCTTGACTTGGTTCCGGCCGCCCCTTATCGTGGGAATTCGATGAAATCGCAAGTGAATCGCCCATCTGGGCCAGCACCCGCTGTCTTCCGCCTCCCATCTCGCACGATGTCCCGAACGCGCCAAGTCGTCTATGTCGAGCCTGTCGCACCCGATGGAGAGCAGCCGTCCCGCGCAAGCGGTTCAACCCCACCGCTCGACGAATACTACAATTCGCTGTTCACCGCGCTCGGGCCTCAGCGCTGGTGGCCGGGAAAAACCCGGTTTGAAATTATCGTCGGCGCGATTCTGACGCAAAACACTTCTTGGACAAACGTCGAGCGCGCAATCGAAAACCTGCGCGCGGAAGGCTTGCTCTCTCCGGCCGCGATTGAAAGCGTTCCGTTGCGGCGACTCGAGAACCTCATTCGCTCCTCTGGCTATTTTCGGCAGAAGGCGCGGAAGCTGAAAGCGTTTTGCCAGTTTCTGCGCTCCGAATATCGAGGCTCGCTCAAGCGCATGTTTGAAACGCCGACGATTGCGCTCCGCGAAAAGTTGCTTGGCGTCTTCGGCATCGGACCGGAGACAGCCGATTCGATTCTGCTCCACGCCGGCGACCATCCTGTGTTTGTGGTCGACGCCTACACGAAGCGTATGCTCACACGGCACGGTTGGATTGGCGACAAAGCCAAATATGAAGATGTTCGCTGGATGGTCGAGCGGCAATTTCCGGGCGAAACCCGCCGATTCAACGAGTTCCACGCACTGATCGTGAACACCGGAAAAAATTTCTGCCGGACGCAAGAGGCGCTTTGCGATCAATGCCCGCTGGGTCGCTACCTCGAGGAGGGCCGGTAGAGATGCCGCCCACACAGCACAAGCGCGAATGGTGGCCGATCGCCATCAGCGTGGTCGTGGTGTTACTGACCGCCGCCGTAATTACGTTCGGCTCGTTCAAGGTTCCCATCGATACGGAGCAGCGCAACGCCTATCCGATTTTCTTTGCGCTGACGACGATCATCGGCGCATCGCTGCTGATCTTTGCGCTGATTCTGGGGCGATACCTTCTCAAGCTGAGCGCGGAGAGGCGGAGCGGACAGCTCGGCTCACGTTTCAAGGTGAAGATGGTGCTGGGCGCGATGGGTCTCTCGCTTCTACCTGTCGTATTCCTGTTCTTCTTTAGCTATGCCCTCATCAATAGGACACTCAATCTCTGGTTCCCGCGACCGCTCGAAATTGCGAATGAACAGAGCCAAACGCTGCTCTCGCGGCTCGAGGTTTCGCAATTTGAACATCTCAATCGTTTGGCGTCGGTCGCAAGCGCAAATGGCTCCGCCGATACTAGCTTCCTGACACGCACGCAAGCGGTCGATACGTGGTGGATTGAAGACCTAAGTGGAAGGGTGATCTCAATCGCCGACGCAGGCGCTCCGAGTGCTTCCCAGCCGATTCCGTCGGCTTCGCCCGAGTTGATGCCGCCGACGCGGAGCGGCGCGCAAGTGTGGAAACTAAGCGGCCAGCTCTATCTCGCAGGCAGTGCACCGGTAACAGGCGGGACGCTTTACGTCGCGCGGCGCCTGCCCGATGATTTTGCGAACCTCGACGCGGATATCGAAACGCAAACGAATACGTATCTCCGGCTGAAACAGCAGCTGCGAGCCTATAAGCGCATCCTCGTGCTCGTCCTCGCGTTCATCACGATGGTGCTGCTGTTCGTGACCACGTGGGTCGCGCTCTTCCTCTCGAAACAAGTCACCGTGCCGATTCAGGCTCTCGCTGAAGCCACCCGCGAAATTTCCCGAGGAAACTTCGATCAGCGAATCGACGTGCAGGCGCAGGACGAACTCGGCACGCTCGTGCGCTCGTTCAATCGGATGACCGAACAGCTGGGAGAGGGGCGCCGGCAGATCAACGAGTTTACGAAGAGCCTCGAGATCGCCGTCGAAGAACGCGAGCGGCGCCGCAAGCTCATGGAAGCGATCTTAGAGAACGTCCCCACTGGCGTGGTGTCGCTCGACGCTTCCGGAGACGTCTCTCGCATCAACCGCGCGGTGGTCCAGATACTCGGTGAGTCTGCGCGGGATGCGCGCACGTTGAGCGACTTGCTCGGCGACGAAGCCGCCAGGGCCGTGTTGCACCTGATGCGGCGGTCGCTCCGCATGGGCGCGGCGTCGCGCGAAATCGAAATTGCCGCTGCGGGACGGCTCGTTCGAGCGGCCGTGACGGTCAGCTCGCTCGGTCCACGGCGGTCGAATCCGGGATTTGTGATCGTGATCGACGACTTGACCGAACTTTTGCAGGCTCAAAAGACCGCGGCATGGCAGGAAGTAGCGCAGCGCATCGCGCACGAAATCAAGAACCCGCTGACGCCTATTCAGCTTTCCGCGCAGAGGCTTTTGCGCTATCTCGATCGCGCCGCGAAACCCTACTCGCACGCGTCGGGACCGGAATTCGAAAAGCTGGTCGCGGAGTGTGCGGGCTTGATCGAGCAAGAATCGCAAACGCTGTCCTCTCTCGTCAGCGAGTTTTCGCAGTTCGCGCGCTTCCCTGCCGCACGGCTCGAACCGATGGGCGTCAATCCGATCGTTGAAGCCGCGCTTGGACTTTTCGAGAATCGCCTGGATGGCATCACGGTAACCACCGATCTCGCCGCCTCACTGCCGACGGTCCGCGCCGACGCCGAGCTGATGCGCCAGGTGATTGCGAACTTGATCGACAACGCGGCCGACGCGATGGAGGGAGCGGCGATCCGCAGGCTGCATGTCGCTACGCGCGCCGTGAGCGACGGCGATGCGGTTGAAATCGAAGTGTCCGATAGCGGCCACGGCATCTCGCCGGAAGACAAGGAAAAGCTCTTTCTGCCGCACTTCTCGACCAAGGGCCGAGGAACAGGGCTGGGCCTTGCGATCGCGAGCCGCATCATCGCCGAGCACAACGGGACGATTCGCGTGGAAGACAACGCGCCCGTCGGGTCGCGGTTCGTGATGCGCTTCCCGGCTGTCGAAGTCGCCGTGTCGACGCAGGCCGGATAGGGAACTCAAGACATGCCCGCGAGCATTCTCATCGTTGACGACGAAAGCGGCATCCGCGAGTCGCTCGGTGCGCTGCTGCGTGACGAAGGCTACGATGTCGAGACTGTGGCATCCGGCGAGGAGTGCCTCGAGCAAGTCGAGCAGCGCAGGTTTGATCTGGTTTTGCTTGATGTCTGGCTGCCCAAGATCGACGGCCTGGAAACGCTGGAGCGTCTGCAGACGCAAGAGCTGGCTCCGATGGTCGTCATGATCTCCGGGCATGCGAATATCGAAGCGGCCGTGCGCGCCACGAAACTCGGCGCTTTCGACTTTGTCGAAAAGCCGCTTTCGCTCGAAAAGATTGTCCTCGTAGTGCGAAATGCGCTCGAATACGTACGCCTGGAAGACGAAAACCGCCGCCTTCGTGCCGAGCTCGAGGAGCGACATCAAATATTGGGCGCGAGCGTGCCGATGAAGGCGCTTCGCCAGCAGATTGCCCTGACGGCGCCCACGACAGGCCGCGTCTTGATCTATGGCGAGAGCGGCACGGGCAAAGAGCTGGTCGCGCGCGCACTCCACGCCAATAGCTCGCGAAGCCAGAAGCCGTTTGTGGAAGTGAACTGCGCCGCGATTCCCGAAGAGCTGATCGAATCGGAGATGTTCGGCCATCGCAAAGGCAGCTTCACGGGCGCGAGCGAGGATAAGGTCGGAAAGTTCCAGAAAGCGGACGGCGGAACTCTCTTTCTCGACGAAGTGGGCGACATGAGCCTCAAAACGCAGTCGAAAGTGCTACGCGTGCTGGAAGAGCAGCGCGTCGAGCCGCTCGGCTCGAACCAGCCTGTGACCGTGGACGTGCGTGTGATCGCTGCGACCAACAAAAAGCTGGAAGAGGAAATCGGCCGCAACGCTTTTCGCGAAGACCTCTTCTATCGTCTCAATGTGATTCCCTTCTATGTGCCTTCGCTGCGCGAGCGCGTGGAGGATATCCCGGTCCTTGCGGCGCATTTCCTGAAGGAATTCTGCGAGGCATACGGCAAAAAGCCGAAGGAGTTCACGCCCCTGGCGATGGAAGTTCTTCTAGCGTATCCTTGGCCCGGCAATGTCCGCGAACTGCGAAATCTGGTCGAGCGGCTCGTGATCATGTGCCCCTCGCCGCGCATTGAGCCGCACCACTTGCCGCCGGAGCTTTTCCGCGGAGCGTCGAAAAGCCCTCAGAAACCGTACGCGAGCCTGCAAGAGGCGCGCTCGGCCTACGAGCGCGAATTCGTGCTGCGCAAACTCGAAGAGAATCGGTGGAACATGACCAAGGCCGCAGCCGCGCTCGGCCTCGAGCGCAGCCATCTCTACCGCAAGATGCGCTCGCTCGGCATCGCGCCTTCGAAAGCCTCGTGAAGCGTCGCAGAATGTCAGCGCGTATTTTGACGGCTCGCATCCTGCTCAGTCTGACCGTAGGCGCTGTCTTGAATGTCTGCGCCGCGGACGGCCAGAGCGCAAACGCACCCGCTGCCGCGCGGCATGAGCCGTTTGTCGTATTCCTCGGAACGGGCACGCCCGGCCCGACTCCCAATCGCCAAGGACCAAGCCTTGCTGTCGTTGCTGGCGGCAAAGCTTATCTTGTCGATGTTGGCGTTGGTGTCGTGCGACAAGCGGACGCGGCCTTCATGAACGGCGTCCAGGCGCTCAATCCCCGCGGCCTGAGCATCGCCTTCGTCACGCACCTGCACTCCGACCACACAATTGGGCTCCCGGATCTGATTCTTACGCCGTGGGTGATGGGACGCCCAGCGCCCTTGGAGCTCTACGGCCCGCCGGGTATTGCAGCTATGGCTGACAACATTCTCAAAGCCTATGCTGAAGACATCCACATCCGCACGACCGGGCTAGAGCAAGCCAACCTGACCGGATACAAAGTGAACGCGCACGAGGTTCAGCCGGGCGCGATTTATCAGGACGCAAGTGTCAAAGTCACGGCATTCGCGGTGCGGCACGGGAGCTGGCCGCTCGCGTTAGGGTATCGCTTCGACGCGGGCGGTAAGAGCATCGTCGTCTCCGGTGATACCGCCCCGACAGAAAATATCGTGCAGTCGTGCAGCGGCTGCGATCTTTTGATTCACGAGGTGTACATAGGCTTGCCAACCAGCGCCGCGCACCCGCCGGATCATTGGACCCAGTACATGGCGACATTTCACACTTCGGCCGATCAGCTTGCCGATATCGCCACCCGCGCACATGCCAAAACCCTCGCAGCAACGCATCTCGCGTACATGGGCGGCGCAACCGAGGCGGATTTGATTGCAGCGCTAAAGAAAGGCTACAGCGGCACAGTCGTTGTCGCTCACGACCTCGAAGTTGTGCAACCCTAGGGATCGGTCTCTTCCTGCTGCATCTCGCCGAGCTGCTCGAGCTGGCGGTGCCAATCGAGCTGGCGAACGAGCGCCGGGTTCTGCCGCCAGTTTGGCTGCACTTTCACAAAAAGCTCGAGAAACGCGCGCGCCCCGAGTATCGATTCGATTTCTTTGCGCGCGAGCGTGCCGATCTTCTTGATCATCTCGCCGCCCCTGCCGATCAAGATTCCCTTCTGGCCTTCGCGCTCGACGTAAATCGTTGCGCGAATCTTGATCAGATTGTCGCGCTCGTCAAAGTTGTCAATCAGCACCGCGATCGCGTGGGGCACTTCCTCGCGCGTCGCGTGGATCGCCTGTTCGCGGACGAGCTCGGCGGCGAGAAAGCGCTCGGGCTGGTCGGTGAACTGGTCCTGAGGAAAATAGGGCGGCGCTTCCGGCAAGCGCGCGAGCCAGCCATCCACAAGGTCCGCGCAGCCTGCGCCGGTTCGAGCCGAAATCGGGAAAATCTCTGCGAACTCGTAAAGTTTGCGCCAGCGGTCAATCAGCGGCAGCAGCAACGGCTTGCTGACAACGTCCACTTTGTTGAGCAGCAGAAACACGGGCCCTTTGAACCGCCGCACCCATTCGACCGAGAATCGGTCGCCAGCGCCGAATTCCACGGACGCGTCCACGATCAGCGAAAGGATGTCGATGCCTTCGAGCGCCTGCTCGGCCTCGTCCATCATTTGCCGGCTGAGGGCACTATCCGGCTTGTGGAGGCCCGGCGTATCGATCAGGACGATCTGTGCGTCTTCGCGGTTCAGGATTCCCTGAATGCGATTTCGCGTGGTCTGCGGGCGCGGTGAGACGATCGCAACCTTGCGGCCTACAAGCGTGTTGACGAGCGTCGATTTTCCTGCGTTCGGCCTTCCGACGATGGCCACGAATCCGGACTTGAACGCCATATTCAGCTAAATTGTACGCTAACCGATCTTGGCGGGTGGGTCCGGCACGATCTTCACGCGTAATTCGCGCGTTCGCGGCCCATCGAACTCGGCCAGAAAAATCGCCTGCCACCGACCGAGCGCGAGGCGCCCGCCTTCGATCGGGACGATTTCAGACGAGCCGACCAGCGCCGTCTTGATGTGGGAATCGGAGTTTCCCTCCGCGTGTTCGTAATTGGCGCGATGAGGAATCAGCCTGTCGAGCGTGGCTTCGATGTCGCGCGCAACGGCGGGATCGTCGCCCTCGTTGATCAGCACGCCAGCCGTCGTGTGCGGCACGTAAAGATGGCAGACGGCTTCCACGCAGCCGGACTCGCGAACTACTGCTTCGATCTCGGCGGTCACGTCCTTCAGCTCTGTGCGCCGCGACGTTCGAATGCTTAGGACTCTCGCCAACGAACGATTTGAGCGATCGGCCTTGGTCGCCATCGCAAACAACCATGCCACGCTCGCGCGACGATATCAACCTGGCTCAGGCAGACGGGAAGAAAGTTAGTGCTGTCGTTTCACGGAATGCGTAGTAGCGGGCGCTAACGGAAGCTGCATCGCAGGATCGCCAAAAAGCAGCCATGTGCGACGCACGTCCGGATCGGTAATTCCTGCTTTTGCGTTGAGAATCGCCTTTCCGAGCGGTATCGCAGGATTCGCGGCAAGCCCGCTCAGGAGCGCCTGATCCATCGTCGCCTGCGGCGGAGCGTTTGTGAATCCCGACGATGCCCACACGGCCACGGCGCCTCCATTCGGCGCGAGCATCAACGAGGTCGAAAGGCTCGTCGCGTAAACGTCCTGGAAGTAGCCGTTCAGGCAATCCATTAGCAGGTACACAGGCAACCGGTCTCCGTTCGTCAGCGCCGCAGCGCTTGTGTCGTCGAACAAATCTTCGAACGACCACTGTTGTTCCGATCCATGCCCCATGTAATTCACGATGAGCGCCCCATTATCGAGCACAGAAACGATTTGCGGGCCGATCACGGCCGGGTCCTGTCCATCTGCGAAAATCCTTGTCACCGAGAGACTGCTCGGCATGTCGGCTGCAGCAAAATTTGCCGCCGCCGTGAAATCCGCATCGATGTTCTGGTCGGCGATCACGAGCGCCTGGTGCTGCCACGGCCCGGCAGACGAGCCTGACTCGAAGCCGACGATTTTCGAAACCACGAGCGATGCGTCTGCCGGCGTATCGACCGGCAAGCGGCCCGTGGGAATGGTCGCGAAGCCGGCTTGATTGAAATCGGTGAACCAGTCGTCCGACGCGGTCTTGAACGCGGCCGTTTCGATCATGCGCGACGGCACGAAATCCAGATAGCCGAACCCGAGATAGTTCCGCGGATCAGACGACGCGCGCCCCACCAGCAAGACCGCCTGCGGTTTCGCGCGCCAGCCCGCCGCGGCGAGTTGCAGGTAGCTTTGCAGCGCAAACGGGCTTCTCTCGCCGAAATTGAACGCGTCGAAAATCTCGTCCGTCGTGACCACCGATACCGAGGTTCCCTGCGACTCATGCAATTTGACCAGCGGTTCGACGTTCGACACGAAATCCGGATGCGTGATGACCACAAGAGCCGCGCCGGCCTGCGGTTTGTCAATCGAGTTCGGCTGATGCAGCGCTATTCCATCGGGAGATGAGACTTGGTCGCTCGAAAATGCGAGCAGCGTGTGGCTCGCGCCCGTGGCGCCGCGAATCGCGACTGTGACGCCGAAGCTCGTGCCGTCGAATCCCGCCGGGGCCACCAGCTGCGTGATAGCCGTCGGATTCGTAATATCGAAAACACTGATCTGCGAATTCGTGAAGCCGCCGATGTGAACGGGCTCACCGGACGTCGCCGTGGCCCGCAGCCAGTTGCCGTCGGCGACGTAGGTGTGTGGATAATGCACGGCGATCGATTGCACGAGGCTCACGTCGAATTCGCCGTCGAGCGCAGTCAGCGTGACCTTGTTCGTCCCCTCTTGCAGCAGGCTGTTGTCGAGGGCGAACGTGTTTGTCACATTCGATTCGTTTGCAAAACTGATCTCCCCGACCGGCGTGCCGTTGAACGCAACTTCGACTTGGTGTGCTTGACCGTTCGTCACTCCCTGCAACGTCACATCCATCGTGACCGGCATCGCGGAGTTCCGGTCGATATGCGCGATGTTGAAGCCCTGGCCGACCGGCTCGGAAGTCACGATCGCGCCGAAGAAATTGTCGTTATTTTCGCCATTCAGCAGCGCGGCAAAGTAGGTCGTGCGCTGTTCGAAAAGCACCGTAAACGGAAAGCTCGCCGGGCCTGTTCCGCTTCCGCCGGCCTGCACGAGCGAGATCCGCTTGCCCGGCCGCGACCCCTGCACGAGCCAGTAGACGCGCGTGCCCGAGTACGGCGTATCGATTCCGGTTCCGTAGAATTCAATGCTGCCGTTCGGACCGAGCGGGCCGTATTGCGGGCCGACGATCAGCAGCGGCTGCTCGATTCCCTCGGCATAGAGCTGCAGGAATCGCACATCCCCAAAGGGATTGAACCCCGCCGCCACAAGCTGAGTGCGCGTAACTTGATACCAGCCCTCGCTCGTTACAGAAATTTTTGCCGCGGGAACTCCGTTAAGCGAGACCGGTGTTTCGCCGGCGAGAACCGGTGGAATAATCGGGTTCGGCGTCGAAAGCGGCCGCACGATGTGAGTGGGCGCGCGAGAAGTCGTTTGGTTCATCGCTCTGAGCAGCGTCGCGGGCGCCACCGGACCGCCGGGTTCGCTGCTCGAGTCGGCATAGATCGGACCATGCATCGTCCGAGATCCGTTTAGATCGACATCTTCCACGTAATAGGTCGCCCCGGCCGAACCTTGCGGATCGACCCACTGATATGTCTTGGCTCTGTGCTGCGGCAGTCCGCCGCTCAGCATCAGCGCCGAGCCGGCGATCAGAGATGGATCGACGCGATGCCGCCCCTGCGCGTCTTCGCGATAGATGTGGAAGCCAAGATTGCGGAATTCGGCGCGCGTCTGCCATTTGATAACCACTCCGCTGCCGGCCTGCGCCGACGCGCTCAGCGACACGATTTGCACGGCTGTCGGTGACACGATTGTGCTGTTCGCCGTCGAAGTGTTGTTCGAGAGGTTCGGATCGCTCGTGCTCGCGCTCACCGTTGCCGTGTTGGTAGCTAGGGAAGACGAGCTAAACGTCACCGCGGTCACGTTGATCGTCACGATCACCAGCCCGCCCACGCTCACCGATCCGAGATTGCAGGTGACGGTGCCGCCGCTCTGCGAGCACGTCCCCTGCGTTGTGGATGCCGAGACGTAACTCACCTGCGAAGGCAGCGGGTCGCTGACCACCACGTTTTGCGCCGTGGCTGGGCCGTTGTTCGTGATCTGCAGCGTGTACGTCAGGTTTGTTCCCTGATCCACGGGCTCCGGCGAAGCGGTCTTCACGATTGCCACGTCGGCTTGCGTCGGCGAGGCGACGGTCGAACTTGTCGAGGCTGTGTTATTCGCCGTATTGGGATCATTTGCCGTTGGCCCGATCGTGACCGTGTTCGTAATCACAGTCCCCGGCGCGGTACCGGCGGTCACGGTCATCACAAATGTGAAAGTCGCCGAGGTGTTCGCCAACATCGACGCGGGGCCATTGCATATGAACTGATTGCCTACCGGCGCATTGCAAGTCCAGCCGGCTGGGTAGGGCGTCGTAGACGTCACGGTCTCGCTTGAAGAGAAGGTGTCAGTGAGAACGGGATTTGCGGCGGCCGACGGCCCGTTGTTCGTCACCACGACCGTGTAGGTGATCTTGTTTCCCGCGAGCACGGGATTCGGGGTACCCGTTTTCGTGACCGCGAGATCGGACTGGCCAGCCACGGCGACGACCACGTTCACGGTCGCGGAATTATTCGATGGGTTCGGATCGGTCGTGCTCGAAGAAACATTAGCCGTATCGGTGATGACCGTGCCGGATGGAACGGTTGCTCCCACCTTCACGACCACCGTGAAGGTGCTCGACGCTCCCGATGCAAATGTCGGAATCGAGCACGAAATCACGCCCGGCGTGCAGGTCCACCCGCCCGTGCCGGAACTTTGCGTGACGGAGACGAGCGTTGTGTTCGCTGGAATCGACTCGCTGAACACGACATTGCTCGCACCGGCCGGCCCGTTGTTTGTGACGACCACGGTATAGGTGATGTTGTTCCCCTGCAGAACCGGATTCGGCGTCGCGGCGTTCGTGATCGTCAGGTCCGATGTGCCTGCGGCCCCAACGAGGATCACGACCGTTGCATTGTTGTTGGCGAGGTTGGGATCGTTCGTGCCCGACGTAATGGAATCGGTGTCCACGATCTGCGTGCCGCTCGCAGTGCCCGCATTCACTTTCACGACGAGTGTGAAGGTCGCTGTGCCGCTCGCACCGGAAGGGATGTCCGGATTCGTGCAGGTGATGTTCCCCGTTCCGCCGAATGCAGGCGTCGTGCAATTCCAATTTGCCGCTGCAGGGCCGGAAATGCCGAGGGACTGGAACGTAGTATTTGTCGGAATTACCTCGCTGAAAGTGGCGTTAAGACCATCGAAGGGGCCGTTGTTGGATGCCGTCTGTGTGTAGGTAATGTTTCCGCCCGGCAGGACGGGATTGGGCGTGCCGGAGTTCGTGACCGCCACATCGGCGCTCGCGCAATACGCTCCGGATTGAGTTCCGGGCGTCTGCGTGATCGTGAGGCCCGTCGCCATCAGGCCGGGCTGGCCGGTCGTAGCTCCGTACGCGTCGTCTGAAAGCGTCGACCATCCGGGCGCTCCGCCCATCAAATTGACCGAGCCTGGAGTCGACGTCGAGAGCAGAACGCCCCCGCCACCGCCCGCTCCGGGACCATGGCGATTTCCGGGGAAAGCACCTGATGCCTGCTCCGGCCACGTGACGCCGCCCGTGCCTCCGGTTGCGCTGACTGTCAGTCCGCCCAAGTTCCCGGTGTCCGTGAAAAAGAGAACCGTGCCACCCGCGCCGCCTCCGCCGCCGCCGTCGTTTTCCACCTGAAGCCCGGACTGCCCGTTCGCCGTGATCGTGCCCGTGCCTGTCACGGAACCAGCGCGGATAATGACGATTCCGGCTCCTGCTGCGCCGCTGCTATTGATGCCATTGCATGGCGTGGGGCATGTGTTGCTTGTGCTGCCGCCTGTATCGGTTGCGGGATTCCAAAACGATCCGTTGTTGGTCGTACCGGCGCCGCCTCCTCCGCCCATCACAAGCGCGCTCGTAGTCGCAGGGAAAGCAGTGCCTCCGAAGCCGCCGACAACGCCCGCGCTGTTCCAACCAAATCCGCCGGTGCCGCCTGTGCCGCCGTTGCCGCCTCCGCCGCCGCCGCTATTCTGATCGTTGATAGTGGGATCGGCGTCCGTCGCTCCGCCTCCGGCTGTACCCGGAGCGCCACGCGCAAAACTTCCGGCCGGATATCCTTCGTTGCCCGTATTGGTCGCACCGGTCAGAGTGGCATTCGCGACGAAGCGCTGTGTTCCCGCGATTCCCTCGCCCTTCGAGGCGTTGGTTGTCTGTGTTGAGAGCGTCACGAAATCGGTCGCGAGGGGTGTCGGCGGCTGAGTTGCTGCTGTGTAGATTTCGCCGGCGCCGCCCCGGAAACCTTCCGCGTCCACCGCTACGGTTCCGCCGAGTGTCAGTTGAGAAGCAACGTCGAGCGCGAGAACGCCTCCTGTCGCTCCGTTCCATGCCATTGCCGTCAGGCCCGAGCCCAGGGTTGCCGACGTGTATTGCGGCACGCGAATGACCTGAAATGTCGATTGTCCCGCCGTGGGATTTCCCGCGGGTGCCGCGGCGGCGTTGATGTAGGTGTTGAGCAAGCCTCCGCCGGACCCCGTGCCCGTAAATGTCACCGTCCCGCCGGTCACAGGAACGGGCGTTGCGTTCGTGGCCGTCACAAATTCAAAAAGACCTGAGCTTCCAAGGCTCGTCCAACCCGATGGGTCGCCTGCAACGCCGCTGCCGTACGCATTCGAATTCGACGAACTGATCGTCGCGTTTTGCGTCTGGATGATCAGAAGCAGATCGCCGGATGAGATCGGTGTTTGCGCGCCATTGGCTGCTGCCGCGCCCAGCGCAATCGATGTCGCCCCGGCATTCACCGTCCCCACGCCCGCCGCGGGCGGGTAATACGCATTTACGACAGTGTTCAGCGTATTTCCGGCACCGTCTTTGCCCGGCGTGGCACAAACGAGCGGTTGCACGACGGTGAGAACGGTTACCGTGTTGTTCGATGACACCGGATCCGTGCTCGAAGTGCTGACCTTCGCCGTGTTCGTTAGCGTCGTCGCGGTCCCGGGCGTCGTTCCCGTCACCGTAATCGTGATCGCCGGCGAAAGCGGATACGCGACTGTTCCGAGATTGCAGGTGATCGTCCCGCCCGACGGCGGGTTGCAACTGCCTTGCGTCGTTGTCGCCGAGGCGCCCGCCAAGCTTGCGGGAAGCGTGTCGACGACCGTCACATTGGACGCAGCTGACAAGCCAAGATTTTGGACTTGGATTGTGTAGGTCAGCGTCGATGATACGAAGACCGGTGTGGGCGAAGCCGTCATCGAAACCGCGAGATCGGCATCACCGGCAACTTCTACGAGAATCGACGTCGTCGTCGCGTTGTTCGATGAAATTGGATCCGTTGTTTGCGACGTAACGTCTGCCGAATTCGTGATCGTGGTGCCCGCCGCAGTCGCGCCTCCGACGGTGACTACAAACACGAAATTGCCGGTCGTTGTGTTCGCGTTCATCGCCGCGCTGGCCGTGCAGATCACTTGCCCGGTGCCGCCTCCACCCGGAACAGTCGGGCACGTCCAACCCGCTGGAGGGGTCATTGAGACGAAAGTCGTATTCGGCGGCGTCTGCTGATAGAGCACTGCGCCGGTGGCCGCGCTCGGGCCGTTGTTGGTCACGGTTTCGGTGTAGGTGATCGTCGCTCCAGGCGCGACGGCACGCGCCGACACGACCTGCGTCATTGAAAGATCGGCCGTCGCGACCGTGACCGTTGCGGTCGCAGTCGCCGTACCCGTGTTGTTGCCTTTGGCGTTGACAGTATCCGTGATGACCGTGCCGTTGGCGGTCCCTGCGTTTACGGCAACGACCAGCGTGAAGGTGGTCGTGTTGCCGCTTGTGTAGTTCGCTGTGTCTGTGCACGTGACTGTCGTCGCCGTGTTTGTGCAGTTCCAGGTTCCGTGGCCGGTGTAGGTAATGTTTTCAAACGTCGTACCGGCCGGAATATTTTGCGTGACCGTGCTGTTCGCGGTGATCGTATGCCCGCTGTTGTTGGTCAAAACTTGCGTGTAGGTGATCGGCTGCCCCGGTCCAACTGTAGCAGCGACGGCAGTGTCGGTGATCGTGTACGCCTGGGCGTTTGCCTTCGACGGGTACAGCAGAAGCGCGAAGATCACAAAGATCAGCGGCCCGAGTGCTGCACGCAATTGCAGCCCTCGGATGGCTGCAGCACTTGCGATTCGGCGCGCTTGCATTCGCACCGCGTGAACGACACTCGTCCCGAATCGCGTGAACGAAATGCGTCTCCCTTCGCGCTCGATCGCCACGGCCTTTCCCAGTACCTCGGTCGCAGGTGGATCGTCCTGCTGCCCTGCATCTCCGCGCGTGACGATCGCGTTCGAATCGTCATCGCACTCCACCACACGGTGCAGGACAAATGCTTCTTCGGTCCGCGTCAGCGCGATGTCGCCGCGCCGGAGTTTTTCTCCCAGCAGCGGCGCGATTTCGACCAGATCGCCGTCCAGAAGATTCGGCTGCATGCTCTGCCCGTTCGCCGGGAAACGCACCGGCAGGCCTTCGCCGAGCAGCATTTCGCACAGCGGAGCGAACTTCCGCGAGTCGCGGACGGACTGGGCGTCACGCGGCGGCACGGCGGATGGCCTCCACAGCGGTCATGTCGGGCAGGAAACGAAAAACGAAGCACGGCGCTTCCCGCGCCACGCGATCAAGGAAATCGAGGCTGAATTGAAGCCCTCTTGGCGAGTAGTGCGGGACAAAGCTTCGTGCCAGCAGCTCCGCCGCCGCGCGACCGCGCGAAACGGGAGAGAGTTCCGTTTTGTGCGAGTGCTCGAGTAAATAGATTCGCGACAGCGGAGCGCAAGCCGGCGACGACATCCCGGCGTCACCGTGCCAAGGAGTTCCGTACATCCAGACGCGACCTTCTCGCAGGCGGAGAATGATGCGGTCGTCACTGAGAATCTCGGCGCCGGACTGCACTCGCCACAGCCGTGCCGTCGTGCTCTTCCCCGCGCCAGAGTGGCCGAGAAACAGGTGGCCGCGCGACGCCTCGTCCACGATTCCGACGGCGTGCACCTCCACGCCTTCGCCGCACGCCAGCCGGTGAATCATCAGCAGTTCATCGAACGGATATTCGAGCGGATAGATCGGCAGATCGGCGTCAAAATATGGACGAAACATCGTCAGCTCGCCGCGCGTGAATTCGCGATCAAACCACGCTGTCTTGTACGGCGCACTCCCGAGGCTCGGCGCAGAAAAACAAAACCGATATCCGCCGGATTCCTCGAACACCGACCAAAGCCCGCCAGAATGAAAAAGCGGAGCCTGGGACGGTGTCGCCATCGCGTCCGTCCAACTTGCGTCGATCTTCACGCCGTCCGCAGCAGGCTCGGACGCAAATAGCTCCAGCCCAGGCTCAAGCGCCAACCGCATGTCGCCGCTCAACAAGTTGAACGAAATGTCTGCCACGCGGAACGCGATCTGGTTTGCATCGTCCCGCGCGATTGCAGCGCACGTCCTCGGTTGCGGAAATCTGATTCCCGTTTGCATCTCGCTCACGAACCTGCCGTCCTGCAAAACAGCGCCACGCATGAGCTATTGCCCGGCCCTGCCACGCCCGGAATCTTGCAGTGCCCCAGCACAGCCTCGTCAGGGCGCAAACTGACGCGCACGATTTTGGGAGACTCATAGGGCTTCCGGCCGTTGTTGGCAGCCGAACCACCCTCGGAATGATTGATCTTGTTCATCGCCGCACGCTCGGCCTCATGCCCTCGCCGATGCGCACGATCCGCATCCGCCGCTGCCGCACGCGCCCGCCGGTTGCAGCACATTCAGCAGCGGCGCAGGAGCCTTGACGCCCGCCATCGGCTCCGCTTCGGCCATCCGCTTCTGAATCCGCTTCCCCGCTGCCAGCAAACTCTGGTGTATCTCACCGCCGTTGCAGCACCGGCAGTCGCCGTGCTCCGGCACGTCGTAGCCAAGCGCGTACCCTCGCAGGTGCGCCACCTGGCAGAGAAAATCGACGGGCGATTCGGGATCGCCGTTCTCGAGCTCTCCATTCGCCGGACACATCCCGCAAATCGACTTGATCTGGCACCGGTCGCAAATCGTGGGTCGTGTGCGCGCCTGATTGCGAATTTCGAGCAGCCGGCCTTCCCAGCCCTCGCCAAAACCTTTTGTGCGAATGCTGTAGTCCTGTTGGTGCGAGATCACGCAGATGCTCATGTTGCCCACGGGATCGATCGCGCAGCCGTTCATGCCTCCGCCGCAGAAATACCGATGGTTGTCATCTGGCGTGGAAACGACCGGCGCACCCAATTCGCGGTCCAAGAGCTTTGCGTATTCCTCGCCGCGCGTCGGATCCGAAAAGTCGAGCTCAACGGCCTGTTCCGGCGATAGCCGGACCGCCAGCGGACTCTGCGAGCAGTCAATTCGCGGGTTGATGAGGGAATCGAACTTGAATTCGACGTGAAACTCCTCTTCCGCCATCCGCTTCATCTCGTACACTTCGTGCACGTTGATCGTCGTGGGCACGGTTTTCAGCTTGAGTGGCAATCCCCGCTCGGCAAGTAGCCGGATGCCCCGCATGCATCGATCGTACGAGCCGGGCACGCGCGTCAACGCCTCGTAGGTTTCCCGCGTCGCGCCGTACATCGTGATTTCGATCCCAAAGGGGCGCCAATCGACCAGGTAGTCTGCGATTCGGGGAGTAATCAGCGTGCCGTTGGTAAACAGAGTGATCAGGAAGCCGCGCTTCTTGGCCTCGGCGTAGATGTCGAGGAAATCCCTGCGCCCGAAAATCTCGCCGCCGGTGTAGAGAATCCAGAGCGTGCCCGCCTCAACCAGCTCATCGAGCAGCTTGCAGTGCTCCGCGAGGGTCATCTCCTGCGCTCGGGCGGCCGAATCGCCCATCGGCTGGTTGTTGTAACAATGGAGGCATTCGAGCGGACACCTCCGCGTCACCTCGATCGACACCTCGACCGGCGCGCGTCGCCCGAAATGACGCTCATGGATCGCGCGGCTGAACGCAGAATAGGTTCCGTCGTTCATCCCAAGCCCTGGTCGCCGTGGCGACCCCCCGGCTGCCCCAGCCGTGGTCCTACTCCCCAGTAACGGCTACTTCATTTCGATCAACCCTGCTTCTTTCAACTCCTGGAGAAATTTCGCAGTATCATCTGCCGCCTGCTCGGCGGTGATCCCGTATTCGGATTGCAACTGCGCGCTAAAATCCTCGACCGTGCCGCCCTTTTCGATCAGGGACCAGAGCAACGACCCGGTCTCGTTGAACGTGTAGATTGAGTCCATGTCCGCAGCGCCCCGGCGAATCGGCACGACGATCGCCTCGCCACATACCACGCGCGACACGACGTTTTGGCTGCGTTGAATCCTCGTGGTGACAGCTTGACCGGCTGAAGACATGCGTTCCCCCTCAGGGCGCGGCTCACACTCATGCTCGCATTAGCAAGCAGATGCGATCAGGAAGCCCCTGCCATGCGGCTCGACGATATTCCCCTGACGCTAAAGTATTAGCGCGTCATAATGAGAACAACTGAAAAATGGCCGCTAAGTGCCATAAAAATCAACGCCGTTGCCGACCAAGGCACATTAGTGCTTAAGCAATTCTTGGCTCTGCTTCTCAAAACAAGCAAATGCCGTGGAATCAAGGAGTTGGTACTAGAACCAGCCCGGACAGAGCCTTAGTGCGAGGTGCCGCCTGCGAGTTCGCGGACAATATCTCCGACGAATCCCTTGGCGTCTCCGAAGAGCATGAGGGTCTGATCGAGATAGTAGAGAGGATTATCGATGCCGGCAAAGCCAGGATTCATACTGCGCTTGATAACCATCACCGTCCGCGCCTTATCCACATCCAGAATCGGCATGCCATAGATCGGGCTGCTCGTGTCGGTCCGCGCGGCAGGATTGGTAACGTCGTTCGCGCCGATGACAAGCGCCACGTCGGTCTGCGGAAGTTCGGAATTGACGTCATCCATCTCTTTCAAACGGTCGTACGGGATATCGGCTTCCGCGAGCAGCACATTCATGTGCCCCGGCATGCGGCCCGCCACCGGGTGGATGCCGAACGTGACTTCTACGCCCCGCTTTGTCAGTGCGTCGTAGAGTTCGCGGACCTTGTGCTGCGCCTGCGCCACCGCCATCCCGTAGCCCGGAACCACCACAACCTTGCTCGCCGCCGCGAGAATCGCCGCAGCTTCTTCTGCGGTCGCGCTGCGAACCGTTCGCGCTTCGGCTGCGCCTGCGGCAGCGGTCTGCACTTGCCCAAATGCGCCGAACAGCACGTTCGTGAACGACCGGTTCATCGCCTTGCACATGATCACGGACAAAATGAAGCCCGAAGACCCGTCGAGTGCCCCGGCCACGATCAATAGTTTGCTGTTCAGTACGAACCCCATCGCCGCTGCCGAAAGTCCTGCATACGAATTCAGCAACGAAATGACCGTCGGCATGTCCGCCCCGCCGATCGGAATGATCAGCATCACGCCAAATACCAGCGCGATCCCGACCATTACCAGAAACAGCACCTGATGCGCGGGGTTCAGCACCAGCATGACGCCAATAATCACCGCCACCGCCAGCATCCCGAGGTTGACGACGTTCTGCCCTTTGTATGTAACCGGCCGCTGAGGAATGAATCTGACTTCCTGCAGTTTCCCCGCCGCAATCAAGCTGCCCGTGAGCGTCAGTCCACCAAGAATCACTTCCGCGCATAGCACCGACATCATGAATTTCGGCACGTTCGGTGTACGCAGCAGAAACTCCGCAGTGCCGACCAATGTGACGCAGCATGCGCCGAACGCGTGGCTGATCGCCGTCCGTTGCGGCACCGCAGTCATCTTCACCAATCCGAGCGGAACGCCGATGATCGTCCCGAGCACCAGCGCGATGGCGATCCAGCGGTAATCCACGATTCCGCGCTCGAGAAGCGTCCCGATGATGGCCGCGGCCATCCCAAGTTCGCCCGCCCACACTCCGCGCCGCGCCGTGGTCGGCGCGCTCATCCACATCAGCGACAATATGAATAGCGCCGTCGCCACCAGGTAGACGATCTCGATCCAGTGGAATTGGGGGAGTGTCATGGGTCGTTATTTTTGCGGGCGGCTGGATTTGAACATTCTGAGCATGCGATCCGTGATCAGGAATCCGCTGACGACGTTGCTGAAAGCGGCCACCACCGCGACAGTCCCGAGGATCGTGGCGAACTTGGTTTCGTGCGCGCCCGCCAGCGCAATCGCGCCCACCACGGCGATCGCGTCCAATGCGTTTGTGAGCGACATCAGCGGCGTGTGCAACAGCGGCGAAACGCGCTTGATGACCTGAAATCCAAGAAAGCCGGCCAGCATGAAGACGAACAGACTGTTCAGTAGCACATCGCCCGACATATTGCTTCTCCCTAAGCGCCGCTCGGTACAGCCAGCGCAGGCAACTGGAAAAATTCGCGCACGCGCGCGTTCACGATCTCGCCGCCGCGCGTCAGCAGCGTTTCGCGCGTGATTTCATCGTCCATTTTCACGCTGAGCTTTCCGTCTTTCACCAGATGTTGCAGAAACGCGGTTATGTTTCGCGCGTAGAGCGAGCTCGCGTGATAGGGCACCGTGCTCGCCAGATTGATCCGCCCGATGATCGTTACTCCGCTGTCGACGATCGTCTCGCCCGACCGCGTCAGCTCGCAGTTTCCCCCGCGCTCCGCCGCCAGGTCGACGATCACCGATCCCGGCGCCATACCCCGAACCATTTCTGCTGTCACAAGCACTGGCGCCTTTTTCCCGGGCACAACCGCAGTTGTAATTACGACGTCGCTTTCCGCAATCACGCGGCCGAGCAACTCTCGTTGCTTCGCATAAAATGCTTCGTCTTGCGCGCGGGCGTATCCGCGTGCATCTTGGGCGTCCTTTGCTTCAATCGCTAGTTCAACGAATCGTGCTCCAAGGCTCTGGACCTGCTCCTTCACCACCGGCCGCAAGTCGTATGCGGAGACGACCGCCCCCAATCGGCGCGCCGTGGCAATCGCCTGTAGGCCTGCGACACCCACTCCGATAATCAGCACGCGCGACGGCGTAATCGTGCCCGCCGCGGTCGTGAGCATGGGGAAAAACTTCGGAAGCGTATCGCCGGCAATCAGCACCGCCTTGTAGCCGCACGCGGTCGCCATCGACGAAAGCGCATCCATGCTCTGCGCGCGCGTCGTCCGCGGCATCATTTCGACCGAAAACGACGTAACCCCCCTGCCGGCGATGTCCTGCACAACCTCTTTCGACCCGAGCGGCCGCAGGAATCCGATCAGCACCTGATCGCGTTTCATTAGGGGCAAATCGGCCTTGCCCGTGCGATCGTTCGATCCGTAGCAGAGCACCTGGGTGATGATGTCCGCCGCCCCAAAGACTTCGGCGCGTGTCGCCAGAACCTTCGCTCCCTTTTCGACGTACATGGCGTCCGGATAGCCCGCCTCGGTGCCCGCGCCCTTTTCGATCACGACTTCCAAGCCCACCTTTTTCAGGTTTGGAAGCACGCTGGGCACCAGTGCCACACGTCGCTCGCCCGGAAAACTCTCCTTGGGAACACCTGCAATCACCACGATCTCCTTGGGTTTGTTTCGCTCACGTCAGCCTACGGCGTACCTGCAGACGAAAAGCCCCATTCCCCTGAAGCGGCCCTATTCTATACATCCGCGCTCCCATGTCCATGGGAAGATTCAACCGCCGCGATGCGCGAGGCGCCTTCATTTGGAGGTGGCGGCACGCAACGATTAGGATGAATGCTGGAATCTAATCCTTTGGTGCGTCTTTAATCTTCGGATGACGACTCATCGCACATTTCTAGGATTGGCCGCAGTCTTTCTTTTCGCGCTCCCTGCGCCGCAACAGGGTGTCGATCAAAACGGCATGATCGAGATGGACGGCCAGTTTTTCGCACCGCCCGATCCGCGCGAAAAGGCCGAATGGACCTTCGCGCGCCTCGAATACAATCTTGGCTATCAATATGGCCGCTTCGGTTTTCGCCGCTGGGCCGCCGACTGGCCGAAAGCCGATCGCCAGTTCATTCGCGGCGTTCGCCGCCTCACGCGCATCGAAGCCCGCTCCACCGAAACCATCGTCGATCTCGATAGCGACGACCTCTACAACTGGCCTTGGATCTACGTCGAGGATGCCGGCGGCTGGCGAATATCGGAAAAGCAGGCGGCGCGTCTGCGTGAATATCTGCTGCGAGGCGGATTCCTCATGGCGGACGATTCCCACGGCGATTACGAATGGGAGGTGCTCGTCGGCGGATTGCGTCAGGTTTTTCCGGATCGCCGAATCGAAGACCTGCCGAACAACGATGAAATCTTCAAGGTCGCGTACGATCTAAACGACCGCGTTCAGATTCCCGGCACGTGCTACATCTGGGGCTATCGCTGGGAAGTGACGCCGGACAGCGCCACTCCGGAATGGCGCGGCATCCGCGACGACAAGGGTCGTCTCATGGTCGCGATTTGCCACAACTCCGATGTAGGCGACGCCTGGGAGTGGGCCGACAGCCCCGATTATCCCGAACACGAAGCGTCCGTCGCCTACCGCATCGGCGTGAACTACATCATCTACGGTATGACGCACTAGGGGGAAATCCAAAGGCTACTGCGCTGGCGGCACGCTCGCCGGATTGTCGACGCTCTCTCCGATTGCGTCGCCGCTGACCACCAGTTCGACGCGCCGATTCTGCTGCCGCCCTTCCGAAGTATCGTTCGTCGCGATCGGCTTCGTCTTACCGAATCCCCGCGCGGTCACCGAGCTCGCGGGCACGAGCTGGTCGATCAAATATTCACGCACCATCTCCGCGCGCTGCTCCGAAAGCTTCTGATTGAAGTCATCGCTTCCCACGCTATCCGTATGGCCTTCGATCTGGATTTTCAGTCCGGGATACGCCAGCAAGATTCCTGATATTTTCGCGAGCTTTTCGCGCGCGCCCGGCTTGAGCGTATAGCTGCCCGTATCGAACAGTACGTCGGACATGTTCACGATCAACCCGCGTACCGTGTCGTGCGTTTGCAGGATGCTGCTCAATTGAGCGAGCAGTTGCTTGCGCAGCTCCGCTTTTTCCGCTTCCGCCTGCGCCATCGCCCTCTTCGCATCCTCCGCCGCCGCATCCGCCGCCGCTTTTTGCTGCGCAGCCATCTGAGCCGCTTGAGCAGCCGCCGCTTCCGCCTGAGCTTTCTGCTCCGCCGCGAGCTGCGCCGCCTTTTCCGCCTCCTGCTGCTGCGCGAGTGCCGCCTGTCGAGCCGCTGCCGCTTCGGCCTGCTCGCGCGCGGCCTTTTCTTGCGCGAGCTGTGCTTCGAGCTTCGCCTTTTCGGCTTCCTCGGCTCGCTGTTTGGCCAGAGCTTCTTGCGCTTCGGCGGCCTTGCGTTCAGCCTCCTGGCGCTCCTGCTCGATCTGCTTCATCGTGATCGAGTGCGCGTCTTCCGCCGTCTGCACAGCCTCGCGCGCCGACATCTCGACGTTCTTCCGCATCACCCCGTGCTTCTGCGCGTCCTCAGCCTGCTGCAAAAGCTGCTGCGCCTTTTGAAAACTCGGCAGCGCATATTTTTCGGCGCCGGCGGCTTGCGCGATCTGGATCGCGTTGCGCGCTTCGTAGAGACTCAGCGGAATCCGCGGATCGAGTCGCGGCGCGTCGGCGTTCGTATCGATCGTGGCGTAGTCGCCGCGCTGCAGAAGGTCGAACTTCGCGTCGACCTGCTCAATGCTTCCCTCGGTGTCCGGCCGCACGATGTTTTCCATCACGACCACATCGCTCGGCTGCGCCACCGCGAAATACGGCTCCGCCGTCACGATCATCGCAAACGCCTGAAACGCCGTCGCGCCGTCCACCTTGGCCTTTTGCCCTTCCATTTCGAGTTCGCCCAGATTCGTCGCGCGCCCCTCGGGCGTAACCGCCCAGAGCACGAATGTCAGGAATTGCGGGCCGTACGTTGTCGCAGGCGAGAGCTTCTCGAATTTCGACGAAATGCTGACCACGCCCTTCTTGGCCTCGACGTGCGCCTCTCCCTTGGCAAAGGGCATCAGCACGGTCCCTTTGAAATCAATGGCCGTCGAGCCTTTCGCGTGGCTGTAGTTGATGGCTTTGGTCGACTTCGCGACCACGGTCACTCGATAGAGCGGGCTCGATTGGCTTCCGCCCTGCCCCGCCGGAGCCTGCTGCGCGGGAGCTGTCGTCTGCGGCTGCGTCTGGACAGGCGAGGACTGCTGCGCTTGTGCCGCCGCAATCGCCGCGCCTCCGATTGCCGCCAACACCGCCGCACGCAATATCACCGTGCCGAATTGCCTTCGAAACGTAATCATGCCCACTCCCGAGCTGCTGAAAATTCGAGGATGTTATCTGTCAGCGTAGCAGGAGTGAACGCGCCCGTGCCGCGCAGGCGCTTGCCGTGTGCCTAACTGGTATAACCGCCGCGACTCGCGGCGAGGAATTACCGGCCCGGCTCGAGAATCAGCTTCTGCACGCGCCAGTTCAGCAGCTCGGCGACATACAATTCGTTCTCCGACGGGCACGCGATCTCGTGAATCCACCCGAATTGCTTCAATTGCTTCCCCGATTCGCCCAGCATTCCGAGCACTTTGCCGTCGAGGCTCAGCTTGTAAATTCGTCCCGGATACGCATCGGCGCTGTAGAGCACTTGCTTCGGCCCAGGCGTGATGCAAATCGCCCACGGCGATCCCGGCGCGAGCGTCCCCGTCGTCGCCGTCGGCTTATTGCCAATCGCAGGACGCGCGCCGGGCTGCGCGGGCACGTCGATCGTAATCTGCCGCTCGAAATTCCCGTCGCCATCGAACACTTGAATCCGCCTGTTCCCGCGATCGGCCACGTACACATTTCCCTTCGCATCGACGGCAATGCTATGCGGCGTGTTGAACTGTCCCGGCCCGTCTCCCGGCTCGCCCCACGACTTCACCCAATTGCCGTCCTTATCCACTTTCGCCACGCGCGAATTGATGTAGCCGTCGCTGATGTAGGCGTTTCCTGCCGGATCCCACGCTACGTCGGTTACCTGCCGAAACATTCCGTCGATTGGCGGCAGCGGAGGCCGCACGTGCTTCATCGGCCCGGTCCCTTCATCCGACGCCTCTTGCTTCCGCCCGAACACCATCACCACCCGCCCCGCCGGATTGAACTTGATCACCATGTCCGAGCCCTTGTCGGTGACCCAAATGTTGTCCTGCGCATCGACTTTCACCGTGTGCGCGTACGACCACGCGTACAGATTGTGTCCAATCTCCCGTAAGTATCGTCCGTCGGCGCCAAACTCCAAAAGCTGCGCCGCGCTCGCACCGTATGCCGGGCCGTTCGTATTGCCGCGCGAGAAAACGAACACGTGCCCCTTCGAATTCACCGCCACGCCCGACACTTCGCCGAAATACAAGTCCGCCGGCAGCTTCAGAAAATCGGGCACAGATCGGTATTTGATCTCTGGAACCGCCGCCTGCTGTGCGAATACCGAATGCGCAGCCAATAGAAACAGGATCGCCAGTCCGTAGCGCTTCATCGTCGCCTCCACGCGTCGTGAGTATACGTCCGGTTCGCGCCGATCGCTTGAGGCCCGAGCTGCTCGCGGAACGCGAAAAATCGTAGGCAACGTTTGACATCCGGCGTACACGGGAATATCTTCTGGCCGAAATACCAAACCCATTTCTGGATGTCGTCAGCAACCGGCTGCTTTGCGGAGGTGGCCCATGGCGATTACGTTTTTCTCACCGAGCCATGCGCGACGGAGTTCTCGCGCTCTCTTTTCGTGCGCGGCATTGGCAATTCTCGCTCTCGCCGTCGTTGTCGCGATCGCTTCGCGTCCCGCTGCCGCGCAGGATAGCCCGGGCGTGACCTCGGTCGATCCTGCCTCCGGGAAAGTCAACGACTCGATCACCGTGTCCGGCACCAGTCTCGGCAAGGGCTCTATTTCTGCCGTCTATCTTTCCGACGACAAGAACGACTACAAGGCATCCATCGTCGAGCAGGAAGACACGAAAATTGTGATGAAAGTCCCGCAAGTCAAGCCCGGCAGCTACAACGTCTCGATTCAAAAGGGCAATTCGATTTACATCCAGCCCATCCGCTTCACCGTACAGGAATAGCCTCGCCACTCGCTTACGCCGTCATTCTGAGCGAAGTGGCCGGACGGTGTTCACCCGTCCCACCTTTCAGGGACGTCCGGCTACGGAGTCGAAGAATCCCTCTTACGCCAGGCTCAGCGCTTGGCCTAACATTGAGAGGTATCGATCAGCGGCGCAGACCATGACCCACTTCAATCCTCAAGCCAAGCAAATGGCGGACGAGTCGATGGTGCGCAATCTCGACGCGCAGGCGCGTGCCATCTGGCCGCAGGAAATCGCGCTGATTCGCCGCTATCCGCTTCCCGCCGATGCTCGCATTCTCGACGTCGGCTGCGGCACAGGCGAAATTTCCTCACGTCTCGCGGAGCTCTTCCCGCGCGCAAGCGTCGTCGGCGTCGACATCCTCGACAAGCATCTCGACCTCGCGCGCTCCCGCTACGCGCATCTCGCGCCCCGCCTTCAGTTCGAGAACCAATCCGGCTACGAATTGCGCGCTCCCGACAAATTCTTCGATCTCACCGTCTGTCGCCATGTCCTCCACTCGATCCTTCACGCCGAGAAGGTGATTGCCGAGCTCGTGCGCGTCACACGGCGCGGCGGCTACCTTCACCTGATCCCCGAAGACTATGGCATGCTCCATTTTCAGCGCGCCCAGCTCGATCCCAACGATTTCTGGCACGAAGTGCCCGCGCGCTTCGCCGCCGCCACGAACACGGACCTTTTCATCGGCCGCGACTCGTTCGGAATTCTCTCCGCATTGAAATTGGAAGAAATCCAAATCGACTACGTTGTTGTTGATACGCTGCGTGTCCCGCGCGAAACCTTCGCGGCCATCATCGGCGCGTGGCGAGACGGCTACTCTGAATCCATCGCCGAATATTCGAAATTCGATCGCGCGACTGTCGAGGCCTACTTCAATCAGATGATCGCCAACATCCGCGACCCAAAGGGCTACGCCGTCTGGATGGTCCCCGTCGTCAGCGCGCGTCTACCCTGAGGACTTGTCAGCGACAAGTCCGAAGGGCATCCCCTGACCGCGCAGCGATCGATAAAGGGGAGGACGTTGTCATCCCGCTTGCCCTGACGTAGGAAGGGAACCGGTTCGCGCCTTTTGCGAACCGCGTGAGGGACCTGCTTTTGCGCTTTCTGGTTTCTTTGGCTTTTTTGCTTTTCTGTTTTTCTTTTTTCTTTTTTCTCTTCTTTCCTCTGCCCCTCTGTGCCTCTGTGGTGAAAGTCTTTCGGCCTTTGCTAGAATCCTTGCGTGCTCAAAGGCCCTCGGCTCGCTGCCCTAGCCCTCCTCGGTTTCATTTCCTTTGTCTTTGCTCCCTCCGCTCACGCCTGGGGCTGCAAGGGCCACCAAACCGTCGCGCTCATCGCCGAAGCTCATCTAACTCCTCACGCGCGCGAAATGGCGCTGAGCATTCTCAATGCAGTTCCGATCGATCCCACTCTTTCCCGCTACTGCATGCCCGCGGCGCCCGATCCGTTCTCCGACGCTTCCACCTGGCCCGACGACATCCGCCGGCTGCGTCCCGACACTCCGCCCTGGCATTTCATCGACATCCCTCGTGGCGCCCCAAAAAGCGATCTCTCGAAATATTGTCCCGAGCCGGAAAGCTGCGTCACGCGCGCGCTCACCGATCAGGTCCGCATCCTTCGCGATCCCAGTTCTTCCGCTCAGGCGAAAGCCGACGCGCTTCGCTTCATCATTCATTTCGTCGGCGACATCCACCAGCCGCTCCACGCCACCACCAACAACGACATGGGCGGCAACTGCGTTCCGGTCACCTATTTTGGGAACATGCCAGTCGAATCGATGCCGGGCAGCGGCTCGTTCCATCCGAATCTTCACAGCGTTTGGGATACCGATATCGTCGAGCATCTTTCGCCGAACGAGACTTCCTCGCAGCTCGCAAGCGCACTCGACAAGCAATTCGCCGCGAGAATCTCAGATTGGATGAAGCAGCCCGCGGATTTCGACGCGTGGGCGTGGGAGAGCCATGAACTCGCGGAAAAAGTCGCGTACGGCAAGCTGCCTCACCCGCAGCCGATCGAACCGTTCCACGCGATGACCGGATGCCCCAATAACACCACCGATCCCGCGGGCTACGCCAAGACGCTGAACATCGACGAGAATCTCGCCGACGACTATCAGAACGCCGCCGCTCCCGTCGTCGAAGAACAGATCGCCAAGGCCGGCGCCCGCCTCGCCGCCCTCCTCAATTCCATCTGGCGCTGACGCAGCTGTCCCATCGGGTCCGCCGCTAAGGTTTGAATGTAGCGCCGGGGTCTTTAGCCCGGCACTCTGGGGTGTTGAAACTGAACGACGGTCGATGTTTACACCAACAACCGTTTGAAATTCCGACTGCGCCATGCAATCCTAATTTTGGCCGGATCGCGTGGCCTCGGTGCGACCCTGACCGCGGTTCAGGGCGAGCAGCGATCCGCTGCCTGTCGCGCTCGGCCGGGATCGGAGAACTGTAGGAAATCTGACCTCGCAAAAAAGATTTCTACTCGAAAAGACTTTCGAGTAGAAATCGTTGTAACTAACTGAAAATAAAGAAAAGTCGTCGCAGCTACCCGAAAATGAAACGGGGGGCAGCCGACGCCAAATTTGGGAGATCTTGAAGCGACATGTCGAGCTTAGTGGTTGTCGAACTTAGACTTAGAGGACGAACGTGCGCGCTACTCGCGCTCGAATCGCAAAGCGCAGCCGCGACGTATCGGCAGTCGCAAAAAGGGTGTCAACCAAAACCAGGTGTTTTGCAGCGTATATCTTTGAAAACAAACAGCGGCGCACTGAAAAGGGTGTCAAGAATTTTCAATGTACTGAGAGCTGAAAACTCGTCAATTTTGGAGCGGAAATGTTGCGCGTAGGGCTGATCGGATGGAGAGGAATGGTGGGCAGCGTCCTCCTGCAACGCATGCGGGAGGAGGGCGATTTCGCCGGCCTCGAGCCTGTATTCTTCTCCACGTCCAACGCCGGCGGCGCTGCGCCCGCTGAGGCAAACGGAGCGGCTCTCAAGGACGCGTCGAATCTGCGCGACCTTGCGAGCTGCGAAGTGCTGATCACTTGCCAGGGCGGCGAATACACAACAGAAGTTTACGGCCCGCTGCGCAAGATCGGCTGGAACGGCTACTGGATCGACGCGGCGTCCGCTCTGCGCATGAGCGACGACGCGGTGATCATTCTCGATCCCGTGAACCTCGACGTGATCGAGCGCGGACTCGCGCACGGCATTCGCACGTTCGCCGGCGGAAATTGCACGGTCAGCTTGATGCTGATGGCCGCCGCGGGGCTTTTCAAGGCAGGTCTCGTCGAGTGGGTCAGCACGATGACGTACCAGGCTGCGTCCGGCGCGGGCGCCGCGAAAATGCTGGAGCTGATAAAACAGATGGAGTGCCTCACCGATCCCACGCGCAAATCTCCGTCGGAAAATGCGCTTGAAGTCGACCGCATGGTGATCGACGCGCAGCGCGCAAACTCTCTGCCGACCGCTGAATTCGGCGTGCCGCTCGCCGGGAGCTTGATTCCCTGGATCGACAAGGAAATGCCGGGCGGCCAGACGAAAGAAGAATGGAAAGGCATGGCCGAAGGGAACAAAATTCTCGGGCTGAATCCTCCCGTGCCAATCGATGGTATCTGCGTGCGCATCGGGACGATGCGCTGCCACAGCCTGGCACTCACGATCAAATTGAAGAAAGACGTTCCGCTCCCGGACATCGAGCAGATTCTCGCCGACTCGAATCCGTGGGTGCGCGTGATTCCCAATACGAAGGAATCTTCATTGCGATGCCTCACGCCGACGGCCGTCTCCGGCACGCTGAACGTGCCCATCGGCCGCCTGCACAAATTGAATATGGGACCCGAATACCTCGGCGCGTTCACCGTGGGCGACCAGTTGCTTTGGGGCGCGGCCGAGCCATTGCGCCGGATGCTGGTCATCCTGCGCCAGCACATCGGGTCCTGAAGCGGGCGCTCGGGTGTATAATTCCGCCGCTCCCGAGTGAAATCATCGGACAGGACGAGACGTATAGGGTTAGCAAGGAGGATGTATCCATGCATCGAAAGATTCTTATAGCGGCCATCGCCGTTGCGGCCTTCGCGCTGCCGACCCTGGCGCAGGATTCGAAGTTGAACGGAACCTGGAAACTCGATGTGGCAAAGAGCAGCTTCGGGCAATTCCCGCCACCAACCAGCGAGACCGACACGATCACGGTCACCGGCAACCAGTTCAAGCAGCAGTACACCAGCGTGACCGCCCGCGGCACTCAAAATGGGATGCGCTCTTGCACGGCCGACGGCAAGGAAGTGGAATTGACGCCGGACGATACGCGCGTGCAGCTGGGCGCAATCAAACTTTCGAAGATGCAGTGCTCCTGGGAAGGAAAGGCAGTCGCGTTCCTCGAGACAGCAAACTTCAATGGCGGCACGCTGACCGACAAGTTGACGTTCTCGCCTTCCGACGACGGCAAGACGATGACCATGACGTCGCACATCAGCTCAGCCACAATGAATGGCGATCGCACGCTGGTTTACGACGCGGCCGATGCCTCGGCTGCCGCCTCTCCTTCGGGAATGGCTCCGACGCCAGGCGCCGCGGCGATGATTCACACCGGCAGCGGCGATCCGCCGAAGCCGAGTCTCAGCGGCACGTGGGTGCTGAACGTTTCAAAGAGCAACTTCGGTCAAATCCCGCCCCCTGCGAGCCAGGTCGACACGATTGAAGACAGCGAGCCGTCTGTCAAGATCGCCGAAGATCAAAAGGGCGGCATGATGGGCGACATGAACATGACCACGACGCTCAGCACCGACGGGAAGGAAACTACGTCGAGCGGCATGGGCGGCGCCGAAGTGAAGAGCACTGCGCACTGGGAAGGTTCAACGCTTGTCGTCGACTCGAAGACCAGCTTTCAGGGCAGCGACATCAAAATCAAGGACAGCTACTCTGTAAGCGCTGACGGGAAAACTCTCACGGAAGTCACGCACGTCGAATCCGGCATGGGGAATTTCGATTCGACGAGCGTCTACGACAAGAAGTAAGAGCGAAACCAGCGGCGGCGCTTCGCGTCACGCGACGTGAGGCGCTGCTGCGGCATTAGGCCCGCGCCGCGGCTGCGATTCGCGGCGTGCCGCGCAACACTCGCCGCACCGTCGCCAGAAATGAAAGCACCGCTCTCGACGGTTCCTCTTTTCGCCACGCCAACCACACGTTGATTTTGGCATTCGGCTCGTCGAGCGGAACGGCCACGACTTCGCTTCCCGGCGGCGGCCTGCGCGGGGCTTCGTCCGGCATGATGAAAATCCCTTTCCGGCAAGCGACGAGAATGATTTGCGCGTCGCTGCTCGGCGTCGGACTGAAAGCGACATGTTGCACGTTCGGCGAGATTCCCGCTTCGGCGTAAAGCTCGAGTGTCTTGTCGTACATGGAAGTGCAGAACTGCCGATTGGGAAGCAGGAGCGTTTCGCCGGCCAGATCTTTCAGCCGCAGCGAGCGCCGCTTCGCCAGCGGATTGGACTTGCTCATGTGAACGACGAACCCTTCCGTGAACAAGACCTCCCCAGTCAGACGGCTGTCGTCGATTTCGCTTCGTATCAGCGCGAGGTCGATCTCTCCTTCAAGAATTGCGTTGCAGTGCCAGCCGGAGAACATCTCGCGGTATTGAAGCTCGACCGCAGGAAATTGTCTCGAATGCTCCATCAGCACGTGACTGACTTTTTCGCCGAGTCCCGGTGCGATTCCGATTCGCACAAGGCCGGTTTCGCCAGCGCTCGCGAGCCTCACACAATCGGAGACGTGGTCCGTTTGAGCAACCAACGTTCTGCCTTCGCGCAGAAGAGTTCTACCCGCATCGGTCAATTCGACGTGTCGGCGATCGCGGATGAAGAGCGGCACTCCAAACTCATCCTCGAGCTGGCGAATCTGGCGACTGAGGGGCGGGACCGTTACGTGCAACTCTTGGGCAGCCTTGGAGAAACTGAGATGCTCGGCAACCGCGATGAAATACTTTAACTGACGCAATTCCATCACCCACCCCCGGCCGATGAAGCGAATTGCCAGTCTTATAGTCCGAATCGGTAAAAGTAGCAATCAAAATAAGCAATAGACAATGGCGAGCAAGTTGGTATTAGTGTGCCATTGGTTTCGGGAAACTGTGGGTGCCTTGATTAGGGTGGGTCCTCAATCATCGCTGGCGCTTGGGAGCAGACTCCCGCATTCACGCTAGGCGTGTGTGACCTGCCTGATCGTATCTTGCTCCTACGGGCTTCATGCCGGACCAGACTTTTTGGGAGCGCTCTCTGTCGGGATTTGGATCTCATCGACGAGCGATGCGGATTGAAAACAGACTAGGGGGAAGGCTGATGAACACACGGTTCGCGGGACGCAAGTGGGTGGTTTCGATTCTGGCGGGGTTCGCGATGCTGCTGCTCTGCGCGTCGCTGGCCCACGCGCAGTCGGCCGGTACGGGCGCCATCACCGGCACGGTGACGGACCCATCGGGCGGCGCTGTTGCCAATGTCTCGGTTACGGCAACCAACGTTGGCACGAACCAGTCGCGCTCGGACAAGACCGGCGCTGACGGCGTATACAAGTTCAGCTTGCTCACCCCAGGGAACTATCGGCTGAAGTTTACCGCTCAGGGGTTCAAAACGGGCGAGATTTCATCGGTTGCGGTTGTGACGACGGAAACCACGACCGCGAATCAGACATTGCAGGTCGGCGCAGTGACTGAAAGCGTGACCGTTGAGGCCACTGTCGAAACGCTACAGACGGAGAGCTCGACACTCGGAACGACAGTATCGGGAAACCAGATCACCGCGCTGCCGATGGCAAATGGCAACTACACGGAAATTCTGAGCCTTTCGGCCGGCACCAACGCGAGCGTTGATAACGCAACGTCTCTGGGCAAGGGCACACAGGACATCAGTGCGAACGGCGTCGATCCCGGCTCGAACAATTTCCAGATGGATGGCGTCGCGGTGAACAACATCGCCAATTCAGGCAGCTCGAACGACGGCACGATCTACACTGGAATTCCGGTTCCCAGCCCGGATGCGATCAGCGAATTCAAAGTGCAGACTTCCACGTACGATGCGAGCTACGGGCGTAACCCCGGCGCGAACGTGAATGTGAGCACGAAATCCGGCACCAATGATTTTCATGGATCGGGATTTGAATTCTTCCGCAATTCGGTTCTCAATGCGGATGATTTTTTCTACGTCAAGACACCCGAGCATCCGCATGAGGTCTTTGACCAAAATCAGTTCGGCGGCACGATAGGTGGTCCGATCAAGAAGGACAAGTTCTTCTTTTTCTTTAGCTATCGAGGGACTCGCTCGAAAAACGCCGTGGCGCCTCAAGGCGGCGACTTCGGTGCGTCGTTGTTTTTCGCGAATGAGGACGGTTCCATCAACAGGACTATCGACACCTACTTCGACGCGAGTGACCCTGAAGGAGCGCATGGACGCGGCAGCTGCCAGTCACCGAGCGCACTTGGAATTGCCGCGAATTCGCCTGACAAGACTAATATAACCGGCGTCGCTAACGGTCAGCCCGTCTGCAGCGCGCAGGCCCGGGCGTTTGCCACCGCGATGGGCATCGCCAATACGAATATCGTAGGACTCAGAATGTTCCAACTGACGACCGGTAGCCCCAAGAACCCGAAGGCTGGCGGAGTACCGAACAATTACTACATCCCGAGTCCTGTTTCGGACCCACAGTTTTGCGACGACGCATCGGGCATCTGCAATTTCAGCATTCCTGCCATCTACACGGAGAATCAGTACGTAGCGAATGGCGATTACGTGTTCAACAGCAAGAATACCCTGACCACGAAATACTTTTACACCCACAACCCCTATACCACGTACTTGGGGCAAATGGGCGGAGACCTTCCCGGCACGCCAGAAGGTATCCTCTTCGGCAATCACGCTGCAGTAGCCAAACTGACCACACTGGTCACGAACACGTTCGTCAACGAGGCGCGCGTGTCCTTTCAGCAAAACGTAAACGCCGCGACAGTAACCGTGCCGCCTGGCGGTTGTCCGGACGAAGATACCCTGCCCCATCCCTATGGCTGCGGCTCCCCCAACGAACTGGGAATGCAATCTGAAGTTCCTAATTTCTTCGAGCCCGAGACGTTTCTCAACGTGGGAACGGGGTATGGGATGTTTGGAGGCCTCCTACCTGACAAGGGTCCGACAAACCAGCTCCAGGCAGCGGACCAGATTTCCTGGTCACATGGCAAGCACAGCATCCGCGCGGGTTACGAATACGAGTGGACGAATTGGCCCCTCGAAGATCCCGGTCTCCAGCAGGGACTGATACTCATATTGGGTTACAGTGGTTTTCTTGGCCAGGCCAGTAACGCTGCCGGGCTTTTCGACCTGGGATGTTTGTTCTGCGTCAAGTCCACTTCGGGCTCACCAAACGTCAGGGGGGTTCTCCACTTCTACCAGCTCAATAACACGAACGCATACGTGCTGGATGATTGGAAAGTGAGCTCAAGATTGACGATCAACATGGGCTTGCGCTGGGAATATGATGGCCAGCTGACCGACAAGTACGGTCACTTGACTCAGGTGTGGCTCGATCGCATGGCTGACAACTCATTGATCGCGGCCTGTGGAGGCCCCGTCGTCTTTCCTCCATGTGCGGGCTCGGAGGTTCAGCAATATGTAGTTCCCAGCAACTTCCTGAACGCGAAGTACGGACAACCGCCCGACGGGGTGGGGATCGCCCGGAACAAAAACTCCTTGGAAACGCATGCGCCGTACACTAATTTCGCTCCCCGATTGGGCTTCGCATGGCAGCCGCTCAGCAGCGGCAAGCTGGTAATCCGCGGCGGAGCCGGCATCTTTTATGACCGCATCGGATTGGATCGCGTGGTTCACGCGTTCGAGCAGGGGTATCCCTATGCCGAAACGTACGATTTTGGTTCCGGCAGTCCTCGGGGCGCCGTTTCGTCACTGGCGGTGCCCTTCGCTCCGATAGCCTTGGTCTGCGTGCCAAATGATCCAGGCTGCAATCCGCCCGCCGGTCAAGTTAACAATGGGCTAGGTTTCGCGCCACGGTACGCCGTTCCTTCGACGGCAAACCAGTCTGTCGATGCCTGCTTCAACCCAGCCCCCTACGGCTTCGGCAGCCCGTTCTGCGCGTTAACAGAAGGGTTCCAGATAAACTCTGGGCTGAACACACCCCTCCTTCCGAGGGCTATCCACACGCCCCTTGTGCAGGAGTACACCATCGGCTTCCAATACGAGTTCGCACCGCAGTGGGTGCTTGAACTGGACTACGCAGGATCGAAGGGAATCAACCTCACGGATTACAACCACAATCACAACGGGGCGTCAACGCTGTTCAGCCCGTGCAATCCGGTCGGCAGCATTTGTGCTACCGATCCATACGGCCTGTGCCAACCGATAGGATTTGATGGGTCTCCCACGCCGGTATGCAACACTGCCAACAACGCTGCGTTCCGTGTGCCGTACTTGGGCTATGAGCCGATCGGTCTGCAGGAGTCGGATTTCAACGGCAGTTCGAACTACAACAGCTTGCAAGCAACCGTGCGGCATCAGTTTGGCCACGGGCTATCCATGCAGGCGGCATACACGTGGGACAGGAACCTGTCCGATGTGTTCTTCGGGAACTCGGCGAACATTAACGACGCTCTAGCTCTTAAGACAAAGCCTTCACCCAATGGGCCACCGCATGGGCAGTGGGGTCCAGTCTCGTTCGATCGGTTCCAGCGGTTTGTTGTGAACTACAGATACGACTTGCCGTTCGGCAACAATGCAGAGGGTATGACCAAGAAACTCATCAACGGCTGGTACGTCTCGGGCGTGACGATCGCGCAGACGGGCAATCCCCTTACGTTCATCGGCGGGCCCGTCGCCAGCGGAGGAGCGTACGGCACGAACCAACAGCTTAGCTTCCAGGGCGTGACGACTGCGGAGATCTGCCCTGGGTTCAGCAACGCACAACTCAAGACTGCCGGCGGCGCGACATCACACGTCGTCGGCGGCACTGGCTACTTCAACACTGCGGCCTTCGCCTGCGAGGCCCCTCTGGTGCCATTCGGCGACCCCGGATTTGGACCCCCCGGCCCTTTCCAAATCGCTCCGGCCACGGACTATGGCAACTCTGCAGTCGGCATCGTTACGGGGCCCGGCCAGTTCAACTGGGACATTTCGATCGTGAAGACTACCCAGATTACGGAACGTGTAAGCATGCAGTTCCGGAGCGACTTCTATAATGCGTTCAATCACCCGCAGTTCGCACCTCCGCAGGGTGCGAACTTTGGCACGGTCGGGTTCGAGAATGCCGGGAACTTCACGAGCTTCTTAACTCCAACAGGCAATTTCATAACGGCCACGAGTGTGAACCCGAGACTGATCCAGTTCGGGATTCACTTCTTCTTCTAGAAATCTTGGGACCGATGCGAGGAGGCAATTGCGGTTCGATGTGAAGTGGATTTGAACGGCGAGGGTCGACGCAGCGGTTGGCCCTCGTTGACCGAACGAGTGTACTACCCCCACACCACCCAGGGAGCAAGGCGCGGGGTGGAGACGCAAGACGGATCTGCCAAGCTCCCCTTACCGGGGATCTGGGAGCCCTTCCTGCTTCGCGCCTCGCGGCCCACTCCTGCGATTTCCAATCACGCTGATTGAAAGATTGCGATGTTTCGCGGTTTTCGTTGTGCGCGGCACGTGTAAACTTTCCGCCGAGCATGCGGGCACGATCGACTACCGCATTGAAAGCTACAGCGTTACACTCAAACCTCTGAGGCGAGCATTCAAGCATGACATCACCTCGCATCGCGACCACTGACCAGGCCGGCGCGCGCCAGAGTTTCCACGACGCAATCGCAAAGCAGAATTTGGCGCCGCTCTGGGAGCGCGTCTCGGGGCTCGTCACGCGCACGCCGCAGCCCGCCGCGCTGCCCGCGCACTGGCAGTATGCGACTGTGCGGGCGAGCCTGCTCGAGGCCGGCAGGCTGCTCACAGCGGAAGAGGCGGAGCGACGCGTGCTGATCCTCGAGAATCCCGGGCTGCGGGGCCGCTCGCAGGCGACGGATTCGCTGTTCTCGGGACTGCAACTGCTCTTGCCTGGAGAGCGCGCCGACGCACATCGCCACGCCGCGAGCGCACTGCGACTGTTTCTTGAAGGCTCGGGCGCATACACATCCGTCGATGGCGAGCGCACAAACATGGAGCGCGGAGATTTCGTCATCACTCCGAGCTGGACGTGGCACGCTCATGGCAACGACGGCGCCGATCCGGTGATCTGGCTCGATGGGCTCGACGTACCGATGGTGAATCTCTTCAAAGCAAGCTTCTCCGAAGGAAGCGACGCGAAAAATGTTTCCGATGGTCCGCCGGCCGGCGATTGCGAGGCCCGATTTGGCGGCGCGTTGGTGCCTGATGGGTACAAGGTGGAATCGCCCGCTACGGCGGGCAGGCTTTCGTCGCCGCTGCTGAACTATCGATACGCGCGGGCGCGCGAAAGCCTCGCGGCGATGCTGCGCAACGGCCCCGTCGATCCGTGCCATGGCGTGAAGCTGCGCTACGTAAATCCGGTGACTGGCGGCTCGGCGATGCCGACGATGAGCGCCGCGATTCAGCTTTTGCCTCGCGGAATCGAGAGTGCGCCGTATCGTTCGACCGATGGCACCGTGTTCGTCGTTGTCGAGGGACGCGGCCGCAGCCAAATTGGCGACGCGAGTTTCGATTGGAATGAAAACGACATCTTCGTCGCACCGAGTTGGGCGCCGCAGCGTCATCACGCCGAAAGCGAAGCGGTACTTTTCAGTTTTTCCGATCGTGCCGCGCAAGAAAAACTTGGCCTCTGGCGCGAGCAACGCGAACTCGCTCCGTGAATCGCGCGATTAGCGGAGGGCGTCGAAGCGATCTTTGCGCTTCGCATGCTGTGGTAGACTTGTAGGGTTGTATTGCAAGCCCTTCGCTTTCACCGAGTGCGCCCGTAGCTCAGCTGGATAGAGCGTCTGGCTACGAACCAGAAGGTCGGGAGTTCGACTCTCTCCGGGCGCGCCACTCTAATCCCTGCCCCATTTTGGGCTTACGCAGCTTCCACAGAACTAACCTGCACGGTCTTTTGTAGCCCAAGTAGCCCAATTAACGAAAAACCTAGCCCAGCACGCTCACACCAATCCCGCCTCCACGCTTCGTCATGCTCCAATCCGCCTGCGTAGAGATCGGTCACGGTCTGTTTTGCATGACCGAGCCAGAGCCTTGTCAGGTCTTCCGGCACCCGCGCCCGGCGCAACGTCTCCGTCCGGAAGCGACGGAAAGCATGAAATCCAACTTTCTTGCCGGTAGCGTGTAAAGCGCGGAGTACGTTTCGTTGCTGCAGCGGTGACCCATTCTTTGTAGCAAACAAATATTCCACTTTCCCGCTGACGTATCCTCGTAGCAGCTGAGCCAAAGGCTGTGCTATATCGACAACACGCACGGCATTGGGCGTTTTAGGTTCCTGCTCCTGTCCGTGCCAGACGCTCCGTCGAACGTGAAGCGCGGAACAATCCGAGGAAAGGTCAGCGACCTTTAGCGCCAAGGCCTCACCGATTCGCAGCCCTATCCCTGCCAGCAAGGCGAAGAGGACAGCATACCGACCTTTCGCTTTGGACAGGATTGCTCCGAGCTCCGCTTCGGTGACGGTGGGTCTATGCTGCAGTTCCTTTCTGACGATGGGCATTCCAATGAAATCGTGGTTCCACTTGCGCGGATAGATCTGTTCGCCTTCCGAATCCACGGCAGAAGCCACGACCATTTTCACAACCCTTGCGTAATTCACAATCGACTGTGGGGAAAGTCCGGCCGCTGCCATCTTCTCGACGAGTTCACGCAACACGCCGTTGGAAACCTCCGCCAGCAACCTTTCACCGATGTTCGGAAGGATCCATTTGTCGAGCGCATGCCGCCAGCCGAAGATGGTAGCGGGCTTGACCGGCTTGCGTCTGCGTGTCGCCAGAGAACTGATCCAGATTTCTGCTTGGCTGCGAAACGTGGTGGCCGGTGTTGTAGTTGTGGTGAAGCATTGTTTGCTGTTGATCCCCGTAGACTCGATGTACTCGCACAGCCTCTGTTTGGCGATGCTGCGCGTTCGGCAAACGCCCAGGGAAATGGTCTTCCGTTGGCGTCCCTCACCGGGTACATCGATCCAGAAGCGTCCGTAAGCAGTGGCCTCGGGATTCCACGGTTTGCAGTGCTGAAATACACTTCCCTTCTGACCGATACGGCGTGACAAGGATGGTCCTCGTTTCCGCCTTATCGTCGTCGCTTCGGGAGGCATGCTAGCACACACGGGATCGCTCGGCATCGCCGTTCAAACTTCCTCAAATGAACCGATACTTCGGATTCCCTTCTGCGTCTTCCAGTGACTGCATCCTCTTCTTGAGGAGCCGGATGGACTCCCGTCCGTTGTAGAAAATACGCACCGAGCAAAAGCCACAACTTAGAAAGGGTCGATTCGTCTTGGTAAGAAAAACGGCAGTTCTTGTTTTGCAGATGGGACAATCAGTGGTGCCGATCTGCCGGAGGGCGGATTGGAAAATCACCTCCGCCGGTTTTGGTGAGCTATTCTGAGTCATGGATGAATAGATCCTCGTAAAAGCTTCTAGAGATGTGAGCCTAAGTATGGCGAACGAGCAAAAGGTCGAGCCGACAACTCCTGTATCAATTCTTGTCGCCCCCGGGACTGGCGGAGATTTTGCGGCCGAGTTCTACTTGACGATGTTGGACTGGCTTCTTCGCGACGAAATGAATCTTCTCGGCGATCTTCCGGAGGAGATATCCGCGTGGCTCACGGAGGCTCTTGCGAAGCCGGTCAAGCTTGAGCGCCACGATATTCGAGAGCAGAACGAGGGTGCGGTTCAGCAGGAACTATTGAGAGAGATGTTCGCTTATTTGGCGGACCCGCAAAACAAAGAGGAAATGGAGTTCAAAGGCCTCGTGGAGGAGATAAGGCGCGAGGATCTGAAAGGGACCTTGGAGGCGCTCCAGCGAGGGGACTATTCAACCGCTGAGAAGATTCGAGCGGAACTCGTTGAACGGCTATTTCAAAGGCTTGCAAAGCGGGTCACGAAGGAAAGCATTTCCGCCTTGGGGAGTCTGGCAGCCAGGGGACGCGCAGCGAGGGTCGGAGCGCTGTGCATGGCGATCTATCGGGAAAATCCAAGTGCCCTTATTGAGCGGGCTCGCGGCGGCGACCGAGAAGCTGTCATAAAACTGGTCAAGCTCGACAAGCTATTTTTTACGGACAGTTGCACTGCTCAAGTAATTCGCGGTGCAGAACTTCGAAATGACCGATACTTCCTCGGCCAGCTTGCCAGCGCTTTGAGATACAAGCCCAAAACGAACTGGAGGGTTGGGTGCAGGTTGTACCTCTACGCGATGTGGATTCTGAGAGTTGAAATGCCCTCCTTGACTGCGCTATGGCACCGCGTCGATCCAGACGGCAATCATTTCGCTAGCTTCGATGCTTTCGAGAGATTCGTCCAGAGAGCACGGAAGGAATTTGAACGGATGCAAGCTGGGCCGACGACTGATTTTGTAAAGGGCGAGCGAGGGTCTCCGTCCCGAAAATCCGACAATCCTCCCGCAAGAGAAAAGTAGAGCTGAGCAAACCGGCGAGAATTGGCCGATCATATTGGCAGTAACACTCGATGCTAGGCAGAATTTCATAGTCCCTAATAGGCACAGCTCGCCCGTATATAGATCTCTAAAGCCCTGACGGGCAGCGGACGGCCCGCCTCCCGGGGCGAGCGCATGGGGACCTTCCCAGGCGCCCGCTGATTTCACAGGATTATTCTGAGCGGAATTACAAATTCAGATTTCTTGCCGAATATTCCGCAAGCTCAGCAAATTATTTTGTGGTTTTACGCTGCCAGCGAGCCAGAAAATTCAACTGACCGGCCGAAATTTTGAGCACGCTTCTCCAGCGAAATCCTGATGCTTTATCCGCACTATTTACAACACGTTACCAAAGCATTCCGCTTGTGACTTCGATTATTGGCCCATTTTGCAGGAATTTCCTTCTTGCAAAACTCGCCGCAAAATATTCGCCGAAATGCGAAATTGTAAATTTCTGTCTTGCCTGCGGAAATTCCTCGCACCCTTGTGCTCAAAAGGCGCAAGTAATATCGGGGCCAGCGTGCGAACCTAACTTGTTCGGCTATCCGACCAATCAGGAGTTAGAATATCCTTGCTTTAGCTGATGGAAAACAGGCTGGCGCAGGTTGTTCATGCTTCACGTGACGGACGGCAAGTTTCAGCTCTCGCATGGTGGATCGCTTGAAGGCACGGCATGAAAGATTTGCTCACGTACGTGGTATACCCCTCGCTCATCATGGTTGTTGTCGTGATAGCTGTCGCCCTCCTAGTTTGGCGAATCAACGAACCTATCGGGAGTGCCAGGGAGTTGCGCAGTTCGCCTAAACCAACCATTGCACTGTCGCGAAACAACTCCCGCAAGCGGAGATCGAGCTGAACACCTAATCAATCTGGTTTGCAGCGCACCGCCTATGTCCCGGAATGGTTCGTACTAAAGGTTCCCCTTTGGTCATCGTAAGCGAAGATTTCAGCGTATCGTCCCCAACGGATAATCGTCCGCAGCGTCTTTTCGGCGTCGTATGCGCTCAGATGATCCTCCAGTTCTGATTTGAATCTGACACTCGGAGCAGCGTGTCCCTCGCGTTCCTGAAGCACTCGGCAAATGTGCGCCGCGAAAGGCACGAACCGTAAAAGATGTTCTCGGAACAAACGTTTGCGCTCCTCTGTCCCGCTCTGTGCGAAAACGCGGCCAGCTGCGGTCAGCTTGATCGAACCTTCTTGTAGCTCTGCAAATTCCAGGATGTGGAGAGCCTCTGCCATAGCCAAGACATCCCTCACTTGCAGAGATGGCAAGTGCGCGATCTTGGCAAGTTCGGCTTGTCCCTGGTAATGCGGCGAAGCCAGGGCTTCGATGAAACCGATTAATCGATTGATGCCAAGAGCCGGCAGTGGGCGCACAAATCCGCCGTGTAGCTGTCCTTGTGCTTTCTTTGACTCCACAGCCCGCGCCGTCAAGATGGAATAGAATTCCTCGACGATGTTGTGAAACTCCTGATCGAGCCGGTTACGCGGGTGCGGGAGTGGGACAGGGATCTCTGCAGCAATCCGGCCAGGATGTGAGGAAAGAACCAGCACGCGGTCACACATGAGCGCCGCCTCTTCGATATTGTGAGTCACCAGCACCACGGATTTTGTGGGCAGTTGGTGTTCGACCCAGAGGTCGATAAAGTCGGTCCGCAGCGTCTCCGCGGTCAAAACGTCGAGCGCCGAGAATGGCTCATCCATTAGCAGCACAGTGGGTTGGATCACCATCGCCCTGGCAAAACCGACGCGCTGACGCATTCCTCCCGACAGCTCGCGTGGATAGGCCGACTGAAATCCATCCAGGCCGATCAGATCAATTGCTGCTTCGGACCTGCGGTGCGCTTCTTCGCGACCGACGCCCAAGGCGTCAAGTCCAAGTTCGACGTTCTCGATGACGTTCAGCCACGGGAAGAGCGCGAATGTTTGAAAAACCACGGCGATACCCGCGACCGGTTCGTGAACTGGCTTGCCACAATAAAGGACTTCGCCCGAAGTTGGCTCTATCAATCCTGCCGCTATGCGCAAGAGCGTCGACTTGCCGGAACCCGAGCGCCCCACCAGTCCCAGGATTTCGCCATCCTGCAGACAAAGGCTGATATCGGCCAAGGCGGTTAGGGGCTCGCCCGAGGGCCTCGGAAATGCTTTCGAAACCTTGCGCATCTCAACGATGGGACCGTTTTCGCGTGCAGTCATCTATCGTCTCAGTCGAGCCTGGTTCGCCGTTCAGCCAGAGCGTAGAGCGGCCGCCAAATCAATCGATTCATGCTGATGACGATGACTGACATGACAGCGACTCCCAGCGCGATCCGTGGAAAGTCCCCTGCGGTTGTTTTCTCCGCGATGTACGCTCCCAACCCGAGTCCGCTTATGTGCTGCGATCCCCAGCTGACCGCCTCCGAGACGATACTCGCATTCCAAGAGCCTCCTGACGCGGTAATCGCCCCTGTCACGTAGTACGGAAAGATGCCGGGCAGCATAACCTCTCGCCACCACCGCCATCCCCGGACACGAAAGCTGGCGGCGCACTCTCGCAAGTCGCTGGGGAATGCAGTCGCCCCGGCAATGACGTTGAAGAGGATGTACCACTGTGTACCGAGGATCATTAGCGTGCTCAGCCAGATCTTCGGCGTGAGCCGATATCGCACAATTAAGAAGACTGCGATTGGGAAGAGCAGGTTGGCGGGAAACGCCGCCAAGAACTGAGCGACCGGTTGCACCTTCTCTGCGAGCCGAGGCCGCAAACCGACGAAGATTCCGATCGGAACCCAAACCACGGATGCGAGCACGATTAGAATGACAACTCGGAGCAGTGTGAGAGCTCCGTTGCTCACAACGATGTTGAGATCGCTCCACGTCAACGTCGGGCGGGCAAACTCAACGAGCTTCAATATGGCATAGGCGAGCAGAGCCGCAACTAGCACCAACCACGACACATCCCCCAGGCGTTGATATGTCCCCAGCGGACGTGGCCAGTGAATCTTTCTGGGAAGAGCAAAGCGCGATCGGGCGAGCGCCTCCAATCCGGCCCTGAAAGGGCCACCTATGGCATTCAGCAGGGGCGATTGGTGAAACAGATCAAGTACCCAGCTCCGAGGAACCGTTGCGGCGGCAGTCTGTTCAAATCGAAATTTATCAGCCCAAGCGACTAAGGGGCGAAACAGAAGCTGATCGTAAAGGACAATCGTCACCGTCATCGCTACGATCGCCCAGCCGATGGCCCGAAGATTGCGCTGCTCAATAGCCAACGCCACGTATGAACCAACTCCAGGCAAGGCGAACTGGATCGAACCCACTGAGATGGCCTCGGATGCTACGAGGAAGAACCAGCCGCCCGACATGGACATCATCATGTTCCATATGAGTCCCGGCATCGCAAACGGCGTTTCTAAGAGCCAAAACCGCTGCCAGGCCGACAGATGAAACGCTCGGCTCGCTTCATCCAGGTCGATTGGGACGGTTATAAGCCCTTGGTAGAAGCTGAAAGCCATGTTCCAGGCCTGGGCGGTAAAGATCGCGAAGATTGCTGCCAGCTCCGGACCTAACGCCCTCCCGCGAAACAGCGAAACGAAAAACACAACGGTAAACGACAGGTAGCCGAGCACTGGAACTGACTGCAGCACGTCCAGAAGTGGAATAAGAATCATTTCGGCCCGGCGGCTCTTTGCAGCGGGCGTTGCATAGGTGAAAGTGAATATTAGGGAGGCGACGAGGGCCGCGAGCATCCGCATCGTCGTGCGGAGGGCATAGCCAGGTAGGACCGACGGCGACAGCGAGATGCTTGGTTGTCGCGTGAGCGCGAATGGAGCAACCATCTGGCGGCCGCCCAAGCCCAGCAAGATTATGACGGCAACGACCAATAGCACTGCGATGACATCACGCCAGCCGGGAACTCGCTGTTGCCAACTTTTCCCGATCAGGACTTCGGCATGCTGCTCCATGCTGCATCTCTTTCAGATGTGAGTGGGATGATGTTGCTGGGGTGACGCGATAATTGCAACTCTATTCATCTCTTAAAACGAATTCGAGGAGGCTCGCTGGCCTCAATCAGCGAGGAGCGGTTCAAGTACAATGGTTCAGTGCGAATCGCCTACGCCATCGCAGTACCGATCCCTTGTAGCAGCGCCCCGATTATCTAGGCCCAATACACCGGCAGCTTCTCCACGACCGCAAGAAACAGAGGCAATTGCGGCGTAGGAACTGGTTGTGAAGCCTTACTTCAAATAGCTGCGGACGATCTCGATAAGGTCCTCCGCGGCTTCCCCTGAGCCGCGATCCCTCCGGGGCATGTGATTGCGAATATGGTCCTCCATGAGCTCCGCCATCAGGCCGTTGATGGCGCCGCGCGCAGCGGCGAGGCGTTGAAGCACATCCGCGCATTGCTCGTCTTCGTTTAGGCCGCGGAGGACGCTTTCCAGTTGACCGATGATTTTCTTGGTCCGATTGACTAAGTCGAGCTTTTCGCGGGACAGATGTGACATTTCTTGCGCCTTGACTACCCTAAGGGGGTATGGTATCTAGCTCGCGGCATACCCTAGTGGGGTATCGTAGCAAGATCAAGGTGTTGCAGCAAGCACACTTTCCGCAGACGGAATGCCAGAGATCTGACGAGAGTGGCGGCTTGTAATGCTTCTGTAATGTGTGCGCCAGATACTGCGCCGTTTTCGGTTGTGGTGGGCTCGCATGGGCAATCGAGAGAGGAATCAATGCAGCGCGGTCTGGTTTCCCTAGCGCCCGGGTTCGGCTAATCGAACCAAGGAGGAGTCATGCGGATCGCTCAGCGTCTCGGTCTCGTCATGTTGTTGGCGTCGAGCCTGAGCGGCAGAAGTCTCGCTCAGAAAGTGCTGACGTGGCAAGAGGCGCGCGACAAGTTCGAGGCAGCGAACCCAACGCTACAGGCTGGAAAGATTGGCGTAAGCGAAGCTCGCGCAGAAGAGATCACAGCGCATCTGCGCCCCAATCCGACTCTGACGCTTGGAGCCGACCAGATCGATCCGTTTCCGGGCGGCCCGTCGCATGGGCCCTTAGCATACTTCTTTCCGTCTGCGGTCGTTACCTACTTGCATGAAAGGGATCACAAGAGAGAGCTTCGTCTGGAGAGTGCACAGGGTGCAACCAAGATCGCGGAATCCGATCAAGCCGATTTGGAGCGAACCCTTCTTTTCACTTTGCGCATGGCCTTTGTTCAGACTTTGCAAGCGAAGGCCGTTCGGGATTTGGCGAAAGAAAACCTTTCGTATTACGACCGTGTGCTGGATGTGAGTCGTGACCGCTATCGAACGGGAGCGATTGCCCAGGTGGACTTAGATCGTCTTGAACTTCAGCGGGTTCAATATGAGTCTGATCTACAAACGTCCGAGGTAGATCTGCGAACAGCCAAAATCCAGCTTCTCACTCTTTTTGATGATCGAACGCCGGTGGATCAGTTCGATGTCTCCGGTCCCTTTGACTTTTCCACACTTATCGTGTCACTCGATGAGGCGCGGCAGGCCGCGTTGGCCAGCAGGCCCGATCTGAGGGCCGCTCTGCAATCGGTCGACAAGGCGAAGGTCGACCACCGGCTGGCGTTGTCGATGGGCTCCACGGACCCGACATTTGGCTTCGACGTAGCTCGCAATCCCCCCATCGATCAGTACTTCGGCGTGAGCGTCAACATTCCGCTGCGCATCTTTGATCGCAATCAGGGAGAAAAGCTTCGCACGCAACTCGATATCGACCGTAACGAGAGGCTGGCCGAAGCGACGCGAGCCCAGGTTTTTAGCGACGTGGATTCCGCCTACGCAACGGTGACGAGTGCATTGATTCTTCTCCAGCCGTACCGGGACCGCTATTTGCAGCAGGCGACGCGAGTCCGTGACACGATTGAGTTCTCGTATCAACGCGGGGCTGCGTCCCTTCTGGATTTCCTCAATGCCCAGGCGGACTACCGCAGTGTGCAGGTTAATTACCTAAATTTGGTCGGGTCGTATCTCGACGCAGCGGCTCAATTGAATCTTGCTGTCGGACGTGAGGTCATCCAATGACGGAAATTCGAATCGGAATGGGAGCGTTCACTCTAGCGGTCGCCGTATTTCTCTCAGGCTGCGGCAACACGCAGAACGACCCGAGCGCCGGCGCACCGCCACCATTGAGGGTCGAGCATGTGGACCCGGACACATTTCAGGTTGAGCACCCTGAGCAATTCCCACTAACCAAGGCAGTGGAACACTTGGGTACTTCTCAATTGAAGGCCACCGCTACAATCAATCCGGATATTTCCAGAAGCGTGCCAGTTATTTCGTTGGCAACGGGACGCGTTGTTGAAATTAAAGCGCGGCTCGGCGATATCGTAAAAAAAGGACAGCTGCTGTTACGCGTCGAGAGCGCAGACCTCGCTGGAGCGTTTTCGGATTACCGCAAAGCTGTTGCCGACGAGCAGCTCGCGCGCACGCAACTTGAGCGCTCCAAGGATCTCTACGGTCGAGGGGCTATTTCCCTAAATGACTTGCAGGTCGCGCAGGACACCGAAGATAAAGTCAAAGTCGAACTAGAGAATACGACCGAGCGCATACACGTTTTGGGGGGCAACCTGAGCAATCCGAGCGCTGTGGTCGATATCCGCGCTCCGATCTCTGGGGTCATCACGGATCAAGAGGTGACCAACGCCGCAGGCGTAGCCGGTCTGAGTTCGCCCAACCCCTTTACGATCTCCGACCTATCGACCGTTTGGGTTCTTTGCGACGTGTACGAAAACGACCTTTCGACAGTGCGCGTCGGCGACAGAGCCGAGGTTCGACTCGACGCGTATCCAGACAGAGTAATTGCAGGACGCGTTGGCGATATCGGGCCGGTGCTCGACCCCAACATTCGCACAGCGAAAGTCCGAATCGAGGTACCTAATCCGGGATTGATGCGAATCGGCATGTTTGCGACTGCTACCTTTCATGGACAAAAACAAGAGAAGTTCGCCGCTGTACCAGCGACAGCAATCTTGCATTTGCACGACCGCACCTGGGTGTACGTGCCGGCAGGCAACAACCGATTTCGCCGCGTCGAAGTGAGCGCCGGCGACATGCTTCCCGGAACCATGCAGGCAATCCTTAGGGGGATCAACTCCGGTCAGCAAGTCGTCGTGAACTCGCTGGATTTCCAGAACACGGTGGAACAATAATGATTCGTCCTCTTATAGATTTCGCTCTCAACAATCGCTTCGTCGTTCTCGGTCTGGCCGTCATCCTGTTCATCGGTGGAATTATCTCGTTCAAGAGACTGCCGGTCGAAGCGTACCCGGATGTCGCCAATACGTGGGTCCAAGTCATCACACAGTGGCCGGGTCGCGCTGCAGAAGAAGTCGAGCAGCAGATCACGATCCCGATCGAAATTCAGATGAACGGCATTCCTTATCTTCTGCACGTTCGGTCGGCCTCATTGGCTGGCTTGTCTGTTGTGAATCTTATCTTCGACGATGATTCAAACAACGATTGGGATCGTCAGAAAGTGCTGGAGCGATTGTCTGAAGTTACGCTGCCGCCGAATGTCTCCGCGCAAATCGGTCCTGATTTCAGTCCGATAGGCTCGGTCTACTGGTACACCCTAAAAAGCTCAAACCCCAATTATGACCTCATGGAGCTCAAGTCGCTCCAGGATTGGGTTATCAACAAATACATCAAAGCAGCGCCGGATGTTGTCGACGATTCCTCTTTCGGGGGGATAACCCGCGAATACCAAGTCCGCGTCGACCCAGACAAGCTCATCTCTTATGGAATAGGCCTTGCGCAAATCGAGCAGCAGCTGACGAACGCAAACGCAAACGGCGGTGGCAGCTTTATCGAGCAAGGAGAGCAGCAAGTCAACGTCCGCGAGGTCGGGCTGGTGCGGAACATCCAGGACATCGAAAAGACCGCCCTCAAAACGCAAAAAGGCACGGCAATACGCATGAAGGATATCGCTACCGTCACTCAAGGGCCGAAAATTCGTCTCGGTCAAATCGGCTGGGCGATTCATCGTTCGGATGGCGTCATCCTAGACGACAACGATGTTGTTGAGGGCATCGTGTTCATGCGGAAAGGAGCCGATACAGCGTCCACGATGGACGGTATCCACGCTGCCGTGCAAAACCTCAACGATCACATTCTTCCGCCAGGAGTCAAAATCGTTCCGTATCTCGACCGCGAAGATTTGGTGCATTTCACGACGCACACGGTGCTGCACAACCTCGGAGATGGCATGATCCTCGTAGTAATCGTTCTCTTTATCTTTCTTGGTAATATACGCGGGGCGATCATCGTTTCGTTCACGATACCGTTTGCCTTGCTGTTTGCTGCAATTTGCCTCGACGCTCGACATATCTCTGCCAACTTGTTGTCTTTGGGCGCGCTGGATTTCGGAATGGTAGTCGATGGTGCTGTGGTGATGATAGAGAATATCTCTAGGCACCTTAACCGCCCCGAAGAAGATCACCTCACTCCCATGGAGCGGATCCGAGAAGCCGCCCATGAGGTCCAGCGGCCTGTCTTTTATGCGATCGCCATCATTATTACAGCTTACTTGCCGATCTTCACCCTACAACGCGTCGAGGGGAAGCTCTTCAAGCCGATGGCGTGGACGGTGGCCTTCGCCCTAGTTGGCGCTCTAGTCTTTTCCATGCTGGTTGCTCCTGCGCTGGCCAGCATTCTTTTCCGGTCGGGCGTGAAGGAATGGAGAAATCCAGTGATGAGCTATCTGACGGACCGGTATCGTCATGCCGTCACATGGACCATCCGCCACCGATCGATCACGGTCGGATCCGCTCTCGGTTTGTTCGCGTTAGCGATATTTCTGGGCTTTTCGGGAGTGATTGGCTCGGAGTTTCTTCCGCACCTGGATGAAGGTGCACTCTGGGTTCGTGGCACGCTGGCCATGAGCGTCGGTCCGACCGATAGTGCACGCGTGGCAGAACAAGCTCGGGAAGTGCTGTGCTCCTTTCCCGAAGTTCCTCGGGTCGTGAACCAAATCGGACGCCCAGACGACGGCACGGACACGACCGGTTTCTTCGATATGGAATTCTTCGTTGACCTCCTGCCTAAAGAACAATGGCGGCCCGTCTTCCATCAGAATAAAGATCTGCTTATCGCAGCGATGGACCGCGAACTTGAAAAGATTCCGGGAGTTTTTTGGGGATTTTCGCAGCCGATTTCGGACAATCTGGAGGAAGCGGTAAGCGGGGTTAAGGGTGCACTTGCCGTGAAGATATACGGGGACGACTTGAAGAAACTGGAGAACACTGGAGATCAGATTGTCAGTGTAATGCACGACATCCGAGGCGTTGAGGACCTAGGAATGTTCCGGGTCCTCGGGCAGCCGAACCTGAATTTGGAAGTCGATCGCGATCAAGCGTCGCGCTTTGGCATCAATGTGTCCGACGTGCAAGACGCCATTCAAACGGCCGTGGGAGGTACCGCACTGAACCAAGTGCTGGTAGGAGAACAGCGGTACGACCTGGTTCTTCGATATCTGCCCGAATATCGGGACAATACAGAGGCAATCGAGAAAATCAGGCTGCTCGCGCCCAGCGGCGAACGCGTCTCTCTAGCGCAACTAACCAAGCTGACGGAGACCGATGGGGGCTCCGAGATATATCGCGAGGCCAATTCGCGATACGTGGCAGTCAAATTCAGTGTGCGGGGGAGGGACTTGGGAAGCACGGTTCAAGAGGCGATCCGAAAGGTGAACTCACGGGTCAAGCTCCCAACGGGTTACACGCTGGACTGGGCGGGAGAATATGAAAGCCAACAGCGCTCGCAACGTCGGCTGATGATCGTGCTCCCTGCCACGCTGCTGGCCATTTTCATCATCCTGTACATCATGTTCCATTCGGTCAAATGGGCGCTGCTTATCATCACCAACGTCGCAATGGCGCCTTTGGGGGGATTACTGGCGCTGCTTGTGACGCGCACGAACCTCAGCGTATCTTCGGGGGTTGGTTTTCTCGCCCTTTTCGGAGTATCGGTGCAGACCGGTGTGATCATGGTTGAGTACATTAACCAGCTTCGGGCGAGAGGATACACGACCGAAAAATCAGCGGTGGAAGGGGCTGTTCTCAGGCTCCGCCCCATCATGATGACAATGCTGGTAGCGACGCTAGGACTTTTGCCCGCGGCCCTCTCACACGGGATCGGATCCGATTCCCAGCGGCCATTCGCAATCGTTATCGTCGGAGGGCTGATCTCAAACCTTATGATCGGCATTTTCCTGCTACCGACGCTGTATACGCGGTTTGCGCGCAAAGGGGACGTGCTTCCCGAGCCGGAAACCGAGGTGCCGGTGTAGAAGCATGGAATCGGATCTTACGGTGTCGTCGATGATGCGCAATGAAGGACTCTCGAGATGACAAAGACTGAGGTTTGCGGGTTAATCCAGGAAATCGGCGTGATCCCAGCAATTAGGGTGTCCTCAGCTGAGGATGCTCATTTTGCAGCTGACTCCGTGACTAGCGGTGGCATTCCGATTGTCGAAATCACGATGACGGTTCCCGAAGCAGTCAAGTTGATCTCGCACCTCGTTCGGTACCATCCCAAGATGGTCGTAGGAGCTGGCACAGTTTTGAACATTGAGACAGCGAGCAAGTGCGTCGACGCTGGGGCGAGTTTCATTACGAGCCCCGGATTTAATCCAAAGATCGTCGAGTTTGCCACCAAGAAAGAAACGGCGGTCCTGCCTGGTGCGTTAACGCCGTCAGAAGTGATCGACGCATGGGAAGCGGGATCTGATTTCATCAAGGTGTTCCCTTGTGCCCTGGTTGGAGGCGAGCAGTACGTCAAGGCCCTTAAGGCGGGGCTACCACAAATTCCGCTTATTGCAGCGGGAGGAATAACGCAACATACCGCGGGGGGTTACATCGTTGCGGGAGCCGCAGCGATTGGCGTGGGCAAAGAGCTGATTCCGCCGGACGCGATTGAACACCGCGAAACCGATCGAATTCGAGAATTGGCGCAACGATTTCTTTCCTTCGTGAAAAGTGCCCGGCAAAGGTTTATACCCGCCACGAAAGACGCGAAATCAGGGCAAACCGATTTCTTGAAGCTCCACAAACATTCCCCACAGGGGTGAACAGGTCACAGACGAATCTTTCCATGCTGGGTCTTTGCGTCAAGGAAGGCCTTACTTATCGACGATTGGAATTTGCACGTCTGCATGCGTCCGAGCGCCTTTTCGATATTAGAGTGGCCGCCGGTACGCCAATTTCTTGCCTCGTCGTGGCGCCGAGGTATGGTTTCAACCACGGTCTCAAAGCTTGATTGGAATTGCGAGGAAGTCGAACCCCGCCCAAAGTAGCCCAATCGTGGGGCAGGTTCCAGAATTTTCGCGCCGACAAGCGATGAACGATAAGGCACTTAGGATTTTCCCGCCCTCCGGCTACGAACCAGAAGGTCGGGAGTTCGACTCTCTCCGGGCGCGCCATTCCTCATTTTTCGCTCGCAAGAAAATCAGATCGAATGGCTTTCTGTGGGCGGGATAGACACTTGCGCCGTCGACAGCGCAGTTCGAAACGACCATCTTGAGCAATTTCGCTTTTTCGGTGGGACATCCGATCAGGGGTTCCGGGAGGATTACTTTGCTTTCAGCACCGCGTCATGCGTCCCCTGCAAGAGACGGGAGATGGAACTCCGAGGAATGCTCTTCAACAGAGGGTTGACGAGCCAAGCGATTATCGCGGGCACCGTCCGGGTCAGTGCGATCACCTCAATTTGGACGTACACACCATCCCTCTCTTCCTCGATTCGCCAATAACTGTTCAGGCGCCACAGATAGCCATGGTCCTTTCCCACCGGGTATTCGTGCTCGTCCGGCTTGCCTGGATTTTCCACCTCAGCGATTCGAGTGGAACGGGATACGCTCTGCGACCGCGCATCACCAAACTGCGAGTAGCTGACGTCAAGATCTGTGTTCAGCACCACGGTAACGATCGACTGTTTGTAAAATTGAAGGTGAACCGCGAACTCATTGCCGTCATGTTGGAGCAGCCTTGACTGCCTGACATCAGGTTCATAGATGTCCTGGTAACGGTCGTAATCGCGAAGCACGGCGAGCGTTTCGGCCAGGGTGACCCCGGGTATGAAAGTCAATCCGACCCAGTGATGAATCAGCCCGCCGGGGACAGGAATCACATGTGCACCTTCGAACGCATGCAGCTGCTCGATATAAACCGCGCCGCTGCGCACCTGACGCTGCACGCTGAGCCGCCGCGCGTCAGGCATGCGGTCAATGACAAGGAAATCACCGTCCTGTATCTCTCTGTTTGTCTGCGTTTCTGTGGCTCGAACGTATCGATCGAAGGCCGCGACGGTCTCCGGTTGCAAGTCCGAGGGCCACGCGGCTGGCGAGCAGAATTCGGCAAAGAACCACAGCGCCAGAAATGTCGTGCAGACGCGACACAACCGTCTCAAGTTAGCGCGCGTGAAGGGAATTATCCACGGACGCATATCATCAGTTGAGAGTGTCCTAGGGCGCATCTCGACGGTCGATTGTCCCGTGATGTTTCATGCCGGAGTGGTTCGCAACGGGTACGTTAGGCTTGTGGCAATACAGCATTGTCCGAGGCGTCCGCACCTCGAACGCCGCTCTCTTTGAGCGCATTGGGCAAATGGATCCACTGCTCTGGATTTTCAAACAGCTGCTGCCCGATCGCCAAGGTCTTGAGGACGTAATAGCCATCATTGACGCGCTCATCGAAAGTCCACTGCACGTCTAGAACGTCGCTGACATCCAAAGCGCCACCCTTGTCAACGAACACCGTCTTCCTCACTTCACCCATAACGGCGAATAGACTGCAAGTGCCATACTCGTACAAGTGATGAAATGCATTGCTGCCAGAAATCGAACCGAGATTGGCAGCAAACAGGCTCGTGAACATGGGGTCGGGCTCGATCAGTGCAGCGGGCAGGACGTTAAGCCGATCCAGCCAGCGCGCGGCAGTGATGATCAACCGTAGAATGGGTCCCGGCAGACGGGTAAGGATACGCACTTCGCTGTCGATCGGTAATTCGCGGTCAGAACGTCCCTCAAGAACGGCGTTAGTCACTCGCTGGACGCATTCCCCAAAGGGCTCATCTTTCGGAAATGGCAGCTTGATGGTCACGAACGGCGCCCCGTCTGCCAGCAGTTTCTTGGCGACAAATGAGATCCACACGCCCTTGCGCTGATAAATCCTGCCGCCTGACACAAACCGATTGACTCCCGGCCGATCGTGCAAAAGTTTGGCGCATACACAGAGTCCCAAGTGAAAGAGAGTGGCGTGTTCCCTCCTTGGACGATGCCGGTTGTATTCCCGAATCCACGCAGAGGCCTTCGATACTTTCATTTGCATGGCATGATAGACGACGGAATCGTTTCGCCTGGGCATCAGATACGGCATCATGCGCCGCACGTCGCTGAGGTCGGTTACCAGCTCTCCGTCGCATCGGCGGAATAGCGGCATACTCAACCCCCCGACCGCGCCGCGTCCGCTCGGCGCGACTCGAACGAAAAGTTTGTAGAGAGGTAGTGCGGGTCGATTCTCGCCAGTTCCTCTGAGAGCGCGTTCGTGGCTGCTTCGATTTGCGCTTCCGTGTGACGTGCCGTTACGAAGAAGCGCAATCGCGCCATCTGCTCCTTGACCGCTGGATGGAGGATGGGTTGCACGTTGATACCCCGCGCCGCAAGCACCTTGCTCAAACGCAGGCAGTCCCATGAGTTGCCGAGAATGCAGGGAACAATGGCCGTTCCTTGGCTGAGCCCTGTGTTGATACCCCGTATCCGGCAGAGGCGGAGGAAGGCTTGACTCCGCTCACGCAAGGTCGCCACCATTCCCGGAGCTGCGCGCACTTTGCGCAGCGCCGCTAGCGCCGCCGCTGCATTTGCGGGCGAGATGCCGACGCTATAAACGAATCCCGGATTGCTGTATTTCAAGTACCTGACCAGCTGCCTGGAACCCGCGATGTATCCTCCGCATGAGGCCAGGGACTTGGAAAGAGTGCCCATCCACAGGTCCACATCGCCCCGGCTGACGCCGCTATGCTCGGCGATACCGCGGCCGGTCTGACCGAGCACACCAATCGAATGAGCCTCATCAACCAGCAATAGCGCATTGTATCGGCGCTTGACCTCCACGATTTCGCGTAGCGGTGCGATGTCGCCATCCATGCTGTAGACACCTTCGACAGCAATTAGAACGCGCCGGGCAGTGTCGCGCCTGCGGCGCAGAATTCGGTCGAGCGCGTCCGCATCATTGTGGGGGAACGAGCGCCTCTTGGCCCCCGACAACCGGATGCCCGTCAGTATCGAATCATGGACCAACCTGTCATGGATGACGAGATCCCGAGGCCCGAACAGATGTCCGATCACGTTCACGTTGGTCGCATAGCCGCTTACCATGACGATGGCGTCCTCGCACCCAAGGAACTCTGCAATCTCCCGCTCGAGCTCGCGGTGCAGCGGCTTCTCGCCCGAAACCAGCCGGCTGGCGCTAACCGATGTCCCATAGCGGCGTAAGGCTTCGATCGCCGCGGCCGTCACTTCTGGATCTCCGGAGAGCCCGAGATAGTTGTACGAGGCGAAGTTCAGATACTCGCAACCGCCAATGACCGAAGTTTCATTCGCCACGCGCTCATGAACGGAGAAGTACGTGTTTTCGAATCCGTTCTTGCGAAGTTCCTCGCACCGATCTTCGAGTGCTTTTACCTCCGGGAATTCTTCGATCCGCCCATTCTGCTCCTCAAGGGACAATAGCGAGGGTGCGGCGCCAGCGCCGTTGTCATTGACCAAAGCGTGGATTCGCTGCCGGTTTTCATTCTTCGCCCGCCCGGAGGGGCCTGCGGCGATTCGTTGCTCGACGGATTCGTTCATGCTACGTAGCCCGCTCCTTTTAGCCAGCTGATTGTGGGCGCCAGCGTCTCACGCGCATTGCGAAATCTCACGCCCAGGTCCCTCTGGGCCTTCGAATTATCAACGAACCAATAACGGGTAGCGTATGGAATTACGCGCGGATTATAGGGCAATGGGAGTCCGAGGCTCGTCGCCGCCTTCGTTGCAACGCGGATTACACCTTTCGGCAGCGCTAGAATCTTCGACTGGCGGCCAAGCAGCTCCAGGCAGAGACTGGCCAGTTGTCGAATTGTTAGATTTTCTCCGCCCAGAATGTACCTTTCGCCCGGCCGCCCTTTGCAAAGAGCGGCGACGATCCCGGCCGCAACATCCTCAACGTGGACGATACTCGTGCCGCCAGAACACACGAGAATAGGATTCGAACGAGCGAAGTCGACGAGATTGCCCGCCGTGACCAAGCCAGTGTCAGCCGGCCCATACACCTCTGCGGGATTGACCACGACGACGGCCAAGCCCTGGGCAGACGCTCGCCAGCACAGCAATTCCGCATTGCGTTTCGCGAGGGCATACCTGAGTTGCTTGTCTTCCAGGGTGAATTCCGAAGATTCGTTGAAAACCTCGGGCGAGTCGGAACCGTTAACGGCGGTCACGCTTGAAACAAACACGACGCGGTGCGCCGGCAGAGCCAGAGCGGCCTGAAGAACGTTCCACGTGCCGCCCTCCACCACGTCCTTCAACGCGGGCGAGTCGATTTCGTCCCATGAAGAGAGGCCCGCAAGATGGATCGTGGCTCCACAACCATCCATGCCGCGCCGGACGGACTCAAAATCGCGCACATCTCCCTGCACGCGTTCGAACGGCTGTCCGTTGATGCGCTCTGTGCGGCTATTGGGACGAAGAAGGCAGCGGACTTCGTGCCCGATACGGACAAGGTCGCGGACGACGGCGGAGCCAATGAAACCATTGCCTCCTGTGACAAATATCTTCACCCGTGCCCGACCTCATGACATCGGCTGGTGGCGTCGGCCCGATTCGTGAAACCTGACGCCCTAACAGTGGGAGGCACTTTAGCACAGGTTTCGATTGCGCCGCACGTGCCTTAAGTGAGACGTGACTCCCCCGCGAGTTTCGCGCGTCGTGCACGCCACAGGAAGCGGCTAGTCGTCCCCCGGCAGCGGCAACAAGGACCGGCGCTGACGCGCGCCCCGCCGCACGCGCTGCCACCAGCGCTGCGTGAGGGACATTACTCCGAGATACAAAAAGCCCCATGAGAAGGGCAGCAGCACAGGAACAAACCTGTAACTTCCTCTCTGTATCAGACTAATAATCGCCAAAACGAAATAGAGGCCAAACGCAATCTCGAGGAGAGAAGTCCATTCGCTGCCGATCCCATACTTCTTGCCATGCCACGATCCGGAGGTCCCACGAATGCTAAATTTGGGCGTCCGCACAAACTCAGAGCGGATGCCGAGTACGGCCTCAAGTACCGCTTTCGTGTTGCGCAATGATAGGCCCATTCCAACGGCCACCATGTGGGGAAGATACAGGATCGATCGCGTCCAGGAATGGGGACGGAGGATACGTTGCGAAACCAAGAAGTAAGCCAGCATTGACAGCATTGACATTCCACCCAACAGATCACAGGTCGCCCATCCGCGCCATCCATGCCTGAGACGCACGAGCAGGGCGGGCACTAACAATACAGAAAGTACGACAGTGAGAGGGCAACCCATGTAGCCGGTAAGATGGAGGAACGCTTCGGCCTTGACCCGCGCGCGCTGTTTTGACCATAGCAGCCCAGGCAAGATCTTTTTCGCTATCTGCGTAGTGCCTTTGGCCCAGCGCGCCTGTTGCGCCTTGAAGCCGTTCATTTCAACTGCCAGTTCTGACGGGCACTCTACATTGGGCAAATAAAGGAATCTCCAGCCGCGCAGCAGCGCCCGATAGGAAAGATCGGCATCCTCACTGAGCGTGTCGGCGTGCCACCCTCCTGCGTCCTCGATCGTCTCGCGACGCCAGACCCCGGCCGCGCCATTGAAATTGAAAAAGACTCCGCTCCGCGACCGCGCACCTTGATCTATAACGAAGTGTGCATCGAACATGAGGGTCGATACCATAGTTAGGGCAGAGTAATTTCGGTTGAGGAATGTCCAGCGTGTCTGCACCATACCCACCCGGGAATCGGCAAAATACGGCACCGTCCGACGAAGGAAATCGGGCCCAGGCAGGAAATCTGCATCGAAGAGCGCTATCAATTCGCCCGTGGCTGATTGCAGCCCCTCCGCTAGCGCTCCAGCCTTGAAACCAGTCCGATTGCTGCGATGCAGACAACGGATGGGTAGGCCCATTGCTTTGTGTCGCTCGACGCATGAACGCGCTATCTCCTGAGTATCGTCCGTCGAATCATCCAGCACCTGTATGTCCAACAGCTCACGCGGATAGTCGAACTCCGACACCGCATTCACAAGACGCTCGATGACGTACCGCTCGTTGTAAATAGGCAGCTGTATGGTGACTCTGGGCCATTCGCTGAGGACAGGTGGCGGGCCGGGGACATCGCGATGGCGCCGAAAATACGTGTAGGTGAGCCAGCCGCGGTGCAGACCGTAGACACTGAGGATCACGAATGCAATGAAGTATGGGGTCATGACACAAAGGAGCAAACTCTGTGACTCTGTCACGGAATCCCCTACCCACTACTCGTACCGCAGTGATTCACATGGATCGACTTTTGCTGCTCGATTGGCCGGCAGATACCCGAAAAAAAGCCCGAACAGACACGAGACAAGCAAGGCCAGAAGGGGTGAGGCCCAGGAGGACTCCACTCTGATGCCTTGCTGCAACATCGGCTCGAGAAGGGCCGGTATCGCTAACCCAACGACAATTCCCGCCAACGCGCCAGCCAAGCTGATGATCATCGCTTCGATGAGAAACTGGTGAAGGATGTGAACCCGGCGAGCGCCGAAGGCGCGCCGAATCCCAATTTCCTGCGTGCGCTCAGTGACCGACATCAACATGACATTCATTATCCCAATACCGCTGCTCACCATCGCGATTAGGGCAACAGTCATCATCACGAGTCTTAGGGCAAATCCGACGTGATCAGCCATGTTGAGCACTGCTTCGAGATTTTGCACGCGATAAACGTAGGGTCCCGGATGCCTGCTGTGCAGCACTCTGGAAACGGCCTTTGTGACCGTCCCTACATCACCCGGCGTGCGAGCCTGTACGTATAGGATTTCCACCTTATTGTTTCCTGCAATGTACTTCATTTCTTGAAACGGCACCAAAACGGACTCACGCTGAATTTCGGCCAAGCCGAAGCTCGACACCCGTTCTTCGAAAACTCCAATGACGTCGAGTCGCACGTCGCCCACGCGAATGCTCTTGCCGACGACGTCTTCACCGGGAGAGAGGCGCTCCGCCAGTTTTGACGTGATCAGGCAGACTTTGCTGCGAGACTGAAGATCGCTTGGTCCAAAGTAGCGCCCCTCCGGGATCACAAGCTTTCGTATCTCTTGGAATCCTTGAGTAACACCTACGAGGTTTGCAGGAACATCCTTGCCGTCGAGCTGCGCGTCAGAAAGCATCCAATCAGTGCCAGCCGACTCTGCGGCCTCCGGAACATCCGCTTTGACGGCCTGCACATCGTCCAGAGTGATATTCTCGTTTCGCAGCGGCGGGTGGCGGTAGTCCGGCTCATAATCCGCATAAATGAGGTTGGAGCCGACCGCCTCGATTTGCTCCATTACATAGCGCCGCTCGGTTAACGAAACGGTTACCACCAAGATGATGCAAGCGCTTCCGATCATCACTCCCAAAACTGCGAGGAACACCCTGAGCCGGTTACGCCTTAGCGAATCAAGCGAGATCGCAAGGACCTCACTTGCGTGACGTCGGCTGTTACCATCGAGCACGGGCATAGAGTTGCGCCTGCTAGAAAACGGGATTGTCAGGCTTCCACAGCCCTGAAATCAGTACATATACGCGCCGTTCGAGGACGACTAATGCGTGACGCCGGAACTGGTTAGATGGCCTTCTGCTGAACAGTTGAAACTGAAAACGACAATGCCCGACGCGAAGCAGCTTGTCAAGCTGGATCGCCGCGGTCCGGGAGGAAAATGCACTGGCAGATCTGTTTCAAGGCGATCATGACGGCCGGAACACGAGCATCCTAACGAATGCTATCACGTGATAGCATCACCCAATGATCTCGATTGTCATTCCTACGTTCTATGAGGAAAAGATCATCGGGTCGACGTTGTCCTCGCTCGCCTCGCAGCTCACGCTGCCTCACGAAATCATAGTCTCTGACGGAGGCAGCAGGGACAGCACAGTTGAAATCGCTGCGAAATACGCGGACAGGGTCGTCGTTCATCAGGGTGTGGAGCGCCAAACTATTGCACAAGGACGAAACGCCGGAGCCAAGGAAGCTCGCGGCGAATTTCTCGTGTTTCTGGACGCCGACTGCTTTGTTCCCGATCCGGACAAGTTTTTTCAGATCGCTATTTCTAACTTCGCAAAGTTCGCGAACCTGGTTGCACTGACTTCATTCCTGCGTGTGCTTCCGGGAAACGAAACTGCTGCTGACAAGATCGTTTTGGGAAGTGTTAACCTGATGGTTCTCCTGAGAAACAATTTTCTGAAAAAAGGCGAGGTGCCCGGAGGCGAGTTCCAAATGATCCGCCGGGAAGCCTTCAATCAGGTCGGCGGCTACAACGAGGATCTCGTCACTCGGGAAGATCGAGACATGTTCTTCCGTCTTTCTGAGATCGGACGAACTCTCTGCGATCCGCGCCTTGTTGTGTTTCACACAGGCAGAAGAGCTCACCGGTTGGGTTGGCTGCATATGATTGGGTTGTTCCTTGTCAATACACTGTATTTTCACGCGAGCGGAAGGATTCGCTCCAAAGAGTGGACACTTGTCCGATAAAAAGGGAGGGGGTACCCGATCGTGCGCGGGCGTTGATTTGCGGGGCGGCCGTCAGCGCTTCCCTGGTTTCGCCGAGGTCAACACCCAAGCCGAACCGCCGCTGACCGTGGCGAGGGCAATCGATGGCGACTAAGAAGTGGGTGCGGGACTGGCGAGTGTGGCTGAGTTTGTTGCTCGGAATCACAGCTGTCACGATCGTATTTGTATCGTTTCTTGACCGCGATCCCGTTCTTGTGGTGCAGATCGTACGGCCGGTGCGCTCGGCACTTCGCGACTACGTCACGTGTAATGGCAAGATCGAGCCCATTGCCGCCCGTATCTATCGCGCTCAGTTTGAGACTTCCGTTACACATCTCCTTGCCAAAGAAGGGATGCCGGTGCACCGCGGTGAAAAACTTCTGAGGCTAGAAGCTAATCAAGTCAGCGCAGATCTGTCCCAGGCGAAACTTCAGCTCGCAATGGCCCAGGACGATCTCCGCAATAGTCGCGGCGGTGGGCCGCCCGATGAAAGGGCGCAATTGGCTGGCGATTTGCGTCGGGCACAGGCGGATGTGGAGCGCCTGCAGCAAACGCAGGAAACTTTGGAGAAACTGCTCCAAACCCACGCAGCCACCCGTGATGAACTGAGCCAAAACTCCACAGCTCTTGCTCGAGCGCAGGCGCTCCTCGATACGATATTGCAGAAACAGAGAGATCTGGCAGACCGTGCAGCTTCCGAAGAGCAGAGAGACTCCTTGCGCGTGAAGCAAGCGGAGGAACAGATTGGGCTCCTAGAAACGAGGCTCGAGTCCGCCACGGTCATTTCACCGATCGAAGGAACGCTCTACGGCTTCCCTCTGCGTGAAGGTGATTACGTCCGTCCGGGCGATGTGTTGGCGCAGATCGCGGATCTTCGAAAGGTCCAGGTCCGAGCTTTCGTTGACGAGGCTGATTTGGGCGGACTCAAAGTGGGAGAGCCCGTAACGATCACGTGGGATGCAATGCCCGAGCTATCGTGGACCGGAGCGACCGAGCAAATTCCCAAGCGCGTAGCGGCCCTAGGATCGCGAAGCGTCGGTGAAGTTCTGTGCTCGGTGGACAACGACAAACTCGATCTGCTTCCGAACGTGAATGTTGATGTTCGGATTCTCGTCAATGAGAAAGACAGCGCCCTCGTGGTCCCAAGGGGAGCCGTACGTACCGAACAAGGATCGCACTTTGTTTTTGTGGTTGAGGGAGATCGCCTTCGCCAGCGGGAAGTTTCTCTTGGCATTGCAAACAGCACCAGTTATGAGGTCCTCTCTGGTCTCGGCGAAACGGATCAGGTCGCCGTTTCGAGCAACCTTGATCTGCACGATGGAACGGTGGTTCGCTCAGACGAGGCGCACCGCTCCGCAAATGACTAGCAACACTAGCAGCACCGGTTCAGGGACTCGTGACGAATGGAGCCCCCCCACCTAATAACGAACGGGGACTTTGCTCCGATTCCACCCAGCGAGTACAAGCTGAACAGCGATGATGAAGCTTCGGCTCGAAGGCCTCAGTGCTCGGGACGAAGATGTCGAAGGCCGGCAGGGATTCAACTTGTGGTAAAGCTGCCACGAGGTCGCCGCGAAAGTTTCGAGATTTGTCCCCTTGGGCGCGCCACTTCATTCATCGACTAGAAAAAAATCTCGACGCTAACTCCAGACTTTGCGGGCGGTGTCAACCACCAGCTCAAGCTTTCTCCACTGGTCGTCGAGTGACAGAAGATTTCCGGCCGCAACCGAAGCGAAGCCGCACTGCGTGCTGAGGGCTAGGTTTTCAAGCGGCAGAAATCGAGAAGCCTCGTCGATACGCCTTCGCAATTCGTCCTGCGATTCAAGTTTCGGCTCCTTTGTCGTGACGAGGCCGAGCACGACGGACTTTCCGCGCGGGACGAGCCTCAGCGGCTCAAATCCGCCGGCGCGGTTGGTGTCGTATTCGAGCAGAAATGCGTCGACATCGAGCCGACCGAATAATCGCTCCGCGATGGCATCGTATCCGCCCTCGGTGTACCAACGGCTGCGGCTGTTTCCACGGCAGACATGAAGCGCCACTGTGACTTTGTCCCGCGGCACATCTTTCAAGACAAGACTGTCTCCCGCGATCGACCGGTCGAATTCAGCATCCGGATCCAAGCCTGTGGCGCGCATGCGCTCGCGCTGTTTGGGATCCAGATAGTGGGAATAGTAGGGCGCGTCAAATTGGATGTAGGTGACGCCTTCGTTGACAAGCCATCGCACTTCGTCGCGCGTGATTCCTACGAGTTCGGCGAGCAGATCGGCGTGCGATTTGTAAAATTTGTCGCTCACTCCGGGCTTGTAGCTCGCAATCATGAAATTAGATGGCGCAGGCAACGTGATTTTGAATGGTCCCGGCGCGTACCTTTTCAGGAATGGAATTTCGTGTGCCGTCATCTTTCGCAACTTGCGCAGTTTCCCACCGACCACTTGCGCCGTGCTTCCCTCATCGCCCCCGCCGGGCCCCGACCAATGCATGATGACTTTGTCAGCGACGAAACCCTCCACGGCATCGGCCATGTCCGTGAGCCAGGACCCGCGGCGAAGCTCGCCGTCAGTAAGAATCGGAAGGCCGCATTTGCGTTGACCTTCTAGCGTCATCAGAATCGCGGCATCTTCTGCCGCACGCAGTTTTTCAGCGCTGAATCTGCCGCCGGCGAATTCGGCGCGGGCTTGCAGGAGTTCCGGCGGACGCAAGAAGCTGCCCACATTTTCAGCTCGATAGCGTGGTGGCATGTCGCCTCTCCATTTGGACGCAGAGATCGAGCATTTCTATCGACGGTTCGTCGCGGCATCAGCCCCGAGATTGGCCGATCTGCGACACGGTCGCAGGGCGGGCCGCAATCTCCCCAATTCGAATTTTGGGCTGGGCTCGCATCCGGACCGACGGACAAGCCCAAGCTGCGCGAGTATGGTGCGCTACTTTCCTGTTATTTCGGTCGGCCTTTGTAGCCCTGCGCGATCATGTGAGTCGAGTAGACCTGCGCAGCGTTGGCGATTTGCTTACCCGTTGCGTCGACGGCGCCGCGCGCCAGAATGAAAAGTGTCTTTCGGTCGGGACCCCCAAAGGAGACGCTAATCACGTCGCGCGGTGTGGGAATCAGCCCGAGCCACGTGCCGTCGGGACCAATCACCTGAACGCCTGGATTTGTCGTGACGTAGACGCGCCCGTCGGCGTCGATTGTGCTGCCGTCGCCAGCGGTTTTCTCCTGCAGTTTGGCGAAATCGCGCTGATTGGTGAGGGAGCCATCGGGCTGGACGTCAAAGACGACGACAGTGCCGACGTTTGTCACGTAGAGTTTCTTCTCGTCGGTGCTGAGAATGATTCCGTTGGTGCGGAGATTTTCGCCGTATTTCGTGACTACGCCTGCGGGGCTCGCGTAAAAGAGCCCACCCATCGTGAAGTAGGCACCGCCTTTGCTATCAGCGACGAGATCGTTCAGTATGCCGCCGATGCAATCCATCGTGCCGCCTTCGTAGCGATTCGCCAGAATTCTTCTCACGGGAGAAAGCTCTTCAATCGCGGGGTTTAGTCCGCGCTCGACGACAAATAGGGCGCCTTTGGAGTTGACCGAAAGGGCGCCGCCGGTGTGCGTGTTCCTGTAGACGATCGAGGCCTTGCCAGCTTTATCGAGTTTGACCACGTCGCTGTTGTCATTCTGCGCGATCAACAAGCCGCCGTCCTTGGTGCTGACGATACCGTCGCCGTTGTTGCCGGCCTCTTGCCAGAGGAATTTCCATCGCTGGCCCGCGGTGATGACGCCGGGGATTGCGGTGATGGTGTAGTCGCGCGGCGGAGGGCCCGAGTCGGGCCAGTGAATCGGCGGAAACTTCGCAGGAGGATTCTTGCACGCCGCGAGCGCGGCGTCATATCCGGGATCGGCGTTGGCCTGCAGCGAAGGCGGTGGCGCGTTAGCAGGAGCAGGCGGCAGCGGCGGCGCCTGATCTTGCCCGACTGCGGCCATTGAAACGATTAGCCCCAGAACCAGCCCAAACGCCAGTTTTGATTTCATCGCACCCCCCTAGCGGGCCAAGAACGACCCGTGTGATGACCTCATCCTCAACTTCCCGCGTGGGAGTATACCGACGTACGGACCGACTCCCAAATGAAGAATTGCGAGTACTGCACCAACGAGACGCGCGCGCCAGACCGATTGGTAGTAGAAGGCACCGGCTAGACCGCAGAGTCGCTGCGCAACTACGGTTCGCGCAGAAAGTGCAGAGGAAAGCTGCCGTCAAAGCCGATGCCGATGATGAACGCAGCTGCGCGCCCGGCTTACTGACTCTTCGCTGCCTGGGCTAGCTCAGCTTTGAAATCATGGCGGCGCAGCGCCCTCGGATCAGTTGGCGAGACGTGATGCCACACGCCGTCCTCTCCATCGATACACTCGTCTTCTTCGATCCGCGCGCCGGGCGCTTTGTCGCGATAGAGGAGCACACGGATGGTCCAGGGTCGCGCATAGACCATCGAATCGTCCATGGTCGCCTCATACTTCATCGTGTCAGGCCCAAGCATCGTGTATCGCTCGACGACGTGCAACTGGTCGCTATGATAATTCCCCGCTGCGTCGAGCCACGTTTGATCGCCGAGGTCCGTAACATCCACGACGAGCGTGTTCCTTTCCCAGTGGCCGCGCGAGTCGCCCATGAAGAAATCGATGCCGTCATCGTGCGGAATCAAAGACGGCAGGACGATGCGATACGCGTGATCGTCCGTGTAGACGATTGCCAGATGGCCCACGCTCTGCGCGATCTGAAACGGCCTTGCTAAAAGCATCGTGCGCGGCACACCGGCTTGAAAGCAGTTCTCAGCGGGATCGGCGGTCGCGCGATTTTGGTAGTTCTTGGCGCGCTGTTTCAACGCGTCGGGCAGATAGGGAATTTTTCCGTCCGCCGGATCGACGACCACACTTTTCCCTGCACCGGCTCCGCCCTCGATATTCACATATGCGCTTGTTTGCGCCTGCCAGATTCCGCGAAAGTCAGGCGTGCCGTCCGGGAGCTTCGGAGGCGAATACGAACCGGAATTTCTTCCGCGCGCCGAAACTCCGCCGATCGCCAAAATCAAGGCGGCCATCATCACAAACGAATAGCTGCGCCTATTCATGCTTATTCGCCTTGTTGCCTTCCGACTGGGTGTAATGCTGGACGTCGCGCTCGCCTTCGTGGCAGTCGTAATAAACGATCTGGTCTTTCGCCGGATTTCGCGTGAGCGTCAAGTGAATCGTCCAGGGTCTCGTGAACACAGTGGGGTCCTCGACGAGCGCGGTGTAGTTAATCGCATCACGGCTGGTCATCGTGTAACGCTCGACGACGTGCTCGTTTTCGTCGACGAAATTCCCTTCCATATCGAGCCACGACCTGCCGTTGAAATTCGATACGTCCACTACGAATGTGTCGCCTTCCCAGTGGCC